>Ga0114950_10000009_pt1 | contig 88237 bp, 88 predicted proteins | sample N075metaG_FD_83503 | JGI IMG/M metagenome (GOLD analysis project Ga0114950, IMG submission 83503) | Deep subsurface microbial communities from Kermadec Trench to uncover new lineages of life (NeLLi) - N075 metaG | ecosystem: Environmental > Aquatic > Marine > Ocean trench > Sediment | place...
CAATCAGCCAGCTTGTGCACGGCCTTGCTAAACTCAACCACGCTGCACTCTTCCAGTGGCCGCAGGGACAGGTTGTAGAGCCCGACACTCTGGACACCGCGGGTAAACGCCCTGTCCCGTTCCTGCTCATCAGCGTGGCCACGCCAGGCCAACAGCGACACCACGGTGCGAAATTCCTGACGCACGTGCACCACTTTGCGGTGGCGCGGCTTACTGGGTTTTACCTGTACGAATTCCGGGTCCAGGTAGTGGCGAATAACCTGGTAAATGCACCACTCATAAAGGTCAATCTTGCTGTCGGCACGCACCACTGACAGCAAGGTATCCTTGAAACTGCGGTACTGCTCTGGCGACATGCATTTAAGCGCTGGCAGGCTCATCTCCAAGAGGGGCAAGCGCCACTCTACCGGCAGGCTGGCGAGTTTCGGTGCCAGGTCCCTGACCGTAATGGACATACCGCGCACACCCGTCGCGCCGATCATGTCGAGCTGCGCTTCCATCTCACTGGCATCGGTACTCAGCAATAACCCGTAGGCGATGGCATTGGCACCAAAGGGATCCTGTGCCTGCTCCGCCAGCCAGGCAGTAATGCCGGGCACCTGGGGCGGCGCCAGCACCGAAAAATCTGCATCAGCCCCGGCCGTGGCGGCCGCATCACGAATCGCCTGCTCGGCGCCAGCCCCCAGCACAGCACCGGCGATTACCGCCGCGGCTGCATTGGCTGCTATTTTCCGTTCTGCCTCGCGACGCTTTTTGTCCAGCGTCATACCCTCATACGGTGGCGTCTTGTCCAGCTTGATGAATTCACCGTTCCAATCTGGCTGGATGCGCCAAATACGCTCGCGCAGCGGGGGGTGGGTAGCAAATACCTGCATCAGGGCGTTGCCAATTTGGCCAAAGAATATGTGGCTGAGCTCATTGGCACGTACTTCAACGATGACGGAGCCCGGTATGTGACCACCTATCACCTTGAGGGCGTCGGCAACCCCGCCCGGGTTGCGGGTAAACTGCACCGCCGACGCATCGGCCAGCAACTCACGCTGGCGACTGACCGCGGCCTTGATAAAACTGGCAAACAAACCGCCCAGCCAACCCACCATCCACAGGGCCAGGCCGATAGCCATAAACTGTGGTGACTGGCGAGTACTGCGCCCCATGCGTCGCCTCGAACCGCCACGCACAATAACTTCACCGACATCACCCACAAAGGTTATGCCCTTGAGCAGGGCCGCCAATCGTATATTGAGACGCATATCGCCATTGAGAATATGACTGAACTCGTGGGCGATCACGCCCTGTAATTGCTCGCGATTAAAGCTGCGCAGGCTGCCCTGGGTAATACCGATAACCGCATCTGCCGGCGAGATACCGGCGGCGAAGGCATTAATGCCGCGTTCATTGGGCAATACGTACACTGGCGGCACCGGCAGGCCCGCCGCCAGGGCCATTTCCGCGACCACATTCAGGCAGCGACGCTGGTCCGGGTCATCAGTTTGCGGCACGATACGCTGGCCGCCGAGACGCTCGGCAACCCCCTTGCCGCCAATGGCGAGCTGCGCCCACTTGAACAGCACCACCATAAATATTGATCCCAACACTCCCAGGCACACCCAGGTGAACCGCTGCAGCGTAAACCATTGCAGGGCGCCGTCGATAGTGTCGCCAGATGTAAAGGGCAGGCTGCTGGCGCCGATCACGTAGATCAACGCAGCAATAAGCACATTGGTAATGCCGATAAGAACAATAACGGCAATGATAAACAGCAGCACCAGCAGCCGGGTCTTGCGTCGGGCGGCATCCTGTTCGGTGTAAAAATCCACCGCTTGTAATCCAGCTACCGGTTAAAAGCTGACTTTAGGCGCCGCCTGAATTTCGGCGGTATCTTCAAATTCCAGCAATTCAGCGTCTTTGGGATGACCGAAGCGAACCGCCAGCACTGTCTGCGGAAAACTCTGTCGGTAACTATTGTAGGCCGTAACCGCGTCGTTGTAGCCCTGGCGCGAATAGGCCACCCGGTTCTCGGTGGTGGTTATCTCTTCGCTCAGCTGTGTCATGTTTTCGCTGGCCTTAAGATCCGGATAAGCTTCCATGGTGACATTGAGGGCGCCCAGCGCCTTGCCCAGCGCACCTTCCGCCGCGCCCAACTGGCCCATTTCGACACCACCGGCGCCCTGTTTGCCAATAGTCTGCAATATGGCGGCGGCATGGTTGCGCGCAGAAATCACCGCCTCCAGGGTCTCGCGCTCGTGCGCCATGTAGCCCTTGGCAATTTCCACCAGGTTGGGAATAAGGTCGTAGCGCCGTTTGAGCTGAACTTCAATTTGTGAAAACGCGTTCTGGTAGCGATTCTTCAAGGTGACCAGACGGTTGAAAATTGAAATGATATAGCCAACGGCGGCTAGCAGAACTAGCCAAAATACAATGCTGGATACTTCCATGACTCACTCCGGATCGATTGCATCCCGCCCAGTATAACGTCATTCGGTCCGGCACTTCTTTTTGTACTGGGTGTAGGTCATGCCGGTCCACTTGCCGAAAGCGCGGTAGAAACTGTTGGGCTGGCTGAAGCCCAGCGCTGCCGCCATCGACTTGCCGGGCAGCCATCGCTGCTGCAGGGCTTTCTTGCATCGATAATTACGCACCCGATCCAGCAACTGTTGATAGCTGGTGTGTTCGCCACGCAGGCGACGCCGCAGGGTACTGGGGCTAACGTGCAATCGACCGGCGACTTCGGTGGCATGAATTTCGTTCAGGTTTGCCAGCAATAGCTGGCGCAGGACACGGCGTCCTAACAGGGCTCGCTTGGCCATGGGCATTCCTTTGCTTGGCATCAGGCTGTTGTGAGTTAATTCGGTCGGGCATTCCTTGCCCTGATCTAACTATAGTTGACTGGCGGGGGCGTGTTGAAATTAAATCCAACAAATGTGCGCAATATTATGGACCGACGGGCCGGGTACGCTTGCCGAACTTTGATTGGCTAGAGGGCGCCGCCACTTCGATAACTATGCGATTGCGGCCAGCCTCCTTGCCCTGGTAGAGCGCGTGATCGGCCCGGGCCAGGCAATCATCAAAGTCCATGCCCTGGTGATATTGGGCAACCCCCAGAGTAATGGTCAGGCTCAGGGTGATATCGCCCTGGTAATGGAAACGGGCCCGCTCGACCACAGAGCGCAGCTTTTCCGCCAGCACGGCTCCACCGTCAAGGCCGGTCTCTGGCAACAGGAAAATAAATTCCTCACCGCCCCAACGGGCAATGCTATCGAGGTCGCGTAACTGTTCGCGCAACAATTCGGCTGTCTCACGCAATACATAGTCGCCACAGGCGTGGCCGTGTTGATCGTTAAATATTTTGAAATTATCAATATCTGCCATCATCAACACAAAACCGCGGCGACTGCGCCTGACGCGGGATATTTCAAACTCCAACTTTTCGGTAAAGCCCCGCCGATTCAGCAGGCCGGTGAGAATGTCCAGCCTGGCCGCCTCCACCAGCTTCTCATTGGAATCACTCAGTTCCTGGGTACGCAGCTTAACTTCCTTGTCCAGGTGGTGGTGTATGCGGGAGAATCGATTGGCCAGGGACAACGCCCCAGACAACATGACTGCTGCAAAACCCAGGGTCATCATGCGCGGGTGCTGCACCACCCCCTGGGAAACCATGATGTCGTTGATAACGGCCACCACGAAAATGCCCCACCCCACCAGCATGGTGCGCGCCTCGTGATTACCGTTGGTTGCCTCCCAGAGTACGTGTACCAGCATGCCCAGCAGGCCCGGCAGCAGGTAGACCTGCCAGTAAAAAAGCGTGTAAGCCATGATGTCACTGCCAGGTACCAGGGCGATAACAAGGGCAAAGGCCACGAAGCCCATCTGGTAAACGCGCTGCCATGGCCGGGGCCGAAAGCGCAGATGGCTCCAAACCAGCTGCAGCCCTATGGCCGGTAACAGGTAAACGGTGACATATTCAATTTTTTTGTGGACTGCATAGGGGAGAAAGTCGGTCAGGAACTTCCACTGGCTCACCTCCCAACTGTACAGGGCCACCAGAATTGCCGTTAAGCCAAACCACAGGAAGTCCCGTGAACGCCGGTTGCGGATAAAGAGGTATAAATGATAAACGCCAAACGTCAGATAGACTATCGCCAACATCAAGCTCAACAGTTCGTCAAACCACACTGCCCGGGTCAGATCGAAAACCTTACCCACCATGAAGGGCTTCTCGTACATTCCCGAGGTAGAGGCTCTGCCCAGGGCGTCATCACGCCACACCCTCAGCGCTACGGTAATGCGCCCCTCATCGTCAACCAGCGAGCGCGGGATAGCGAAGATGCGCATACGATCATGCGTAGCAAAGGCATCCGGTGGTAATTTGCCGGCACCTCCCAGCCAACGACCGTTCACATACAGTTCGTAAGCACTGTGAATCTTGCCTATCGACACCCCCAACTGCTCCAGGTCATCGAGCATGCCCGGCGCCGCCAGGTCAAACTCGAAGGTGGCGCGATACCAGGCCATACCCGTGTAATCCTCATAGCCCTGACTGCGCCAGTTGCGCGGGCTGATGAGGTTATCCCAGCGACCGTGATCAAGCGCCGGATCTGCCCAGGCCATATCATCACCGGTGCGAAAGCGCCATACCCCGGACGCCTCGGTGGGTTGGTCCAGGCTATCGATGTAAAACTCTACAGTTGAGGCGAGTGAGACAGGCGTCAGCAGCAACAACAGCAAAAGCAGGGGCAAACGCATTAGCGTTCTCGGTTTAGCCATCAAAGGGGTGCCGCAGTACTATGGTTTCAACCCGATCGGGACCGGTCGATATCACGTCTATCGGCGCCCCAACCAACTCCTCGATACGCGCGATATACGCCCTGGCATTAGCCGGCAGATCTTCTACGCGCTGGGCCCCGATAGTGGATTCACTCCAGCCCGGCACCTCCTCATACACCGGCACCAGGCCCTCATAGTCGTCACTATCGGTCGGGTTGGTTACCGCGTTACCTGCCGCATCCTGGTAGCCCACACAAATCTGGATATTTTCCAGGCCATCCAGCACATCCAGCTTGGTCAGGCACAAACCCGTAACGCTGTTGATCCGCACGGCATTACGCAGGGCAACCGCATCAAACCAGCCGCAGCGACGGGCCCGCCCGGTGGTGGCACCAAATTCATGCCCCTTGGTCGCCAGGTGTTCACCGGTGCTGTCAAACAACTCGGTGGGGAACGGGCCAAAGCCCACCCGCGTGGTATAGGCCTTGGTGATGCCCAACACATAGTCCAGATAAAGGGGGCCAAAGCCACTGCCCGTGGCCGTGCCGCCAGCGGTAGTATTGGAAGAAGTCACATAGGGATAGGTGCCGTGGTCTATGTCCAGCAGAGAGCCCTGGGCACCTTCAAAAAGAATTTTTGCACCGCGCTGGCGATAGTCATGCAATATGCTGGTTACATCGGCCACCATGGGCCGCAGTTGTTCCACCATGATCAGCGCTTCATCGAGGGTGGACTGAAAATCCACCGCTGCCACGCCGTAATACTTGGTCAATTGAAAATTGTGATAGTCCATTACCTCGCGCAATTTACGCTCAAAGCGGGGCGCATCCAGCAGATCGCCCAGGCGCAGCCCGCGCCGCGCCACTTTGTCTTCGTAGGCCGGGCCAATGCCGCGACCGGTAGTGCCTATCTTGGCGTCGCCGCGACGGGCTTCGCGCGCCAGGTCCAGGGCCACGTGATAGGGCAGAATCAACGGGCAGGCCGGGCTGATGCGCAAACGCTCTCGCACCGGCACATCTTTCTCTTCCAGCTCGGCAATTTCCTGGAGCAGGGCTTCCGGTGACAGCACCACGCCGTTGCCGATCAGGCAGATGACGCCCTCACGCAACACGCCAGAGGGAATCAGGTGTAGTACGGTTTTCTTACCGTCAATAACCAGGGTGTGGCCAGCATTGTGACCCCCCTGGAAGCGCACTACGGCTTCGGCCTGGTCGGTCAGCAAATCAACGATCTTACCCTTGCCCTCATCACCCCACTGGGTACCAAGCACCACTACATTCTTATTCATATAACAGGTCTCACGAACAAGGTTCAATTTCCCAGTCACCGTCGCGGCTAACTAACTGTCGGTCACAACGGGGGTCCACCTCTCCAGAGAGGCTGGTAATTACAGTTTCACCGGTGGCCCGCAATTGGGCCACGGCCTGCCAGAGCTGGTCGTCGGTTTGCACCGGCGCACAAATGGCATTGGCCTGCGCGGTGGACGGAGCATCAGTAAGTAATGGCAGCAATGCTTTGAGATCGGTGTTGAAACCCGTGGCGGGACGGGCGCGGCCAAATACCTGGCCCACATCGTCATAGCGTCCACCATTGGCCAGCGCCTGGCCATGACCGCTCACATACGCCGCGAACACCAGGCCAGTATGGTAGTTGTAGCCACGCAGCTCACAGAGATCAAAATAGATATTCACCTGCGGATAGCGCTCCGCTATCGCCGCCGCCACCGCCCGCAGTTCCGCCACGACTTCATCCGCCCAGGACACCTGTTCCAGAATAGCGGCGCCGCCGTGCAGGCTGGCCAGTTCCATAATCTGCTGGCGCTGTTGCTGAGGCAGGTCTGCCAGTACATTTTCAAGGTCTGGCAGAGACTTGCGTTGCAGGGCATCAAACACCTGCTGTTCCCGCTCCTCACTGAGCTCGCAACTGGCCAGCAGCTTGCGGTAGATACCCACATGGCCCAAATCCAGGGTGCAGTTCTCGACACCGGCCACCTTGAGGGTTTCCAGCATCAGTGAAATGACTTCGATGTCCCCCTGCAGACTGCTGTCACCATACAGCTCCGCCCCCAGCTTGATGGGTGAGCGGGAGGCCAGTAATGAAGCGGGTCGGGTGTGCAGTACGCTGCCGGCATAACAGAGCCGACTGATGCCCGGCTGGGCCAGGCTGTGAGCATCGATGCGCGCCACCTGCGGGGTAATGTCGGCGCGAATGCCCATAGTGCGGCCACTGAGCTGGTCGGTGACCCGAAAGGTGAGCATGTCAATATCGGTGCCCAGGCCAATCAGCAGGGATTCAGTAAATTCCACCAGCGGCGGTATAACCAGCTGGTAGCCCCAGCTGCTATACAGGTCCAGCAGTACCCGGCGCAGCTGTTCAACCTTGGCGGCGGGCACGGGCAAGACTTCCTCTACCCCATCAGGCAGTAACCAGCGGTCTACTGTTGTCATATGTGTTAAGTCCTGCGGGCCCCGATAGAGCCCCCGCGTTCAATTAATCAGGTACAGCAAACCCAACCCCAACAACATGCTGAACAGGCCCGTATTGCGCATGGTCCTGTCATCCAGCTCGGCCATCACCCGCACCAGGTTACGCCAGCGCCCCGGTGCGATGAAAGGCAGCATACCCTCGATCACAAATACCAGGGCAACGGCTACTGCCAATTGATGCCAGACATCCAAGCCAGTCTGTCCCTCTACCATACAATGTTAACGTGAGCCCTTGGAGTCCTTCAGGTATCGGAAGAAATCGCTGTCTGGCTCGATCAACATCAAATCACCCTTGCTCTGGAACGATTCCCGGTAGGCACGCAGGCTACGGGTAAAGGCAAAAAACTCCGGGTCGCGATTATAGGCGGCGGCGTAGGTAGCGGCCGAAATAGCATCACCCTCACCACGTAAATGCTCTGAATCCCGGTAGGCTTCAGCCCTGACGATGGTAACTTCACGATCTGCCGCAGCGCGAATACCCTCTGCCAGCTCACGGCCCTGGGAGCGCAGCTCGCGGGCTTCTTTTTCGCGCTCGGCATTCATGCGCCGAAACACCGATTCACTCACCGCCGGCGGCAGGTCGATTTTCTTGGCCCGCACATCAATTACTTCTATGCCCAGCTCGTCGTGAGCGACAATATTCAGCTTATCGGTGAGGTCGGTCATCATCATCTCCCGCTCACCGGACACCACCTCGTGCAGGGTGCGCACCGCCACCTCGTTGCGCAAACCATCATTAATGCGCTGCGCCAGCAGGCCATTGGCGCGCGTTGCATCGCCACCGGTGGCCGTGTAGTACTTCTCCACATCGGAAATTTTCCACTTGGCATAGGAATCCACAATCAGGGCTTTCTTCTCGAGGGTAAGAAACCGCTCGGGCAGTGCGTCCACCGTTAACACACGGCCATCAAACTTGCGTACATTGTTAACAAAGGGAATCTTCACGTGCAGGCCCGGTTTAACATCGGAATTCACCACCTCGCCAAAACGCAGCAAGACCGCACGCTCGGTTTCCTCGACAATAAACAGGGCATTACTCAATACCCAGAGCACTGCCAGTGTGGTCAGTAATGCTGCAAGACTTTTGCCACTCATGTTAGCGCCCTCCCCGACCGCTGGAGCGGGTCGAATTATCGCGTCGCAGTTGGTCTACCACACGGTCTGTTAATTCACGGATATCCACGCTACCTGAGTCGGTGCGAAGTACCGGTCGGTTGCTTTGTTCCATAATTTTATCCAGTGGCAGGTACAGCATATTATTGCCGCCCTGCACATCTACCATCACCTTGGTGGTGTTTTGCATAACCAGCTCGATCGTCTCCAGGTAGAGCCGCTGGCGGGTAACTTCGGGTGCCTTTTGGTACTCCCCCAGCAGAGCTGTAAAGCGCGAGGCATCACCATCGGCCTGGGCGATCACCTGCTCCTTGTAGCCAGTGGCCTCTTCGATCTGGCGCTGGGCGCCACCGCGGGCCTCGGGAATAACAGCATTGGCATAGGCCTGGGCTTCGTTCTTGACCCGCTCCTCGTCCTCACGTGCCTTGATTACGTCATCAAAGGCCGCCTGCACCTCGGTCGGTGGTTTGGCATCATCGATGTTGATTTTGGAGACACGGATACCGGTTTGGTAATAATCAAGGAAACTCTGCAATTTCACGCGTACGTCAATGGCCAACTGGGTACGGCCATCGGTCAACACATAATCCATGCTGCTGCCACCCACCACGTGCCGCAAGGCACTTTCGGTAGCATTGGTCAGGCTGCGCTCGGGATTGCGCACCCGCAGTACATAATTTTCGGCGTTCTGAATCACGTACTGCACCGACAAATTAACCTCGACGATATTTTCGTCCTCGGTCAACATCTGTTCACGGAACGTCACGTTGTTAACACGGGTAACATTAACCACGGTCACGTCATCGATCAGCGGCGGGTTCCATTGCAGGCCCGGCATAACAGTGTCGTGGTATTTGCCCAGGCGCAGCACCACGCCACGCTCCTGCTGATCGATGGTGTAAAAGCCCATAAGAGCCCAGGCGATAGCAATAATAACCACGATGCCCAGTATTAACCCGCTACCCAGGGCCACTCCGAAGCCACCCCCGGAACTACCGCCGGAACCGCCACCGCCAAATATTCCGGCAATCTTGTCGCGCAACTGGCGCAGGGCTGCATCGAGGTCGGGTGGACCCTGATTGCCACCACCCCAGGGATCACGGGGCTTGTTGCCGTTGCCACCCGGTTCATTCCAGGCCATACATTTCTCCTGTTACAGGCCGCTGGGGCCCATTCGTTAAAAAAAATAGTGAGCGCAACAGTTTAACATCGGCTAGGCGCTGTCTGCCAGTAAGCTCTCTTCTGATATCTGCTCGGCGGCAAGTAATCGCTGCCAATCTTTGCGCGGCAGGCGCACTTGCAATTGTACCGAACCATCGGCAGCGTGATCTTCCGCCTGCACCGCGCCAATCTCGTAGAGGCTGGCTCGCAGTTTGCCCTGGGCTGGCGCCAGGCTAACCCGGTGCCGAACCATCTCACCGGCCAACAGTTCCACCAGTGCCTGCTCTAACAGTTCGCAGCCGGCACCAGTATTGGCAGATAACCAGACCCGAATCGGTACGCCATTGGCATCGCGTTCCAGGCGCGGCTCCTGCTCCAGCAGGTCCAGCTTGTTGTATACCTCCAGCCGCGGGATATCCTCGGCGCCAATTTCCTCCAGCACCAACTCCACCTGTTCGGCGTTATCAAGGCGTTCATCGCTGGCGGCATCGATGACATGCAACAACAGGTCTGCGCTGCAGGTCTCCTCCAGGGTAGCGCGAAAGGCGTCGATCAATTTGTGTGGCAGGTGACGGATAAACCCCACCGTATCTGCCAACACTACAGGGCCGCACTCCTCCAGCTCCAGCCGGCGCAGGGTTGGGTCCAGGGTGGCAAATAATTGATCGGCCACGTACACACTGGCTTTGGTGACACGATTGAAGAGGGTCGATTTACCGGCATTGGTGTAGCCCACCAGTGACACAGTGGGGATTTCAGCGCGCTCGCGGGAGCGCCGCCCTTGCTGGCGCTGCTTCTCTACCTTTTTCAAACGGCCGAGAATTGAGCGGACACGCACCCGCAGCAGGCGACGGTCGGTCTCCAGCTGGGTTTCACCGGGACCACGCAGGCCGATACCACCCTTTTGCCGTTCCAGGTGAGTCCAGCCGCGCACCAGCCGTGTAGACATATGTTGCAATTGCGCCAGTTCAACCTGCAATTTTCCCTCGTGGGTGCGGGCTCGCTGGGCAAAAATATCCAGGATCAGGCCGGTTCTATCGGCAACCCGGCACTGTAGCGCCTGTTCGAGATTGCGCTCCTGGCTGGCTGACAAGGAGTGGTTGAACAACACCACCTCTGCCTCGTGGGCACGTACCAGTGCGGCAATTTCTTCCAGCTTGCCAGAACCGACAAAGGAGCGGGGGTGAGGGGCGTCGCGATTTCCGAACACATAGTCAACCGGGTCCCCTCCTGCGGAGAGAACCAGTTCTTCGAATTCACGGGGGTCTTCGCGATCCGCTTCTGTGGAAAGATTCAGGTGAACAAGTATCGCTCGCTCACCTGACTCGGGTCGATCAAAAAACAACTAGAGTCCTAACTTTCCTCACCTTCTTCTTCCGGTGGGTTTTGCATTGGCATGCGCACCACACGGGATGGAACTACGGTGGAAATAGCGTGCTTGTAAACCATCTGGCTTACGGTGTTTTTAAGAAGCACCACAAACTGGTCAAAGGACTCAACTTGTCCTTGCAGCTTGATGCCGTTAACGAGATATATAGATACCGGAACGCGCTCTTTACGCAAAATATTCAGGTAAGGGTCTTGTAATGTATGCCCCTTTGACATGGCAGTTCTCCTTGCTGGCCCAAATCGAGCCGAAAAAACAGTAAATCGAGCTAGTTAAAACTCTCTTGTTGTAATGAGCTAGTTTTGGCGGATTAAAATCCGCCCTACGTAGGGTCGACAAATTCGACCACCAGAACAAGTATAGCCCATCACGTGATCTTTACATGGAGGCGCCTTGCATATATTTCAAGGCCACCTGCAGCGGAGTTTCCGGTAATTCGCCCAGTGCCTCCGCGCTAGCCGCTGCAGCACCGCCCTGGTCGGTAACTATCCACTGTAAATCCGGCCATTTTCGCAGCCAGGTGAGCTGCCGTTTGGCCAATTGCCGGGTGACCTCGATACAGCGCTGACGCGCCCTGGCCAGGTCGTATTCACCGCGCACATGAGCCCACATTTGTCGGTAGCCAACCGCCCGCATGGACGGCAGGTCCAGACTCAGGTCGCCGCGCTCGTACAGGCCACGCACCTCCTCCACAAATCCCGCCTCCAGCATCAAATCTACCCGCTTCTCAATGCGTTGGTGCAAAACGGCACGATCAGCGGGGCATATGGCCAGTTGCACCACGTTATAGGCATCTGTGAGGCGGCCCTTGCCCTTGTGTGCCTGCTGACAGCGCCAGTCGGTCATGGTAACGCCGCTGGATAGATACACTTCCAGCGCCCGGCCAATGCGGTGCGAATGATTGGGATGAATACGCGCCGCCATGTCCGGGTCTACTTCTTCCAGCATGCAATGCAGGTGGGGCCAGCCTTTCTTCGCTGCCTCGCGCGCCAGGTGCCGCCGTAAAGCCTGGTCCGTGGCCGGCATATCCGAGAGGCCCTCGATCAGCGCCTTGAAATACATCATGGTGCCACCCACCAGCAGGGGCGTCTTGCCCGCCGCACGAATGCTCAGCATGGCCGCCTGGGCGTCATCGCAAAACTCTGCCGCCGAATAGGGCTGGTCTGGCTCGCGAATATCAACCAGCCGGTGCGGAAAATCGGATTTGGCGCTACCGATATCAAGACCGCGATAAACCTGCGCTGAATCGACACTGATCAATTCGCAGTTATGAGTCTCCACCAGTTCGATGGCCAGGTCGGTTTTGCCGGACGCAGTCGGACCCATCAGGCAGATGGCGAGAGGCTTGTCAGCCTGCTCAACCGTCATCAACGTCCCCGCATAAACAGCTTGTCCAGCTCATCCATGGATAACTGCGTCCAGGTAGGTCGGCCGTGATTGCACTGGCCACTGCGCTCGGTTTCTTCCATATCACGCAGCAGGGCATTCATCTCAGGTAGGGTCAGGCGACGATTGGCACGCACCGAACCGTGGCAGGCCATGGTAGATAACAGCTCATCCATATGCGCTTCTATACGATCCGAGCTACCGTGGGTCAGCAGATCGGACAATACGTCGCGCAGCAATTGTTCGACATCCGCATCGCGCAAAGCCACCGGCACCTCGCGCAACACCAGCGATTCTTCACCGCTGCGCTCAACCCGCATGCCCAGCTGCGCAAACACCTCGCTGTGGCCCTCGGCGCAATCGGCTTCGCGGGCGCTTACTGCCACCGTCTGCGGCACCAACAAGGGTTGACTACGTATACCCTCACCGGTGTGGGAAATTTTCATGCGTTCATAGGTGATGCGCTCGTGAGCAGCGTGCATATCAACCAACACCAGCCCATCACGGTTTTGCGACAGAATAAAAACACCGTGCAACTGGGCCAGCGCATAACCCAGCGGTGGCACTTCTTCGTCAGCGGTATCCGCCAGCGGCACAGCGCCACTGCCCGTGTACAATTGCTGATAGCTGCGCAGCTGCTCACTCACCTGCCCACTGGTGGGTGGCCTGCCGCCAGACCCGGTGCCAGCGGCATTGCCGGGTCGGCCCCAGCCCAGGGATTCCTGGTTAGCAGCCGGGTCGGCCAACGGGGGCGACAAGCCTGTAGCGCCTGCCACCTGGTCAGCCGGGCGTACATCGGCCAGCAACTTATGCAGGCTGCGGAAAATAAAGTTGTGCACATTGCGGCCATCGCGAAAGCGCACCTCGTGTTTGGTGGGGTGTACATTCACATCCACCAACGCGGGATCCAGTTCCAGGAACAGTACAAAGGCCGGGTGCCGGCCGTGATAGAGCACATCGCGATAAGCCTGTTTGACCGCATGGCTCACCAGCCGGTCTTTGATAACACGGCCATTGACATAAAAGTACTGCAGGTCAGCCTGGCTGCGAGAAAAGGTGGGCAGACCCACCCACCCCCACAGTTTTAAATCGCCAATGTCGGTTTCAATGTACAGGGCCTGCTCGATAAATGCCGGACCACAGACGTTGGCCACGCGGCGCTCGCGGTCCAACTCCGTAATGCAGGCCGCCAGTTGGTGCACCGCACGCTGGTTATGACGCAGCGAAAAAGCGACATCAAAGCGCGCCAACGCCTGCCGCTTGAGTACCTGTTCCAGGTGATTGAACTCGGTTTTCTCGGTGCGCATAAATTTACGGCGCGCCGGGGTATTAAAAAACAAATCGCGCACCTCAACCGTGGTGCCGCGCGGGTGCGGGGCCGGCTTCAGTTTGACATCCATGGCGGAACCTTCGCACTCGGCCCGCAGGCCGGCGGAGCCGTCGTCATTGGTATTAGAGGTAATTTCCAGTCGCGACACCGAGCTGATACTGGCCAGGGCCTCGCCACGAAAACCGAGGCTGGCGACATGCTCCAGGTCCGCCAGGGAGCTGATTTTGCTGGTGGCGTGCCGACTCAGTGACAGTGGCAGGTCGTCTGCATCCATGCCCAGGCCATTGTCGCGCACCCGCATCAACTTGACGCCACCGGCCTCAACATCCACCTCAATGCGCAGGGCGCCCGCATCGAGGGCATTTTCCAGCAGTTCCTTGATGACCGACGCGGGTCGCTCGACCACTTCACCGGCGGCGATCTGGTTAGCCAGACGCGGGCTTAATATGTGAATTTGTGACATCAGGAAGCGGGAATAAGCAGTTTCTGGCCGATGCGTATGCTGCTGCTGGACAGGGCATTATGGGTGCGCAGGGACGACAGGCTGACATTGAACCTGACCGCAATCTCTGACAGGGTGTCGCCGCGGGCGATGACGTATTCGTGACTGCCCGCCTGCTTCTGCCACGCCAGCAGGGTGTCAGCGGGGGGATTTTCAGCAAACCAGGATTTCACGCCTCTGTATATCGCCCTGGCCATTTTTTGCTGGTAGGCGCGCGTGCGCAGCTGGCTGGCGTCCTGCGGATTGGAGATGAAACCGGTCTCCACCAGGATAGAGGGAATGTCTGGAGATTTAAGTACCGCGAAGCTGGCCTGCTCCACCTGTTGCCGGTGCAACTTGGAAATATCATCCATTTCAAGCAACACCCGCCCGCCCATACCCAGGCTGGCATCGAGGGTGTGACTCATGGACATATCGTAAAGTACCTGGGCCAGCAGATCATCCTTGTCACTGAGGCTCACACCACCGACCAGGTCGGCAGCGTTTTCACGCTGGGCAAGAAATTTGGCAAAGGTACTTGAGGCGCCGCGCTGGGACAGGGCATACACCGATGTGCCCTTGGCCCCGGGGCTCCTGAAAGCATCCGCATGTATGGATACCAACAGGTCTGCCTGCACCTTGTGGGCAATATCGCGACGCTTTTTCAAGCCCACATAATAGTCGCCACTGCGCACCAGCTCGGGTTTGAAACCGCGTTGCCTTTTAAACAGCTTGTACACGTCCCTGGCAATGGCCAGCACCACGTGCTTCTCACGCAAACCGCCGGGCCCACTGGCACCGGGATCTTCCCCACCGTGCCCGGCATCGATAGCAATGACGATATCGCGTCTGGCGGAACCGGCCACGCTTTTCTTGACACTGGGCGCGGCCGCCACAGTTTTCACCCCCATATCGTACAGGTCGAGTACCAGGCGATCACCGCGCTGGTTGTTGGCCTTGAGTATGAAACTGCGCGGTCGCACGGCGCTGTGCATATCAAACACGATGCGCAAATCGTCGCCCGCACGGATGCCACTGCGAATGCCCTTGATAGGAGTTTTGTCCAATTGCACGTCCTGGAGCTTGGCCTTGAGACTGGTATCGGCAATATCGACCACGATACGGTGGGGATTTTCCAGCCGGATCAGCGTGTGATTAACCGGGCCAGTGAGGTCAAAAACGATTCGAGTATGGTCGGGAGCTCGCCAGAGGCGCACATCGCGCACCTCCAGTGCCATCGCTAAGGGTGCCGTACTGACCAGTACGCACAAGCCCAGTAGGCGCAGCCACCTGCCCTTCATCTCACTCCAGACTACGTTGTTATCCCGGGTTCTTCTGACAAACACTTGAGGCATTCTACACCGCGTTTGCTATGCGCTTCAAAAGTTAATGTCCTGCCAGTGCCCAGTCGCTCTATCGTAACCACTAAATCGGGCTGGGGCAAAAAACCTTTACCGCGCTGTGACCATTCCACCAGGGCAATACTGTGCGGTCCGAAATAGTCGCGAATGCCCATGAATTCGAGCTCCTCGGGGTCGCCCAGTCGGTACAGGTCAAAATGATAGAGGGTCAGGGCCGGCAATTCATAGGGCTCCACCAACGTATAGGTGGGACTTTTGACCGCACCGGTGTGTCCCAGCGACTGTACAATACCCCGTGCCAGCGTGGTCTTGCCCATGCCCAGCTCGCCCTCCAGGAAAACCACCATGCCCGGCGCCAGCGCCCGGGACAGGCGCGCACCCAACTGCAACATCGCGGTTTCGTCGGCGGCGCTAAACCGCCGCAGTGTAGCGGTCACGTCAATCCCCCAACAATGAGCGCAAATGCGGCATCAGGTCGGTGGCCAGCATACCCGCCGCGCCATCGGCACTGGCCAGTTCGGCGGCATGGCCATGCAGGCACACACCCAGGCAGGCCGCCTGTAGCGGTGACAAGCCCTGTGCCAACAGTGCTGCCAACACACCACTGAGCACATCGCCCATGCCGCCGCTGGCCATACCGGGATTTCCATAGGGGCTCAGAAAAATCTCTGCACCGCCACACACCAGGCTGCCAGCTCCTTTGAGGACAACCACACCGCCGTAACGCTGCTGCAGGGCCTGCACAGCGGCAAACCGGTCAGCCTGAATATCGGCTGTGGCAACTTGCAGCAAACGGGCCGCCTCGCCCGGATGGGGCGTGAGTATCCAGTTGTCGCGTTGGCGTACTTGCACAATCCCCCCTGCGCCCAGCAAATTAAGTGCGTCAGCATCCATCACCAGGGGTAACGCTGTATCGCTTACCCGCTGCAGCAACTGCTCGGACCAGGGCGATGTACCCAGGCCCGGGCCCACGGCTATGACATTGGGCTTGTCCAGCAGCGGCAACAGTTCGTTGCCACCACTAACGCCCCGCGCCATGACTTCCGGGCGGCGGCTGATAAAAGCCGCAACATGTTCGGGCCGGGTTGCCGCCGATACCAAACCGGCGCCACAGCGCGCCGCGGCTTCGGCGGCCATCAGGGCGGCGCCCGCCATCCCCACATCGCCACCCACAATCAGCACGTGTCCAAACATACCCTTGTGGGCGTGCGGCAACCGTACCGGCAACAGTGATAACTGCTGCTTAAGTTCCAGGCAGAAACAATCGGCGGGAACACCCTCGTATGCCTGCATCGGCACTTCAAGGTCCGTATAGTTCAGGCCACCCACATAGCTGGGTGCCTCACCGGTGAGCAGACCGCGTTTGAGACCTATGAAAGTAATGGTGCAATTGGCAACCACCGCGCTGCCCAGTACCCGGCCGGTATCGCTGCACAGACCAGAGGGGATATCGATGGCCAGTACCGGCAAATCGCCGTCGTTAATGGTCTGTATGGCAGCGCGGGACGGCCCTCGTACATCGCCACTCAAGCCTGTGCCCAGTATGGCATCCACAACCACCCCTTCAGCCAACTGGAGGCTGGCTGCAAAGGGCAGCACTTCAACTCCGTCAGCCAGGGCCTTGTTGCGGGCCTTCAACGCATCGCCACCGATCTTGTCCGCATCGCCCAACTGGTACACGGTAACCGGAATGCGTTGCGCCTGCGCCAGGGAGGCAAGGATGTAACCATCACCGCCGTTGTTGCCGGTGCCACAAAAAATATGCAGGCGCGCAGGCTCTGGCCACAGCTCTAGTAACAACTCAAAAGCGGCCCTACCGGCGCGCGACATCAGTCGAATGCCCGGTATGCCCAGGTCTTCGATAGCCGTTCGATCCAGTTCGCGGGTCTGGGCGGCGGTGTACAGTGCTTGTAAGTCCAACAATCTCTCCTTGACGGGTGAAAGCGGAAAAGGTCAAGGTATACCAATGTCTATAGAGCAGCAATACAGTCAACTCGCCGATCACATACGCAGCTGGGCTTCTGAACTGGGGTTCCAGCAAGTGGGCATCTGCGACATTGACCTGGGCGAGCACCCCCAGTACCTGGATCGGTGGCTGGCGGCGGGCTATCACGGGGAGATGGCGTATATGGCTAAACACGGCAGCCGTCGCAGCCATCCTGAGGAACTGATCCCCGGCACACTGCGGGTATTGTCCCTGCGCATGGACTACCTTGTCGACGATACCCAGCCGCTGCAAGTACTGGAGAACCCGCACAAGGCCTATATTTCCCGCTATACCCTGGGGCGCGATTATCACAAGCTGATCCGCAAACGCCTGGCCCGGCTGGCTAAACGCATCGAGGCTGAATGCGGCGGCAGCCACCGCGCTTTTGTGGACAGTGCGCCGGTGCTGGAGCGCGCCATTGCCGAGCGGGCCGGGCTGGGCTGGATTGCCAAGAACACCATGCTGATCAACCCGCAGGCCGGTTCCTGGTTCTTCCTGGGTGAAATTTACACCGACCTGCCGCTGCCCACCGATGTCGCACAAACCGATACCCACTGTGGCACCTGTACCGCCTGTCTGGATATCTGTCCCACCAATGCCTTTGTCGGCCCATCGCAGCTGGATGCGCGGCGCTGTATTTCCTACCTCACCATAGAGCACGCTGGCAGCATAGACGAAGAACTGCGGCCACTGATGGGCAACCGCATCTTCGGCTGCGATGATTGCCAGCTGGTGTGTCCCTGGAACAAATTTGCCGAAGCCACAGCGGAGCAGGATTTTAGCCCACGCCACCAGCTACAAGACGCCGAGCTGGTGGACTTGTTCCTGTGGGACGAGGCGACCTGGCTGGCAAAAACAGAGGGGTCGGCCATTCGACGTATCGGCTATGAGCGCTGGCTGCGCAACCTTGCCATCGCGCTGGGCAATGCGCCCTCTACCGAAGCGGTGCTCACGGCCCTGCGAGCGCGGGCGGATTACCCCTCAGAACTGGTGCGCGAGCATGTGCAGTGGGCGCTGGGGCGTCATGCGTTGATAAAACACTCGCGGTAGTAGCGCAATTCCTTGATCGACTCGCGAATATCATCCAGCGCCAGGTGCGCGCCGGACTTGCTGAATCCCGCTTCCAGCTCGGGACGCCAGCGCTGCATGAGTATCTTGATGGTACTGACGTCGAGATTGCGATAGTGGAAGAACTGTTCCAACTCGGGCATATACCTGGCCATAAAACGCCGATCCTGGCAGATGCTGTTGCCACACATGGGCGACACCCCGGCCGGCACATACTGCTGCAGAAACCTGATGGTGTCCTGGCTGGCGCTGGATTCGCTGTCTTCACTCTCCTGTACCCGTTTCACCAGGCCGGAGCTGTTGTGGTGTGAGGTATTCCACTCATCCATAGCATCGAGTCGCTCGTCGCTCTGGTGAATGGCTATTACCGGGCCTTCCGCCAGTGTATTGAGATCGCTGTCGGTCACGATGGTGGCTATTTCTATAACCACATCGTTATCTGGATCGAGGCCAGTCATTTCAAGATCGACCCAAATAAAGTTTTGTTCACTGAACATGTGTCTGACAACTTTTGCTGAAGTATTAGCAGAGTGTAGCAACTCACGGCTACTATGCGCACATGGGAAAACGCAAACTTACCCGTCAACAGTCCTGGCGCATCAACAAAATCCAGGAACAGCGACGCAAACGTGCCGAGAAGCGCGGCGAGTTAGGCGAGCATGCGCTGGCCAGCGGAGCCCTGGGCCCTGAGCGAGAAGGCCTGGTAATTGCCCATTACGGTGGCCAGGTAGAAGTGGAAGCCGACGGAGAAACCTGCCGCTGCCATTTGCGCGCCAACCTGGATGAGCTGGTAACTGGCGACCGGGTAGTGTGGTGCGCCGGCGACCCCGTTGGCGTGGTAGTGGCCAGGCAGGCAAGAGACAGCGAGTTGCTGCGCCCGGACCCGAGCGGAAAACTGAAGGCTGTGGCGGCGAATATCGATCAGATTGTGGTGGTGGTCGCACCATTACCCCACCCGCACGCCAGCCTTATTGACCGCTACCTGGTAGCGGCGGAAGCCGTGGGCATTGCGCCGCTAATCCTGCTCAACAAATCTGACCTGATCGACGATGAAAATCGCGACGCTATAGAGGCACTGTTGGCGCCCTATCCAGAGCTGGGTTACCAGGTGCTGTCAGCGTCCTGCACGCAGCAAGACGGCCTGGCGCAATTGCTGGACATTCTGCAGGGTCGCACCAGTGTGTTCGTCGGGCAATCCGGGGTCGGCAAATCGTCCCTGGTCAATGCGCTGTTGCCAAATGCCAATCTCAGAGTGGGCGCACTGTCTGACACACACAACGCCGGCATCCATACCACCACTACCGCGCAGTGGCTACATCTTCCCGCCGGCGGCGCATTGATCGACTCGCCGGGCATACGCGAATTCGGTCTCTGGCATATGGACAGACAGCAGGTAGAGCAGGGCTTCAAGGAGTTTCAACCACTGCTGGGGCACTGCAAGTTTCGAGACTGTATTCATGAGCAGGAGCCCGGTTGCGCGCTGCTGGCTGCCGCTGAGCGCGGTGAAATCAGTGAGCGCCGCCTGCAGAGCTACCGGCAGATCGTGGCAGGCCTGGTCGAATGAATTCGACCCTACGGGGGGGCTGGGATAGACTAGCGCCCCTAAAATACACGAGGTACACAACATGTCAGCGGCCGCACTGCCACTGTTGATCGAGCCACAGGAGTTCGCCAGCCAACGATCCGGCATGGGCAATCTACTGCTGGTAGATGTAAGCAGCCCCGATAATTATCGCGCTGGCCATATTGCCGGCGCACTGCATTTGCCACCCTCTGCCCTGCAGCGCGGCACCCCGCCGGCGCCGGGCAAAATTCCCGAACCTGCCCAGCTACAGAAACTGCTGAGCTACCTGGGCCTGACCCCCGACACGCATGTGGTCGCCTACGATGATGAAGGTGGCGGCTGGGCCGGGCGCCTGCTGTGGACCTTGGAAGCGGTAGGTCACCCGCACTACAGTTATCTCAACGGAGGCATTCACGCCTGGCGCGGCGCGGGACTGGCAACCGAAAGCGCTGGCAATGACCCCACCAGCAGTGAGTATGCAGTTACCATGAATCCGCAGGCTATCGCCGAGGTAGAAGACATTCTGGCGCGACTGGGTGATGCCGATTTCGCTGTGTGGGACGCCCGCTCGGCCGAGGAATACCAGGGCTTGCGCTCCGGTTCTGCCCGGGCCGGACACATCCCCGGCGCCATCAATATCGACTGGCTGGAACTGATTGATCGTAATAACCACACGCGGCTGGTAGACCTGCAACAATTACAGCTGCGCCTCAACGAGCTGGGTCTGTCGGCCGACAAGGATATTGTCACCCACTGCCAGAGCCACCATCGCTCCAGCCTGACCTGGCTGGCCATGAAAATTCTTGGCTACCCTTCGGTAAAGGGCTATCACGGGTCCTGGGGAGAATGGGGCAACCTCGAAGACACACCGGTGGAAATCTAGATCATGGACCCACTATTTATTGTTCTGCAGCACCTGTTGCCGCAACACGTATTGTCGCGCCTTACTGGTTGGCTGGCCGATACCGAGATTGAGTGGTTGAAAAACGTATTGATCAAGCTGTTCGCCAGTCATTTCAAGGTCAACATGAGTGAAGCGGCGCAGCCTGAGCTGGAGGCCTATAACAGCTTTAATACCTTCTTCACCCGCGCCCTGCAAGCGGGAGCGCGGCCCATAGATGACGATGTAAGCCTGATCACCTGCCCGGCCGACGGCGCCATTAGCCAGCTGGGGAAAATTGAAAACGGCCGTGTTTTCCAGGCCAAAGGCCGATCCTACAGCGCGGCAGAACTGCTGGCAGATGCTGACAGGGCCACCGTCTTTGAAAATGGGCAATTCGCCACTATCTACCTGTCGCCGCGGGATTGTCACCGCGTACATATGCCGATAGCTGGCGAGCTGAGTGCACAGACTTATGTGCCCGGCAATCTCTATTCCGTCAACCAGGCGACCGCCGAACGCGTCGATCGATTGTTTGCCCGCAACGAGAGACTGGTCTGCTATTTCGACACCGAGCTGGGCCCCATGGCCATGGTGTTGGTAGGAGCGATGATCGTGGCTGGCATTGAAACAGTCTGGTCAGGCCAGGTAGCTCCGCCCGGCAAAGACCCGAAAACCATCGATTTCAAGCATGCGCCGGCTGGAGTCAAACTGGCCAAGGGCGAGGAGATGGGCCGCTTCAAGCTGGGCTCAACGGTGATCCTGCTGTTCCCGGAAAACAGCATCGCCTGGAAAGACAACTATGCGGCCAACACCCCCACCCGCCTGGGTGAGGCGCTAGCGAACATTTTGCCGTAGGGTCGAATTTATTCGACCAAGACGCCGACATCCCGGTCTGTCATCCATGTGCAATCCCAATGGGGATAATCACCAATATTTTGCACCAAGCCTGCACGCAACGGGTTGGCAACGAGATACCTGGCAATTTGTCGGATATCCTCCTCCTGCCTCACTGCCCGGTCATAATATGCCCGCTGCCAGAGACTTCCTTTTTCCTGAAAATACCTGTTAATAGTAAGCGCGGAACGGGCTTTAAGAGATTTGATAAGTTGCGGCAGGCAGCTGTTTTCATTGAGTTGAAGCAACCAGTGCAGATGATCAGGCATAACGACCCAGGCGAGTGAGTTAACGGCACCATTTTCTTCCAGCTGCCGTAATTCGTGGATGAGCAGGCGCGCTGCAAAGATATCATTGAACCAGGGCCGGCGATTGCGAGTGACGGTGGTGACCAGATATGCCTGGTAGGGTCGAGAATGGCGACCTTTGCGCAGCGCGTCGTAGGACATGGTGACCTCCTTGTCTCCATGGTTGGAAATTCCTGGCCGAATAATACCCAGAGGGCACGCTGATTCGGCGCTACCGGGGCCGGGGTAATTCCTGGCCGAATGAATTCGGCCCTACAAGGATAGTCGGATGAGGCAGGACCGCTGCGAAGTTTTTTCAACCATATTCGGTCGAATCATACGCAGAGGGCACGCTGATTCGGCCCCCAGGGATTCACCGTGTTATTTGGCGGAATGAATTCCGCCCTACGGTAGGGTGGATTTCAATCCATCAGCGTTAGAGGTTCTCCTCGGCGAAGGCGGCGAGGCGTGAGCGCTCCATACCGTTGACGTGCATGATGCCGGCATGGGGGTAGTGCTTGCAGCGCTCCACCAGGTAGGTCAGGCCGGAAGTCAGCGGGGTGATGTACTTGTTGTCGATTTGCGCGAGGTTACCCAACACCACTATTTTTGAGTCGGCGCCAACCCGGGTAATGATCGATTTGAGCTGGAACTGGGTCAGGCTCTGGCTTTCGTCGATAATTATGTATGCATTGTTAAATGAGCGACCGCGCATAAAGTTGAGTGACTTGAACTGGATATTGGCGCGCTCTTTTACATAGTCGATGCTGCCATTGCTGCACTCATCGGCACCGTGCAGAATCTCCAGGTTGTCATCGAAAGCGGCCAGCCAGGGCGCCATTTTCTCTTCTTCGGTACCCGGTAAAAACCCGATGTCCTCCGCTATAGGCGGCGTGGAGCGGGCCACGATCAGCTTACTGTACTTGCCCTCCTCCAGAATGGCGTGTAATCCATAGGCCAGTGCGATCAGGGTTTTACCGGAGCCGGCCGGGCCGGTTAACACGGTCATATCCAGATCATCGTCAGCAATTAACTCCATGGCCATGGCCTGCTCCAGGTTGCGCGGAGACAATCCCCAGAAGCGGCGATTCATGAGATTGTCACGGCTGTCACAGTGCAGGTATACGTGCTCTTGATCGACCCGTTTCACGTAGGCAAAAAAATCATTGTCGTCATACAAAAACATACCCGGATAGGCCTGCGGCAAATCCTTGCGCGCTACGCGATGCAAAGTGCGGTCTCCCTCGCGCAGGGTATCCACCTCTTCCACGCCGGCCCAAAAATCACCTTCAAGATGCTCATAGCCCTTGGCAAGTAAATCTATATCATCCAGCACTCGGTCGCGGCGATAATCCTCTACATGTCGCAAGCCTGAGCCCTTGGCCTTGAGCCGCATGTTGATGTCTTTGGTAACCAGGCAAACGAAATGATCCGGGTTCTCGGCCTGCAGGCGCAGCGCCACATTAATAATGCGGTTGTCATTGGCCTGGGCCTGGGTGTCATTCAGATAGGGAATATCACTGTCATCGGCCAGCAACTGGTCTGGATAAATCGACATACGCCCCAGCGACCCCTCGCTGCTGGACCCGGGTATCTCCACCCCTTCCTGGATTTGCTGCGGGCTGGCCTTCTCTACGACCTTGTCGATCATATTGATAGCAATGCGAGCCTCCCGACTCACAGTTTTCTCGTGCCTGTCCTTGATATGATCCAGCTCTTCCAGCACGGTCATGGGTAGCACGATGTGGTGTTCATTAAACGCCAGCACCGAGATGGGGTCATGTAACAGGACGTTGGTATCCAGTACATAGATTTTCTTTTCCGCTATAGCGGGATGCGGTTGATCTACGCGCAGGGCGGCGCCTGAATCCATAAAGGAATCCTCTCAATTGAGTATTGAAGTAAATGTTTATGGTGAAAAGTGCGGAGCGAAAGTGGCCCGAGCGGGCTATGCTCATTTGATGCGCGCTGTTGCAACGCTTTGTCATGCGCCGGTTGCTGGCGGTACGTCCTATCAACCGACGTCTGGAAAATCTTCAATAAACATTTTCCCAGGTTGATTATCCTGTCGCATTTCGAGACGCGACGGTGACTTCATTATCAAACTCTTGCTTGTTCTTTGTCAACGCGAGAATTTTTTCTATGGCCACCTGCGCCGAGAGACAGCGGCAAAGTTTTCGCGTAGCATGGTTCGTCTCTATGAAATTCTTATTCTCAAATGCTCAACCAGGATTCTCTAGCTCAGCTTAAGGGCCTCAAGGCCCAGATGGACTCAGAGAAGGAGTACGCAGAAGCTGTCGTCAAAGGCACGCAATCGCGTTATGGGTTCGCTGTGCTGGATGATGGCCGAGAGATTTTCATTCCTCCCGATGAAATGCTCAAGGCATTCGCCGACGACCGCGTTAAGGTGTGCATTCGCCCGGACAAGGGTGACAAGCTGGTGGCGGAAATCGAACGCCTCATCAATTGCCCACTGGATGAATTCACCGGCCGCTGCGTACGCAAGGGCAAGGCCATGTTTGTCGAGCCCGACCTGCCCCGCATCAGTCGTTGGCTGTTCATCCCCCCGCACGCACGCAATGGGGTGAAGGAAGGCGATTACGTACGCAGTGCCATACTGCGCCACCCGATAAAAGATGGTAAACCACAGGCCAAAATTTTGGCGGTTCTCGGCTCAGCTGACACAGCGGGTATCGAGAACCTGTATACCGCCAACAAGTATCAACTGCCCTCGACCTGGAGCAAGGAAGCGACGCTTCAGTTAGAGCAATCCCTGGCATCGGCGCAGCCGCTGGCAGATCAGCGCCGCCGCGATCTTACCGACCTCGAATTTGTCAGCATCGATTCGGCCCGCACCCAGGATATCGATGACGCACTGTATGCGGATATCAGCGAGGGCGGCTGGAACCTGTACGTAGCGATTGCCGACCCTACCAGCTTTATTGAAGCGGACTCACCGCTGGAAAAAGAGATCGCCGAGCGGGCGACCTCAATCTATTTTCACGGTGATGCGATCGCCATGATGCCGGAGCAGCTGTCACAGGACACCTGCGCGCTGGCAGAGGATAAAGATCGGCCGGCCCTGGTTTGCAAAATTGCGGTTAGCGATGACGGCGTGGTCGGTGACTTTGAGTTTATCGAGGCAGCCATCCGCTCCCGCGCCAAACTCAGCTATGTTGCCGTGGATCGCTACCTGGCCGGCAATTATGACGAGCTGATGAGTCATGCCACGCCACTGGAGGCGCTTTACCAGGTCTACCGAGCTCTACGTACCCGCCGCGAGACCTGCGAGCTGGTGATGGAAGATCGCACCGAGTATCGCTGGTACCTGAACGAACAGAAAAAAATCGAGAACATAGAAACACACGAAAAACTGCTGTCGCAAAAGCTGGTTGAAGAATGCATGGTGGCCACCAATCGCTGTGCGGCACTTTTCCTGCGCGACCATAACTGCAATGGCCCCTTCGTCAGGCACCTGGGGTTTCGCGCTGACCGCAAGGACGAGGTCAAACGCTTCCTGAGCCGTTTTCTGCCAGACTACGCCGACCAGGACCTGGACCAGCTCAGCACCTACCGCGCTATCATGAAGCAGTTGTCAGCCAGCAGTAACGAACTGCCGCTGCGCACCATGGCCAATCGCCTGCTGACCCGGGCAGAACTGACCACTGAGCCGGGCGTGCATATGGGCATGGGGCTGGAGTGTTACAGCAACTGTACCTCACCGCTGCGTAAATATACCGACTACCTAGCACATCGCCAGATCAAGTCTGCCCTGCACGACGGCAACACGCAGCAGCTGAGCAATCAGCAACTGGCCGCCGTGTCCGACAATATCAATCGCGGTCGCCAGGCCAGTCGGGAGGCGGAAATGTGGTTGCAGTGTGAGTTTTTACAGGCGCATGTGGGAGAGGAGTTTGAGGCCATCATCAGTCATATTAATAGCAGCGGTTTTACCGCCCGGTTATTGAACTGGGGCCTGGAGGGACAGATTGATTTGCGCAGGGATCCGGAGAAGTTCAGTTTCGACCGCTGGACAGCGACGCTGACCAGTCCAACGCGAAAATTTCAGCTGGAAAAAAATGTGCGGATTAAAATCGAGCGGATTGATGTAGCGAAGCGAGAAATGGTGTTTGTTCCTGTGGCGGATAGCCCTGACGAACCCGACGCACCAGCTTGATCATTTCGGCAACACCCAGCGCGCGCAGATAGATACCCATTTCACGCTGACTATCCAGGGCGATATTGTCATCGACCTGTCGCAGGGTCTGGATGATGGCCAGTTCTTGGTCGGAAAAGTCCTGGTCCACACCAAAAATCAATTGGGTGAGCGTGTCGACGATCTCCATCTCGCTGGGTTCATTGTCAGTAACGGCGTGGTCCATAGCCTGAGTATGGCCCAGCTATTGGCTATTTTTTGAGCAAAATTGGGTAATTGTTCACAAAATGCAGCAAATCCGCCGTTTTTCGGGGAAATAATCGCTAAAAATGCGCACTTCCTGGTGTTCGCGGGAAAGGAATGGCGTCGCGGATGTTTTCCATACCGGTGACGTAATTTAGCAATCGTTCGAAACCTAGCCCGAATCCCGCGTGGGGTACGGTGCCATAACGGCGCAGGTCGCGGTACCACTGCAGCTCGCCGTCCAAGCCGTGTTCGGCCATGCGCGCCTCCAGCACATCAAGCCGTTCCTCGCGTTGGCTGCCGCCGATAATCTCACCAATACCCGGTGCCAACACATCCATTGCCGCAACCGTTTTGTCATCGTCATTGATGCGCATGTAAAACGCCTTGATCTCTTTGGGGTAGTTCATCACTATCACCGGACGACCAATATGGGTCTCTGCCAGGAAGCGCTCGTGCTCAGATTGCAAATCGTGACCCCACTGCACCGGGAACTCAAATTTCTGCCCACAGTTGTTGAGAATATCCACCACCTCGGTGTAATCGATGCGTTCGAAGTTTGAATCTACCACCGTGCGCAGGCGCGCCAGCACCGTGTCATCAATGCGTTGCTGAAAAAAGGCTATGTCATCCTCACACTGTTCCAGCACGGCGGCGAACACATGCTTGAGCAGGTCTTCGGCCAGGTCGGCAAGGTCGTTGAGGTCGGCAAAGGCAATCTCCGGCTCGACCATCCAGAATTCAGCCAGGTGGCGACTGGTATTGGAATTCTCGGCGCGGAAGGTGGGCCCGAAGGTGTAGACCTTGCTCATGGCCAGACAATAGGCCTCCACATTGAGCTGACCGGACACGGTGAGAAATGACTCCGCACCAAAAAAATCCTGGCTGTAATCAATGGCACCGTCTACCTGCGGCAGGTTGGCCATATCCAGGGTACTGACCCGGAACAATTCACCGGCGCCCTCACAGTCACTGCCGGTGATTATGGGGGTGTTAATCCAGTGAAACTCCCGCTCAAAGAAATAATTGTGAATGGCGTTGGCCAGCACGGTGCGAACCCGGGTGATGGCGCCAAAGGTATTGGTACGCGGGCGCAGGTGGGCCACGGTGCGCAAATACTCAAAGGTATGGCGCTTTTTGGCAATGGGGTATGACTCTGCATCTACCACCCGCCCCACTACCTCAACGGCACTGGCGTGTATCTCTAGAGACTGTCCCTTGCCTTGGGACTCCACCAGTTCGCCACTGACCACGACCGAGCAGCCGGTGGAGATGTGCAGCACGTCGCTCTCATAATTTTCAAGTTCACTGGGTACTACCGCCTGAATAGCGTCGAAGCAGGTTCCATCGTGAATAGCCAAAAAAGATATGCCAGCCTTGGAATCACGCTTACTGCGAATCCAGCCGCGCACGGTAATGTGTTCACCGACAGCGGTCTCACCCTTAAGAGCGGACGCCACGCTTACTGTATGCATGTTATTTCCTTGGGAAAAGCGCAAAGGATACTGGATTACAGGGCCATAATTCTAGCGTTTGAGCGGAGTAATCTTGTTGCCCTCAAGAGACAGCTTGTACATAAGCCCCTTATTGGAAAACACGAAGCCGATAATGGGCTTGCCGGCCATGTCGGCATCAATGCTGCCACCGGCGCCGATCGTAACCAACGCAATCTTGCCATCCACCCCGGCCTCCCAGCCTTTGCGGTGTCTGCGAAATTTCGCCAGCGCGGAATCTGTCATAAACAAAAGCATCAGCGCCTTGAACTGCAAGCCCACCTGCAAGCCAAAAGAAGTGCCGCCGGTGGAGTAATAGCCCACCGACTCGCCATGAATCAATAAGCTGCCCTCACCGTACTCACCACCGATACCGAAACCCATCTGCACCACGTCGGGAAATACCAGCACGCCGGCCGCCTTATCCATGAGCGCGGCGCCCTCTGCGGTTTCGGCGCGAAACGTCACTATGGCCCGCTGCACCTTTGCATCGATCACCGGTCCGGATTCTGCGCGCAATTGCGGGGCAGCAAGCAGCAACAGGCAGGCTATGACCGCCCATACCGGCCGCAATAGCTCAGGCACCGAAATCAAAATCCTGCCCCACCAGCTGTTCTGATAGCCGCCACAACTGCTCGGCGGCGGCAGGGTCAAGCGCGTGCGGGGCATAACCATCGGCGGCGCCCTTCAGCTCTGGCTCACCGATATGGCAATCCTCCAGGTAGAGCCCACCGCGACCTTCTAGCTCTGCACTGGTAGCCGCCCAGACACTGGTAGCGGCACCGGCTGGAATAGACTTGTAGCCAATGGCCTGGCCACTGCCGCTGGCCCGCTCACTAATGCGTGATGTCAGTGCTTTGATATCGTCTGCATCCAGATGTCGGCCCAGCTCGGTGATAATGGTGCCTGGATGAACGGCCACAGCGGTCACGCCTGCTGCCGATAGTCGCGTGTTCAAAGCCACGCTAAATAGCGCATTGGCTGTTTTCGACTGGCCATAGGCTGCCCATTTCTCATAGTCGCGCTGCAGGTAGTTGGGGTCGTCGAAATCGACGCTGCCAAACTTGTGACCCGCCGAGCTCAAATTAACCACCCGTGCCGGCGCCGCCGCAATCAGCGCTGGGGCCAATAGGCAGGTCAACAGAAAATGTCCCAGGTGGTTGGTGCCAAACTGCTGCTCAAAACCATCGGCGGTGCGCGCCAGGGGGCAGGCCATCACGCCGGCGTTATTTATCAACAGGTGAATCTGCGCAAACCTTTGCAACAAGGAGCTGGCGGCACTGCGCACGCTGGCCAGATCGGCCAGGTCCAGTAACTGGGTGTCGATACGGGCATCTGGCTGTTGTTCAAGAATACCGGCCACGGCGGCATCCAGCTTGCCCTGGTCGCGAGCCAGCATCACCACCTGTGCGCCGGCACCGGCCAGGGTTTTGGCCGTTTCTATGCCCAGCCCGGCCGAGGCGCCGGTAACCAGGGCAGTTTTGCCGTGCAGGTCTATGCCTGCAATCACCTCATCTGTGGTACTTTCGTTATTAAAGGTCACCTGTTAATACCCCGTGTGTCACTGGTGGTTGTTGGTGGAATAGTTAGTGAATCATTCTTCCAGAAAAACAGCGGTGCGGAAAGCACGCAGTTCGCAATGGAGTTTAATGCCATGGGCAGAAAAAAACTGGCGAAAGCCAACTACCTGAGTTTTGAAACCTTTCGCAAAACCGGTGTGGGGGTAGCAACGCCGGTCTGGTTTGCAGAGGAGGACGACGTTTTCTATCTCTTTTCTGCCCAGGATGCTGGCAAGATCAAGCGTTTGCGCAATTCCCCACGCTCCCGTATCGCCGCCTGCACAGTAGCGGGGCGAGTCACCGGTGAGTGGGTGAATACCGAGGCACAAATCCTCACCACCGCCGCTGACAGCAAGCAAGCACTCGACGCACTGCACCGCAAATATGGCTGGCAGATGAAGATGACGGATTTTATGTCACGGCTGAGTGGGAAAATGGGCCGGCGCGCCTATATTGCGATCAGGCCGGTCTCACTGGGCTAAATCTGCCAGGTTGGACTCGGTAACAGTGCGCAGGAACAGCTGGTACTCTTCACGCTCTCCCACCAGGCGCGAATACTCAATGGCCAACTCGGTGTAACGGACGCTTTCTTGCAACTGATGCATAGTAAAATACAACCTGGCCAGGCGGTAATAAAATTCAGCATCGGTATTCTTTATAGCAATGGCCCGCTGGTAGTGCTCAAGCGCCTGTTCAGGCTCACCCGCTAATTCTGCGTCGGCGCCCTTGAACATATGGTAGTAAGGATTCTTGTCGCGATAGTCGACCACCCGATCCGCCCACAACTGGGCCAGTTCCAGCTCGCCCTGGTCGCGGTACATGACGCTGAGGTTATTCATCGCCGAGGCGTTTTTTGGATTGAGCTGCAAAGCCGTCATATAACTGTGCTCGGCACTGACATCCTGCCCGGCACCCCGGTAGATGGCGCCCAGGTTTACCCACAGGTAGTCGGTATCGCCACTCAGCTGCAGGGAGCGAACAGCCTGTGCATAGGCCGGTGCGTACTGATCGTCCAGCAACTCATCCATGGCCAGGTTAGCGTGATACAGAGCGAAAGCCTCGCTGTCCGTCAGCACCCTGGCTGCGGCGATACTCGCGCGCGGCACGGGATCGATGTCGACCACGTACTGGGCTCCGTTACGCAATTTCACCCTGACGTTGACGTGCTGTTGCAGTGCCACCCGGCGACCGTGACGGGACCACTCCGGTCGCAATGTCATGGCCAGATAGCGGGCGTCAAGGCCGGAATAGCGCGCCAGGCTGACAAACAGGTGGGCATAGGTCAGGCAATTGGCTTTGCCACGTTCAAAAGCTTCGGCGGCGGTTCCATTGGCCCAGGGGTCATAGCTAACACCCACCAGGGCGGCACTTCTCAGGCTGCTGTGCAGCAGGTGCAAGCGCTGTTGTTGCCCACCGTGCCTTATATAACGATCGGCAAATTCGCGCATTGCGGGCGTAAGGCCCAGTAAATCCGGGGTTGGTGCTGTCGTGACGGCGATTTGCGGTGTCAGGACACCGGCCGGTGTCAGCAGGGGGTCAATATCGGACAGGGAGGTCGATACGGCTGGTTGTTGGGCGCAGCCAGACAATAGCAATAACAGCACCGCCACGGCGATGAGCCGACTACTGATTGCACCCGCAACGGGCCACATGCTCTGCCTCCCGCACTTGGGCTGGTGCGTTACAACACTATCTGCATTATAGCTCACTAAGTGAGCGATAAACACGAACCTTGACCTGCATCAAGGTTGCCAGCGGCATGTTGAACTAGGATTTAACTATCGAATTTACCAGTAAGGTGTGTCGTATGACCCAACATGTATTGGCAGAGCAAACGCAGGAAGATCAGAACACTATGCGTAGTTTGGGTCGATTTGTTGGATTATTCGCGGCACTTACCGTTGTGCTGGCGGTGGGAGTAGCGATTTTCGCTCCCTGACAAGTTCATGGGCCTAAGCCCCTTGGCCAACCTTTGTAGGTTGGCCTTTTTTTTGCCTCGCGTTTCTACTCCGACAACTTAGAGCTTGGCGCTTAAGCCGCAGTATGTAAACCACATTCCCGCCCATCATGAACTTTGGTCGGGTCAAAATAATGCCTGCAGCTCGGCAGCTCGTGCTTGGCCATATAGGCCTCAACATCCGCTTCCGACCAGTAAAACAGCGGCGCAACTTTTATGATGCCGCGGGCATCTTCGCTGACAATATCCAGCCCCTGGCGATGCTCGGTCTCCTCCTGGCGAATACCGGTCAGCCAGACCTCGGGCTTGTGCTCTGCCAGGGCACGGCTAAAAGGATCCAACTTTACTTGCTGGGTAAAGGTCTGGTGCAGCTCTTCATCCTGGATAGTCGGTACACCACCCATGATGGCATTGCGCCGTTCGGAGGTCATTTCCGGTGAATAGACGTGCAGGTTGAGCTGCAGGTCCCGGATCAGGCGCTCGGCCACAAGGTAGGTATCGCGCAGGTTGTAGCCGGTATCGACCCATATTACCGGCACCGACTTGTCCTGTTCACTGACCAGGTGCAGCATCGCCGCCGCATTGCGGCCAAAACTGGTGGTGTTGATGGTCGGCCTGGCCAGGGACAGGGCCCACGCCACTACCTCGCTGGCGTCGCGATTGCGCAGTTCGGCATTGATAGTGGCCAGATCCAAATCCATAGTTCCACCCGTAACTTGAGGCGGCAGGTTATCGAAAGCACCTGCCCGTGACAAATAACCACTAAGTATTACCTTATGCCGTGTGTACGCATGTGTATGCGCAATCATAAAACGTGTGTATATTATGCGCATGAATAGCAAGCAGCTAATCAAGGACTTAGAAGAAGCAGGATGGGTTCTGGAACGTGTACGTGGGAGTCACCACACGTTTAAGCACCCTGATCGTGGAGGGATTGTAACAGTCCCGCACCCCAAAAAGGACCTGCCTAAAGGCACTGTAAAAGGTATCTTAAAGGCGGCGGGGTTGAAGTAACAGTAACATTTAAGGAGATCGCACATCATGTTGTATCCAGTATATGTGCATACAGAGAAAGACACCGCAGTAGGTGCAATCATCCCTGATTTTCCCGGCTGTTTCTCCGCTGCGGACGACTGGAATGATCTACCCCAAGCTGTACAAGAGGCTGTGGAGGCTCACTTTGAAGGGGAAGACATGGCTATACCTGCTCCCTCGGCGATAACCGATATTCACGGTGAGGAATACGAAGGCGGAATGTGGGTGTTTGTGGACATTGATTTGACTCGAGTCAACACGGTGAAAGAGCGTGTGAATTTGAGCGTGCCTGTGTATGCACTGCGCGTCATTGATGAGCATGTGAATCGCGTTGGCGACACCCGCAGCCACTTTATGTATGAGGCGGCGCTCAAGGAAATCAGGAATCCTGATAGGCTTGAAGCCGAGCATTCAGTATACGCATCTAAACAAGCGAAAGCCTCTGCGAAGGCAAAACGCAAGCCACGCCAGAAAGCACAAGGCGCATAAAGCGAATATTAAGGGAGCTATGTGCCCCCATTTCTGTGGATGAATAACCTGGTTTCATAGGGTTATTCAGCCCGCTTGGTTTGATCAGAATCGCCACAGGCATTGGCACTCAGTGGACATTGCTTGCTGGTCCTGTCGCATGCTCAAGAATGAATGGACCGATGCCTGGGACCGGCCGGACACCCCCGACCCACTGGGTATGCCACTGCAGGGTATGGTGACCTCAGACGGCATGCGCCGCACTGCCACTTACGCCGACAAGGGGGACTGCCAAAAAATAGCCTTTAACCCCTGTGGCCAGGTCATCGGCCAGATCAACACCGTAGAAAGCTGCCGCAATGTTATGTTCCGCCTGCTGGAGGAATATGTGGATGCGGTGGAGAAAGCGGGTTCGATGTTGCCGGAGGGATGATGGCGGAATTTGTCCGCCAATCACCGGGGTCAGGCAGCAGCCCGCGCCGCGACCTTCTCCAACTCAGCGTGCAAAGCCAGGTATTGCAGGGTGAGCTTGTGGCTGGGTGCCAGATCAATCAGGGGTCGGTGGGCGCGGTGTGATTCCTTCATCTTGATGGAGGTATTGAGGTAGGTACTAAACACCGGCAGTCCATCTTCCTCCAGCTCGGCAACCAGCTCGCCGGGCAAGTTGGCCTGGCTGTTAAACTGGTTGATGACAATGCCCTCTACTTCCAGGTCCGGGTTGTGATCCTCCTGCAGCTCGACAATGTTGTCCATCAGGCTGTACAGGGACTGACGCGCAAAACTGTCGCAGTCGAAGGGAATCAGCAGGCTGTGGGCGGCAATGAGCGCCGACTTGCTGTAAAAATTAAAGTTGGGTGGTGTGTCGATGTAGATGCGATCGTACTCGTCTTCGAGCTTGTCCAGTGCATCGCGCAATTTGTAGATTTTGTAGCGCGACTCCAGCTCCTTCTCCAACGAAGTCAGCGCCGGACTGGAAGGCATCAGGTAAAGGTTCTCATACGGGGTTTCCCAGACGAAGGCATCGGGATTCCTGGCCATCTTGCGCGAGCCCACGGTCTGTTTGAACAGTGCCGCTACACCCTGGGCTTCGGCCGGGTAGGCCTCGGCGTCGATCTCACCGACCAGGTAGTGGGTGGTATTGCCCTGCACATCCAGGTCTACAACCAGGGTTCGCAGGCCCATAGCCGCACCGATGGCAGCCAGGTTACAGGTGATGCTGGTTTTGCCAACACCGCCTTTTTGATTAAAAATTACTCGTCTCATGGTGGTAAAACCCTCTATATACAGGGCTGAGGATTCTACGCTCGCCACACCCTTTCGTACAGATCAACGATCTGATTTGCGTCAGGAATACGTGGATTATTTGCCGGTGAACCCGAATCAAGGGCCTGCTGGGCCATAACCGGCAGGGAATCAAACCAGGCACTCTGTTCAATACCGAAGGCGACCGGGCTGGGTACAGATAAATCACTGTTGAGTTGTCGCAAACCATCCACCAGCTTGTCCAGCGCCCGGGCATCGCTATCAGTATCAGTGGCCATATCCATTATCCGGGCAGCATGGGCATAGCGCTGTGGGGCACCCTCAACCGACCAGGCGGTTATTTCTGGCAACAACATGGCGTTACTGAGGCCGTGGGGGACGTGATAAAACGCGCCGATAGGCCGGCTCATACCGTGGATCAGGGTTACTGAGGCGTTGGCGAAAGCCATGCCGCCCTGGGTAGCGGCCAGCATCATGGCCTCACGCGCCACACGGTTATCCGGTTGTTCACAGGCAGTGCGGATATTCAGCGCAATGGTACGCATGGCAGTCAGCGCCACGCTGTCGGTAAAGGGGTTGGCCTTGCGGCTGACATAGGCCTCCAGTGCGTGGCACAGGCTGTCGATGCCCGTATCAGCCGTCAGGCGGTAGGGCATACTTATGGTCAGTTCAAAATCGACCAGGGCTGCCACCGGCATCAAACCCAGCCCCATCCACAACATTTTCTCCTGAGTTTCGGTATCGGAAATTACCGCCACCCGGGTGGCCTCAGAGCCAGTGCCGGCGGTGGTGGGAATGGCAATCACCGGCGCGCCGGTGGCAATCACATGGGGCACCTTGTACTGGCGCATGGGAGTGTCCCGCTCTGCCATGACCGCCACCGCTTTGGCTGTATCGATGGACGATCCACCACCCAGCGCTACCACCGAATCATGGCCGCCCTCGCGATAAACCGCCAGCGCGGCAGCCACCGAGTCGGTGGTGGGATCGGGCACGCAGTCGGAAAACAGGCCAAATTCGACCTTGCCCTGGGCCAGTTGCCGCTCCAGCCTGGCGACATAACCGCACTCCACCATAAACGGGTCGGTCACAGCAGAGGCCGCGCCACCTTCAGTTCGTCGAGTGTCGCTACCAGTTGCTCGCTGGCGCCAGCGCCCACACGCAATATACGCGGTAGGTTAATAGTTGCACTCATCGTTACTGCTATCCTGTTCACATCAATAAAAATGGCAGCCAACCTTAGCACAATGATTGATTCTCAACTGATAGAGAAAATCCTCGATTTCTGGTTTGGTGACCTGGACGCCGATGGCCTGTGCAAACAGGATAGAAACAAGCTCTGGTTTCAGTCCAGCGAGGCTGGCGACCAGCACATCAGGGATGAATTCGGTGCCGACGTTGAAGCCGCACTGGCAGGAGACCTGGACCATTGGAGCGGCCTGCCCGGCGGCCTCACGGCACTGGTAATTTTACTGGACCAGTTCACCCGCAATATCTACCGCGGCACGGCGGCGGCATTCGGCGGTGATCAACAAGCGCTGACCCTGGTGCAAGCCGCTGTCGCCAACGGCGCTGACTGCGATATTTCAGCGATCCACAGGGTGTTTTTGTATATTCCCTACGAGCACTGTGAAGACCTGGCCACGCAGGAGGCGGGGATTGCCTGCTTTGACCGCCTGCTTGCCGATTGCAACACGGATGCCCGCGAGCAAATCGAGGGTTTCAAGCGTTACTCTATCGCGCACCGGGATGTTATCGCCCGGTTTGGACGCTTTCCCCATCGCAACGAAATTCTCGCTCGACAGTCCAGCGCTAAGGAAAAAGATCACCTGCAAGAACACGGCGGGTTTTAGTTTAGCTGGCGAGCAAACGCCGGGTCAGAGTCGAATGGCTAAGGCACCAGTATAAACCGGCGCCAGGCGATACTCCTGCTCGGACATTTCAGCCTGGTAAACCCCGAACTCGCCCCGTTCCAGGTCATCGTAGGCCTGGCGAATGGAATCGTTAACTTCCGGGTAGGCAAGCTGGTCCCAGGGGCATTCCTGGCGGGAATAGAACGCCGCTGCCAGTGCCTCCTCTCCAGCGACACACTGCAGCGAATCCACCTGCGCTCGATAAGCGATATAAACCTGGTTGATAAAGGTGATGGTACCGGTCATATAGAATTCAAGCGAGTCGGGAGCCAAGCGAATACCTGTTTCCTCCCACAGCTCGCGGGCGGCTCCTTCGGCACTGGTTTCCCCGGCCTCCATAAAGCCGCCGGGAATGGCCCAGCAAGCTCTTTTAGGCTCCAGTTTGCGCTGCATCCACAATAACTTATCGGCGCAGGAGACAAAACAGGTCAACATGATAGCGGGGTGGTCTACATGCACTGCCCGACATTCCGGGCAACGCCAACGCGCCCGCGATTCGCCCCCCTCTAACGGCTGCGGCAGACGGGCACCGCAGTGCGGGCAAAAATTCACTGCCTAGGAGGATGCCTTGAGCGTTTTGGCAATGTTCGCCGCCAGGCCCTTCAACAAAACACGTTCGGCCTGCGCCAACGCCTCATAGCCGTCTCGCTGCAGCGGGCTGGTTTCTCCAAACTGGTGCGGACTCGTGATCTCCCCATCTGTATTTAGCCACCAGTACGCCAGTATTACCGCCTGGCCATCATGGGTGCCGTGCAGCTGATCAACGCGTATTTCTATAACGGTATTGGCCTTGGACAGGGCTTTCGGAAACAGGTCCTTACCCAGGGCGGCAGAAATCTCTCGCTGTAAATAATATCGCACCCCCTGGCGCATGGGTTCTGCCCACTGGTGGTGCAAGGCGGGATGGATCTGGCCGGGGCCAACTTCCAGCACCATGCCGGGCTGGTCAATATAGGAAGCGATTTCCACATTGCCCAGGGCAAAATCCGTAGAGGCAACCAGGGCGCGGGTCTGCGGTGCCTGCTCCTGTCGCAACAAGTAGTACTGTGTTTGCACTGGTGCACCGGAGCAGGCGGCAATAAACAAAATCAGCACAATGCTGGCACTCTTTAAAAGCATATGGCCTCTCATTAGCGTCTAGCCTCCGGTATTGGGTCCTGTGGGAGTGTGGACGGCATTATCGCCGCATTGGGCTGACCAGCCAGGGTTCGGGTCAAGGATTCTACATTGCCCAGCGTACGATTCAGCTGCAACAAAGTGGCATTGAGGTTCTGGTAGAAAGAAGAGTCTGGCGACAGCCCAGCCAGGGTGGCACGCAGTTCTTCCAGAGTCGCCTTCAACTCATCGGGCAGATCCTTGGAACTCTGTTCTTCAAGAATCACCCGCAATCCCTTCAATGTTCTGTCCAGCTCGGCAATGGCTGAATTGGCACTGGTCACCGTATCCTCAAGCGGCATTGCATTGAACTTGTACAGTAGCGCGTTCACCTGCACCATAATCTGGTCGAAGCCACCGCCGATAGTGGGGATAGTCTCGTACTCACCCCAGCTGCCTATCTGTTCGACTTTATCCACCGGGAAATAGTCAATACCGATATACTTGGCGCCGGTAAGCAAGTTGCCGGTCTCCAGGGTGGCGCGCATGCCATTGGCAATGCCGGTGGCAATCGCGTAGCGCATATTCTCTACCGAAGCCTTGCTGTCCGGCAACTCCAGCCGTGCTGGCTCCAGGTAGATAAGCACTGGAATCGGCTCACCAGTGCCCTCCAGTTTGACCGGGGATTCCATGGCCTGCACCATCAATTCCTTCACCAGCAAACGCACCACTCGCCCAATGGGAATGCCGCGATATTCCACCGGCGCGCCAGGCAACAAGCCTTTTAGCGACTGAGAAAAACGCACCACGTAATACATTCCGTGTTTGAAGGGATTCTCAAGCGATTGCTCTTTGGAGGGGTACAAATGGAATTCGGCATTATGTTCAACCGGCTCACCCTTGGGCATACCCGGTGGCGTACCAAAGGTCACACCCCCCAGCAAAACCGTATCCATGGAACCCGTGGTAATTTTTAAGCCGTCTGCACCCGCGCTGACCGAGATGCCGCTGATGTTGTAGAAACGCACCGAGCTATCAATCAATTCATGGAAGGGCGCGTCAATAAACGTAACGTATTTGACCTGACGGCGATCAGGGTCAAACGTCATGCTTTCAATACGGCCCACCTTGTAGCCTTTGTAGACGACCGCATCGCCGGCGCTTACCGAGCCAGCGTGGTCTCCATACAATGTCAATCGCAATCCAGGAGCTCCAACGGGGGTTAAGGGTGGTTCCTCCAGCGCCGTGTAACTGCGTTGACCTACCGTCCCCTCACCCGGCGCAAGCTGGATGTAGGCGCCAGACAGCAAAGTATCCAGGCCGGATATATTGCCGAGGCTGATCCTGGCTGTCACTACCCAGAAACGGGTGTCATCGCGCAACAAGGGCAGCGCCTGGCGCTCCAGTTTAACCTTGGCTATAACGCCCTCGAAGTCATCGGTAAGAATGACTTCCATTACCGTACCCATTTCCACGTTGCGGTACTTGACCTTGGTTTTGCCCGCGGTCAGCCCCTCGGCGGTCTTGAAGGCAATTTGAATTTCCGGACCCTCGGTCATCCAGCTATGTACGACCATCCACACACCCAGCACAACGGCGATAACAGGTATCGCCCAGATCGGGTTGAAGGATTTGCCCTTGCGGATTTCAGCTTGTGCTGTTGTCATTGCTATCTTCCAGTGCATCCCACATCAGGCGGGAATCAAAACTCTCTGCGGCTACCATGGTCACGATAACCACGCCGGCAAAAGCCAGCGCGGCGATGCCGGGACGGATTATCAGCAGCCCCCCCAGGTGCACCAACGCTACCAATATAGCCACTACGAAAACATCTACCATGGACCACTTGCCCACGAACTCGGTAATCCTGTACAGCGCACTACGCTGCCTGGGACTGAGCTTCTTGCCGTGCTCAACACTCCACACCAGGTAAAACATCGACATCAACTTGGCCGACGGCACCACGACACTGAATATAAATATAATTGCCGCCACTGGCACAGAACCCAATTTTATGAGCAGTACCACGCCGCCCATAATGGTACTGGGTTCGGTGCTGCCAAGGGTATCGGTATGCATGATGGGGAAGATATTGGCCGGTATGTACAACAGGCAAGCGGTGATCAGCAACGCCATGGTGCGCTGCAGGCTATCTGTTTTGCGCAGGTGCAGGGCCGAGCCACAGCGGGGACAGTGGTGCTGGTCTGCCGGCGCCAGTTTGCAGCACATGTGGCAGGACGAGAGTCCCTGAGAGGCAGCAGTGGCACCTGTTTCGCTCATGCGGTCTCTAACTCCTCGATCAACTTCCAGCACTGATACCGATCCAGGTTGGCCAGTGCAAGCGTAAACAAAATTGTAAAGGCCGCGTAGGCCCAAAAAGACAAGCCGATGACCACGGTGGCCATAGCGGCAATTTTCACCAGGCTGACAATCACTCCAATGATAAACACTTCGACCATTGACCAATTGTAAATTTCAAACAGCAGGTGTGCGGCTGGGCGCAGCCACCAGCGGTAGGTTTGTCGGTACAAGGGCAAGGCCACCAACAGCAACAACACCATCACCACCGCGGGAATAAAAATAATAAAGGCTGACACCAGTACCGCCACCTCGGGCATACCGTTCTCCCACAGGGCCAACGGCGTTTGCGGCAAGGTAATGACACTTTCAAGGCCACTGGCGGCAAAAGACAGGAATACGAAGCTATTGGCGGCAATAAGGAATATCGCAGCCGCCACGGTGCTGGCTACCACTCTTTCATAAGCATCGCTGCGATAGCGAGTTAGAAATCCTCCGCAGCGTGGACAATCCGCAGTGGCGCCATCACTGAGGTCAGCAACATCAACCAGTAGATCACATCCGTGGCAGGCAATATTTCCATTCATGGAGCGAGATAATAACCCAGCCACCCATACGTGCAACTACCCCCTATGCGCCAGTGCTCAGCGCGGCTATGCTGTCAGGCCTCCGATACGCCAGGTCACCACATGTCGCGCAGCGCCCCTATCATCCAGTTACTACTCACCGGCAATGAAATCATGAGTGGTGATACCGTCGACTCCAACTCCGCCATGATTGCCCAGCGGCTGGGGGAATTTGGGGTGGGCATTTATCGCAAGGTAACGGTAGGGGACGAGGTAGAGTTACTTGAGAGGGAGTTGCGAAGCCTCAGCGAGAGCTCTGATGTGTTAATCGTAAACGGCGGCCTGGGCCCTACCGTCGACGACCTGACAGCACAAGTGCTGGCCAGCGCAGCAGGCCTTGAGTTGGAAGAAAACCCGGACGCCCAGGCCCATATTGAAGCCTGGTGCACAGGCCGCGGTGCGCAACTCAATGCGGCCAATCTAAAACAGGCGATATTGCCCGTCGGTGCCCAGATTCTCGACAATCCCATCGGCAGCGCGGTTGGTTTTCAACTGCAGCTCAATGATTGCCTGGTGATTTGCACGCCGGGAGTGCCCAGCGAATTGCGCCTGATGATGGACATTGTGCTGGCCAATATGCAGGCACAGCTGGGCAGCTTTCAGCCCGGCAACATATTGCGCTTGCAGACCTTCGGGCTGGGCGAGTCAACCGCTCAGCAGATCATTACCGATGCAGATTTCGATTGGCCAGCCGGTGTTGAGTTGGGGTTTCGCGCTGGCGCACCACAGATGGAAGTAAAAATCAGCATTCAAGACCCTAACCTCGCCGACCAGCAAGAGCGTTGCAAACAGCTTGTTGAGTCCCTGTTCGGCGACCACATTATTGGCACGGGCAATATGAGCCTGGCACAGCGGGTACTGGAACTACTCGCGCAGCGGGGCCAGACTATCACCACAGCGGAGTCCTGCACGGGTGGTTTGATGGCCAGCATGTTGACCCGCGTGCCCGGCTCATCGACAGGCTTTCATGCCGGCTTTGTCACCTACGCCAATCACATCAAGAACTCGGTGCTCGGTGTGCGGGAACAGACACTGGCTGAACACGGCGCGGTCAGTGAGCAGGTTGTCATTGAAATGGCTGAGGGAGCGCTGGATAAGTCCGGCGCTGATTACGCCATCGCCGTATCGGGCATTGCCGGCCCCGACGGTGGCAGCGATGACAAACCGGTGGGTACAGTGTGGCTGGCCTGGGGCAAACGGGACGACCTGCGCACACGGGAATTGCTCTGGCCAGCCGAACGCGGCCTGTTCCAGACCATGATCGCAGCGGCCGGCCTCGACATGATCAGGCGTATGCTGCTGGGCCTGGAGTCAGAGCCGCGCTATTTTATCCAGCGCTCCCGGTAAATTTGTAAATTTGGGGTCAGATCCGGATCTGACCCCGTTCTGACCCCGTTCTGACCCCAAACTAGGGCGCCAGGCGCTCGATGGACCAACGCAGCTCATCTTCACGGGTGTAAAGAAAGCGGTCATGCAGACGCTGGGCGCCGCCCTGCCAGAATTCAACTTGCCGGGGTACCACCCGAAACCCACCCCAGAAACTCGGCAGCGGAATTTCGCCATGGGCGAACTTGTGTTTCATCTCGGCGACTTTTTGTTCCAGCACTGTCCTCGCTGACAACGGCCGACTCTGTGCAGAAGCCCAGGCTGCCAGCTGACTCTCGCGCGGACGGCTGAGGAAATAACGCGACACTTCGAGCGTCGACAATCGCTCTACCGCACCGCCAACAATGACTTGCCGTTCCAACACATTCCACGGGAACAACAAGCTGACCTGGGGGTTCTCGGACATAGCGCGAGATTTACGACTGCCCAGATTGGTGTAAAAAACGAAGCCCTGGTGCCCAAAATCCTTTAGCAGAACGATACGCTGCCAGGGCCGACCGCCTTCCTCCACGGTAGCCAACACCATCGCAGTGGGGTCGGTAATACCGCCCGCAACCGCCTGGACCAACCAGGTTTTAAACTGTTCTATAGGATCTGCAGCGAGATTTTCACGGTGCAATCCGTCCAGCAGGTATTCACGGCGGAAATCTTCAAGTTCCACCTTGTATCTCCTGCCGCAACTGATCAGCCAATGACGAGGGAAGCAATGGTCACGGCCAACAGGATGAGGACGGCCAGTGTGACCAGGCGACTGCTGGCGCTCGTTGCCCGCTTGGGAATTTCCTCGGGATTGGTGCGCTTTACCCCGTCGGGGGTGATATCAAAGGCCCAGGACAGCGCCACCACGACTGGAAAACCCAACACAATAAAGGTGAGTACCAGGGTTACCGTCCAGGTGGGCCAGCCCATTTGCTGAATCGACAGATTGCACCACTGCAACAGGCACCAGCCCACTACTGCATAGAGGGTGGTAGAACGCAGCACCTTGCGGCGACGCAATTCATCGACAACCCCCATATACTCCTGTGATTTGTCTTCCATTACCCGGCCAGTAAAAAAATCCAGCTCCTACTATAGCTCAGCGCGCCTTTAGCACGAAATTATGTGGCGCGAGTGGCGGCGTTCACAATAACTTCAGGCGGGGTGGAAAATTCGACAATATTTCGGTACAGGCCGCATTGATCAGGGCTTGCTGATCCTTGAGACTGCGTTCAGGACTGAGTCGACCACGCATCACCCCCCGCCAAACCGACAAGTTCGATGCGGGGTCGACAAACTCCACCACAAAGGTACCGCGTGTATATTCCTTGACGCGGATATCAGTGATTGAGGAGCCGCAGCGCCAGCACATGTAATAACTGTTGCTCCTGGAGGCCTCAATATCAGTTTTTTCCTCAGCCACCAACTGCCAGCGCAGTAGCAGCTGTGCCTGGGAGGGATCCTCTACCACACGCAAACCCTTGTCTTCGAGGCTATTGCCCAGGCTGGCGCGGATATGCTGCGCCAACATTTCATTCAGGTCGTCATCACCAACATCACTTTGCTGCTGCGTGAACGCAATCGCAGCGATGGTGGAAAAATCAAAAGTGGACTGGTAGTCAATGGTAGGTTTGGGCGGGACAATGGAAACACAGCCAGAAAGGGCGCAACCCATCGCCAGAACCACCATCACACCGAGCTTTGCGAAGCTCTTCATTACTTGTATCCGCTTTGATTCAAGCGCGAGAGTATATCCTACTCAGCGGTAGAGGGATAAACCGGTGCGCGCACCCCAAACCCGGGAATCTGCGGAAAGGGGAATAACTCTGGCCAGTCAACTGGCAATGGCTCGTCAAAACACTCCTGGTAACATGCAGCCAGGGCAATTTGCAGCTGCTGCTCAGTGGCCGCCTCCATGACCACCAACAAGTGCATCATGCCCTCGGCGCGCAGGCGCTGACTGGGTGCTACCTCACCACCCTGCGCCAAACTGGAGAAGATACTTGTCCAGCACTGTTCAAGAGTTTCCATGCCCCGCTTTAATTTTGGCATAATCTCCCCCAGCCTGAAATTACTGAGACCCCCCCTGGTGAAATTGATTCGACTACTACTGCTCATTGTCCTGATTGTCGGCCTGTCACCGGCGCAGGGTCAAGAACCCATACTCAATTTCAAAAATCGTTTTCTGCCCATCATTGCCAGCCACGGCATGGTAGCAGCACCGGAGAAACTGGCCAGCGAAGTAGGCGTAGAGATTATGCGTCGCGGCGGCAACGCGGTAGACGCCGCCGTTGCCACCGGCTTTGCCCTGGCGGTTACCTACCCCAGGGCGGGCAACCTGGGTGGCGGCGGCTTTATGCTTATCCACATGGCTGACACCGACAAACAAACCTTTATTGACTACCGGGAGACAGCACCAGCCCAGGCGCAGCGCAAGCTGTTTCTCAACGAAGAGGGTGAAGTAGATCGCATGCGCGAATATTTCAGCCACCAGTCCGCAGGTGTACCGGGCTCCGTGGCCGGATTGCTCTATGCCCTGGAGCACTACGGCACCATGAGCCTCAAGCAAGTGCTGCAACCGGCCATCGACCTGGCCAGTAAAGGTTTTGCCATAACTTTCGCACTGGATGCGGAATTTGCTTCCCGACAGAAACGCCTGTTACAGGACCCGGAGGCCGCGCGACTGTTTTTCGACAAAAATGGCAAGCGTCGTGCCGTAGGTAGTATCTTCCGCCAACCGGACCTGGCCTGGACCCTGCAACAGATTCGCAAACGCGGCATGGCCGGGTTTTATGAGGGCCCGGTCGCCGACCGGATTGTCGCCAATATGGAGGCCAATGAGGGCCTCATTACTCACGCCGACCTGGCCGGCTATAAAGTGGTCGAACGTGAGCCGATCCGCGGCACCTTCCGCGGCTACCAGATTGTCGGCGCTCCGCCGCCCTCTTCCGGCGGTACCCACATCATTCAAATCCTTAATATCCTTGAGGGTTACGATGCCAACGAGTGGGGGCACAACAGTGCCGCCTATCTGCACCATCTCACCGAAGCCATGAAGCTGGCTTTTGCCGATCGCAGTCGCTATATGGGTGACCCGGATTTCACTGCCATCCCGGTTGAGCAATTGATCGACAAGGCGTACGCGGCGCGCCTGCGCGAGCGCATCAACCCGCTGTTGGCCACGCCTTCGGCGGATATCCAGCCCGGCATAGAGCTGGGCCACAAGAGCAGTGACACCACGCAGTTCACGGTGGCCGACGCCGCTGGCAACCTGGTCACCAATACCTACACGCTTAACTTCAGTTTCGGCTCACATATCGCGGTACCTGGCACCGGTATGTTGCTCAACAACGAAATGGCCGATTTTGCGTCGCGGCCCGGCTTCGCCAATGCCTATGGCTTGATAGAGAGCGAGGCCAACAGCATTGCCCCCGGCAAGCGTCCATTGTCATCCATGTCACCAACCATGGTGTTTCAGGACGGCAAAGCCTGGCTGGCCACAGGCAGCCCGGGTGGCAGTATTATTATCACGGCGGTTTTGCAAACAATTATTAACGCCATGGAGTTTGAAATGAACATTGCCAGTGCAGCAGCGGCAGCGCGGGTGCATCACCAGTGGATGCCCGATCGGCTCCTGCTGGAGCGCGGCGTCAGCCCAGACACAATCCGCATACTGGAGGACATGGGCCACAATGCGGTAATTTCCGAGCGCACCCTGGGCCGCACCCAATCCATTATGCTGCAGGATGGCCTGCTGTATGGCGCCACCGATACGCGTCGACCCGGCGGCTGGGTAGCCAGCTACTAAATGGCCATCTTCGGCAAGAAAAACCCGCTGCAGCGCAGTTACGATGCGGTAGCGGATGAGTACGCAAAACGTATTTACACTGAGCTGGACGATAAACCGGCGGACCGGGAGTTGTTGGATAATTTTGCCGAAGCGCTGCAGGGCAGCGGGCCCTGTGTGGAGCTGGGCTGCGGGCCGGGGCACGTCACCCGCTACCTGGCCGAACGCGGCCTGGATATCAGCGGCATAGATAGTTCAAAAAAGATGGTAAAAAAGCGCGCAAACTCAATCCGGGAATCAAATTTAGTACCGGCGATATGCGACAGCTGGATGTCGAGGACAACCACTGGGCGGCCATTGTTTCCTTCTATTCGATTATTCACACCCCGTTAGCTGAGCTGATGCCCGCCCTGCTGGAATTTCATCGGGTACTTGAACCCGGCGGTGCCCTGCTACTGGCTTTTCATATGGACGCAGAAACGTATCACCTGGATCAATGGTGGGACCAGGAGGTAGACCTGGATTTTTATTTCTACCGACCCTTACATATGCTGATGAACTTACAGGAGGCGGGATTTCAACAGGTAGAGATCATCTGCCGCCCGCCCTACCCGGAGATCGAGTCCCAAACCCAGCGCTGTTATATCCTGGCGGAAGCGCTGCCGGGTATTCCTCCGGCCCGGCGCAGCTCCTCAGCCGCTCTGCCCTGAGGCGCGCGGTTGGTGCCGTATCCGTACCTTGCTGGTCTGTCGCGACAGGGCCACTAACTGGCCACTGCTGTCCCACAGCTCTCCATCTTCCTCAATAATCCCGTTACTCATATAGCGTGAGCGGAAGCGCACCTGTATGGGGCCAGCGGCCGGTCGCTGGCGTAACTGTACCGTTAACTCCACCGTTGGCACCCATTGCAGCGCTCCAAACACGGTAAATACCGGCGGCGCCATGGCGTCGGCGAACAACAACAGTGTCAACACATCGACCTCGCTACCGTCGACCAGGTCCAGCCAGCCGTTGAAACAGCCTGTACCATCAGGCTTGCCACGCCGAAACACCTCAGCGCCGCTGGCATAGCGCTGATTGACCCGGCTTCGCAACTCCACACCGTGTTCCTTGATCGGCACACAGTCTTCAAAGGCGGTGATCTGCGGCCGATCAACCGAGCACCAACTTTCACCCTGCAGACGGGTCAGGTCCGTATAGGCCGCACTGATATGGGCTTTCAGCTCTCCATTCTGGCGCATATGCAGCGCACCGTGGCTGGTGCTGCCGCCCCGGCGCAACACTTCTACAGCGCAGTCCACGGCGCCCAACACAGTTGGGGCCGTATACATGACGTGCACAGTCAGCGGATCGGGATGTGGCAAAGCCTCCACCAGGGCGCGCCCGGCAATTGCCAGGATGTAGCCGCCATTGGACACCTCCCCAATACGCCAGCCGGGCACAATATCACCGCGCCACTGATTTTCAGATACCTGTACCACCGCCGTGGCACGCTCAAACTCTCCCATTTTCAAGACCCGTCCAGTTGGCATTTTTAAAGCGAATGCTTTGATACCTCATATCACAGGGCCTTGTAAACCCGCTGGCTTAACATTTACTTACCTCAGATACGCCCTGATCCGGGTACAATCGGTATACTTACCGGTAATTGTGCGAAACCCAATGCCGCTGCTGTGGTCAAAGACCTTAATGGCAGCTGTTATTTTGGTGTAGGGGATAGAAATTGAAGTCCGTATCTCGCCTGCTTCGACCCGTTGCAGTGCTGCTGCTGTGGTCGACGCCAGGCATGGCAATCGAAACCGGCATACCGGTCGCCGAGGCGAACCCGGGGATTCCTTCTATGGGCGACGCCAGCCCCGAGTTGATCTTCCAACAACAGGATGAACCTGTGCTGGTGGCCCCCGACACCGCCTCCTACCAGTTCTATATTACCGACCTGGAGAGCCGTTTGGGCCCTTATGCCAGGGGCCTGTCTGAACAGCTGTTGGGCCTGGGCACGGCCTATCAGGGGCAGGGCCTGCACGAACAAGCGATCCGCGTATTCAAGCGCGGCATGCACCTGGCCCGGGTTAATAACGGCCTGCAAAGTGCCGAACAAATCCCCCTGTTACAGGGCATGATCCGCAGCCTGGTGGCCAGTGGCGACTTTGAGAAAGCCGATGAGAAACAGCGCTACCTGTATCGCGTGCAAAGCAAGATCTACGAGCCCGGTGCTCCACAGATGGCCACCGCCATGTTGCAGCGAGCCGCCTGGGAGCGGCAGGCCTACTACCTGGCAGTGGGCGACGTGGCGTTCACCCGCTTGCTGACTATGTGGCAATTATATGGAGCCGCACTCACCAATATCGCCAGCACCAACGGCAATTACTCCACCGCATTGCTGCAACCGTTGCAGGGACTACTACAGACCCAATACATGATCGCCAGTTTTGGCGGCAAAACCCAGTTTGGCTTTGTCGCTGGCAGCGCTGCAAATAATCACTATGTCGAGAAAAACCGCTTCGGCGCGATACGCTCTTCAAACTATCGGCAGGGTCAGGCAGTGATCGCAGCATTACGCGAGGTCTACGAGTATAATGACGGGGAGATGAGTCCACAGGCAGCGCAGACGTGGGTGCAGCTGGGCGACTGGCATCTGTGGAACGATAAACAGGATTCGGCAAAGCTCGCCTACCAGCAGGCCTGGGAGAAGTTGGGTGAACTGGAGGATAGTGAGGTACAACAGACAGCGTATTTTACCCAGCCGGTATTACTGCCCGACATAGAGGGTTCAGCACGAGATTTACTGCCACCCGAAAACATTAGCGGTTATGCTGAGGTATCCTATTACATCAACCGCCGTGGGCGAGTGAAGGACCTGGAAATTACCCAACTGGAGCCCGTTGATGAAACTGATAACAGGCAACCAGTGAGACTGCTGCGGCGCATCAAGTACATGCGGTACCGACCAATTTTTGTCGATGGCGAAGCCGTTGCAACGGAGACGATTACTAAACGCTATGCATACTAAATACGACCAGCAACACTCGAACATCCGGCAGCTGAGCCGCCTCGCGGCTATCGTACTGGCAACCCTTATTCTCAGTGGCTGCCCCAGTGCCAGCACACCTCCGACACCTCCCACACCTCCCACGCCGCCGAGCTCATCCAGTTCATCACCACCCCCAGCTAGCCAGCCGTCCACGCCACCGTCCAGTTCCAGCCAGCCCCCGGGCAGCCAGGGCCAGCCGCCCGCCGAGCAGACAGCCGAATCCGGCGAGCAGAGTGAGAGTGCCGACAGTGAAGCCATGGAAAGCGGTGAAGAAGGTGGTTCTGAGGGCATGGAAGATATGGCCGACGCAGATAGCGAGGGCGGCATGGAGGACAGTGAGCCCGCCTTTGATGAAGGCACTGCTGGAGAAGAGGTTGCCGGCGGCAGTAGTGGCGCCGAAGACGAGGCTCTGCCTGACTTCAGTGAAGACGAATCTCTAGAGGAAGCCCTGGAAGAATTCGAGAAAGCGATGGAAGAAGCCGCTGCAGATGCTTCGCAAGGAGGCAACCCAGGTGGTGGCATGCCAGCGGGCACGGAGGGTGAACAAGGAGCACAGGGTGCAGAAGGTGAACAAAGTGCCGGCGGCGGCCCCCCCGGTGGCGGTCACCAGGGTGAAGGTGACGCCAGTGGCAGTGCCGGAGCCCAGCAAGGTGGCTACGGTGCGGCAGGCGGTGCCGGAGGCATCTACGAAGGCGGTCAGCAGGGTTCTTCTGGGCCCCTCACCGGCGCCGAACAGGTCGCCATTTTGGACGCGGAACTGAATCGAGGCACCGGTGATTTTGATGACCTTATCCTGCGCGAACGGGAGACCATTCGCCGTACCACTACTAACGCCCCGGGCAACGGCGAAGAGCCTGAAACCGGAGCCGGCGGTGGCGGGGGTTATGGCGGCGGTTATAGTGGCGGTGATTACACCATTCCACCGATGGCTGGCACCGGCAGTGGTCAGGGTGGACCGGGACCTGTGCCGCGCTCTGGCAAATACGATGGCGACATACCGGCGCAAACTGCGGTCTACCCTGCCCCAGCCAACATACCCAGTGGCAACGATGACGATGTCGTCTCGCGCCAGTTGCGTGAAGCGGCCATGCGCGAGCCAGACCCCAAACTACGGGAAAAACTGTGGGACGAATACCGCAAGTACAAGGGTATCGAATAGTGAATACTCCCATCATCGCCACTCGCTTGCTGCTGGCACTGCTGTTGTGCCTGACTACCGCCTGTGTAAACCAGACGGTGAAGAGCACCCGGGTGCCGCAGGTACAAACCCTGCCGGAAGAATTGCCAGAGGCCATGCTGCTGGATGTGGGTGTGGCCATTTTCGACCCGGGCCTGGATGAAGATGATGCCGACGAATCGTTTCTCTACCCGGAAGTTCGCCGCGCCGAGGCACGCTACATGCCCTACCTGCTGGTGGAAGCAATCCAGAGCAGTGGCGCCTGGGGCGCTGTAAGGGTTATCCCCAACGAAAACCAGGCTATGGATTTGCTGGTTACCGGCACCATCCTGGGCTCCCACGGCGAACAACTGAAATTGCGGGTGCTGGCCAAAGATGCAACCGGCACAACCTGGCTCAGCAAGGATTATGAAAGCAAGGCCAGCCGCTACAGTTACGAGGCCACACGCGCTAGATTCGACCCCTTCCAGGCGGTTTACAACCGGATCGCCAACGACCTGCTGAAAGCCCAGCAGGCCAGACCACCGGAAGAATTCAGCAACATCCGCCTGGTTAATGAACTGCGTTTTGCGCGCAGTTTTTCACCGGATGCCTTCCAGGACTACCTGTCCGCTGATGGCAAGGGTCACTACACCATTAGCCGTCTTCCCGCCGAGGATGATCCCATGCTGCTGCGGGTACGCAAAATCCGTGAGCGCGACTACCTGTTTATCGACACGCTGCAGGAGTACTACTCCTCTTTTAACGGCCAGATGATCGGTCCCTACCGGGAATGGCGCAAGCAGAGCTATGACGAAGCCGTTGCCCTGCAGGAGCTCCGATCCGAATCACAGCGCCGCCTGATTGCCGGTGTTGCGGCTGTAGTTGCCGGCATCGCCGCCGCCGGCAGTAATAACTCCTCGGCCCGCTCGGCCGCCAATGTTGCTATCCTCGGCGGTGGCTTCCTGGTCAAGAGCGGCCTGGACAAGCGCCGCGAAGCCGACATTCATATCCAGGCGTTAGAGGAATTGGGCCTGTCGCTGGAAGCCGAAATCGCGCCGCAGGTTATCGAACTGGAAGACCGCAGCGTCACACTTACCGGCAGCGTGCAGGACCAATACGAACAGTGGCGCGAGTTGCTGAAGCAAATTTACCAGACGGAAGTGGGTGACATTCCTCCACCGTCAACCGGTGGAGAGTCCTGATCCTGCGCAAGCCTATAGTCAGTTCGCAGCATACGCATGAAAGACCATAACAAAAAGGTAGAACCGCTTCGGTTCGAACCTGCAGCGCCGCCTGCAGTTGAAAATGATTCCCGTCCACTTACCCGGCACAACTGGGTGGTGCCCGCGCTGGCAGGTTTGCTGGTACTGGCTGTACTGGTGTTCTTCTGGCTGCCCAGCCAGGTTGATACTGAGGCGCTCGAAGCCGAAGCTGCAGCGGCAACAAAGCTGCGTAAGCGGGCGCCTACCGAGCAAGCCTCCCCCTGGTCCGATGCGCAACTTGCCAGGCAACGCAAAGTGGCGCAGGAAGTACTGACCGAGCTGTTGGACGAGCAATTCTCACTGGACGAACTATGGGTGGAACAATGGGCCAGCGATGAATTCAGTGCCGCCCAGACACTGGCAACAACCGGTGATGAGCAGTATCGGCAGCGGCAATACCTGCCGGCCACAGAGAGCTACCAGGCCAGCCTGGATGCCATGCTGGCCATCAGTGCCCGGGTCGAAGACGTGTTTTTGCGGCACATGCAGCTGGGCCTGGAGGCGCTGGCCAGCGACCAGGCCGCGGCGGCAGTCACCGCACTGGAATTGGCATCCGCCTTGCGGCCCGAGCTACCCCAACCACAGTTGGCCCTGGATCGGGCCAGAAACCTGGCGCCGCTACTGGTGCTACTGGAGCAGGCTAATGAGGCCCACGAAGGTGGAGGGTTAGAGCAGGCCAGAACATTACTGAAGCAGGCGCGCCAACTTGATCCCCAGCACGCCGGTGCCGAGGTTCAGCTGCATAATATTGAGCGCGAAATTGCCCGGCAAAATTTCAACCTGGCCATGACCGCCGGTTACCAGGCGCTGGATGATGCCCGTTACGATGAGGCAAAACGCCAATTCCTCAAGGCCCGGTCAATTTTACCAGCCTCTGCGGAAACCGGTGGAGCGCTGGCGGAAACGCGCAGCGCCCGCACCCAGGCCCAGATAAAGGCCTTTAGGCAACGCGCCAGCGCCGCCGAACAGCGCGAGGCCTGGTCAGCAGCTATCACCGCTTACCAGGAAATACTCGCCATTGATGAATCGGTGGTGTTTGCCCGGGCGGGCCTGATCCGCAGCCAGACTCGAGCCAGGCTGGACAAAGGCCTGCGCAGTGCGCTGGCCAAGCCGGAACGGCTAGGCGAGGATACTATCTTCCAGAACACCAGCCGGCTCTATCAGCAGGCCCTGGCGCTGGCACACAAGGGCCCCCTGCTGCGCAGGCAATTACAGCAATTAAATGAGTTACTGGAAGTGGCTCAACTGCCCGTGTCAGTGCTGCTGCACTCTGATGAGGCCACCGATGTTACCGTTTACAAGGTTGCACACCTGGGTACTTTCCGGCGTCAACAACTCAGTCTGAAACCGGGCACCTATACCGCTGTGGGCGTGCGCGATGGCTATCGCGATGTGCGGCGAAAATTTACCATCAGTCCCAACGGGGAAAATCCGATTATTGAAATCAGCTGTACGGAACCCATTTAAATGCAGGACGACCCACAACCACAAGTTATAACGCCAGCCGCGTTTGCGCCGCGCAGCGGGGACGATAAAAAGCGCCGCTTTCGGGCCCGACCGCTGCAGATCACTGTGGCGGCGGTGTTACTGGTGTTCGGGCTGTGCCTGTGGTTTCTTTTCACCGCCCGCTCGGTGTTATTCACACTGGATCCTGCCTACAGCCAGGTGAAGATAGAGGGCGGTCTACAATTACAATTGGGGGAGCGCTACCTGTTGCGCAGCGGCGATTACCAACTTTACGTCGAGGCCCCCGGCCACTACCCCCTGCAGCAGACGCTAACGGTTACGGTCGCAGACAGTCAAACCTACCCGCTGCAGCTACAGCGCCTGCCCGGCCGCATCACCTTCACAACGGTACCCGAGGGCGCCCAGATAATCGTTGACGAAGAGAATCTGGGGGCCACACCCCTGGCTGACTTCCCGGTGGCTGCCGGCGAACGGCAACTCAAACTTTTGGCCGAGCGTTATCTGCCCTACCGCGAGGTGATAGAGATTACTGGCATGGAACAGCCGCAGAGTTTCTCTGCTGAACTGGAGCCGGCCTGGGCCAATATCGCCATTTCCAGCATTCCGGTCGGCGCCACCATTTTCGTTGACGGTGAGGCGCTGGGGCGCACTCCCGCCCTGCTCGAACTGCTGCAGGGAGAACACCAGATCGCACTGGAAATGCCGCGCTTTCGCAGCTGGCAACAGGACTTGAGCGTCAGCGCCGGAGTACATCAAAACCTGGAACCCATTACCCTCGAAGCCGCCAATGGCATCTTGCAGCTGAGCAGTATCCCGGGCAACGCCAACGTCACCGTAGACGGGGAGTTCCAGGGTCAGACGCCGCTGGAACTCATCCTGGAGCCAGGCCGCAAACACCGCGTTGCCGTATTCAAACCGGGCTACAGCAGAACCGTGCGCTCGCTCTCGCTGGAACCAGAAGAAATTCGCGCGATGCGCCTGCAGCTCAAACCGCAACTGGGCGACGTAATGATCACGGTGGAGCCAATCGAGGCAGAAATATTCGTTAACGGTCGCCAGCTGGGAAGCGGCTCGCAAACACTGTCCCTGCCGGCTTTTGAGCAAACCCTGGAGGTTAAACTGGCGGGGTATCGCAGCCACAAGCAACGCTTCACCCCACGCAAGGACCTCAAGCAGATCATTCCGGTACATTTGTTGACCGAGTCAGAGGCCAAGCTGGCTGAGTTGAAAGCTAAAATTACCAGCCCGGACGGCCAGACCCTGCTGCTGTTTACCCCAGGCAACCTGACCATGGGCGCATCGCGACGCGAACCCGGTCGCCGCGCCAACGAGGTACTGCACCCGGTTTCACTGACACGCTTGTTTTACCTGGGCACTCACGAAGTCACCAACCTGGAGTTCCGCAAGTACAACAAGGAGCACAAGTCTGGCGTGGTAGAGGGCAACAGCCTCAATCGCGATTCGCAGCCAGTGAGTTCGGTAAGCTGGACAGAAGCAGCGCTGTATTGCAACTGGCTCAGCAGCCAGGAAAAATTGCCGCTGTTTTACGATGTCGATAATGGCAAGGTGGTTGGATTCAACACCACATCCCATGGCTATCGACTGCCCACAGAGGCCGAATGGGCCTGGGCGGCACGCGTTAAGGGAGAGCAGCTGCTGAAATACCCCTGGGGCAAAAGCTATCCACCTAAAGCCGTGCTTGAAAACTACGCCGACACCACCAGTGCTTATATCACGGGGCGCAGTGTTGCCAACTATAATGATGGTCATATAGTGTCGGCACCCACCGGTTCCTTTGCGGCCAATCACCGCGGCCTCTACGATATGGGAGGCAATGTCGCCGAGTGGGTGCACGATGTTTACGCCATGCCCAGTAGTGGTGGTACCACTGTGGTGGACCCATTGGGTGCCCAGCAGGGCAGTAACTATGTGATTCGCGGTGCCAGCTGGGCCCACGGCACGGTCACCGAGTTGAGATTGTCATTTCGTGATTATGGGAAAGACGGTCGCGATGACGTAGGATTTCGAATAGCGCGTTTTGCAGAAGAGTCAAAATGAAGAACAGAACCAGGACAAAAACGAGAAACAAAGTAACCCGGTACGTCTGGGCAGCAATATGGGTGCTGATCTCGGCCCAGCTGTTGGCACAGGAAGAAGCCCAAGACACCGCGCCCAGCGAGCAGGATACGCCCGCTGCCAGCGAGCAGCCAGTACCGACCAGCCCGACCGACCCGGCCAGCGAGCCCCCCGCCACAGCCAACTCGCCCTTTGATTACCAGGCATCAGAAAAAATCTCCGAGGATCTCTCGGTTTCATTCCCAGTGGACATCTAGGATTGTCTATGAAGCACAGAATATCCTCAGAATTTCTCTACCAACTGTTCGCCCTGTTGATCACCGTTATCCTGATACACGGTATTTACGTGGCCATTGTGCGCCCCAATGCCGATGCAATTATCGAGCGGCGGGCCCAGTTGCAGGCAGCCGGTACGGACTTTGTTCCGCAGCGCTCGATCTACGTCGTGGTGCGCGATTTCGAGCAGGAAACCTGTTTCATCCTGTTGATCTGGGCACTGGCGATTATGGGATACAAGGCCAGAAGAGTCATGGAGGAACACACCTTGCTGGCAGAGAAGTTACTGCAGGTACCGGAGGGCACCAGTATCCTGCCGGAAGATGCGCGAGAATACAGCCGGCCGCTGGAGGCCATGGACGAGCACGTACAGGAATACCTGCTACCGCGCACCTTGTTGGCCGCCCTGCAACGCTTTGCCAGCACAGCCAGCATTCCGGCGATCGCCGCCACCATCAAGGACCAGTGCGATGGGGAGTCAGACCGGCTCGAATCAGAGTTGTCCATGGTGCGCTACATTGCCTGGGCCATTCCCTCCATCGGGTTTATCGGCACAGTACGCGGTATCGGCGATGCACTCGGCCAGGCGGCCGATGCAGTAGCAGGGGATATCAGCGGGGTTACCACCAGCCTGGGGGTAGCGTTCAACAGCACCTTCGTCGCCCTGGTACTGAGCATCCTCCTCATGTTCTGCCTGCACCAGTTGCAGCTGTCACAGGAGCGCCTGGTGCAGGGCTGTCAGCGCTACTGCGACAAAAACCTGATGCGGCATTTGACGGTGCACTGACTATGACCACTGCAATCCTGGATATAAATGACGCCAACCTGAGCCTGTGGCAGGATCAGAACGAGGTACTGCGCAGCCCGGGTTATGCCCTGCTGGAAGGCAACAGCTACAGCTTTGGGGAGTCCGCTCGCAGCCAGGCCCGCCTGCGCCCGCGGCAGGTAAACCACCGCTTCTGGTCACAGCTCGATGTGGAGGTGCTGACACCGGCATTTGGACCCAGTCGTCACAGCGCTGACCTGGTACATGCCCATCTGCTGGAAATTCATGCCGCGGCCGGTCAACCCGCACAACTCATGATCACGGCACCGGGCAGTTTGCGCCTGGACCAGTTGGCGCTGCTGTTGGGTATTATTGAGCAGTGCCCTTTTGATGCCATCGGCCTGGTTGACCGCGCTGTAGCCGCCGCCGCCAGTACCGCGGTGGGGCCCTATAACTGGCATGTGGAGTTACAACTACACCAGGCCCTGCTTACCGGTATAAGCTGCCAGGCAGGGTTGCTGTTGCGCGATAAAGTCGTGCCCATACCCGGTTGTGGCTGGCTGGCCATCCAGGACAGCCTCGCCAAAGCTATTGCCGATGCCTTTATTCAGCAGACGCGTTTTGACCCGCGCCGCCAGGCCGCCACCGAACAGGCACTTTACGACCATCTACCCACCCTGCTGGAAAAATTACAGAGCGAGCCTGAATACAATATGGAGCTGGGTGGTCACCGGGCCCGCGTTGAACGCAGCCTGTTGGCTGCCAGTTGTGAAAAACACTACCAGCGCATTATCCGCGGGCTTCAGGCGCAGGCAGGCCAGGTATTGCTGGGGCCCAGCCTGGCCCGGTTACCTGACATTATGCAACATCTGCCAGCCGCCACCGCCGTAGCCGAGTCCGCCATATCCACTGCCATCGCAGAGAACCTCGATGCTATTCAGGGTGATGCCGAAGGGCTTCACTTTATCACCAGTCTGCCAGCGGGCTCCTCGGCAAGTCCTGCTGAAAAGTCGGTGCCAGAACCAGTGACACAACCAGAGCCCACAGCTGCAGCGGCGCCTGAATCAATACCTGAACCTTCTGTCCCCTCGCACTGTCAAATAGAGTTCAAGGATGGGGCACTCACACTGAAGCACATCGGGGGGGGCCTGTGCCGGGTCAATGGACTAGCCGTGACTACCAGCAAACCACTGGCAGCAGATGACCTGATCGAGCTGGAAAACGGCAGTGCCTGGCGGCTGGTGGAGGTAGACGCAGACAATGGCTCGCAGACGTAGTTTTACCACCTTTAACCTCAGCTTCCTGGATGTCATGTCCTGCGGCTTTGGCGCGGTAGTGCTGGTATTTCTCATTATCAATCACGCGGCAGTCGTCGAATCACAGGAGCTCAATGCGGGACTGATGTCTGAAGTTAACCTGCTCGAAGAAGAGGTACTGGAGGGCGAAGAAGGGCTGGTCAAGCTGCGCAATATCCTGTCTGACGTGGATTTTGATATGGTCGAGGCGCAGGGCCTGGCGACGCGGATCACCGACCAGATCGATGAATTCAGGGCTCTGATCGAGAGCCTGAGTAACGACGGTTTCACGGATCGCAGTGATATAGAAACCCTGCAGGCAGAGATTCAGCAACTGGAGGAAGAGGTTAAGAAGCTGCGCGCCTCCAGCGATGACGCCGGCGGCGTGAACGCCCGCAGCTTCATTGGTGATGGCAATCGCCAGTACCTGACTGGACTCAACCTCGGCGGTCGCAACATCCTGATATTACTGGACATCTCCGCCAGCATGTTGTCCGAAAAACTCATCAATATCATCCGCCTGCGCAACATGGACGACTCGATCAAGCGCAACGCCGCCAAGTGGAAGAAGGCCATTGCCACGATCGAGTGGCTCAGCGCCCAGCTGCCTGTCAACAGTAAGTACCAGATCTATACCTTCAACACGTCGGCCCAGCCGCTCCTCAAGGGCACCGAGGGCAGCTGGCTGGAAGTCTCCGACAAGGACAGGTTGGACGAAGTTATCAAGGCGCTGGACCAGATAATACCCGCCGGCGGTACCAGCCTGGAAAATGCCATCCTGGCGCTACTGGATCTGTCACCGCTACCAGACAATGTATTCCTGATTACCGATGGCCTGCCGACCCAGGGAGCGGCCGCCCCTCGCAGCAACAAAGTAGACGGCCGCGAGCGCATACGCCTGTTTGACCGCGCGGTCAGTCAGCTGCCCCGATCGATACCGGTCAACATCATCCTGGCTCCCCTGGAGGGCGACCCCATGGCGGCATCCAAATTCTGGAAGCTGGCCCAGGACACGGCCGGCGCCTTTCTCAGCCCGTCAGAGGATTGGCCCTGATGCGCGCACGCCGGGAAATTCCCGAATTCAGTATGTCCTTCCTGGACGTAATCTGCTGTGGTTTTGGCGCCATCATTTTACTGTTGATGATCACCAAGACGGCACAACCACAGATCATAGAAGCCTCCGCCGTACACCTGGAGGGGCGCATTGCAGCACTGCAAGAGCAACTGTTCGAATTGCGCGGTGATACCCACATTCTCAACCGTGATCTCAACGCCAAGCACGAGCAATTGTCAGAGTTTGATGACCGCATCGCCATTCTGCGCGGCAAATTGGCCAGTGTGCAGTCCCAGCATGAAACCCTCAACGTGCAAGCCAACAGCAACGATATTGTCACCAGTCAATTATCCATTGCCCAACAGCGCCTCAGCGATGAGATGAAACGGTTGCTGGGTACGCAGTATCAAAGCAAGAACAACCTGATTGGCGGCATCCCGGTGGATAGCGAGTATATTATTTTCGTTATCGACACCTCTGGCTCCATGTTCTCCTACAGCTGGGATCGCATGCTTAAGGAGTTTCAGGCCACCCTGAGCATTTACCCGAAAGTTAAAGGCATCCAGGTTATGAATGATATGGGGCAATACATGTTCTCGCGCTATCGCGGCAAGTGGATTCCCGACACGCCCGGTCGCCGCAAGGTTATTATTGACCGCCTGCGAACCTGGAACGTATTCAGTAACAGCTCGCCAGTTGAGGGCATCACCCAGGCTATTCGCACCTTCTATGCGCCGGACAAAAAAATCAGTGTCTATGTATTTGGCGATGAATTTACTGGCAACTCCATTCAACAGGTGGTGGAAACCATAAGCCGCATTAACCGTGCCGATGCCTCGGGCAAACGCCGGGTGCGCATTCACGCGATAGGTTTTCCCGTCCAGTTTGCCCGCCAGCCGCACCTGCAGACTACCGGCATCCGTTTTGCTACGCTGATGCGCGAACTGACGCATCGCAATGGAGGTGCCTTTGTCGGGCTCAACGACTACCGCTAGATGGCTGTTGCTTGGCGCCGCGCTACTGCTGAGCGCCTGTGCCAACGAAGTTGTGGTAAAAGGCAATTTTCCCACACCAGTGCTGGAAAAATTGCCCTATACGATTGGTGTTTACTTTGACCCGGAATTTCGGAATCACGAATTTTTCGATGAAGCCACGACCCGTGAAGAAACCGACTGGCTGGTTAGTACCGGCGCCGCCCAGGTGGAAATGTACAGCATCCTGTTGCCGGGCATGTTTGAGAAAGTTGTCATGCTCAACGAGCTGCCGCGCTGGGACCGGGTGGAAGCCGTCGAAGATGAGGGCGTAGATGCGGTGCTGGTCCCGCACGTGGTTGAGTTGCAGTATTCAATACCCAGTCATACCAAGATTAATGTTTTTGAAATATGGATGCGTTATCGCTACGAGCTCTACTCACCCGATGGCGAGTTGTTGGCCGACTGGACCATGACATCCTACGGTAAAACCCCCACGGCATTCCTGCAAAGTGCAGAAGCGGCGGTAAACCTGGCTGCGGTCGTGGCACTGCGGGATGCCGGTGCAAATTTTGCGATGAACTTCACCAGCGTCCCCGAGGTCAGACTATGGATGGAATCATTGCAACGACCTGCTATGGACGCCACTGACACCACCGCTGAACAAGCTCCTGATTTTGAGGAGAACAGCCCGTGAGCTGGCGCAACGCATTGATCGGGCTATGCCTGTTGGTACTGCAGGCGTGTGTCACCTCCAGCGTAGATGAAGTGGTTTACCAGGAACCCGTGGGGGAGCTGGGCGACGCCTCAGTGGTCATTTTGGGTCGTCGCCACGCCAGTGATTATGAAACAGAGCCGGATTTTGTCGACTGTGTAGGCGACCATATCAAATCTGGAGACAAGTCGCTCCATATCATATCCGAACTGGAGTTTATGAACGCGATATACCCCTGGTTTGAGCCCAGGACCGCACCGCTGCGCCCGACCGACATCGAGCGATTGATGCAAGTGAAACCCGTTCGAGCCAAGCTGCTTGAACTCAAGACCGAATATATGATTTGGATTGATGGCTCGACCATACGCACCGAGGGCTCTGGCTCCATGACCTGCGGTATTGGCCCGGGCGGCGCTGGCTGCTTTGGCTTTGGTACCTGGGGTAACGACAGCAATTACGAAGTGGTCATCTGGGATATCACCGATCAAGTGGAAGTGGGCCGCATGAGCACCACCGCCACCGGCCAGTCTTACATGCCCGCGATAGTTATCCCCATTCCTATTATCGCCCCGGTCCAGGGCACCGCTTGTGATGCGCTGGGCCAGCAACTGCTACAGTTTCTCAGCACTAAATATTAACCGAAGATCCTGCACGGAGCACTGCAATGACAAACAAGCCAACAGCAGTATCGACAGCCCAGCCCCTGCTGGTGGCGCTGGTATTTTTGGCTTCAGCGCTGCTGACCACCGGCTGCGCCACCAACCCGGCCACCGGCAAGATCGACATCGTGTTGATGTCTGAGCACGAGGAAATCAAGACCGGCCGCGAGATGCACGAGAAAATGATGGCCGACGGCGTGGCCTACGAGGATGAAAAAGTACAGGCCTACGTCAATCGTATCGGCCAGCGGCTGGCCAGGGCCAGTGACAGGCCCAATATTGCCTATACCTTTACGGTGGTTGATAACAATGCGATCAACGCCTTCGCCCTGCCCGGTGGTTACATCTACATTAACCGCGGTCTCATGATCTACCTGGACAATGAAGCCGAACTGGCGGCAGTATTGGCACACGAAATTGGCCACGTGACGGCGCGTCACGCCGTGCGGCAAAAGACGGCGGCCGCTACCAACAAGGCCATGGCCCAGATCGCCTACGTATTCACCGGCAGCGCCGACCTGGCGAATGCCTCAAATACCTATGGCACCAGCCTGGTACGGGGCTACGGTCGCGATCACGAACTGGAGGCCGATAGCGAGGGCGCGGCCTACCTGCACAACGCGGGCTATGACCCCAACGCCCTGCTGGAAGTGATTGGCGTACTCAAGGAACAGGAGCAATACAATCGCGTCAAGGCAGAGTCGTCCGGCAAGAAGCCCCAGTCCTATCACGGCCTGTTCGCCACTCACCCTCGCAACGACCGACGCCTGCAACAGGTGATCAAGACTGCCAGTGAGCTTGAACCGAGCCAGCCGAAGGCCATAGACCCGGCCGAGTTTCGCAACATGATGGACGGACTGGCCTACGGCAAGAGCAGCACGAGCGCGCAGCGCAAGGAAGGCCGCTTCTACCACAACAAGCTGAGTTTTACCTTTGTACACCCCAACGACTGGACCGTGGAGCGGGACAGCAAGGCGATCGTGGCACAGCCTGAGGACAAGAACGCTGCGCTGACTATCACTATTACGCGCAACGATAAAACCAAGACTGCCCGCGAATTTCTAGACCAGAAACTGGACGCACCCAAATTGTTTCAATCCACAGCGCTGAGCCAGTCCGGCCTGCAGGGCCACACCGGGATAAGTCCTGCCGGTGATGGTAAAAACTCGCGACGACTGGCGCTTATCTACTACCGCGGACTGGCCTACCTGTTTGAAGGCACTGTGCAGGACCAGCAGAGTTTTGCAGAGGAAGACGCGGTTTTCCTGGCCATGATTGAAAGCTTTAGAGGTATGAAGAGAAGCGAGCGGGAAGGCAAAAAACAGCAGTATATTGCCTGGATACAAGCCGACGGGAACACCACTTATGCCAGCCTGGCCCGCGGCATCAGGATTCGCGATGCGGAAAATCAGCTACGGCTAATGAATGGCCACTACCCGTCCGGTGAACCTCACGCCGGCGACTGGATCAAGATTATCAAACAATAGCCTGTACCAGCACCCAGGGCGGCACTACCACCGCCCACATATCGGGGTTTTCTTCAAACAGCTGCCGTGACCGCTCATCGGTGACCCCGCTGATGATACCGGCAGTCAGCCACTGCTCGAACTGTGACTTGTTGTCCAGGCGCAGTTGCAGCGCTACCTCTACCAGGCCCTGCCCGTCGGCAACGATAACTACCGCACCGCGTGCGTAATGAGGCTGTAAATCATGCCAGCAGATAGTGGCGGTCTGCTGGCGAAACTCCCGGCGCAGCGCTTCGGGTTCCAGCTTATCAGCCATAGTTCTGATCGGCGACAAAGGGGTTGGTGGCGCGTTCATGTCCAAAATTGGAGGTCGGTCCATGGCCCGGGATGAAGGTGATATCGTCACCGAGTGGAAACAGTTTGTCGCGAATTGAGGAGATCAGCTGCTCGTGGTTACCGCGGGGAAAGTCGGTGCGGCCAATCGAGCCCTGGAATATCACATCGCCAACCCAGGCGACCTTTTGTTCGCGGTAGATAAACACCACATGTCCCGGGGTGTGCCCCGGACAATGCAAAACCTGCAGAGTCAAGGCACCGACCGTGACAGTATCACCCTCTTCCAACCAGCGGTCGGGCTCAAAAGGCTGAACCACTGGCATACCTGCCATCTGACAGGACTCGGGCAGTTTTTCAATCCAGAAAGTGTCGCCGCGCTGCGGCCCTTCAATAGGAATTCCCAGCTTTTCGCGCAGCTCCGCAGAAGCCGCGCAGTGGTCCATATGGCCGTGGGTAAGGATGATTTTCTCTATGCTGACATCCATCTGTTTGACGGCGGCCATGATTTTGTCGATATCACCACCAGGGTCTACAATCGCACCTTTGCCAGTGCTTTCGCACTTGATGATGCTGCAGTTCTGCTGGTAGGCCGTAACCGGCACAATGGACACTTTGATCGACATGGCAGCTTCCTGTATTTTGGGGCGGCAAAGCATATCACAGTGCAGGGTGCTGCCCTGACGGGACACGATCCAAGCCGAGGAACCCATACCATGAAAAGACTACCCACACTAACCGACGCCAGCCTGACGCTGGAAAACCGTGTCGCCACCCTGACCTTCCAGCGCAATGACGTGCGCAATGCGCTCACCGGCACCGCCCTCATCGAGGACATCGTCCAAACCGCCGCCTGGGCCAATCTCAACCGCGAGGTATCCGTGCTGATTATTACCGGCGACGGTAAAGCCTTTTCATCCGGTGGCAACGTCAAGGAAATGCGCGAAAAAGCCGGCTTGTTCGGTGGCAACCCGGCCGAGCTACAGGAACAATACCGACAGGGAATCCAGCGTATTCCCCTGGCCATGCAGTATCTGGAAGTCCCCACCATCGCCGCCGTCAACGGTGCCGCCATAGGTGCCGGCTTTGATCTTTGCAATATGTGCGACATTCGTATCGGCTGCCCTGACACCCTGCTGGGTGAGACGTTTATCAATCTGGGCATCATTCCCGGTGACGGCGGGGCCTGGTTTTTGCAGCGGGTGGCAGGTTATCAGCGAGCTTTCGAGCTGTCCTTGACCGGACGCCTGATCAAGGCCGACGAGGCCCTGGAGTACGGTATTCTGATGGAGGTAGTGGAAAGTGATGCCCTGCTGGCGCGCGCCGGGGAACTGGCTGCCCTGATTGCCAGCAAGCCCCCGCGCGGCGTCCGCATGACCAAACGCCTGCTACAAGCGGCACAGCGCATGGAATTGAGAGACTTACTGGACATGAGTGCCAGCATGCAGGCCATCAGTCACCAGACGGATGATCACGTCGAAGCGGTCAACGCCTTCCTGGACAAGCGCACGCCGGAGTTTAAGGGCAACTAAACTTGGGGCCAGGTCGCCCATCGTAATGGGCAATGGGCGACCTGGCCCCAAGTTTACAAATTTATTTTGGCACCTCACCAGCAACCGTGGTGCGGTGCATAACCCGCAGGTGACCATCGTAACCACCCTCGGCAAAATGATTGCAACAGCGGTTATCCCACATGATGAGCATGTTTGCCTGCCAGTGGTGACGATAAACAAATTGCTCTTTTTGCAGGTGGTCATAAAGCCAGCTCAATAACACAAAGCTCTCCTCGTCGGTGAGCTCATTAATGCGCACGGTATATACCGGGTTGACGTACAGCGCTTTACGCCCGGATACCGGGTGGGTGCGCACCAGCGGATGCAGGCGCGTCGCCTCCGCTTCTTCGCTGAAGTTTATCTGCATGCTGCGTTTATTTGGCTCCGCGGCCAGGATACCCCGTGGGCTGTAGGCCAGGGCGGCACTGTGTACGCACTGCAAGTTTTCAAGCATGGCCTGCATAGTGGGCGACAGGGCCTCCCAGGCACGATAGCAATCGGCAAACAAGGTATCACCACCGCTGGGCGGGACCACCTTGGCATGGAGTATGGTGGCGCTGGGCGGTGTCTCCTGAAAGCTCCAGTCCGAGTGCCAGGCGGCGCCAAAATTCTGCGCTTTCTCATCTGCCTCGCGACGCAGTTCCAGTATATTGGGGTGACCGGGCATTGGTTCGATATAGGGGTCGTGGCCGAATTCTCCCAGTTGCAGAGCGAAGGTTTCCAACTGTTGCAGACTGAGTTCCTGGCCGGGAAACCAGACCAATGAGTGTTCAGTCCAGGCCTGTTTCACTTCGGACAATACCGCTGGCGCCAGTTTATCGGCTAAATCTAACCCAGAGACCGCCGCTCCAAAACCATCTGAATTGGGGTTTACTGCTATTTCGACGTAGTTTGCATGCATATAAAAACACTAGCACAAATAGACAAAAATATGGTTTATTTAGCACCGTAGGGAGAAGCGAAAGGACAGGAGTGGCGTGATTATCAAGCGCAGGGATTTTATTCGCTACAGCGGCACCATGGGTGCTGTCGCAATGGGCAGTGGATTTGCCAGGGCGGCTTCCGGGTTCGACTACGATGTGGTCATCATCGGAGCTGGCATGGCCGGCATGACCGCCGGGCGCCTGCTGGGTCGCGCCGGCCCCGGGCTGAAAGTATTGATCCTTGAAGCCCGCGACCGGGTGGGTGGCCGCATGTATACGGCTCCGGACAGATTCCACGAGCTTTCCCCGCACGGCATCGAACTGGGCGCACAATTTATTCACGGCTCCAAAGCCGCCACCTGGGAGCTGATCAAGGAATTTGGCCTGTTTACCAGGTCCACCAAGGATTTTGGTGAACCCGAGTATCGACATTTTCAGCCCGGCCAAGCCGCCTACCAGCCAGATTGGCAGACTATCGAACAACTCACGCAGCGCCTGCGAACTGCCTGGGATGCCTACCGGGGTCCTGATATCTCCTACCAGGCTTTTGTCGAGACTTTGGGGCTGCCGATTGTGCAACAGGAAATGCTCTACGGCGAGGCTGCCAGTTGGTCTGGCGGCCCCTCGCGGTTGAGCGTCAAAGCTGTCCTGCTCGATGGCGCCCAATGGGATGCCTACTGGGATGAAGATTTCCAGATTTCCGGCGGTTACTCCAGACTGGCCGAGCGGCTGGCGCGGGGCCTGGCCGGGCAAATACAACTATCCAGCAAAGTCACCGGGGTATTCTGGCGCCACGGCCTGGTGGGTGTCACTTACGATTATCGGGGTACAAGGACCGGCCTGACCACGCGGCGCCTGATCAGCACCTTGCCCATCGGCGTGATGCAGAGCGGCCAGGTGTCCATTGAGCCCGAGCTGCCCGAGTGGAAACAACGCGCTATCGATGCCCTGGAAATGGGCCAGGTGGTAGTGGTGCAAATGCAATTTTCCGATCCCTTCCTGCGGCAAAACCTGCCCGTACCGGGCGGGTTTTCAACACCCGACGGCGATATCTATTTTGGTCTGCCACACCCGGCCAACCCCGCCGGACAGGCAGTCACCGGCTGGTTCAGCGGCAGCGCGGCGCAACAAATCAGCGACCTGGGAGAAGAAGCGGGGCTAAAACAGATACTGAACTGGCTGGGGGCCGCCGCCAATCTCGGCAAGCTGCAACGCAAACTCAAGTGGTACCGCTACAAGGATTGGATCACAGACCCCTACAGCCTGGGCTCCTATTCTATTACCCGCCCTGGCGGACACGGCGCGCGCGAGACGCTGTCAAAACCACTGCAAGATACGGTGTTCTTTGCAGGCGAGGCAACCGCACCGCCGCCGCATTATCAGACGGTGCACGGCGCCTATATGAGCGGCCAGCGGGTAGCATTGGAGGTGTCAGAGTCGCTGCACGCGGATCCGGATGCACAGCTTACTGAAGATCGGCCTGTCATCCTGGATGCGGATGACGCGCCGATTATCGAGTTGCTGTAGGTTCTTCGTCCTCGGCAACGCTATCCAGGAAAGAGGGCCTATCGGGGTCGCCGTCTGTCTCCACGTTATCGGGGGTCATTACATCGGCATCCCAGTCACCAAAGATAGTCTTGTCAACCTGACCTTCCAGTTCGGCAACGATCAGTGAGACGGTGGCATCACCGGTAACATTGACGGCGGTGCGCACCATATCCAGCAGGCGATCCACACCAATAATCAAGGCGATGCCCTCGACCGGCAAGCCGACTTGCTCCAGCACCAGGGCCAGGGTAATCAAACCGACACCCGGCACCGCCGCGGTGCCTACAGAAGCCATGGTCGCTGTGAGCACCACCGCCGCCAGATCACCGATGGACAAATCCACACCGAAGACCTGGGCAATGAAGACGGTGGCCACACCCTGCATGATCGCAGTGCCATCCATATTGATGGTGGCACCGAGTGGAACCGTGAAACCCGCGACGGTGGACTTCACGCCGAGACGCTTTTCCACCGTCCGCAGGGTAATAGGTATGGTAGCGGCCGAACTGGAGGTACTGAAAGCAAAAGCCCAGACCGAGCGCATTTTGTACATCAGCACTGAGGGCGGCAGACCCACTATGGCCTTGAGCAGCAGGCTGTAGACCACCAATCCGTGAAAGATCAGCACAGCCAGGACGGTGAAGAAATACTTGGCAAGATCGACAATAGCGCCCACCCCTAATTGGGAGAACAGCTTGGCCAACAGGGCGAATACACCGTAGGGCGCCAACAACATCAAGGTCGCCACAAGTTTCATGATCACCACTTCGAAATCACGGAAAAAGGCAGCTACGCGCGCACCGGGCTCACCGGCCCGGGATATGGCGTAGCCCAGCAACAGCGCAAAAACAATCACCTGTAGCATCTGGCCCTCAGCCATGGCGCGAACCGGATTGGAAGGCACCATGTTAACCAGTACGTCGCCCAGCGGGGGTGCCTCCCTGGCCACAAAATTAGCTTCTCCGACCATTTCAATGCCCAGACCCGGGCCGACGGCAATCGCCACCGCCAGGGCAATGGACACAGCAATGGCGGTAGTGAAGAGATAAAGGCCGAGGGTGCGGGCGGCGATGCGACCCATACGGGCAGTGCTCCCAAGCGACGCGGCGCCACAAATCAGCGAAACAAACACCAGCGGGACCACCAGCATTTTGAGGGAAGCCACAAAAATTCGACCCAGCACGTCGAACACACCGCCGACGAGGTAGTCATTGACAAAGCTTTGCGCGCCTTCAGAAAACCATCCCTGCGCCGACATGAAATTGAGAATCGAGCCAAGCGCGATCCCTGCAACCATTGCAATCAGGATGCGGGTGGTCAGGGTCATGATGATGTCCTGTTAATTATTGGGTGATGGTAATTATAGCCGCGCACTCTAACCCAGTCATTATAAAGGGTAAATGGAATTAATACCGCGTCCAGGTTCTCCATGCAGGGCCGAATTGATTCGACCGCACGTGCAGACGATGGTCGAATGAATTCGACCCTACTAATTCCCAGACGGGCAAGCGCCGACAATGTAGCCCACCACGCCAGAGTCAGCACAGGCGCTACAGGCATTGGAATACTGTTTGCGTTGCTTTTTGTCCAGGAAGGCACAGACCGGGGCGTACTCGAGGGTGCAAACCTGTGGCCTGGGATCGGCACATTGCTGGTGTAGCTCCGCCCCGATGGGCTGCGAGCGGTGGTAACCGGCACAACCGGCCAACAGCGACAACACTAGCGGCAGTATGAGTTTAACCATGTGAAGTTTCCCCTGAAAAACAAGCCCTTACTGGGCCCCGCGCATCATCTGTACAGCGATATCAACCGCCGCCTCAAAACTCTCTACCCCCACACGCTCATCGGTGCCGTGTATACCACCCGTCTGATCAAGCCCAATAGTAATGCCGTGAAAGCGATAGTGATTGTCGGCCAGATCTACATAGTGCCTGATATCAGTGGCGCCAGCCAACAGGAAAGGCAGCACCACGGCGTCCGGGTAGCGACTGCGGGCGGCCGCTCCGATCACCTCAAAACCACTCCCATCCATGGCCGCCACCGGTGGTGGCAGCTGCCAGGTATCACCGGCATCGATACTGATTTCAGGGTCATCAATGACCCGCCGCACGTGTTCGATCACCATTTCTGGTGTATCACCGGGCAACAACCTGAAATTCACTCTCGCCTCGGCGGTCTGGGGAATCACGTTATCCTTTACCCCCGCCCGCAGTATAGTGACCGCGGTGGTGGTGCGTACCAGGTTACTGGTGGACCGCTCCTGTGCCATGCGCCTGGCGACCAGCGAGCCGGTCAGCCAGAGATTGTCCAATACCAGGTTGTTGGGGAAGTCCACGTAGGCGGCGGACCGTTCCAGCATGGTATCGATAGGCGCCACCAGCTTTATTGGCAATGGATTGTTTTCTACTTGCACCACTGCCGCAGCCAACTTGCCGGCCGCTGTGTGGGCCGGGGGCATGGAAGAATGCCCGCCCTCCCCGGTCGCGGTGATCGACAAGGTCAAATACGCCTTCTCCGCCACACCTATCAAGACGGTCGGACGACCGGCCACCATAGGGTTGTTTTCCAGGATAATACTGCCTTCATCAACCATCCATTCAAAATGCATGCCCAGTTCGCGCAGGCGAGCAGCGATCATGGCTGCACCGGCATTACCACCTATCTCCTCATCGTGACCAAAGCCAAACACCAGGGTTCGCTGGGGTATAAATCCCTCGCTCAGTAGTCGCTCTGCCGCTTCCAGCCAGGAGATAACGCCGACTTTGTCATCGAGGCTGCCGCGCCCATAAATCATGCCATCGTCTATCACGCCGGCAAATGCCGGATGCGCCCAGCCCGACTCGGTGCCCGGCTCTACCGGCACGACATCCATATGTGCGGTGAACAACACCGGCGGTCTGGACGTGTCGGTGCCAGGCCACACCAGCAGCAGGCTGTAGTCGTTGATAACCTCAACCTGCAATTCGCTGAAGACACGCGGGTAACTGCTGCGCAGGTAATCATGCAGACCCAGGAATGCCTCCGCATCCAGCCTGGACGGATCCTGGTGGCTAATCGTGGCAAACCGGATCGCTCCCGCCAGGTGTTCTGCTGCCGCGCCAGCCTGTGCGACAGTTGCCGTCGAACTCAGGCAGGCACAAAATATTACCGTGAGAATGCTGCGTTTGTTCAAAGTCCAACCCCCGTTTGGAAAAATTCAGAGTTCCCGCGGCAGTATACGCGTGTATAAGCGCCCACAACCGGCATCCAACTCTGCCCAATCCTTAATCGGCAGTTCCAGGTGGACAAAGCCGGCAGTGGGCAAATTTGCCAGTACCGATTCACCACAGATCCAGTTAACAAGATCAGTCATGGCCGGATTATGCCCCAACAGGAACAGGCTCGTCTCATCCGACTGTTGCCTTTGCTGAATATAATGAACCAGGTCAGCCGCAGAAAAGGTGTACAGGGCTTCTTCCGTGCGGTGCTGAAAATCACCCAGCGCCGGCCAGCCATCCTGCAGCCCCCCCAGGGTTGACTGGGCCCGACGCGCGGGGCTAACCCGAATCATCATTGGCTGCATGTGATCCGCCAGCGCACGACCCATGCGCGGCGCATTGCGACGACCACGATTGTTCAGACCGCGGTCGCGATCACTGATGGTGGCGTCGTCCCAGGAAGATTTGGCGTGACGCATCAAGTAAAGGCTTTTACTCACTCACTGCGCTCCCTTCACCCTGTGCTCCCTCAAACCGGTAGTTTTTTGCCACCGGCGTCCACGGCAGTTCACGGCGCGCCGCATTGAGCTCATCGCGGGCCCGGGTGAAGGCCTTTTCTTTTTTCAGAAACTCCCGCCGTGCCTGTAGCCACTCGCTCTCGGTGACAATTATGTGTTTCAAACTCATTAATTCTGCCTGCTGAGGAGTCCCAAACATCAGTTTAGACCATGCCTCTGGATAATCCTGAAACGATCATTTTTTAACCACGGTTGCGTTTGCCATATTTCAGGTTTAGAGTTTTGCCTGTTGTAGTAGAAGTGGTACCCAGGTCGATTTTCTTACCCAAGTGGTATTGTTGACGGGCAAGTGACCTCCATAACAAAAAATAGCTGTTTGGAGTGAGTGTGCGGGGAACGGAGTTACTACCTTTTATCGTCTATGCTGGCGCGGTAGTCCTTTTGGTATTAACCATGTTAGGGCTGTCCTGGGTGCTGGGGCAGAAGCGTGCCAACAAGGGCACCAATACGCCTTATGAATCGGGCATTGTCGCGGTGGGCTCATCACAGATACAAATGTCGGTCGAATTCTACCTGATCGCCATCTTCTTCGTAATTTTCGATCTCGAAACCGTATTTATATTTGCCTGGGCTATCGCGTTTTTTGAGCTGGGTTGGCAGGGCTATGCCGCTATCATGGCGTTCATTGGCGTCCTCACTATTGCGCTGATCTACGAGTGGCGCTCTGGTGCGTTGGAGTGGGGCGTCAAAACCCGCGTTGGCCTGGAAGGAGAGCAGTAATGGAATGGAGCCTCAGCAAAGCTGATGACGTGATTGCCAACAGCCCCGGCGAGATCGATGTAGAGGAGCAAGTGCGCCGCAATGTGATGTTCGCCAAACTGGAAGACCTGGTGGCCTGGGGGCGGGCGCATTCCCTGTGGCCGTTCAACTTTGGCCTGTCCTGCTGTTATGTAGAAATGGCCACCGCCTTTACCAGTCGCCACGACATTTCCCGCTTTGGCTCTGAAGTTATCCGCGCCAGCCCGCGGCAGGCCGACCTGATGGTAATTTCCGGCACCTGTTTTCTGAAAATGGCACCGGTAATACAGCTTCTGTACGACCAGTTGCTGGAACCGCGCTGGATTATCTCCATGGGGTCCTGTGCCAACTCCGGCGGCATGTACGACATTTACAGTGTGGTACAGGGAGTCGATAAATTTATTCCGGTCGATGTGTACGTGCCCGGCTGCCCGCCGCGTCCGGAAGCGCTGATGCAGGGCTTGATGATGCTACAGGAGTCTATTGAGAAAGAGCGACGACCATTGAGCTGGGTGGTGGGTGACCAAACCGTGATCAAACCGAACATGCCCAGCCAGCGCGACAAATTGCAGAAAGAGAGAAGTCTCGCCACCGAACTGAGGAGTCCGGACCAGGTTTAGAAAACACCAGCACACGGCAAACAGGAGTTAATCTGCCTCGCATGCTCAACGCGCAGTCGACAAGCAACAGTACTATCGTGGACGAACTAATCGCCCGCTTTGGCGCCGATACATTTGTGCCTCAACCCTGTGCCGATGACACGCCCACGCTGTGGGTGAAATGCAGTGATTTGCTGGCGGTGCTGAAATTTCTCAAACCGCAGTACCCCATGCTCTACGACCTGTTCGGCATTGATGAGCGCCTGCGCGAACACAGGCAGGGCCAGCCCGACGCCGACTTTACGGTGGTCTATCACCTGTTCAGTTTCAGCCCGGTCGCCGAAATTCGTATCAAGGTTGCCGTTATTGAACCGGCCCAGGTGCCCACCAGTTGCTATATCTGGCCCAACGCCAATTGGTATGAACGCGAGGCCTGGGACATGTTCGGTATTGAGTTCTCCGGTCACCCGCACCTGTGTCGTATCCTGCTGCCACCGACCTGGGAAGGTCACGCCCTGCGCAAGGAGCACCCGGCCCGGGCCACCGAGATGGAACCGTTCAGCCTCAGCGCCGAACGCCAGGAGCTTGAGCAGGAAGCGCTGCGCTTTCGCCCCGAAGAATGGGGCATGGAAAGGTCCACCGAAGACACCGAGTATATGTTTCTCAATCTCGGCCCCAACCACCCCAGCGTGCACGGCGTATTCAGAATTGCCCTGCAACTGGACGGCGAGGTGGTGGTTGATGCCGTACCAGACATCGGCTATCACCACCGCGGCGCCGAGAAAATGGCCGAGCGCCAGACCTGGCACTCCTACATCCCCTACACCGACCGCATCGATTACCTCGGCGGGGTGATGAACAACCTGGCTTATGTGCAAACCATCGAGCGCATGGCCGGCATCACCGTACCTGATCGCGCCAAGGTTATTCGCATCATGCTGGCCGAGTTGTTTCGCATCTCCAGTCACCTGGTTTTCTACGGCACCTTTGCACAGGACGTCGGTCAGATGTCGCCGGTATTCTATATGTTCTCCGACCGGGAGCGCCTGTTCGGCATTATTGAGGCAATCACCGGCGCTCGCATGCACCCGTCCTGGTTCCGCATTGGTGGTGTGTGCCAGGACCTGCCCCGGGGCTGGGACAAGATGGTGCGGGAGTTCATTGATTTCATGCCGGCGCGGCTGGACCACTACGACAAGATGTCGCTACAAAACAGCATACTCAAGCAGCGCACGGTAGGCATTGGCCGCTGTACCCAAAAGGAAGCTATTGAATGGGGCATTACCGGCCCCTCCCTGCGCGCCACCGGCGTAGATTTTGATCTGCGCCGGGACAGGCCCTATGGCGGCTATGACCAGTTTGAATTCGAGGTGCCGCTTGCCAACAATGGCGACAGCTATGACCGCGCCGTGGTGCGGGTAGAAGAAATTCGTCAGAGCCTGGGTATTATTCGCCAGTGTCTGGAGAACATGCCGGAGGGACCCTACAAATCTGATCACAAACTCACCACACCACCGCCCAGGGACGCCACCCTGCAAGATATTGAGACCCTGATACACCATTTTCTCAACGTCAGCTGGGGACCGGTGATACCTGCCGGCGAGGCCTGTATACCGATCGAAGCCACCAAGGGCCTCAACAGTTATCACCTGGTCAGTGACGGCGGCACCACCTCCTACCGCACCCGTATACGCACACCGTCCTTCCCGGCCCTGCAACAAATACCGCTGCTCGCGCGCGGACTTATGATTCCGGACCTCATCGCGATAATCGCCAGTATCGATTTCGTGATGGCAGACGTGGACAGGTGATGGCATGAGCGGCGCTATGATCACAGCATTGAGCGAAGCAGAATTGGCGGAGATTAACGCCGCAATTGCCCATGTGCCCTACCCGTCGGCAGCGGCGATCGAGGCACTCAAAATAGTGCAGCAACACCGCGGCTGGGTCTCGGATACCAGTTTGCAGGCCATCGCCAAACAGCTACAAATGTCAGCGACAGAGCTGGACGGAATTGCCACCTTCTACAACCTGATCTTTCGCCTGCCGGTGGGTAAGAAAGTGATTTTTCTGTGCAACAGCGTTTCCTGCTGGATCAAGGGTAGCGATGACCTGCAGCGACAAATCACTGAGCAACTGGGCATCGCACCGGGCGAAACAACGACGGACGATGAGTACACCTTTATTCCGGTGCCCTGCCTGGGAGCCTGCGACAAGGCACCGGTGATGATGGTGGGGGAGGATTTACACCACAATGTAGACGGGGCCTCGATGCAGGCGATATTTCACAATGCCATGCAGGGGAGCGGTGAATGACTGACCTGCCGCTGACCCGCAACGTACGCGCTGATTTGTCGCCCACAGACATGGCGGCCTATGAAGCCAACGGCGGCTACCAGGGCTTGCGCAAGGCGCTGAGCAGCATGTCGCCAGCGGACTGCCTGGAGGTGATCAAGGATTCGAATCTGCGCGGCCGCGGCGGTGCCGGCTTTCCCACCGGCATGAAGTGGAGCTTTGTGCCCATGGATGATGGCGATGCTACCGAGACGTCGGACCGTACCGGACACAAGTATCTGATTTGCAATGCCGATGAAATGGAGCCGGGCGCCTTCAAGGACCGCTTGCTGCTGGAGTGCGATCCGCACCAGTTGATAGAAGGCATGATCCTGTCTGCCTATACCATCCAGGCCGATATTGCCTATATCTTTATTCGCGCCGAGTACCTGCTGGCGGCCGACCTGCTGCGTAAGGCGATTGCCGACTGCTATGCCAAGGGTTACCTGGGCGACAATATACTGGGCAGCGGTTACCGGCTGGATATGCATGTGCACGGCAGTGCCGGCCGCTATATTTGCGGCGAGGAGACGGCCCTGATCAGCTCGCTGGAAGGCAAGCGCGCCATCCCGCGCGCCAAACCGCCCTTCCCCCAGGTGAGTGGACTGTGGGGACGCCCCACCATCGTCAACAATGTCGAAACCCTGTGTAATATTTCACACATCATCGACCGGGGCGCTGATTGGTTCCAAAGCCTGGGACGCGGCAGTGATGCGGGCACCAAACTATTCGGCGTCAGCGGCCGGGTGAAAAATCCCGGCTGTTGGGAAATGCCCATGGGAACGCCAATCCGCGAGATTTTTGAAGGCAAGGCTGGCGGCATGGAAGCCGGCTACCAGTTGCGTGGTTTTTTGCCCGGCGGCGGTTCCACCGACTTCCTGGTGGAAGAACACCTGGACCTGCCCATGGACTATGACAGCATAGGCAAGGCCGGCAGCCGCATGGGCACTGGCACCATGATCATTCTTGACGACCAGACCTGCCCGGTCGGCTTTGTCAAAAACCTGGTGGAGTTTTTCGCCAGGGAGTCCTGTGGTTTTTGCACACCCTGCCGCGATGGGCTGCCCTGGAGTGCCCAGGTGTTAGGCGATATCGAGAGTGGCCGCGGCCAGCCCGAGGATATCGCCACCCTGGAAAAACAGGTCAGCTATATTGGCGCGATGGGCAATACCCATTGCGCACTGGCCCCCGGCGCCATGGAGCCGCTGCAATCGGCGCTGAAATATTTCCGCGAGGACTTTGACCGGCATATCAGCGACGGCAAGTGCCCTTACCAGCAGGGGGGCCACTAACCATGCCGGTCATCAAAATAGACGGCAAGGAATACGAAGTCGCTGCGGGTAAAAACCTGTTGCAGGCCGCTCTGGAACTGGGTCTGGACCTGCCCTACTTTTGCTGGCACCCGGCCATGGGGTCTATCGGTGCCTGCCGCCAGTGCGCGCTTGTGCAATACCAGAACGAGGAGGACACGCGCGGCCGCATTGTAATGGGCTGTATGACGCCGGTGACCGATGGCGCCATATTTTCCATGGATGGCGACAAGGCCAGGGAGTTTCGCGAGGCTATCATCGAGTCGCTGATGCTCAATCACCCGCACGATTGCCCGGTCTGCGCCGAGGGCGGTGAGTGTCACCTGCAGGACATGACGGTCATGGTCGGTCATCGCGATCGCCACTACCGGGGCACCAAAAACACCCACCGCAATCAGTACCTGGGCCCGCTGATAGACCATGAAATGAATCGCTGTATCACCTGCTATCGCTGCACCCGCTTCTACAACGACTACGCTGGCGGCACTGACCTGGCCGCGATGGCATCGCACGACCACATTTATTTTGGACGCCATGAGAGCGGCACCCTGGAAAGCCCCTTTGCCGGCAACCTGGTGGAGGTATGCCCGACCGGGGTGTTCACAGACAAATCGCTGGTGCAAGACTACACCCGCAAATGGGATCTGCAGTCGGCGCCGTCTGTGTGCGTAGGCTGTGCCGTTGGCTGCAACACCCTGCCCGGAGAACGTTACGGCAAACTGAAACGCATACACAACCGCTATAACCGCGATGTAAACGGCTATTTCCTGTGTGATCGCGGCCGCTTTGGCGGGCAGTTTGTAAACCGGGAAGATCGACTCGATCACGCCGGCTTGCGGCAGCCCGATGGTAGTTTCCAGGTAACCGATGCCAGCGCGGCACTGAAGTTGGTAGCCGCACAGTTTAAAGGCAAGCGCATCGCCGCCATTGGTTCACCACGGGCCTCGGTGGAATCCAACTACCTGCTGCAAAAACTGGTCGATCCGAAAAATTTCTGCAGTGGCATCGATGATCAGGAACAGCAACTACTGAGACGTATTGTTGCGCACCTGGGTTCAAGCCCGGCCCACAATCCCTCCCTGCGGGATATTGAGAGTGCTGATGCCATTCTGGTGCTGGGTGAAGACATTACTCATACCGCGCCGCGGTTAGCGTTGGCACTGCGACAATCGGTGCGCAACAAGGCCTTCGAGTTGGCGGCGCAGTTGCGCCTGGAGACCTGGCAGGACGCCGCCATTCGCAACCTGGCACAGGACCAGCGCAGTCCGCTGCATATTGTGGCCAGTGGCTCAACCGACCTGGATGACGTGGCCGCCAGCACCACTTACCTGACCGCCGTGGACCAGGCCTTGTTGGCGCAGGACCTGGCCCGCGTATTGGCCGGCGATGACAATCAAGCGGATCATCTACAGCAGATAGCCCGCGATCTTACATTGGCCAAACGACCGCTGGTGATCTGCGGAACCGCCGCCGGTAGCGCGGCGCTGATCGACGCCGCGGCCAACATTGCGGCGCAACTTTCAAGATCGGGCGCCGGTGCCATGCTCAGTTTCTGCCTGCCAGAGTGCAACAGTATGGGTAGCACCCTGTTGACAATAGCGGGCAGTAGCTCCTTCGAAGAGCTGGCCAACAGCGCCGAACGCGGCGAAATCGACGCCCTGATCGTGATGGAGAACGAACTGCATCGGCGCTGTAATACCACGCTATTGCAGAAACTGCGCGACAACATTGATTTTATTGTCGGGATGGACTGCCTGGAGTCGGTGACCCTGGCGGAGTGCAACCTGGTATTGCCCGCCGCCAGCTTCACCGAATCCGAAGCCACGCTGGTCAGCTCCGAAGGACGTGCCCAGCGCTCTTTCCCGGCCCACCCCGCCGCCCAGGACCGCCGCGCCAGCTGGCAGTGGCTGCTCGATATTGCAGCACTGCTGGGGAGGGAAGATTTTGCGCCGTTGGCCCATTTTGATGATGTCAGTGCTGCCTGTGCTGAGGACCATCCCCTGTTGGCGGGCATTACAGCGGCTGCACCGGATCACAATTTCCGCAGTCACGGCCTCAAGATACCCAGGCAAACCCACCGCTACAGTGGCCGCACCTCCATGCACGCCAATCTCTCGGTACACGAACCCAAACAAACTGTCGATCCGGAATCTGCCCTGGCCTACACCATGGAGGGTGCCAGTCGCACCGATCAGCCAGGTGCACTACTCACCTATGTGTGGTCGCCGGGCTGGAATTCAAATCAGGCTCTGCACAAGTTCCAGGGTGGAGTCGGCGGCAGCCTGCGCGGCGGTACCGCCGGAGCTCGCCTGCTGGACGGAGCCTCTCTGCAAGCACCATCAGCGGCGCCCGTGCCAGCGGCCTTTGCAAGCCGCGAGGGCGAATTCCTGTTACAGGCGCGCCATCGCATCTTTGGTAGCGACGAGATGAGCAATCTCAGTAGCAGTATCAATCAGTTAGCTGGCGCGGCCTTCGTCGAGTTGAATGACAGTGACGCAGCGACCCTGGGAGTGAGCGCCGGCGATGGTGTACAACTGTGCCAGATCAGTCTGGAAGTGCGTATTAACTCGTCGATACCCTGCGGCTCGGTTGGTTTCAGCGCGGGCTACGATGCCTGCCTCGAGTTGCGCAGTGGACAGTGGGCACCCTTGAGCAGGGATGAGAACTGGCAGCGCCGGCACCCGCAAATAATTGGCACTGACCGGGGAGCCCAATATGTCTGAGTTCGCCACCATAGTGTTTGCACTGGCGGTGCTGGTGGGCATGGTTGCCCTGGCAGCCATTTTGACCTGGTTTGAACGTCGCCTGTTGGGCATCTGGCAGGACCGGCCCGGTCCCAACCGGCTCGGCCCCTTTGGCATCGGCCAGGTTGCGGCTGACATGATCAAGCTACTCACCAAGCACGACTGGGTACCGCCCTTCTCAGACCGCCTGGTATTTGTGCTGGCGCCCACCACCATTGTGGTGGCAATGCTGCTGGGCTTCGCGGTGATACCGTTTTCACCAGACCTGTACATCATCGATGCCAATATTGGCCTGTTGTTCTTCCTGGGTATGACCTCATTGGCGGTATACAGCGTATTGCTGGGGGGACTGGCCTCAAACAACAAGTACGCCCTGCTGGGCGGCTTGCGCTCCGCCGCGCAAATGGTCAGCTACGAGGTGTTTATGGGCCTGTCGCTGATGGGCGTGGTCATGCTCAGCGGTAGCTTCAGCCTGCAGGACATTGTCAAAGCACAGGAAGACCTGTGGTTTTGCTTCACGCAATTCCTGGGCCTGTATGTATTCCTGATTGCCGGCATCGCCGAAAGCCACCGCCTGCCCTTCGATTTGCCAGAGGCGGAGCACGAGTTGACGGCAGGTTTTCATACCGAATACAGCGGCATGAAGTTCACCATGTTTATGCTGGGCGAGTACCTGGGCCTGATCCTGATTTCCTGCATGATCACCACGTTGTTCTTCGGCGGCTGGTTGGGGCCGGACTTTTTGCCGCCGGTGTTCTGGTTCCTGTTGAAGACCGGCTTTTTTATCTGCTTCTTTATTTTATTGCGGGCCGCTATTCCCCGGCCCCGTTATGACCAACTCATGTCACTGGGCTGGAAATATATGTTGCCGTTGACGCTACTCAATTTGGCGGCGACCGGCGCGATCGCGCTGTGGCTGCGGGGATAGGCCATGTTTGAATCCTTAATCAGCCAACTTCGCACTCTCTGGGCTGTCCTCCAACATACCTTTACACCCTTTGAAACGGTGCAGTACCCCGAACAGCGGCCGTACCTGGCGCCGCGTTATCGCGGTCGCATTGTGCTGACCAACGATCCGGATGGCGAGGAGCGCTGTGTGGCCTGCAATTTGTGTGCCGTCGCCTGCCCGGTAGATTGCATCGCCTTGCAGCAGGGCGTGAAGGACGACGGGCGCTGGTACCCGGAATTTTTCCGCATCAACTTCTCGCGCTGCATCATGTGTGGCATGTGTGAAGAGGCCTGCCCAACCAACGCCATTCAACTCACCCCGGACTTCGAGATGTGTGAGTACGATCGACAGAACATGGTCTATGAAAAAGAACACCTGCAAATCGACGGTACGGGCAAGTACCACGATTACAATTTCTACCGGACCTGTGGTCTGCAAATTGCTGGCAAAGACAAGGGAGAGGCCCTCAATGAAGCGCCTCCCATCGACATAAAGAGCCTACTGCCATGATGGAAGTCCTCTTCTATATTGCCTCGGCAGTCGCCCTGATTGCGACCTTACAGGCCTTGAGCCGCGCCAACGCCACCCACGCCCTGATTTACCTGATCCTGTCGCTACTGGCGGTGGCCGTTATCTTCTTCCTGCTGGGGGCACCGTTTGCCGCCGCCCTGGAAATCGTTATCTATGCGGGCGCCATCATGGTGTTATTTGTATTCGTCATCATGATGTTGAACCTGGGTGAATCCGGAGATGAACGCGAGCGCCAGTGGCTGCAACCGCGTGCCTGGGTTGTTCCCGCCATGCTGGCAGCGGTGTTACTGGCCGAACTGATTACCGTCGAACTGGCGACTGAAGGTCTCACCAGTGGCACCGAGGTGACACCCAAACAGGTGGCCCTGACACTATTTGGTCCCTACGTGCTGGCAGTAGAAATTTCCTCCATGTTATTGCTGGCTGGATTGGTAGGTGCCTATCACCTGGGCAGACGCTTTATCGATCGCAGTCCTGGCAACAAGAACCGGAGGCAGGGCTGATGGCTGGCTTGCAGATACCGCTTGAGCACGTGCTGATACTGGCCTCGCTGTTATTTACCGCCGGCCTGGTGGGCCTGATGGTCAGGCGCAATATTATTTTTATGCTGATATCGCTGGAAGTCATGCTCAACGCCGCCGCCCTGGCATTTGTTGCCGCCGGTGCGTACTGGGGACAGGCCGATGGGCAGGTCATATTCATGCTTATTCTGACCATAGCGGCGGCGGAAGTGTCGGTGGGGCTGGGATTGGTGCTGCAGGTGCAGCGTCGTTTCCATACGCTGGACATGGACAACGCCAACCGATTGCGCGGATGAGAGAGTTGATCTGGATAATTCCCTTACTGCCCCTGGCCAGTGCCGTGCTGTTGATTTGCAGCACGGGAAAACTGCCGCGTGCATTGGTGCCAGTGTTGGGGGTGGGCTCGGTTGGCCTGGCCGCCGTGTGCGTACTGCTGACCGCCCTGACCTGGCAGGGAACAGCCACCACCGTGTATCTCTTTTCATGGATGCAGGTGGGCAGCTTCAGCGCCGATTTTAGTTTCTACGTCGATGGCCTGACTTTAGTGATGATGTCCGTCATCACCGGTGTCGGCTTCCTGATTCATCTTTATTCCGCTGAATTCATGCAGGATGACGCCAGCTACAGCCGTTATTTTGCCTACCTCAACCTGTTTGTTGCCGCCATGCTGATACTGGTAATGGCTGACAACCTGTTACTGCTTTACCTGGGCTGGGAAGGCGTGGGCGTCTGTAGCTACCTGCTGGTGGGATTCTGGTACCAGGACCCTGCCAATGGCGCCGCTGCCCGCAAGGCCTTTGTGGTTACTCGTATTGGCGACACGGCCATGGTGCTAGGTGTGTTTTTGTTGTTCACCCAGCTCGGTACCCTCAACATCCAGGAGATGACCGTCAGGGCGCAGCAACTGTGGCAAGTGGGTGATCCCATGGTGGTATTGGCGACCGCCCTGCTGCTGGCCGGTGCCGCCGGTAAATCAGCCCAACTTCCCCTGCACACCTGGTTGCCCGACGCGATGGCGGGCCCCACCCCGGTCAGCGCGCTGATCCACGCCGCCACCATGGTCACCGCTGGCGTATACCTGGTAGCGAGAACTCACGAGCTGTTTCTGTTGGCGCCGCCGACCCAGTTTGCCGTCGCCATCATGGGTTTGGCGACTCTTTTGCTGGCTGCTTTTACGGCTCTCAACCAGCACGACATCAAGCGTATCCTCGCCTACTCCACCATCAGCCAGATTGGCTACATGTTCCTGGCACTGGGTGTGGGTGCCTGGAGCGCCGGTATTTTTCATCTGATGACCCACGCCTTTTTCAAAGCGCTGCTGTTTCTGGCCGCTGGCGCCATTATTCACTGCCTGCATCACGAACACGATATATTCCGCATGGGCGGCTTGCGCAAACGCCTGCCCATCGCATTCTGGAGTTTTGTAATCGGCTCCGCCGCACTCGCCGCCCTGCCCTTCACCTCGGGATTCTTCAGCAAGGACCAGATTGTGCTGGCCGCCTATCAATACCCCGGTGTGGGCCCGTGGTTGTGGGCGGGAGCGCTACTGGGTGCCTTCCTGACCGCCCTGTACAGTTTTCGCCTGGTGTTCGTGGTGTTTTTCGGCGATACCAAAACAGAACCGGATCGCTCACTCCAGTGGCGCATGTTCTGGCCACTGGCAATTCTGTGCATCTTCGCCCTCGTTGGTGGCTGGATTGTGCAACCACTGGCACAGGTATTCCCGGCGGCTTCTGGTGAGCACCCTGCCGCAGCCATTGAATGGATCTCTATCTCGGTGCCCATTGTTGGTGTATTGCTGGCCTACCTTATTTTTCTCGGTAAGCAACTCTCGGTTGCCGCACTGGTAAACTCAGCCCCGGGACGTTGGCTACACCAGTTCTGGTACAGCGGCTGGCGCATAGACGACCTCTACAACATGATTTGGGTGCAGCCCTACCGCAACATTGCCAGCGCCCTGAGCGGCGAGCCCGTAGATCACATTTACCATGCCGTGGTGCAAGCTTGCATCGGCCTGCATAGTCGGCTCAGCGAATCGCAGAGTGGACGCATGCGCTGGTATATCACCACCATGGTTGCGGGTGTCATTGTGCTGCTGGCATTGATGATACTCGGCGCGAATGTGGGAGGGCAGTGATGTTGATGGTACATCTACTGCTGATCCTTTTCGGCGGCGGCGCCCTGGCCTGGTGGAGTGAGTCTCGCGACGTCAATGCGCCGCGCTGGATATCACTGGCAGCACTGGCGATGGCTACCGTTTATCTGCTCAGTGCCGTAGCAGCAATACCCGCCGAGCAGCTCTCTCTCGTGCCCCAGGCTGACAACCCCCAGACCTGGCTGATGTACTACCAGGCCGAATGGATTCCTCGCTTTGGTATCAGCTTTGAGCTGGCCATGGATGGGCTGAGCCTCATTTTGGTCGTGCTAACCCTGCTCCTGGGCATGATCGCCGTGGTTTCTTCCTGGACCGAAATAGATCAGCGACAGGGCTTTTTCCAGGCCAATCTACTGTGGACCCTGGCCGGGGTTGTCGGTGTATTCCTGGCCCTGGACCTGTTCCTGTTTTTCCTGTTCTGGGAAGTCATGCTGGTACCAATGTATCTGCTCATCGCCATCTGGGGGCACGAGCGGCGCAGCTACGCCTCCATGAAGTTTTTCCTTTTTACGCAGTTCAGTGGTTTGCTGATGCTGTTCTCCATTGTGGTGCTGGTGCAGATCAACCAGTCCACCACGGGGCAGTACAGCTTTAGCTATTTCGACCTGCTGGGCACACAGATTGATCCCGACATCGCCCTGTGGGTAATGCTGGGATTTTTTGTAGCCTTCACTGTCAAGTTACCGGCCTTCCCGTTTCACACCTGGCTGCCCGATGCACATACCCAGGCACCCACCGCGGGCAGCGTTATCCTGGCGGGAATCCTCTTGAAAACCGGTGCCTATGGCTTGCTGAGGTTTGCCATTCCATTATTTCCAGAGGCCTCCATGGGCTTCGCTCCCGTCGCTATGGCAATGGGAGTCATCGGTGTGGTGTACGGCGCCTTCCTGGCCTTTGGCCAATCTGATTTCAAACGCCTAGTGGCCTACAGCAGTGTCAGCCATATGGGCTTCGTATTGCTGGGACTGTATGCATGGAACAGCCTGGCGGTACAGGGCGCTGTCATGCAAATGGTCGCCCACGGCGTGAGCACCGCCGCCCTGTTCATGATTGCAGGGGCCTTGCAGCAACGCTTACACACACGGGATATGGACCGCATGGGCGGGCTCTGGCAGAACATGCCGCGTATGGGTGCCTGTGCCCTATTTTTCGCACTGGCTTCACTGGGCCTGCCCGGCATGGGCAACTTCGTCGCCGAGTTCCTGGTGTTGGTAGGCTTATTCAAGGTCAGCCCCCTGTTTACGGTGATAGCCGCCCTGGGCCTGATCACCGCTGCCGTTTACTCGCTGGCCATGATGCAACGTACCTTTCAGGGCAAGCCGGACGAGCAGCGACAACTTGAGGACTTCGGTGGCCGCGAGATGACGGCGATGATAGCGATGATACTGGCCCTGGTATGGCTGGGGCTGCACCCGCAGCCGGTATTCGACCTTGTACAACCTGTGCTGGACAGTTTGAATGTGGGGGCTCTCATGAGTAAGGCGTCGTGAGGGAAATGGTGTTCGCCCTGTCACCCATGCTGGCGCTCAGTTGTGGGGCTGTATTGCTGATGCTGCAGGTCGCCATCAAGCGTTCGCCCGGCTGGGCCTACGGTATCGCCCTGTGCACCTTTATCGTGGCAGGAGGCCTGGCAGTGTGGGCAGCAGAGGCGCCGGCACTGCAAGTGACTCCACTGCTACTGGCGGATCCCTATGCGCTGTTTTTCACGCTGCTGTTCTGTTTCTGCGCCGCCATTACCTCGGTGGTCGCCCACGACTACCTGACCGACCGGCAAGGCCAGAACGAAGAGTACTTTCTGCTACTGATTCTGTCGACGCTGGGTGCTGTTACCCTGGCTCACGCCACACACATGGCCTCGCTGTTGCTGGGCATGGAATTACTCGGTGTTGCTCTGTACGCCCTCATTGCCTATCCGGACGAGGGTACCCTGCCGCTGGAGGCAGCGATCAAGTACCTGGTGCTTTCGGGCGCTGCATCGGCCATTTTCCTGTTTGGTTTTGCACTGATTTATGCCGCTACCGGCACCCTGGGCTTTGACTCAATCGGCGCTGCAGTGAGAAACCTGAACCCGCAATCAGGTCCGATACTAATGGCCGGTGCCGCCATGATCATTACCGGGCTGGGCTTCAAACTGAGCGCCGTACCCTTCCACATGTGGACTCCCGATGTCTATGAGGGAGCTCCGTCACCCACCAGCGGGTTTCTTGCCACAGTTTCAAAAACCGCCATATTTGCCGTTATATTACGCTGGTGGCTGGCATCCGATTTGTATGAATTTGACAAACTGGTTGTCGTCATGACCCTGCTGGCGGGCGCCTCCATGCTGGTAGGCAATTTACTAGCGCTGCGGCAGGATAATGTGAAACGCATTCTGGCCTATTCGTCTATCGCGCACATGGGTTACCTGTTGATCATGCTGGTAGCCATTGGGGTTAGCCCCGACCCGGCACTGGCGATTGAAGCCAGCAGCTACTACCTGGTGGCATACGCCATAACAAATTTGGCGGCATTTACCCTGCTGGGCCTGTTGTCTCAACGCGGTGGCGCCACTGCGGACAGTCGTGACCTGGACCAGCTGCAGGACTTGCGGGGCCTGTTCTGGCGACAGCCGGGTTTATCGCTGCTGTTTACCATCGCGTTATTGTCATTGGCGGGAATACCACTGACAGCAGGCTTTATCGGCAAGTTTTACCTGTTCACCGCCGGCGTGGACAGCGCATTGTGGGGTTTGCTGGCGATATTGGTCGCCGGTAGCGCCATGGGTATCTACTACTACCTGCGCATTATCTTCACCATGACCCAGGCCGCTGACAGCGAGGCGAGGTTTGAATTTCCGGAAATATCGACCGCCAGCAGGCTGGCCTGTTACACCCTGATTGCGGTGATGTTATACCTGGGTATTGCCCCGGAACCACTAATGGGCTATTTGCGGACTATACTCTAAATATTATTAGCGCTTGAAAGGGGAAGTACATGTTGCGATCTCTGGAATTGAAGGACCACATGCTGAAACATCCGGTGTCAGTGAATGTTGACTCCGATATGGGGGAAGCCATTCGGCTGATTATCGACAATAAGATATCGGGCCTGTGTGTGGTTGATGGCGACAATCGCCTGGTCGGCATCCTGTCTGAGCTGGACTGCCTGCGAGCGATGCTCAGTGCCTCATACAACGAGGGTGGCATTGGCATGGTGCGTGAGTATATGGCCCACGACAACCTGGTTGTGGCCAACCCGCACGAAGATATTACCGATGTGGCCCAGGATATGCTGCGCAAGAACAAGCGGCGGCGACCGGTAGTGGAAGATGGCAAATTGGTTGGGCAGATCACCTGCCGCCAGTTGCTGAGTGCCGTCAAGAATTTTACCGCCTGATAGCACGCTTTGGGCCACGCTGAAGTACTATGGAATTAGTCATAGTTGCCCTAAACTGAAGCGGTGCCAGATACCCTACCGCTTCGCTATGCCCAGACACTGCTAAAACTCTCCCAGGCTCCCCGGGAAGAATTGAAGGCAGATTTGCAGCGACTCAAGCTGCCGCTGGTACTGTTACAGAATCGCAACGCGGCAGATCTTGAAATAACAGTTGAAGACTACGGCCGCCTTTTCATCCACCTGGTCAAAAAACTACAATTTGATATCACACCCACTGCGGAAGAGGCTTCGGCGGCACTCGAGTTCAGCGCCTATCAAATGCTGTTCCTGGCCATGACGCATGCAAAAAACCTGCGCCAGGCGATGCAGCGGGCCGCCATTTACTTTCGTCGATTCGAAGCTCGCGGGGACAGTTTCGTGCTGGAACAAGACGGCGAAGTAGTGAGCTGTCGCTTCGAATTCAGTGCAGGGGGCGCCCAGCGAGAGCTTATTGATGCCCGCAATTTTGATATGGGCTCGCTCAACTGGTTGCAAGGCGACACCGGTCGCATTCTCTCCGTCGCGCTGTGGCATCGCACCTGCAGCTGGTTTATCGGCAGCTACATAGAACTCAGCGGCGCCACCGTGGCCCAGCCCAAAATTGACGCCAGCGCAGCCCACGCGGAGATTTTTGGTGTGCCGGTTGAATTTGATGCCCCCTGTTACAGCTTCCAGTTTCACCAGCGCTACCTTGATTTCCCCATTGTCCAGGGCGAAGCCGCGGTGGCGGACATGCTGGAGCATTTCCCCGCCGCCATTCTCAAGCTGGACGCCGCCCCCACCAGCGTCAGCAGCCGGGCAGCGGGACTGATAGGCACAGACTTCAGCGCAGAGCTGCCCACCCTGCAGGATGTGGCGGAAAGATTGCACATGACAACCCCTACCCTGCACCGCAGATTGCGCGCGGAAGGTACAAGCTTCCAGCAACTCAAGGACAGCGCACGGCGCGATGCCGCTATCCAACTGATCCGCAAAGGCACTCAGTCTGGCGCGCAACTCGCTGAATTAACTGGATTTTCTGATGCCAGCACCTTCCACCGAGCATTCAAGAAGTGGACCGGCAAGACCTTGCAGGAGTTTCGTGACAATTCCTGCACCTGAAGATTGAAAATCTTCGCCATTGTTGAATTGGCGCTGCGAACTACACTGTATCTATTCGATAAATACAGGCAGGAGCACACAACATGGCTTACTTTATTACCGGCGGCACGGGTTTCATCGGTCGCAACTTCATCGACAAACTGAAAGATCGCGAAGGCGATATCTATGTACTGATCCGCCAGGGTTCGGAACACAAATTTGAGGCATTGCAAGAGCGCTTTGGCGCTGGCAGCGACCGCCTGATCCCGGTCACCGGTGACCTGGCCCAGGCCAATCTCGGTGTCGATGAGGCGGTGATCGCGGATTTGAAAGGCAAAATCCAGCACTTCTGTCACTTTGCCGCCATCTACGACATCGCCGCCTCACTGGAATCCCAGCAAACGGCCAACATCGACGGCACCCGCCATGCGGTGGCACTGGCCGCGGCCCTGGACGCCGGCTGTTTTCAGCATGTCAGTTCCATCGCCGCCGGCGGCCTCTACAAGGGCACCTTTCGCGAAGACATGTTTGAGGAAGCTGAGAACTACGAGCACCCCTACTTCTCCACCAAGCACGACTCTGAGGGTATCGTCAGAAACGAATGCCAGGTGCCCTTTCGCATCTATCGGCCGGCTATGGTTATCGGCCATTCCAAGACCGGTGAGATCGACAAGATTGACGGCGCCTACTACTTCTTCAAACCACTGCAGAAAATTCGCAACATACTGCCGCCCTGGTTTCCGCTAATTGGCCTGGAAGGCGGCAAATTCAATATTGTTCCGGTTGATTACGTGGTTGATGCCATGGATCACATCGCCCACCTGCCCGACCGGGATGGTGATTGTTTCCACCTGTCAGACCCCGAGCATCACAGCATGGGTCAGATGATGAACATATTTGCCAGCGCCGGCCACGCTCCCAAATTCAGCATGCGCCTGGACATGCGCATATTCAGCTTTATTCCCAGCTTTGTGCGCGACACGCTCGCCAACCTGCCGCCGGTGAAGCGCATTATCAAGACTATGCTGGAAGATATGGGCCTGCCCGAATCGGTGCTGATGTTCATGAACTACCCCACCCGCTACGACAACCGCGAGACCGAGCGCGCACTCAAGGGAACCGGGATTGCGTGCCCGGATCTGCGTGACTACGCACCGGTTATCTGGGATTACTGGGAGCGCAACCTCGACCCGGACCTGTTTGTGGATCACTCCCTGGAAGGCAATGTGAAAGGCAAGACGGTACTGATTACCGGCGCCTCTTCCGGCATCGGTAAAACCTCGGCACTGCGCCTGGCAGAAGCCGGCGCGCATGTACTACTGGTGGCCAGAAGCGCCGACAAGCTGGAGGAAACCGCACAGGAAATCGCCGAGTTGGGCGGTATCTCCACCAGCTATGTGGCTGACATTTCCGACATGGAAGCCTGTGACCGGCTGGTAGCAGAAGTGCTGGAGCAACACGGCCACCTGGACATCCTGATCAACAATGCCGGCCGTTCCATCCGCCGTTCACTGGAACTGTCCTTTGATCGCTTTCATGATTTTGAGCGCACCATGCAAATTAATTACTTTGGCTCGATTCGCCTGATTATGGGCTTCGGACCCTCCATGCTGGCACGCAAATCAGGGCACGTTATCAACATGTCCTCGATCAGCGCGCTGACGCCCAGCCCGCGTTTCTCCGCCTATGTCGCGTCCAAGAGCGCGCTGGATGCCTGGACCCGCGCCGCGGCGGTAGAGTGGTCAGACTGCAACGTGCGCTTCACCACCATCAATATGCCGCTGGTGCGCACGCCGATGATTGCCGCCACCAAGGTCTATGATCACATGCCGGTGTTAAGCCCGGATGAAGCGGGCGATATGGTGGTGGATGCCATCATCAACAAGCCCAAGCGCATCGCCACGCCGATGGGTATCTACCTGCAGGTGATGACAGCGCTGGCACCGAAATTCTCCGAGGTAGTCATGAACGTGGTATTTCGCATGTTCGACGACTCGGCCGCCGCCCGCGGCGACAAGAAGCCCGAGAAGGTGGAAGTTTCCAACGAACAGGTGGCACTGGCAGCGTTGATGAAAGGCGTGCACTTCTAACGTAGAATCGCCCCCTGGCCACACTCAAGA
>Ga0114950_10000010_pt1 | contig 85408 bp, 81 predicted proteins | sample N075metaG_FD_83503 | JGI IMG/M metagenome (GOLD analysis project Ga0114950, IMG submission 83503) | Deep subsurface microbial communities from Kermadec Trench to uncover new lineages of life (NeLLi) - N075 metaG | ecosystem: Environmental > Aquatic > Marine > Ocean trench > Sediment | place...
AACCGGTAGTGGAAGTCACCCAGATCAAGGGTGACGGTGAAACCCATCCGCTGTTGTCACCGGATGATAAATTTGCCGACTATGAAAGCTGGGACAGTGGCAACTTTGAGGGCACGCCTAAAACCCCCGACATGCTGGCCTATGAATATGCCCGCGCCGCACTGCGCTCTGGCCTGCAACTGGATAGTGAATTGGGTATCAACCCCTACCAGTTTGGCATGATCGGCTCCACCGATTCGCATACCGCCTTGTCGGCGGTGGCTGAGAATAATTTTTTTGGTAAGCACTCCGGCGTCGAACCGGATCCACAGCGCTGGTCTCACCTGGTGGGCAAGGCGGGTGAACGTGCGGTGAAAGGCTGGGAGCAAGCCTCCTCGGGTTACGCCGCGGTGTGGGCACAGGAAAACACCCGCGCATCACTGTGGGATGCTCTCCGCCGCCGTGAAGTTTATGCCACCACCGGCTCGAGAATCAGTGTGCGCTTTTTCGGCGGTTGGGATTTTGACAAGCCCGATGCTAATACCCCCGATATTGCGCGGCTGGGTTATGGCAAGGGTGTGCCCATGGGTGGCACGCTTTTGAAGGGCAAGGGTTCACCAGAGTTTTTATTGGCAGCCAGCAAGGACCCCATCGGCGCAAACCTGGACCGCCTGCAAGTAGTAAAGGGCTGGTTGGACAGCGCCGGTAATAGCCACGAAAAAGTGTATAACGTCAGCTGGAGTGGAGGTCGCAAACTCGATAGTGCCGGCAAGTTGGCGGATGTGGGCAGCACCGTCGATGTGGAAAACGCCAGTTGGCAAAACAGCATAGGTGCCGCCGAACTGACCACCGTCTGGCAGGACCCGGATTTTGATGCCGGGGAACGCGCCTTTTACTATGTGCGGGTGTTGGAAATTCCCACCCCGCGCTGGACCGCCTACGACGCGAAGCGTTATGGCGTGACCATGACCGAGGAGGTACCCATGGTTACCGTGGAACGAGCCTACACCTCACCCATCTGGTACACGCCATGAACGTACCAGCCAAAGTATTTATTAGCGGCGCCAGTGGCTTTATTGGCAAGGCGCTGTCCCGTTACTACCGTGACCAGGGCGCTGCTGTCGGCGGCATCGATTTCAAGGCCGATCCCGAGTGGGGGGTGGTAGCCGGTGACCTGGCTGAGCCGGAAACCTGGCGCGATCAACTTCAGGGCGTGGAACTGGTTATTCACACCGCTGCCATCGTTTCCAATACCGCCTCCATGGACCTGGCCTGGCGCGTCAACGTGAAGGGCACGGTTGATTTGCTCAACGCCTGCGCCGAGGCGGGGGTTAAACGCTTCCTGCAACTGTCTTCGGTGGCGGCCTATGGCTTTGACTTTCCCGACCATGTCACCGAGGACCATCCGCTGCGGCCCATGGGTAATACCTATGTGGACACCAAGATCGCCAGTGAGCACGCGGTGTTGGCGTTTCATACCGGCGGCCGCCTTGATTGCACGATAGTGCGCCCCGGTGATGTCTATGGGCCTGGCTCCAAGCCGTGGGTGATATTGCCATTGGAGATGATCGCCAGCGGCAAGTTCCTGCTGCCAGCCCATGGTGAAGGCTTGTTCAGCCCAGTTTATATCGATGACCTGGTGCGGGGTATTGCACTCGCCGCAGGCAGTGACGCGGGCCGGGGACAGATTTACAATATCAGCGGCAACGGGCCCGTTTCCTGCAATGAATTCTTTTCCTACCACGCGCGTATGCTCGGTGGCGGGCGCAAGTTGCGCACCGTCAGTACGCGCACGGCTCTCTTGCTGGCGGAAACCGGCCGGCGTATCGTGCAATTGTTTGGTGGCCACACCGAACTGGGTCGGGGCGCCATCGATATGCTGTCCCGAACCAGCGGCTATTCCATTGAGAAAGCCCGCCGCCAACTCGGCTATGAGCCGCAGACCAATCTGGATGAGGGCATGCAGAAAACCGAAGTCTGGGCCCGGCAAGCGGGTTATGTCGCCAATTCATAAATTTATGTCGCGAAATCGTTAATTTTCGCGTCTCGGTCACATTACAGTACGGCCCCAGCTATAATGGATAACACACACGCAACACACTGGAGCGTATCCACCATGAAAAATATCAAGCGACCACGATTGCAGCTCACCGCCCTGGCCCTGGCCCTGGCGCCCACCTTGTCATTGGCACAGCCGATGTTGGAAGAGGTGATAGTTACCGCCTCCAAACGGGCCGTAGGTATGCAAGACGTGCCGATCGCCCTGTCGGTCATGTCGGGAGATCGCATCAGCGAACAAGGCATCAATAATCTGTCAGACCTGGCTATTTTTATGCCCAATGTTCATATCGCCGAAGCTGGCGGTGGTGATCAGATTTTCATCCGCGGCGTCGGCTCCGGTGTGAACTATGGTTTCGAGCAATCGGTGGGCACCTTCATTGATGGTGTTTATTTTGGCCGCGGCCAAGCCTCGCGCTCGGCATTTTTGGATGTTGAGCGGGTGGAAATTCTCAAGGGCCCGCAGAGCACACTGTTTGGTAAAAACACCATTGCCGGCGCCATCAATATTACCACCATGGGGCCCAGCGATGAATTCGAGGGCGCCATCGAAGGCACTCTGGAGCCAGAATTTGATGGCTGGAGTACCACGCTGACCTTATCCGGTCCACTTTCAGACGACTTTGCCGCGCGCCTGGTATTGAAGAAAACCGAGAGTGATGGCTACATGGACAATACCTTTCTCGACCAGGATGAGGTTCAGAAAGAAGACACGGTGGGTCGGGTGGTGCTGGACTGGTATGCAACACCTGACTTGAGCTTGCGTCTCAAACTGGAGCACGGCGAGTCAGATCGTACTGGCCGCCCGAGTGTGATATCCGTGGCTAACGATCTTACCATCGAGCGTTATCGCGCCGCCGATCCCAATTTCACCCCCGGTTTTGAGTACGACAAGTCCATGGCCAATGTGGGGGGTATTCGCCCCAATACCGATGTTCACGACAGCGAATGGGATATTGGTACGCTGACCGCTGAGTGGATGATAGGCGAACATACGCTCAAATCGATTACCGGTTATGTAAATTACGAGTTTGATAATTACCTGGATGTTGACAGTGGCCCGTTGGCATTTCTCGGCCGCGGTCGTGATGAAACCCACAAGCAGTGGACACAGGAGTTTCTGTTGAGCTCTCCGGTGGGTGGTGATATTGAGTACCTGGCTGGGCTGTATTACCAGGACGAAGATCTGGAGCATGTGCGGCTGACCGATGCACTTTTGTCGGCGATAGGCATAGGCACTGGTAACCTGGATGCCACTGGCCACGGTACATTCCAGCAGGACACAGAAACCTGGTCGGTATTTACCCAGGTCACCTGGCATGTCAGCGACATCTTCCGTGTCATTGCCGGACTTCGCTATTCCGATGATGAGAAGAAGTTTGAAAAGACGCTTTACACCGCCGATCTGTTCACAACTGACGCCAATACCAGTCTTGCCGGTCTCTACGACCAGGTATTGAATTTTACTACCGACCACACTTTTAACAGCGACGGCGCGGTGGTGTGTAAAGGCGTGGCCTATGTTTGTACGACTTTTCCAGATTTTGACAACGTGCGCTCAGAAGATCACTGGACGGGTGATGTTACCCTGCAGTGGGATGCCTCCGATGCGGTGATGGCCTATTTGAAGGTGGGCAACGGTTACAAAGCCGGTGGTTTCGACGAAGATAACACCCGCGGCCGCCTCGACGTGGCTGAGTACGAAGATGAGACAGTGCAGGGTGTAGAACTGGGTGCCAAGATCGATTTGATGGAGGGTCGCGGTCGCCTCAATATCGCCCTGTTCTATAATGAATTTGACGATGTTCAAGTGAGCACCTTCGATGGCAATGCGGGCTTTATAGTCGGTAATGCCGCCGAGACGGAAGTTAAAGGTATTGAGCTGGACGGCTCCTTTGCGGCAACCGAGAACCTGACACTCAGCGCTGCCATGGCCTACCTGGATGCGGAATACAAATCCTTCGCCGATGCCGCCTGTACCAGTGCTCAAATCGGAGACTGGATTGCTGCTGGCAATTCCCGCTCCAGTTGTACCCAGGACTTGTCAGGAAAAGACTTGCAGTTTTCACCAGAACTATCGGCCAATTTTGCCGCTGATTACTATATGGCGTTGGGCGATAATTTCGAGCTGAAAATGGGTGTTGATGTAATGTACTCCGATGACTATATAGTACCGAATGATCAGGACCCTATCTTGAATCAGGATTCATATTGGAAGGTCAATGCGCGCATCCAACTTGCCGATAGCGGCGATACATGGAGTGTTGCTATAGTTGGGAAAAACCTGACCGATGAAGAAACTACTACCTGGGGTAACGATGTACCATTAGGTGGCCAGGGGTTTGACGGCACCTACTTCCAGCATATCGATGCACCGCGGAGCTTTGAGATCCAAGCGAAATATCGATTCTAAATGATGCACTAACCAAGGCGGGAGCCATACATGAAGACTATCGTTAGATTGTTATTCCTGCTGCTGACAACTGGCCCTCTGGGCCAGTTTGTTTTTGCGGCTGACAAACCCAACATCCTGGTGATCTGGGGCGATGATATTGGCATATGGAATATCAGCAAGTACAGCCATGGCATGATGGGCTACCCCACCCCGAATATCGATCGCATCGCCAATGAGGGCATGTTGTTTACCGACTACTACGGTGAGCAAAGCTGCACGGCGGGACGGTCGGCATTTATTACGGGGCAACATCCAGTGCGTACCGGCCTGACCAAGGTAGGCGTGCCAGGTTCGCCGCTGGGCCTGCAGCCCGAGGACCCCACCCTGGCGGAGTTGCTCAAGCCCCATGGTTACGCCACCGGGCAGTTTGGCAAGAACCACCTGGGCGACCGGGATGAGTTTCTGCCTACCAATCACGGCTTCGATGAGTTTCTGGGCAATCTGTATCACCTCAATGCCGAGGAGCAGCCCGAAGATCCGGACTACCCCAAAAACCCGGCCTTTCGCAAAGCCTTTGGTCCGCGTGGAGTGATTCACAGTTACGCCGATGGCAAGATTGAAGACAGCGGGCCGCTGACGCGCAAGCGCATGGAGACCGTGGACGAGGAATTTCTGGCGGGCTCGCTGAAATTCATCGACAAGGCGGTGGCGCAGGGTAAGCCCTTCTTTGTCTGGTTTAATTCAACCCGTATGCACTATTACACGCACCTGCAGGCATCACAGGTCGGCCGGTCGGGGCAGGGGTTCTATAACGATGCCATGATGGAGCACGACGATCATGTCGGTGTATTGCTCGATAAGCTCGATGAGCTGGGCATTGCCGACAACACCATTGTTATTTACTCCACCGATAACGGCCCCCATTTTAATATGTGGCCAGATGCGGCTATTACACCCTTTCGCGGTGAAAAAAATACCAACTGGGATGGCGGCTACCGGGTGCCGGCCGTGGTGCGCTGGCCGGGTAAGATCAAGGCGGGCAGTATCAACAATAATGTGATGTCGCACCTGGATTGGGTGCCTACCCTGATGGCGGCTGTGGGTGACGACGACATCATCAATGAGCTCAAACAGGGGCATCGGGCCGGTGACAAAACCTTCAAGGTGCATCTGGATGGCTATAACTTCTTGCCGCAGTTAACCGGGCAGGTAGAGCAGGGGCCACGTCGAGAGTTTTTCTACTTCAGTGATGACGGCTTGTTGACCGCAACCCGGGTAGGCGACTGGAAGCTGGTGTTTGCAGAGCAGCGCGCGCGGCGTTTTGATGTGTGGCGCGACCCCTTTGTACAGTTGCGTATTCCCAAGGTGTTCCACTTGCGACGCGATCCCTTCGAGCGTGCCGATACCGATGCCAATGGCTACAACAACTGGTGGGATCACAAAGTGGCCATTGCGGGCGCATTGGGTCAGGTAGCCGTAGCCGGCTTTGTGCAGAGCTTTCAGGAGTTTCCCGCGCGACAGAGGCCGGGTACCTTCACCGTCGACCAGATTATGGAAGCCCTCTACAAAAAACCGTAGGCGACCTGTCGCCATCCCCCAAGTTAATGTCGCGAATTATAAAGTTACAGTCTGCGCGGGGCCTTATGCTGGGTGTCATTACATTCATGCACACAGGAGCCAAGACAATGATAAATGATTCCATGAGTATTATTCGAGACGGCGCACAGGAATGGGTACGTATCCCGCTGCCAGGTGCCGAGGGCGTGACGGTTAAAGTTCTCAAGGCCGACGAGGAAATGGACCGGGTAGTGGTAAAAATCAAGTTTGAGCCGGGCAGTAGAATGCCGCGTCATATTCATCACTGTCGTGCCATAGCTTACACCGTCAGCGGTGAGTGGGCCTACGATGAAGGTGCGTTCGAACCCGGTGAAACCGCCTGGGAAGATGCAGGCAACGACCACACCCCCTGGAGTGACAACGGTGCCGAACTGTTCATTGTGTTCGACGGCAAGGATGGCCGTTACCTGGATAACTTCCTCGAAGACGGTACCGTGATAAAAATGGATATGCCGTTTCTGAAAGCCTACGAGGGGATTACCCAGGCCGAGGCTGATCAGCTGGATGTAATGAGCCTGGTGGAAATCATTCCACCGGTAGCGGCCTGAGGATAAGCCTATGGCACACATGAACCAGATAGCCATGAGTGTGACGGACCTGCGCCGCACCCATGCCTGGTACCGCCAGGTATTCGGCTATGTTTCTGCCGGGGGCACCAGCGCCTTCAAGGGCTACATTGCCGAAAAGGTGCAGGGTATCAAAGGCGTGCACAGCACCTGCTGGTGGTTGATGGATCAGCAGGACTATTTTCAGCTGGAATTGTTTGAGTTTGAAAGTCCCCAGGTGCGCCCCTTGCCTGCGGACTGGCGTCTCTGCGATATCGGCTATGGCATGGTTGGCATGCATGTTGTGGACTTTGATGGCGTGTTACATCGATTGTCTGAGCAGGGCTCCCAAACCATGTCAGAGCCCATGGGTGAGCCTGGCTTGCGCCGCGTTTGCGTGCGCGACCCGGAAGGCGTGTTACTGGAAATAATGGAAGACGATGTGCTGGCGGACAGTGCCGCCAAGCCGGTGCGCGCTGATGTGGGCGTGGTAACGCGTTGCATTACCGTGTCTGTCGCCGACCTGGAAAAATCCCGCGCCTTCTTTGTTGATGTACTGGAGCTTGAGGTGGCAAGCGATATCACCCTGCACAGCGAAGCTCATGAATCGCTGTGGGGTTTGGCCGGGGCGACGCGTACAGCATTGTTACTACGGGCCGGCGATGTGCTGCTTGAGTTGGTTCAGTACAGCGACCCACTGGGGCGCAAACAAGCACAGGACTATCGCATTAGTGACCAGGGTCTGTTGAATATTGCGCTGGGGTTTCGCAGTCGCAAGGAATTTCAGCGTATTTATCAACGCTGCCTGGACGCCAATATAGATGGCAACTGGCGACCCCTGCGCTTGGGCGCCTGGTCGGTTGTTTACGTCAACGATGAGCAGGGCTTTAGCGTAGAGCTGTTACACGTCCAACCCTGGTATGACGGCTTTATGGGTTTCAGGCCCAGGCCCGCACCGGTATACAAGAGGAATAAAACCATGAAAACCTGGAATACAGCATTAATCACCGGTGGTGGTAGTGGTCTTGGAATGGAATTTGCCCAGCAGTTGTTGCGCCAGGGCACTTCAGTGGCAATTATAGATCGCAGCGAGGCAGCAGAGTCGCGCCGTAGCCTGGAAGCTACCGCGCAATCGGTGCCCGGCACCCAAGTGTGCTTTTACCAGGCCGATGTCGCCGACGCGGCGGGTCTGCAGCAGGCTGTGAGTGCCGCTGTCGGGGAGTTAGGTAAGCTGGACCTGGCGATTAACAGTGCCGGTATCCAGGTAGCCAAACCCTTCGCAGACATAACAGCCGAGGAGTTTCAGCGCGTTGTCATCGTCAATTTATGTGGCAGCCGCAACCTGGCCGCAGCGGTGCTACCGCATATGCAAAGTGGTTCGCAACTGGCGCTGGTTGCCTCGCTGGCGGGGCTGGTGCCCAGTCACAGCTACGCTGCCTATAATGCCTCCAAGTTTGGTGTGGTGGGCCTGGCTGGCGCGCTGCGCCTGGAATGTATTGCACAGGGCATAGAGGTGTCGGTGATCTGCCCACCGGAAATCGATACGCCCATGGTGGTGGAAGAGCGCAAAACCCTGCCGCCGGTGGCGATGAAATTAAAGGATGCCGCTGGCAGTCTGCAACTGCAGCCCGCCTGCAGGGACATGCTCGGACAATTGCGGGGCAGGACAGTGATGATAATTCCCAGTATGCGTGCCCGTATGGTTGCCAGGTTGGCGAGAATGTTCCCGGGCCTGATGCGCTGGTTCAGTGAGCGTATTGTGCTCGCCACTCCCTAGGTGACAGGCCGGTTTTTGATTTGAAGGCGTTGGAGAACGCGCTCAATTCTGAATAGCCCAACATTTCTGCGAGAATCGTCAGTGAGGAATCGGAATCCACCAGGTAGCGAGTGGCCATATCGAAGCGCACGTCCTCGAGTAAATCCTTGTAGGCGATGTCCTCACGCTTGAGTTGTCGCTGCAAGGTGCGTTTGGTAATTGACAGGTAGCTGGCCACGCGATCGACGGAGCAGTTGCCCGTGAGCAGCGCCTGGCGGATCAGGTGTTTGATCTGGTCGGGATAGTTGTCAGGATAACTTTCCTTTACCAGCGTCAGGTGCTCTTTCAGTATTTTGTGTAGTTGGTCGTCGGCCGCTGAAATTTTCATTGCCAGCGTTTCTACCGGGAATATCATCATTGAGGCTTCCGCATTGAAGTGTAGCGGGCAATCGAACAGTTCGCGGTAGGGTTTGCGATCTTCCGGTTCCGCGTGGGCGAGGTAAACCGCTTGCGGATTCCAACGGCGGCCGCACAGTAATCGCATGATGTTCAGGCCAATACCCACGACCAGGTCCATCTGTTGTCCCATCGGTAAGTGACCCGGCAATTTGCTTTCAAATCCAAGCTGGGCCGCGCCTGAGTCCAGGCTCAGTGATACCTCGGCACCCTGATTGTGAAGGGTAAAATATTTGCTTAACTCCGCCAGTGCGGTAACGACATCAGGTGCTTCGCGCATGATAAAGCCCAGGGTACCCAGGATGCTGATGCCCTGATGTCGCGATAGCTGCAGGCCAAAATGCGGGCAGGCGAGTTCGGTGGCGCTGTTTTCCAACAGGTTCAAAAATGCGCGGTAAGAAATCCAGCTGTCAGCGGCAATGGGCGCAGCCGTTATACCCACGCCCGCGCGTAGCCCGCCGGGATCGCCGCCCAGACTGGTTACCAGCTTGTCATAGCCCTCCAGCGAAGAGGCACGTACCAGGTACTCCGCCATTACTGTCCCGATCCAAAATCCACATCAGGCCAATGTAGGCGCATTGTCGCCTTATATCAAGTTAGTGGCTACCCTGGCTAGCGTGCCGCGTATTCCACAGCGTCAGAATCAAGGTAATCGTCGGCATCGGCATCGGCAACGCCATCTTCCATCTGTTCCATCAAGTTGATAGCAATGGCGACAAAGTCGGAGTCGGTGATAATCCCGACCAGTTTATCGCCGCGCAATACCGGCAGACAGCCAATTTTATTTTTCTGCATGTAGAGGGCGGCGCCGCGCAAACTGGCAGATTCGTCCACCGTGTTGACAGATACGCTCATGATAGATGACACAGTGACATAGGCTTCCTGCGCCTGACTGTCCTCGGCTGCGATCACCAGGTTTGAATCCGCCGCTGCCAGCACGTCCCGTTGCGAGACCAGGCCAACCAGTCGCTTGCCGCCAGCGACAACCGGTATGTGGCGGATGTGGTGCTCTGCCATCAGGCGCCTGGCATCCAGCACACTGTCATCTTCTTCCAGTGTATACAGGTCGGTGTTCATGATTTCGGAGATAGTAAACATCGCAATGTCTTCCTTGCTACTGTTGAGGCCTGCATTGTAGCGCTGCCCAATCGGGGCGTGCTTGATACCAGTCAACAAAATGGGGCTTGCTCCAAGGTGGAGCTGCAGATTATGCTACTTGCACCTGAGCCCATAATTATAATTACTGAGGTCGCCCCATGTCTGTCTCTGCCTTTAAGTATAGTTTGCTTTCCGCCGCCGTGGTTTCGGCAATATTTCCCTCCGCCTATACCCAGGCGCAGCGAGAGTCGCTGGTACTGGAGGAGGTCATTGTCACCGCCCGCAAGCGCCAGGAAAGCCTGCAGGAAACGCCGGTCGCGGTAACGGCCCTAAGCGCAACGGCGTTACGTGATGCCGGCATTCGCAACCTCGCTGACCTGAATCAGATCGCGCCCAATATCGAGATCCAGCCTGGTAACGGCAATGCCGGGGTGGCCAATATTTATATCCGCGGGATCGGCCAGCGCAATACCGGTCCCAATATCGACTCGGGCGTGGGCATTTATATTGATGATGTCTACCTGGGTCGTCCGGATGGCGGCTTGCTGGATATCAATGATATCGAGTCGGTACAGGTGCTGCGCGGCCCCCAGGGCACGCTCTTTGGTAAGAACACCACCGGTGGCGCACTGGTATTCACTACCAACCGGCCAGTTGAAGAATTTGAGGGTTCATTCGAATTGCGCGTGGGTAATTACGACCGCCTCGATGCGGCGCTGGTGTTGAATGCACCACTAACCGATTCGCTGATGACCCGTCTCTCGGTGAACTCCATATCGCGCGATGGTTATATTGATAATCACTTCGATGGCGAGGAGTATGTGGACGAGGATCGTATTAGCGCCATCTGGCAATTGCGTTACCTGGCATCCGACACCCTGACCCTGGACCTGAACTTTAACTATTCCGATACTGACCAGACTGCCAGGCCGCAAAAATGCGTGCCGGTACCCGGCGTTGTGGGTTGGCAGGCGGTGTTGTTCGACGGCATTGCCGTAATTCCTTCAACCGGGCGCACCTATGATGATTTTTGCCAGGATGCCGCCGATGTGGGCGATGCGTATGACGTGATCTCAGACCTGGGTGGCAAATACGAGGCCGAAACCAAGGGCGCTTCCCTGACCGCCGAGTGGGAGTTCAGCGATTCCATGTCACTGAAAAGCGTCACCGCCTGGCGCTACACCGATGCTGCCCAGGATGACGAATTGGATCACACCGGCATTCCCTGGTTGCACCGCACCCAGACCGTGCATCCTGACAGCAGCAACCGCGAGACTGACCAGTACACTCAGGAGTTTCAGTTGACCGGATCGGCCTTTGACGAACGCATGCAGTTTGTTACCGGTGCCTTCTGGTTTAAGGAAACGACAGATGACAATCGGGCGGTCAACTTTCTCGGCCCCTTTGATCCTGGCATCGGCGGATTGTTTATGTTGAATACCAGTTCAACTCTGCTGGAGGCGGAAAATAAGGCCTGGGCGGTATTTTCCCAGGTTGAGTGGTCCTATAACGATAATTGGCGTAGCACTTTCGGTATTCGCTACACCGATGAAGACCGGGAGTTATACCGGCGCCGCTGGACGCCGGACCCCACTACCATGGGAGTCAACGGTGGCGTGATCGCTGAGGCGTTTACCGGCGGCTGGATAGTGGATCGCAATGTGTTTGAGTACAACCCCAGTTTTGGCTGGTTGGACCGTGATGTGTACGAGGATAGTGTTGGCGACGACGATACCTCCATCATGGGAAGCATCCAATACCTGATTACCGATTGGGACTGGGTTGATCATGGCAGTATCTATCTAACCTATAGCGAAGGTTTTCTGTCCGGTGGCCTCTCAGAAGCGCCCTCGGACGAGTTTGATATTTATCAACCCGAGGAAGTTGAAAACTGGGAATTGGGTTTCAAACTGGACCTGTTGGATCGCCGCCTGCGTGTGAATGGCGCTTTTTATTATTCGGAATACACCAATAGACAGCTGACCACGCTGGTGGTCAACCTGCAGACCAACTCGCCGGCGGGCGCAACCATCAACGCGAAAGAATCGACCATTGCCGGTTTTGAACTGGAGACCACCTGGCTGGCGACAGACAATCTTGAATTGACTGCCAATGTGACGTTCAATGATGGCGATATCGACGAATTTACCGATTTGCAGGTGTTGGCGACTGATCCGAATATCCCTGCTGCCGATGGTTGTGACCGGGTTGACCTGACCTTTGTAGTCATTGACCAGTGCCAAAATGATCGTTCCAATGAAAATTTGCCGCGCCTGCCTGAGGCCACTTATTTTCTGGCGGCCCAGTACTACATGCAAACCGACTTCGGCATGGTGATACCGCGCATTCAGGCCAGCCTCAAAGAGGATATTGATTATTGCTTTGATGCCACCAGTTGTGACACTGGTCTTTGGCTGGAAGATGAACAATTCGATCTCAGTGCCCGCATCACCTGGATCTCCAAGGACGAGAAGTGGGTGGGCGCCGTGTATGGCCGCAACCTGACCGATGAGGATTATATGATTGGCGGCACCGCGCTGCTGGAATCCGCCGGGGTCGGTGGCTTTGTGGCGGTGGCTCCGCGCATGTACGGCGCCGAGCTCAAGTACTCTTTTTAGGTACTTATTTTTGCGATCAGACAGGAAACGGCATTCTCTACCCGCAAAATTCGGGGTCCCAGACTCACGGTGTCACAACCTGCTACCTGCAGTTTCTCCACCTCATAGGGAATAAATCCACCCTCGGGTCCAATCACCAGTAGCGTTGGTTGGTCTGAGGCGCCGGGGCAGGGCGGATAGTCGCCCGGGTGTGCCAGCAGGGTGCGATGGTGCTCTGCCAAGGCCGGAAATTCATCTTCTACAAAAGGCTTAAAGCGTTTATGCAGGTACAGCGTTGGCAATACCGTATCGCGTGATTGCATTAAACCCTGTAAAAAATAGTCTCGCACCACCTGGTCATCCAACACAGGTGTTTGCCAGTAGCTCTTTTCTACTCGGTAGCTGTTAATTAAATGCAACTCGGGTACGCCCAGTTCTGCCACGGTGCGCAGAATGCGTCGCAACATCTTGGGGCGGGGTAATGCCAGTACCAGTGTCAGGGGGATTTTTGCCGGTGGTTTTTGATCCAGGCTTACAGTCAGCACCGCTTTATCTGATGTAAGTTCCAGCACTTCAGCGCTACCCATAAGACCATCGACTTCGCCAACGCGAAGGCTGTCGCCGGTATCCGCTGCCAATACATCGCGCAGGTGTTGCAGGCGAAAATCACTGACGCGGATCTTGTTGTTATTGATCCTGTCTTGCTGGGAAAACAGTAGCAGGTTCATTCAACCCACATATCGTATTCATCGGCAGCGGTGATTTCCGCCTCGACAAAATCACCGGGCTGGAGGTCGGTAATACCCGGCAGGTGCACCTGCCCATCGATTTCCGGCGCATCGGCCATGGAACGCCCTATGGCACCTTCATCATCGACACTGTCGATAAGAATCTCCTGGGTGCTACCGACCTTGGCTTGCAGCTTGGCCGTGCTGATGGCTTGTTGAGTTTGCATGAAGCGATCCCAGCGTTCCTGCATCAGTTCTGGTGGCACATGGTCGGGCAGAGCATTGGCGCGCGCACCGTTCACCGGTGAATACTGAAAACAGCCCACCCGGTCCAGTTGCGCCTCCTGTAAAAAATCCAACAGAATATCGAAATCTTCATCGGTCTCGCCGGGAAAACCGACAATAAAGGTAGAGCGCAGGGTAATGTCGGGGCAGATACTGCGCCAGGCATGTATGCGCTCCATGGTGTTTTCAGCTGCGGCGGGGCGCTTCATCGATTTTAATATGCGCGGGCTGCCGTGCTGAAAGGGGATATCCAAATAGGGTAGAATTTTTCGTTCGGCCATCAGGGGAATCACCTTATCCACGTGTGGGTAGGGGTACACGTAATGCAGGCGCACCCAGATGCCAAACTCCGCCAGCGCCTCACACAATTCCTGCATGCGTGATTTGATGGGCCGGCCATTCCAAAAGCCCGTACGGTACTTGATATCTACACCGTAGGCGCTGGTGTCCTGGGAAATAACCAGCAGCTCGCGCACGCCGGCTTTAACAAGGCGCTCGGCCTCTTCCATGACATCGCCAATGGGGCGACTCACCAACTTGCCGCGCAGGTTGGGGATAATGCAGAAGCTGCAGCTGTGATTGCAGCCCTCGGATATTTTCAGATAGGCATAGTGGCGGGGGGTGAGCTTGACGCCCTGGGGTGGTACCAGGTCGATGAGCGGATCGTGAACCTGCGTATGCGGCACGAACTGGTGCACTGCGCTAACCACATCCTCGTAAGCCTGTGGGCCGCTAACGGCCAACACATTGGGATGCACACGGGTAATTTCCTCGGCGTCTTTACCCATGCAGCCGGTGACAATGACCTTACCATTCTCACTCAATGCTTCCCCAATAGCGTCCAGCGATTCCTGCTTGGCACTGTCGATGAAGCCGCAGGTGTTCACCACCACCACATCGGCGTTTTCGTAGGAGGAGACAATATCGTAACCATCCATTTTCAGCTGGGTAAGGATGCGCTCGGAATCTACCAGGGCCTTGGGGCAGCCGAGGGAGACGAAGCCGACTTTGTGGGTGGTGTTGCTCATGCTGGCACACTGCTAAACAGGAAAGGGCGGAGTATACTGGAGCATGGGCTGCCTTTCAGAGGAATCAGTGTCGCGGCGCTGCAGGATTCCCGGTTTGTTCTACCCTGGCAGCCAGGAGAAAGTTACCGTCTGACGCAGGGAAATGCAGTCTCGCCCCGTTTCCCAATCCTATAAATGCCCGGTCTTGACATAGATAACACAGCCTTCGTCACTAAAGGGAGTATGCTTGCTGCCAGCTGGGTTACGTATCCAGGTGCCTGCCGGGTAAGTCCCATGCTCATCTGCGAAGACACCGGACAGAACGAATATTTCCTCGCCCTGGGGGTGAGCATGTGAGACATACTTTGTGCGGGGCGCCCATTTCACGAGTGCGACATGTTCGCTGCCGAAAGCATGCAAGGGCATCACCTGCAGCCCATCGATCTGTCCCGGTAGCCATTCGGCGTTATTGGTATCCAGGCGAACATAGTCCTGATCATCCGCTTCGAATTGAGAAAGTTTCACCAATATAGTTGTCCCATCTTTAGTGAAGGGTTTGTGTTTGGAGCCAATCGGATTGCGTACATACATGCCCTGGTGAAAGTCACCCATGGCGTCTGAAAATACACCGTCGAGCACCAGAAACTCCTCCCCACCATCATGGGTATGCGCATCAAAATAGGAGTTAGGCTCATAGCGAACAATCGTAGTTGCCCGGCCGGTTTCCTCGCCATTGCGTTCCAGCATACGACGCTGAACACCGGGTAAACGAGTATCAGTCCAGGGAAGCTCGTTACTATTAACAACCGCTCGTAAAGATAAGTCTGCGTGGACTTGCATAAGAGTAACCTCGATTGATGAGAATAGAGTTTCAGGCGGCAGCGCTCTGTCTTTGACTGACTGCTGCATACCAACGTTTGAGATGTTGCAAGGAATCCGGTGTTGGGATGTCGATTGCGGTGGCGAAATCGAGCGCGCAAAGGGCGGTAATATCGGCGATTGAAAAAGTACTGCCAGCAATAAACTCATTTTCCGCAAGCTGCGCATCCAATTGCTGCATGGTCTTTATGGCCGTCTCTTTATTCTTCTCGCCCCACTCCTTATTGCGATAACGATCAGCTTCACCGAGACCGTCGGTGGCGTGATGAAAGTAAACGGCAAGCGCATTGGCCAGTGAATTCTCGACCCGGTTTTGCCACATATCAACCGTGGCTTTTTGTTGCGCCGAGCTACCCATCAGGGGCTGTTGTGGATACTTTTCTTCGAAGAAGCGTGAGATTGCCACGGTTTCGCTGATGTAGACACCGTTATCCAATTCAAGGACAGGCACAGTACCATCGGGGTTCTTGCTTAAGAACTCGGCGCTGCGATGTTCGCCGGCGGGGACATCAACCTGCTCTCGTTGGATTTCAATGCCTTTCTCAGCCAGGAACATGCGTACGCGACGTGGGCTTGGGAAGGCTTCGTATTCATAGAGTTTCATCATTTTTTCTCCGTCTGGATAATGTTTAAGTACTTACATGTTTCAGGTCTGCTACGCAGCCAGGGTTTTGGCACTCTGGCCCAGCAGTATTTTTTTCGATTCCTCAGTCACCGTGGGTACGGTGTTAATGGTGGCGCCTATCGCATACGCGCTGATGGTCGCCGGCCTCGCCTGAATTTGCTCATACCAGCGTTGCAGATTCGGATAGTCACCAAGGTCCTGTTGCAATCGCTCATGGATGTTTACCCAGGGGTAGCTCGCTATATCAGCGATGGAATAGTCGCCCGCAAGAAAAAGCTTATCTGCCAGCTGTCCGTCCATCACCTTGAACAGACGTGCCGTTTCGTCGAAGTAACGTTTGATGGCGTAGGGCAGTTGCTCTGGCGCGTATTGCGCGAAATGCAAATTTTGTCCTGCCATGGGACCCAGCCCACCCATTTGCCAGAATAGCCATTGCAGGATGTCTGCCCGCACCCTGACATCATCATCAATAAAATGGCCGGATTTTTCGGCCAGGTACAGCAAGATGGCACCGGATTCAATCAGGGCTATGGGCTCACTGCCCTCGGTAGGATCATGGTCGACGATCGCCGGTATTTTGTTGTTAGGGGAGATCTCTAAAAATGACTGGCTAAATTGTTCGCCCTTGCTGATGTTGACGGGGATGATGCGATAGACCAGTCCAGTTTCTTCAAGAAACTGCAGAACCTTATAGCCGTTTGGTGTGGTCCAGAAATAGAAATCGATCATGCCTATCCTCCTCTTGTGGCCTAAGCTACCTTGGGTTTGTTGCAACTACTATAAGGAGAATATCTTTCTTGAAAAACAGTATAATATGGCAAATACCTATGCAAAAAACGCAAAGATAGAAAATCATGACTACACTGGCAGCAATACGCATTTTTAACCGTGTTGTCGAAGCGGGCAGCTTTTCCGAAGCAGGGCGACAACTGGGTGTCGCACCGTCATCCGTCTCCAGACAGATCAATGAACTAGAAGATTCCCTCCGTACTCGCCTGTTCCAGCGCAGCACAAGAAAGCTGAGTCTGACTGAAGCGGGGGAAATCTATTACGGCCGTGCCATCCGTATCATCGCCGAGGTGGATGAAGCCAGACTGGCGGTCTCGCAACTTGATGGCACTCCTACCGGCGTGTTGCGCCTGAATGTGCCAGGCAGCTTGAGTCGACGTTATCTAGTGCCCATCCTGATCGCTTTCCAGCGCAAGTACCCGGGAGTGGAAGTTGTCCTGTTGGTAACGGACCAGGTGATGGATATGATCGAACATCGTATCGATCTGACTATCCGTCTTGGAGCCTTGAGTGATTCCAACCTGGTGGCACGTAAAATCAGCACATGTCGACGCCTGCTTTGCGCAAGTGCAGGCTATTTAAAAAGGGCGGGACAACTCAAATTGCCAGATGATCTCGGCCATCACAATTGTCTTACCTTCCGTTCGAATGCCGGCAGCAATGTCTGGAAGTTCAAACACAAGAATGGCAAGGCATCTGAAGTGCAGGTAAGTGGCAATCTGTGTTCCAACGACGGTGAGTCCCTGGTGGCGGCGGCAGTCGAAGGACATGGCTTGATACTGGTGCCGGAGTGGCTGGTCCGGGATGAGATAGATAGTGGCTCGTTAATTGAAGCGTTGCCTGCTTATACCGCAGTACCTGGGGAAACACCTATGTATGCACTCTATCCTCTGCAACGCCATCTGGCACCAAAGGTGAGGGCCTTTATCGATTTTATAATCGACAGCATGTAGCTGGACTATTGTATTTCCGGAACTCGGCATTTTGGGAAAATTTGAATTTCGAAACCCGGTTGTCCTATCTAAACATCAGAAACTACTATGTGCGATGGGCTACGGTTTGAGGGGAGAAGGGCTTTCGCGGACTTCGGTGTGGACTTGCCTAATGTATGCAGTACCGTACTCTCGGACAGCCGAGTGAAACAAAGCCGACTTTGTGGGTGGTGTTACTCATGCATGATCCGTCACCGAGTTACGTATCGCGGCCGCCGGTGGTAGGAAAGGAGCGGGGATTATACAGAATACGCACTCGGTGGTCAGGGTTCCTACATTGGGGCAATGCTCAAGGCGCTCTGTCGGGGCGCTCTACAATCAAATCCACCCACGCACTCTGGCGCGGGGAGGATTGTGAGTGTACGGATGCGACCACTGATTCTGGTCGAACGGGGGCTGGAGGCGCCTTCGGTAAGCCTTAAGGATTTGCTCCAGGGTCGTAGTGATTCCATCGAAGGTGAAACCTCTGTGGTTCTGGCGGATTACGTCCGGGAGATGGTCGTATCGGGCTTTCCAGGCATTCGCCATCTGAGCGGTCGTGCCCTGCGGGCACAATTGGATGGTTACCTCTCGCGTATTGTCGATCAGGATTTTAAAGATCAGGGTTTGAGCCTGCGCAACCCCCAACGGTTGATTCGGTGGATGACGGCCTACGCGGCAGCAACTTCCACCACCGCATCATTTGAAACTATTCGGGATGCAGCAACCGGAGGAGAAGGTCAGAAACCAGCCAAGACGACCGTTCAGCCCTATAGAGAAATTTTGGAACAGTTATGGGTTCTGGACCCGATACCTGCATGGCTACCGTCTAAAAACCACATCACCCGACTAACACAACCACCCAAACATCACCTGGCCGACCCGGCCCTGGCAATCCGGTTACTCGGGTTGGATGAAAATGCGCTTATCACGGGGACTGAGTCGGGCCCCGCTATTCCCCGCAAAGGGACATTGCTTGGTCACCTGTTCGAATCACTAGTGACGCAATCTGTTCGTGTGCTGGCACAAGCTGCCGAAGCCGCTGTTAAGCACCTTCGTTTAAAGGGGGGCTTGCGTGAAGTGGATTTGATTGTAGAGCGCCCCGATCAGAGGGTCGTAGCCATCGAAGTAAAACTGAGTGCAACAGTAGATGACGACGATGTTAAGAATCTGCTGTGGCTTAGGGAGCAAATTGGAGATGACTTGCTGGATGCGGTAGTCATCAATACCGGTCAGCGTGCATACAGACGTAAGGATGGGATCGCTGTAGTGCCAGCCGGGCTGCTTGGGCCTTAGGTCTGGCCCACTGATCCCAGCCGCTGGCCCTGTAGGTACTTGGTGCCGACTTCGGCGTCGAACACCACACGCCGGTCCTGGAACACCATGACAATATCCGAGCCACCAAACAGGAAGTAGCCAAAAGGGTCGCCCTTGCGCAGCTGGGCGCCTACTTCCGGGGTCAGGTTAACGGAAGATACCCATGACATGCCGATGGCCAGTACGGCAACCAGACCCAGTTCCGGTGAGTCGATGACGACCAGTCCTCGCTCCTGATTGAACTGGTAGGTATGCCCATCCACCACGTCAAGCTCGCCATCAGAGTTCCTGACCACGTCCATGTATACCTTGCCACTGATGTTGCGCACTTCCTTCACCGTGCCACCGACGGGCACGTGGTAGCGGTGATAATCATCAACGTACAGGAAGCTGTGCGTGTACGTGCCGTTGCTGAATGCATCCGCGTAAGGGCTGTCGGCCAGGAGCTCGGCAATGTCCCAGTTCACACCCTTGACCGTGATGTTTGATTTTGCATCGATCGGCCAGCTTCCCATGAACACGGCATCCGCCGGGGAAACAACCACCTTGTCATCGCGCGGTTCAGCGATCGGCCGCTTGCCGGGGCGAACTTCCCGGGCGAAGAACTGGTTGAAGGTCAGCCAGCCGCTGGGGCCGACAAAATAGTCGTCAATTTTGTAGTTGGTCTTGGCTGCAAAGGTTTCGATGCCTGCCGCGGAGGCGGGGGTATCGAGATAGGCGCCGTAAACATCAATCAGTCGATGCATCCACACATTAAATTGCTCGTCTTTATTCAGCGCGTCTGCTGGTGCCTGGTTGATAATGTAATAAAACGCCAGTAACTGGGGTATCAGCACTCGTTCTGTCGGCACCGTGGTGAGCACTTCATCCAGGTAACTGTAGAATTCCGTCAAATCCTCAATTTCGCGCAGTTCCGCCGCGCTTATCGCAAGCTCCAGTGACTTGCGCAGCTGCGGCCGCTGATCAAGCATGCCGCCCAGTTCCAGAACTACCGGTTCATGGCCGGACTCCCGGGCATACGCGTTGATCTGCGAGAAGCACACTGACAGTAAGGCGGCCAACACAAGGTTTGGGAGCAGGCGAGTTTTACGCTGTGGCATGGTAGTTCTCCTTGACGGTGGTTGCTTGGACCCAACGCCACGTTACGCGAAATAGATCGTTTTTACAGCCGGAATTTTCTGTTGCGCACCCTGCTGCCACCAGGCGATCGCGGAGGAGCTTTCCGGCACGGGTGTCACCTCTGCTGCCGCTGTCCATCCTCGCCGTATAATAGACCGTGGTCGGTCTACCAAGTACTAGCCGGGCAGGGGTTCAGACATCCTTAGGCCAAAACCACCCGGTTCGACTGTCGTCAGCTCATAACGGGTCGTTCTACCTCCTCCCGGAAGTGGGATGATGACTCCATGTGCCACCAGATCAGCAAGGTCTCGACTGGCCGTTCTGTTGGGGCACCGGGTAATCGCTTGGTACTTTTTGGTCGTTATCCCACCTTCAAAGCCCTTGCGACCTTCAGCGAACACCCGCGACACCATCCTGGCTTGTCGATCATTCAACTGGTCTCCATAGGTTTCATAGAAGCGTGTCTTTGTTAAGACAAAATCCACTTCTTCCCTGGCGATTTCCTGTGCCTCGTTCACCGTGTTGGAGAAATAATCCAGCCAGGCGTTTACATCAAGGCTTCCACGGCTCGCCTTCTCCAACTGCAGGTAATAGGTTTTTTTGTCCCCCTCTATCGCCGTGGCAAGGCAAGCCGTGGTCGGATATCCGAGGTACTGGGAAAGCGCTTGATCAGCGATTGCTCTGCCGACTCGTCCATTGCCATCATCGAAGGGGTGAATAGATTCGAACCAGAGATGTGCAATACCTGCTCTGGCAATCCCCAGAATCTCCCGGTCTCCGCTCAATGGACTGGTCTGGTTATACCAGTCGATAAGTCTTGCCATTTCCTTAGGTACCTGGGTTGCCGGTGGTGCCTCATAGTGAACTTTTTCCCGTCCGTAAGGCCCACTCACAATCTGCATTGGCGAGGGATCGTTACGGTATGCCCCGCGGAGAATAGGCGTGTAGCGCTGCTCCGGGACAGCCATCGATTGCCACTTACCCAGCAGGTCATGTGTCAGCGGTGCTCGCCAGTTTTTGCGAACGTCCACCAGTAGCGAGGCCGCCCCCGCCGCTTGCTGGTCTGATCTGTCCGGAAGCGTATCCGATGTTATCAACGAGAGCAGAGACGATCTGACCGACTCCCGATCCAGCTTCTCTCCCTCAATGGCGCTGGTTTTGATTGCCTCGGAAAGCATCAAGTCTATGGTGGCGTCTTTTTGATAAGCCCTCGGCAGAGCCTCAAAGCGGCCCGCCAGACGTTCAGAGTTAATGTAAAATTCACTGTCTCGGTCTTCAAACATTCGCCTGTCGTAGCGAAAGTCAGGCCAGTCAGATTGTTGCCATATCCATTTCATGGCGTGATTATAACCCCTATTCACGCCATAATTGTACGGCATTTGGCGTGAATAGGGGTTATAATCACGCCGATTCTATCTACGCTACCGGGTGTTTCGCCTTGTCAGATCAAGCCGGGGCCGGATTGTTGCGATATTCCAGCGGTGGCACCCGAACCGCGAGAAGGCTCATGAAGGGCGCAGGGGGGCATTCATACGCCCGCGACATACTGCCGTTATACAGTCCGAGAGCCTGATCTCCTGAACTCACTATCATGACCATTGAGTGATAGCATTAGGCCCCCAGCAAGCTTCACGCAGAATTAAAGTTTATGGTTGAAACCGTGATTGTCAACGATGTGGGCCCCCGCGATGGGCTGCAGAACCAGGCGAAGACACTCGAACCGGGTGAGCGCCTGCAGTTGATTGAAGCTCTTTTGGAGGCCGGCTTGCCGTCCATTGAAGTGGGTAGCTTTGTCTCCCCGAAAGCAGTACCGGCCATGGCCGGTACTGCGGATGTGGTTGCGGGCTTGCCCGCCGGTAAAGCAAATTACTCGGCATTGATCCCCAATCGCAGGGGTTACGACCTGGCTGTGGGGGCCGGTGTGCAAACTGTGGAGCTGGTGGTGGCCTCTACTGAGACGATGAATCAGAAGAACATCAACACCAGTACCGAACAGGCCATGGCAAATGCTGCGGACATTATTAATGCCGCCCGGGCTGATGGTGTAAATATCTTGAGCTGTGTGGCCACGGCCTGGGAGTGCCCCTTTGAAGGAAAAGTGGCTCAGGACGTGGTGCTTGGGATAGCGCGGGAAATGTTCGCCTATGGTGCGGACGAGGTGGTGCTTGCCGACACTATTGGTGCCGCCGACCCCGGTGCCGTGCGCAGCCTGACACAGGCGGCTGTCGATGAATTTGGTGCAGGCCGCATCAGCTGCCATTTCCACGATACCCGCGGCATGGGTGTGGCCAATGTGGCCGCGGCGATCGATGCGGGTATCCGCAAATTTGATGCCTCCATTGGTGGTCTGGGCGGCTGCCCGTTTGCACCGGGAGCGACGGGCAATGTCGCCACTGAAGATGTAGTGTTAATGTTGACGCAGATGGGTTTTGAGACCGGCATCAACTTGCGTAAGCTGGTCGATGCGGTAGACCTGGCGATTGAGCTGACCGGTAACTGCAATGGCGGTAACTCGATCAACTGGCTCCGCAGCCAGATTGAGAAGGGCGCCCTCTGAAAATACGAATATGACTCGAGGAAAATAAGAATGAGTTATCGCATGGGAGTAGACGTTGGTGGGACCTTCACCGACTTGCTACTCATCAATGAAGAAAATGGCACAACCTGGACGGCCAAGGTGCTGTCGACTCCGGAGGATTCATCCCTGGGTGTACTCACTGGGGTCGCTCGCATATGTGATGAGTCGGGCGTACCGCCGGCGGAAATCGAATTGGTCATGCACGGTACTACCGTGGCAACTAACGCGGTGCTGACAGGCCAGGGTGCCATCGTCGGCCTGGTAACCACTGCCGGTTACGAACACACGCTACAGGTGGCGCGTTCATTCTGCCCCGGTGGTCTCGGTGGCTGGGTGACTTTCGTCAAGAAACCACTGCTGGCCCCGCTGGAGTTAACCATCGGCGCGAGGGAGCGCGTCGGCGCCGATGGTGCAGTCATTACCGACCTTGACGAGGCCACACTGCGCAGCGATCTTGAACTATTGCATGCCAGGGGTGGGATCGAAGCACTGACTATCTGTTTTATTAACGCTTATATCAACGGCGTGCATGAAGTCCGCGCTGCGGAGATTGCTCGTGAGGTATTCGGGGAAGTGCCCATTTCGATCTCCAGCGACGTGGTACCGGAAATGCAGGAGTACGAGCGTACGGAAACCACTGTGGTTAATTCCTACGTGCGTCCGCAGGTGGCCAAGTACATCGAAAACCTACAGGCCTCCCTGGTTGAACGGCTGGGAGAAGATACCCAGCTTTTCATCCTGCGCAGCGACGGCGGCCTGACTTCCGGCCGTGCCGCCACTGAGAGTCCGGTCAATTTGCTGATGTCCGGCCCCGCTGGTGGTGTTGCTGGCGCCATGTATTTCTGTAGCCGTGCCGGCTTCGACAATATCCTCACCTTCGATATGGGCGGTACCTCCACCGATGTGGCGCTGATCCAGAACGGCCGCGCCCGGGTGCGCCGCGAAACGTTTGTTGGTGACGTAAAAGTTCGCGCGCCCTCAGTGGATGTGCGTACGGTCGGTGCTGGTGGTGGTTCCGTCGCCTTTGTGCCTGATCTGACCAAGGCCTTGCGGGTGGGGCCCGAGTCCGCCGGCGCGGTCCCCGGTCCCGCCTGTTATATGAAAGGCGGTGAGGAGCCGACGGTATGTGACGCCAATGTTGTGTTGGGCTACCTTCCTGCCGATGTGCAGTTGGGCGGCGCCATGAAAATCAACCGCGACGCAGCGGAAGCCGCGGTACAGAAAACCGCGGATGCCATGGGTATATCCCTGATGGATGCCGCCGAAGGCATTGTCAAGGTGGTCAATGAATCCATGTTCGGTGCCCTACGGCTGGTCTCGATCGAGCAGGGCTACGACCCGCGTGATTTTTCCCTGGTGGGTTTCGGCGGCGCAGGACCACTGCACGCCAACGCCCTCGGTATTCTCACCAGTGCCTGGCCGGTGATCATTCCACCTGCCCCGGGCGTTCTCTGCGCCTATGGCGAAGCCACCACCCAGGTCCAGGATGAAGCGACCCGCACCTATATCACCATGGCGGAGAAAATATCCCCTGACCAGCTTATGACTGATTTGCTGGAGCTGCAAAAACGCGCCGGTGAATCCCTGGTAGCCGACGGCATACCGGAATCCAGGCACGAGGTGATTTTCCAGGCCGATCTGCGTTACGCGGGCCAGGCATTCCAGATCACCGTGGATTTCACCCAGGAGGAGCTGAAAGAGAAAGGCGTCGCCCGACTCACCGATTTTTTCGATGAGGAACATGAGCAACTGTTCACCTTCAAGCTGGGTGATGGTCACGAGATTCTTATGATCCGTGCGGTAGTAAAAGCCAAGGCCAAAGCCATTGCCGAGCTGCATATCGGCCAGGAGGGTACCACCCTGGATGAGTGCAAGCTGCACGATACAACGTTCTATTACGATGGTGAGCATCACGATGCAGTCATCTACGATCGCAATAAGCTGCACGAGGGTCTCAGCGTTCCGGGGCCTGCCATCGTCTCGGAAATGGATTCCACTACCGTGGTACTGCCGGGCTTTGATGCCCGGGTCGATGCCGTTGGCAACCTGCTCATTAACCCGGCTGTATAAAGGAGGGGACACACATGCCTGCTACGATTTTGCAAAGCAACAACCAGCCTCTCAACATCGTTGAGGTGGAAGGGATTACCGTCGATATTGTCGAGAATGCCCTGAAAAATGCCAGGGTGGAAATGGATGCGGTCCTGTTCCGCACCGCCATGTCTCCGGGTATCAGGGAACAGGGTGACTGCTTCCCGATGATTGCCAACGCCGAGGGGAAAATGGTGGTGGGCCAGTTCGGTTCTTTCATCGGCCCTTTCCTGGAAGTCTATGATGGCGAGATCGAGGAGGGGGACATGATCCTCACCAACGATCCCTATATGTGCAACGCGGCGGTTTCACACCTGCCGGACTGGTTGGTATTGAAGCCCGTCTTCAAGGACGGCCGGCACATTGCCTGGACAGCCATGTTCGGCCATATGTCCGACAATGGTGGCATGGTGCCGGGATCGATCCCCATCGAGGCGACCACTATCTTCCAGGAAGGTATCCGCATTCCGCCGATTAAGCTCTACAAGAAGGGTGAGCTGCAGGAAGACGTGCTGGAATTGATCCTGCACAACGTGCGCACCTCCCAGTGGAACCGCTTCGATCTCAATGCCCTGGTGGCGGCATGTAACACGGCTGCGCGGCGAGTGATCGAACTGACCGAACGATTCAGTGACGACATCCTGCATACCACCATGGGCATCATGCTGGAGCGCAACTACAACGCCATGAAGGCCATCATCCACATGGTCGTACCAGAAGAGCCCCGCTATTTCGAAGATTTTATTTGCGATGACGGTATGGGCATGGGGCCGTACAAAATTGCCTGCACGCTGTGGCGAGAGGGCGATGTTGCTATCTTCGATTTCGAAGGCACCGACCCCCAGGCCCAGAGCTCGGTGAATTTTTTCCTCAATGAGGACATGTTCAAGATGTTCTTCGGTTCCTTCACCATCAACGTGGTGGATCCGCAAATTGCATTCAACGATGGCTTCTACGATCTGGTGGATGTGCGCATCCCCCAGGGAACCTTGCTCAAGCCTAATTATCCGGCGGCCTTGTCGGGCAGAACACACGCCCTGGGCCGCATCTTCGACGTACTCGGTGCCTTGCTGGGCATGGGCGCGCCGGAGCAGATGTTGAACGCGGCGGGTTTTTCCGATTCGCCACACCTGTTTTATTCCGGCTATGACAACCGTCCAGACAAGAATGGCGAGTGGTTCCAGCTGTTCCAAATCGGCTTCGGTGGTATTCCCGGCCGACCCATTGGCGATGGCCCTGACGGTCACTCCCTGTGGCCGGGCTTCACCAATGTGCCCAATGAATTCATCGAGTCTTACTTCCCACTGCGTATCGAGCGTTACGAAACCATTATCGATTCCGGCGGTGCCGGCCTGCACCGGGGTGGCAATGGCCTGAGCGTGGCCTATCGTTTCCTCTGCGATGGGGAAATCGGTATTCACGACGATCGCTGGCTGACCTACCCCTGGGGTGTCATGGGTGGCGAGACCGGTATGCGCTCCAACAAGCGCCTGGTGCGGGTAGATGGCAGCGAGGAGTGGCTGCCTGCGAAAGTGGAGGGGGTCAAGGTTAAGGTCGGCGATATTCTCTACTTCAATACCTGGGGCGGCGGTGGCTGGGGCGATCGCTATGCCCGCGATCCACAGTTGGTGCTGGACGATGTTAACCGCGGCCTGGTGTCGGAAGAGGGGGCCAGACGCTACGGTGTGGTGATTGCCGGGGAAGCGGCCGGCGTTCCGGGGGCTGGCGCTCTGGCGGTCGATGCAGCGGCGACGGAAAAGTTGCGTGCCGACCTGGTTGCCGAACGCGGCGATGATATTCCACTGTTCAATTACGGCGGCAGCATCGAGGAGATCAAGGCCCGCTGCGAGGAGGAAACCCACCTGCCAGCGCCGAAGGCCCCGGTGTTCCGTACGGCCGGTTAGTTGATGAGTGACGGCATCGACAGCATTCACCACATTAACTTCCTGGTCCGTGACCTGGACGCCGCCGAGCAGCGCTACCGCTCTGTGCTGGGCCTGGGTCCCGCGATCCGCGACGAACTGCCCGGTCGCCAGGTGATTACCGCACGCTTCAAGCTTGGGGATAGCTGGCTGGTGTTGGTGCAACCCACCTCGGAAGAGGGTGAGCCCGCCCGGTATTTACGAGAAAACGGTGAGGGTTTTTTCCTGATTGCCTTTGGTGTTAACGATCTTGACGTGGCCATGCAGCGGGCAAAGGAAGCCGGCAGTGGCTTCACCACGGATGAACCGCGCACCGGCCTGGACGGTTGGCGTACTATCGATGTTGATCCCGCCGACACCTTTGGCGCGATCATCCAGTTGACGGAGGAGTAGGAACAGAATGGACCTGGAACGCAAAAGCATCGGCCTTGGCCAGCGCCCAGCCCTGCTACTGGTTGACTTGATCAAGGGGTTTACCAGTCCCGCTTGTCCGCTGGGCACCGATTGTCCGGAGGTGGTGGCGGCCAATGCACACTTGCTGGCGTTGTTCAGGGAAAAGGGACTGCCGGTTTTCTTTACCACCGTGGTCTACCACGACGATGAACAGGCCTCCGTGTTCCGTGGGCGCATCGATGCCCTGAATGTGTTGCAACCAGGTTCCCAATGGATTGAGGTCGATCCTGCGCTGGCGCCGCTAGCCGGCGAAGATGTGCTGGAGAAGCAGTGGGTCAGCGGTTTTTTCGGCACCGACCTGGACCAACGGCTCAAGTCTGTTGGTGCTGACTCGCTAGTGGTGACCGGCTTGAGCACCAGCGGTTGCGTGCGTGCCACGGTGGTGGATGGCCTGCAGCACAACTATCGGGTGGTGGTGCCGCGGGAAGCGGTGGGTGACCGCAACCCCGATGCTCACGAGGCCAATTTGTTCGACATGAACGCCAAGTACGCCGACGTGGTATCGATGGCGGAATTGGAAGTCATGCTGGCGGATTAAGGTTTAGTAGGTTTTTGTGAATTTTTAGTGGTATGAAACCCGGTTTTAGGAGTATGGTTTAAAGATTGTTCAAACTTGAGAGGGCATAAAAATGCATAAAACACTCGTCTCACACGCTGTACAAGTCGCCATTATTGGTACAACACTGGCAATTCCATCCGTCGCTGTCGCCCAGGGTCCCGGTGTACTGGAAGAAATCGTGGTCACTGCCCGGAAACGGGCAGAAAGCCTGCAGGATGTACCCATAGCAGTCACCGTATTTACCAGCTCGCAGATTCAGTCGGCGGGCATTGAGCGGCCACAGGACTTTATCGCCCTGACACCGAATGTTTCCATTGTCGATACCGCCAATGCCGGGGATACCCAGGTCACCATTCGCGGACAGGTTTCGACCCGCGATGCGGAGAGCTCCTTCGCCTACGTGCTGGATGGTGTGCTCATCACCAACCCCAATGGTTTCAACGGCGAATTGTTCGATATCGAGCAGATCGAAGTGCTGAAAGGTCCCCAGGGTGCACTCTATGGCCGCAACGCGACCTCGGGCGCCATTTTGATCAACACCAAGCGCCCCGGCAATGAGTTCGAGGGTCGAATCAAGGTTGGATTCGGTGATGACAACCTGAAAAAGGGCCATGCCATGATCAGCGGTCCGCTGATCGACAACACGCTCTACGGCCGCCTCTCCGGCAGCTACCGGAAGACCGACGGGCAGTTCGATAACGACTTCAGCGGTGAAGATGATGTCATCAACTTTACCGAGGAAACGGATATCCGCGGACGACTGATCTGGGAGCCGACTGATCGGCTCAGCATCGATATGCAGGCCAGTTACCGCGATGTGGACGCCGGCGCGATCAACTTTAATGCGACCTTCGGCCTGGATTTTGCCGCGGAGTTTCTGGACATTCCCGCTCTCTACAAGGACGTGAACGATACCGATTTCAAGTACATTTTTAATGTGCCCGGCGAAAACAAGCAGGAGAATACCTTCTTTTCCCTCAAGGCCGACTACGAGATAGGCCTGGGTACACTGACCTTTATTGGCGCCTATGACAGTCTCGATGAACACCTGCTGTCGGACGGCACCAGTGCGGCCTTTGGTGGTTACTCCCTGGGTTCACCCGAGTCCCGGGACGCCTGTATCGCTACCTATAACAGCTTCGATACCACCCTGCTGACCAGCCCGTTCTATGCGATACAGGACGGCCAGGCGCCAGGAACCTATCTCCCGGAACTGGGTATTCTCAATGGTTTGTTGCCACCCTATTCGCCCACTACCTGTGACGGCTACCAGTACCAGGAGCGCAACCAGGACAGCACCAGTTTTGAGCTGCGATTGACCTCTAATGAAGAAGGCACATTCCGCTGGGTGGCGGGTATGTACTACGCCGATATTGATCGCGAGGTGGTGGTTTCCTACGGCGCTGACCTCGGCCTCGGCTTCCGCCGTGCGCCCTACGTGCCGCCGGAGGGTCCCAACCCCACCGACCTGTTGTTCTGGGATGACTTCGATACAGAGGTCTACGCCGTCTTCGGCCAGGTCGAGATGGACGTCGGCGAAAAAGGAGAGTTGGCCCTGGCCCTGCGCTACGACGAGGAAGACCGCAAGGTCAATAACAAGGTTCCCAATGTCCTGGCCCCGCAGATATTCGGTTTATTTTTCCACCCACCCATCAACCCGGCCTTCGATGGCACCGGCACGGATAGCATCCCCGACCGGGATGAAAGCTTTAATGAGTGGCAGCCCAAGGTCAGTTATACCTATTCCTTCACGGATGAACTGTCTGCTTATGCCTCCTACGGCGTCGGCTTTCGTTCCGGGGGTTTTAACAGCCTTGGTAGTGAGGCCACGGTCAATGGCACCTTCGGCACCTATCCCACGGCGCCCCAGAATGTCAGGGACGACTATGACAAGGAAGTCACCGACTCCTACGAGATCGGGATGAAGTCCCAGTGGTTGGATAACCGCTTGCGTATTAACGCTGCGGCTTTCTACAACGATATTGACGACTACCAGTTCTTCAACTTCTTCGCTGGCCCGTTTGGATTACTGCGAGTGGTCACCAATATCGACAGCGTAGAAATCTACGGCGCTGAGATCGACTTTGCCTGGGCCTTCAACGAGTACCTGACCTTTTCGGGGGGTTTCGGGTTGATCGATACGGAAATCAATGACAATGACAACCGGTCCTATACCGAGGGCAACGACCTGCCCTATGCACCGGAGTCCAATGGCACGCTCAGCCTGGATTTCCATATGCCTGTGTTCGGCGACCTGGAGTGGTCGACGCGTCTTGATTACCAGTACGTGGGAACAACCTGGTTCCACTCGGTGCAGGAAAACGAAACCATCAACTTCTTCACCGATTTGACCGAAGTCTACCAGTTGGACGAGTTCTTCGGTTTTGGTCCCAGTAATTATTCCCGCACCGAGCGGGATGACTACTGGACCATGAATCTGCGTGGCGGTATTTCCGGCGAGAACTGGTCCATCATTGCCTGGAGTAACAACGTCACCGATGAGGACTACCTGGAAGAGGTGATCCCGGCGCCGGAATTTGGTGGTTCCTTCAACCACGATTCCGCCGGCCGCGTCAGCGGGGTGGATTTCACCTACAACTTCTAGAAACAGGGGGTCAGGTAGCCCTAAGGCGTTTACCTGATCGGCCCCCGGCAATCGAAAGGTCCGGTTCAGGGCAAAGCTCGGCTGACGTAGCTGTGGTACCGGGCTCTTATCCTGCTTAAATTATTGCAATAAATGTTGCTCATTATAGTCATAATATATATTTTGACTAATATGAGAAACATTATGTGAGCTGGATTATGCCTGCAACTATTGAAAAACTTACCAGTGAAGCGCTTGAGGTCCGTGTTAAGGGTCTCGGCGAGCAGATTCGTCAGCGCCGTAAAGTAATGGGGATCAGTGCGACTACGGCTTCGGAAGCGGCTGGAGTGTCCAGGGTTACGTGGCACCGGATGGAAAAGGGCGAGATCAAGGTCACCATTGGCGCCTGGTTTAATGCGTTGGCGGTGCTGGGGCTTGAGTTTGGTATCGGTCTGACGGGCAAGGCAGCAGCGGGGCAGTTTGAGTCTGATCTCTCTACTGCGATTCCGGTCTCTGTTGCGCTGGCGGATTTCCCCCAGCTAGCTGCACTTGCCTGGCAGGTTCAGGGGGTGGCAACTGTGTCTCCACGCGAGGCCTATGACATTTACGAACGTAATGAGCGTCATATCGATCGGGCAAATTTATCCCCGCAGGAAGAGGCCTTGATCTCGAGTCTGGAAACAGTACTTGGTGATGCCAAAGATGTTTGAGCGTGTGCACCATCAGCACATACACCAGGTGCTGCTGGCACTGGATGCTCCCATGTTGCGTAGTCATCACTGCTATTTTGGTGGTGGCACGGCAATTGTGCTGAGTCATGGTGAATACCGCGAGTCAGTGGATATCGTCTTTATGGTTTCAGATATCACCGCCTATAGAGCGTTACACAAAGATCTACAGACCGAGCAAGGTCTAGAGCGTCTTTTTGGAATTGGGCGTGGGCCCGTGAGTAGTGTTCCTCGGATACGTGCAGACCAGTATGGGATTCGCACACAGCTGCCAGTTGCGACCTCCATAGTCAAATTTGAGATCATATTCGTGGCACGTATCAACTTTGATGAGCCAGCGCCGGAAAACCAGATAGGCGGAGTCAGCACATTGAGCGCAGTCGACCTCGCCGCCAGCAAGCTGCTCGCCAATGTTGACCGCTGGGCCGATGCAGGTGTTTTTTGCCGCGATGTGATAGACCTTGCAATGTTGGAGTTGTCGAAGAAGGGCTGGAAACGGGCGTTTGAAAAGGCTGAATCATCTTATGGTGATGCTGTAAAACGAGATGTGCGCAAAGCGGTGAGCTTGCTGAAAAGTCGCCCGGATCGGTTGGCAGCCTGCGTTGAAGCCCTGGCTATTGGCATTCCCCAGGCATTGATACTGGACCATCTAAAACGTTTAGCGACTCGCTGTTAGTACCGCTTCTGCACCCTCGTGGTCTCCGATAAGCCCTAAGGCGTATACCAGATCGGCGAGCTGTAGGCTCTGTCCTGCACGGTATCTGGCACATCATCCGGATGCTCAAGGCCAAAGAACTTCGCGGTCGACACGCGCACTTCATTTTGTGACAAACTGAACGAAGTCGCCGCCCTGGGAAGCCTCCGCGATCGGTCGATAAATCGCGTCGATCTGCTTGCGCCGCAACTTGAGCGTGGGTGTGAGCAGGCCGTTCTCCGGGGACCAGTCGACATCGCTGATAAGTACTGCGGCCATTTTTTGGTGTGATTCACACTGCGCATTGACGTCTTCGACCAGGGCTTTGACCGACTCCGCAAACCCGTCGCGCTGCATTGCCCTGCCCAGTTCCGAGGCAGTCGCCACCAACACCGGGTGTACCATGCCCAAGCCAATAATGCAGAGCTGTTCGAGCAGGCTCTGGTCTCCGAAGCGGTTCTCCACCACGGTCGGGTTGATAAATTTGCCCTTGGCGGTCTTGAAAGTCTCGCTGATATGGCCGGTGACGTAGAGATAGCCCTCCGCGTCCAGGTGGCCGGAGTCGCCAGTGTGCAGCCAACCGTCGATCACGGTCTCGGCGGTTTTTTCCGGCTCCAGGTAGTAGCCGCGCATGATGGTGGGACCGCGAAACAGGATTTCTTCCTCGCCGGAAATTTTCACTTCGACACCCGGGAATGTTTTACCCACGCTCTTTTCCGGATAATCGGGCGAAGTCGCCCCTACCGCATAGGACATGTTTTCAGTCATGGCATAGCCCTGCAGCAGCGGCATGCCCAGGGTCTTGTACCAGTGCAGGACTTCAGGCGGCGTTGGCGCCGCGCCGACAATAAAGGCTCGCACGGCGGAGAAGCCCAACTGTTTGCGAATAAACTTACCGAGCAGCTCGCGCAGCAGCGGTGTACGCCGGATGACGGCGATCAGCGCCGGTGGAATACGGGCCTCGATGCCCTGCTTGAATTTGGTATAGAGACGGGGCACCGAGAAGAAAATCGTTGGCTGTATCTTGTGCAGATCATGGATGAAAGATTCCGTGGATTCCGCGAAGCCGACGCTGTAGCCGTGAACCAGGGATGAGCCCTCGACCAGTACCCGCTCGGCGATGTGGGCCAGGGGCAGATAGGAGATCATGCGATCATCGGGCCCGACCTCGAAAGGATTGATATCCGCCGAATCCAGCGCGGTCATCATATCCACGGTAATCATGACACCCTTGGGGGTGCCCGTGGTGCCCGAGGTATAGACAATCGAGCTGAGGGCGTCAGCTGGCAGGACAGGTTGTCCCTGCAGCGGTCCGGTGCTGTCGTGGATTGCCCCAGTCGAATCCTCAAGCGCCAGCTCGCAGCCATACATCGCCACCTGGCGAATGTGAGCCGGGCAGCCCTCCAGCCAACTGCGGGCATCATCCAGCTTGCCGACGAAGGCGAGTTCGCAGCGGGAGTGGTCGAGAATAAAGCTGATCTGCTCGGCAGCCTGGCCCGCGTAAAGGGGTACGCTCACGCAGCTGGCCATGGCGATTGCCAGGTCGCAGACCATCCAGTCGTAGGTGTTTTTTGAGTAAATCGCGACACGCATACCGTCGCTGTAACCCTGGGTACGCAACCAGGCAGCTAATCGTCGAACGCGGTCTGCGAACTGTGCCCAGGTGAAATCGATAAACTCACCGCCCTCAAGCTGGCGCAGATATACGCGATCGGGTGCGATTTGCTCCCAGTGGTAAAGCAACTCCAGACTCTGTCGCACTCTTTTATCGTTTGTCACGGCGTCTCTCCGAAGTTCCGGATAACTGACCATAGTCCAGCGATGTCCGCGATTGACTGTCGAGGGCTTGATCTGGCTCAAGGGGCGTGACCTGCTGCGCAGTCCATCAAGCCGGAATCTCATCAGGTAGGGAGAGAGTAGTGCTTGAGAGTGAATCAGCACCATGAGCATGTGTTGCTGAGCGGTAAAGCCTCCTAGTTGAAGTTCTTCATGCGTAATATCAAAGCTGTTTCTGTAAATCCTGATGCTTTAAGATTCTCACGATTTCAACAATATCTTTGTCAATCTTGTAAAAGATCGAATGTACTCCACACACGCTGCGCCTGTAACTTTTACGGATATGATCTACAGTAGGGTATCGTAACGGCTGGTCTGCCAATACTGAAAATCGTAGCTTGAGCTGATCGCGGTAGCGGTTAGACTGCGCAATACCAAAATGCTTATCGCCAAAAAGAGCGATGCCTATCAGATCTTCTTCGGCAGCTTTTGATAGTCTGTATCTACCCACGGTGAGATCTGTGGCGACGTCGGGCGTCTTCCCAAATTTCCTCGACACTGACATCGCTGAAACCGCTTTTCTCACCTTCAATTAACGCGGCGCGAATTGCCTGAATTTCGTCGGCCGATTCCTGTTCCCGTATTTGTCGCTCGCGAATCAGCTCGCGAATGACTTCGCTTTCGTTACCGAAATGTCCAGTTTTGATTTGAGCCTTTATCCACCCATCTTGCTGCTCTGTTACTGATATGCTCTTTTTGACCATTGCCATGATTTTGACTCCAATGCGTAGATAGATTGGCATCCTACTTAGTAGTATATATTACTCTTATCATGCTTTGCGGCAATACTCTATGACAGATTCAAGCGATCGAGCTCAGTGCCTTAACTCGGTTATCACGTCGCCCAGAATGCTGATGGTTCTGGCCATGCCTCGGCTTAAATTGATCATCAGTAAGCCGAAATGCTCTGGTGCCCTGGTATTGAGCTCAAAGAATTGTTTGCCGGTGATGGCCAGCAACCAGCAGGTTTCCCTGGCAATGGCGGTTCCCTTGTGCGGATGCAGGGCAATGATCCCCACGAACCCCAACTGATCGCCAGGGTGGTAGGTACGGGTGTGTGCCTGCTTGTCCTCGTAGTGGTGATACAGATCCAGGCTGCCGTCAATGATCACGTAGAATTCGTGCGCACTGCTACCGGCCTCGTATAGAGCCTCGCCCGGGGCGAGTTCCATCAAATTGCCGATATTCAGCAATTCCAGAATGCATTGGTCAGACAGCGCGCCAAACGTTGCCAGCTCACGCAAATGAGTACAGGGAAATTTATCCAGTACCTGCTCTACAGTAAGGTTGTTCATACCTACATAAAATAGACCATTCGCCGTGATTTCGCCCAAGGTAGCAAGGCCTCAGGCGCCGGTTGTCTGCTGGCGACGAAATTCCGAGGGACTACAGTTCTCCCACATCCGAAAGGCGCGCCGGAAATTGGCGGTGTCCTGGTAACCGAGTACGGCAGCGATGGCCTCGACACTGAGGCCTGTTTGCGTGAGGTAGCGGCAAGCCCAGGCCTTCATTTGTCCTGACCTTATGGCGCGAAAAGTGGTGCCTTCTTCTTGCAGGCGTCGGTTCAGGGTTCTGTCGGACAGGTGCAGGTGTTTCGCCACGGATGCTAATTCGGGTAGCGGCGGTTCAAGCGAGCGCAACAGTGCGCCCACGTGCTGCGTATAGGTCTTCTCTGAAAGGTCGGTCAGCTCCTTGAGGCGCTGTGCCAGTAGCAATTGAGCCTGGTGCCAGATCTCGGCGTTGTAAAAAGGTGAAGGCGCATCCAACTGGGTGCGGGGTAAATCAATGGCATGTGCGGCGCAGTTAAATACAAGCTCACCGTGCAGGACCTCTGCATAGGCCTGTGCATAGGCGGGTTTGTCGTAGGCGAAGCGGAAGACGACATTGTGCAGGGGTTCCCCGCTGATCATCTCGAGTATGTGTTGCAACATCAGGTGGCCGCTCTCCACATGAAAACGTTCCACCTCGCCCCGCAGGCCCTGAAATGAGAATGTCAGGGAAACACCAGCGAGGTCAGAGGTCAGCTTGATGCTCGCGTAGGTGGTATGCAGCCGGGTGAAGTGCGCGAGAATCTGCAGACCCTCGCGCAGGGTAGGGGCGGTAGCCATGGCGGCACCTACCGGGCCGAGGGTAACCACGTTGCAGTTGCGGCCGATCAACAGCCCCAGTTGCGGGTTGTCGCTAAGCTGCCGCGCGTTTTCCAGGATCAGGGCAAAGTCGCCGGCAGAAATACTCCCGCCGCTATCGAGCTGCTGCCGATTCAGCGAAGTGCCGGCAAAGAGCGGTGCTTCAGGGTGCCCCTGCTTCAGCATCTCGCGAATCACCACACGGGCGTATACGGGGCTAATAGCATGCATAATATCGTCATATTTAGTTATTTGGCGAATTATGACACCCTAATGGCGCTGAGTACACTGAGTTCAGGGTCCTTGTGTTGGCACAATGCCTCTCCTTTACAGATTAGGGGCGGCACAGTATGAATAACACAGATTCTCTCGACCAGCAGGCACGGCAGGCGGCACAATCTTATATGGGCGAGTTTGCCTGGCCCACGGTGGTGCTGGGCATAAGCGTGTTTTTTGCCTACATAGCTACCATCATACTGGTAGCACTAGGGGCGTTAGCCGTCTGGCTTGGGGTATTGATTATTATCCCGCTCACCTATGCGTCCTACACGGTATTGCACGAGGCGGCGCACGGTTCAATCAGCGGCAGTCACCAGTCTTTGCGCTGGCTCAACGAGCTGATGGGCTACCTGGCAGGCTGGGTGATGATGGTGCCGCTGACCGCGCACCGGCATGAGCACCTGGCACATCACCGCAACACCAACAACCCGGCATCAGATCCCGATTACCAAATGGCGGGAATGTGGCGGTCGCCTTGGCAACCCATTGTGGTGACCATCCGCAGCCTGACCAACCAGTACAGTTACTACTTCACGCACCGGTGGCAGCAGGGTCCCCGTTCGCAGAATGTGCGTCTCTGCCTGGAGGTTTTCTGCCAACTGGTGCCGCGCCTGGCATTTGTGGCCCTGGGTTTCTGGATTGAGGGCGCAGCATTGTTCCTGGTGGGCGGTGTCGGCGGCGTGCTCCTCACCATGTACCTGTTCGCCTACCTGGTGCACACTCCCCATGAGGCAGAGGGGCGCTACGTTGATACCTCGACAATTATTATTGCCGGTCGACTGGGGCGCGTGCTTACCCTGGCCTGGGGTTACCAGAACTACCATTCGATTCATCACCTGTTCCCGCGCATACCTTTTTATCGCTACTGCCAGGTTTTTGATGAGATTGAAGACGTGATGAAGGCCAAGGGAGCGCCGATCTACCGACTGGGATCGCGTGGTTTGCTGGCGCAACCTCTCGCCTGACCCCAGACTGAAGGAAGGGTCAGGTCAGTATTTTCGCATCAGGCGCCAGTGCGCGAAAAACAGGATGCAGGAGAGGAGAAGAACAATAGACATGCGAATCATCTCCTGCATGACAGTACGCTTGTGATTGCTTAGGACCGACAGGTAACTCGCTGATCTCAGACGCTCAATTTCTTCATCAGTGAGTGGCTTGAGATCGGGTCCGGGCGACACCCATGGCACCCGGAACAAAATAGGCCTGGGGATAGGCATTACTTGCATAAAAGTGCGATGTTTTGAAGTTGTGCAGGGATTGATGGGCATTATAGGAATAGGTGTCCAGGGTAATCTCCGGCGCCGTTATCTTCAGCAGGCTGTAAATGCCCATGCCCGCCGTGATGGCCGCGCAAACTACCGACACAAAGCACACGGCTAACAGGTAAATTCGATAACTTCTGTCCGTTGACATGATGTTGTACCACCCGGGTATCCTGGAGTCTCAGACATCGTCATCCAGATGCAGTTCCAGGCATTCCCTGTTGCTACTTCGACGGCTACTCCACGGTGATAATTATCTTGCCGCGAGCGTGCCCCTCTTCCGAGTAGCGAATCGCTGCCGCAACTTCGCTGAGGGCGTAACGACGGTCTATCACCGGTGTGACCTCACCTGTCTGCATAAGTCCTGCGAGTATGGTGAGGTCTTCCTGGCTCAGGCGAGCCATGATCATGCCAAACTCCTGTCCTACCAGCGGCGTTAGCAACATCGCCTGGATTGGGCCCACCAGAGGTCCCAGCCAGTTGCCTTTGGCACCGCCGACCAGTACCAGGGTGCCCTCGGCTGTCATGACACGCCGATTTGCCAACAGCGAGTGATTGCCAACATTATCGATAATCAGGTCGTAATGTTGCCCGCTGGTGGTGTAGTCCTCGCGGGTGTAGTCGAAGACGTGATCGGCGCCAATAGAGCGCACCATTTCGATATTGCGGGTGCTGCATACGCCGGTCACCTCGGCACCCATCGATTTGGCGATCTGTACCGCAAACGTTCCCACGCCACCGGAGGCCCCGTTAATAAGAACCTTCTGCCCGGGTTTTAAGCGCCCCTTGTCGCGCAGCGCCTGCAGGGCGGTGATAGCGGCGATCGGTACTGCCGCGGCCTGTTCGAAGCTAATATTGTCGGGCTTTAAGGCCACTGCCCGGTGCTCAGCAATGGTGACGTAGTCTGCGAAAGCGCCATTGCCACCGCCAAACACTGCATCGCCCGCTTTAAACCGGGTCACCTTGCTGCCAACGGACTCCACGGTGCCGGAAAAATCTACTCCCATGCTGGAATTATCGGGGGCGCCCAGGCCGGACATGAGACGCACCAAATAGGGCGAGCCTCTCATAGTATGCCAGTCCAGGGGATTGACTGAGGCGGCGTGGATTTTTACCAGTAGCTCATCATCAGCCGGTACCGGCTTCTCGATCTCGGCAAATTCCAGCACCTCGGGTGATCCGTAACAGCGGTAGACAATGGCGCTCATCAGCTCTGGCTGGCTTGATGCTTCTGTCGCCGGTCCGCAGGCCGAGGTGTGGCTCAGCGCCACTGCCAGGGAAGATAAGGCGATCGCAAAGGTGAGCAGAATGCCGCCGAGAATTTTGTTACGCGTTGTCATGGGTAATTTCCTGGTGTTGCTTGCGTGTTTAGAGCCAGGCAATACACCAGGCCCATCATAATCAATGCCACAGAGAGCAGGGGAGTGTTGTAAAGCAGCGTGCTGACAGATTCCAGCCGCCTGCCATCTGCAAACCAGTACCAGGAAAAACCACTTTCCCGGAACAATTGAAAGCCGCTGCCGGCACACAGAAACAACGCTATTACAGAGGATAGCCAACGCGAAAGGCCTGCCGGCCACAGGCTGTCTTGCTGAGCCCGGGGCTCAAGCTGCAGTTGCACTGCCGTGACAGCTTCGGGCACAGTCATCGTATCGAAGGCCGCAAACAGCTGCTGCTGCTGCTGCAGCAGTTGTGCGCAGCTTTGGCATGAAAGACAGTGCTCGTCTACCTCGGCTTGTTGGGCAAGCGTCCATCTCGGTAGCGGCACCTCGTAGAGCAGATGTGAAAAAGAGTCGCAATTCATTTTGTATCACCTTTGGATTCCAGCTGCGCCTTCAGATGTGCGCGCCCGCGATGGAGAAGGGTTTTCACCGTTCCGGTGGTTACCCCGAGGATGTCGGCAATTTCAGTTACCCGAAGTTCCTGTTTGTAAAATAGCAGCACAGCGGTTCTCTCGCCCTGGGGAAGACTGGCAATCTGCTGCCATAGTTGCTGTTGATCCTGTTGCTGCTGAAGCTGCGCGGCGGGGTGCGAGGCCGCTGCCGGTAGTTCAGACACGTCAAACTCACTTTCTGTGCGCTGCTGGCGTGCCCCGGTTCGGTTGATCCAGTTTATTCCCAGCCGCGCCGCGATGGTGGCCAACCAGGGGTATAGAGGTCGTTGCAGATCGTACCTGTGCAGGTTTGTGTAGGCCCGCATAAACGTGTCCTGGGTGACTTCTTCGGCACCGGAATGATCCCGCACCATCATTAACAGTAACGAGAACACGCGGTTCTGGTATCTATGTACAATTTCGTCGTAACCATGGCGATCTCCGTTCAACACGCGTCGTACACAGGCAATGTCTTCGCTGTGATGTGCCACTGTGCCTGCGTCCGAATTAGCTTATCGGGCTGTCAGTCAATCCCATGCCCATCAACGTCGTGGTGACTTTGCGCAGCCCGTAGTACAGGGGCAAAAGGCCCACAAATATCAGCGGCGGGAAGAGTACCCCCAGAATAATCATAACCCCGCCTTTCAATGCCAAGTCTACCGCATCCAGTTTTTGTGCATCGGTAGTGGGGACAGCGCGCAGATAAACGAACAAGGCATCGTAGTCGAGAGCGCGGGCTCTTTTCAGCAACATCATTCGTCCTACCCAGATAACAACGGCAATAACTGAAGCAAAGAATAGCAGTATCATTAAGACGCTTTTGGGTTCCATGGTGGTATTCCTCGGTGTGTTTAATAAATAATACACACCCCGGCTGCAATGGGTTGACAGGAATTGTATAAATAGGGGCAGATCCCCTTAATCGAAGGAATTTAGGTGAGTATTTCTGAACCTGACCACAATGCGCTGACGGAATTGCAGGCTGGTTTGCCAGCGAGATTCTATACCGATGAAGCGCACTACCGGCGTGAACTGGAAGCCATATTCTACCGGCACTGGAACTACCTGTGCCGCGCCGAAGAAATCGCTGCACCGCGCAGCTATCAAGTGGTAAAACTGGGTGACCAGCAGATTGTTGTGCTGCGCGATGATGACGGCAAGTTGCAGGCATTTCACAATACCTGTCGCCATCGTGGTTCCCTGTTGTTAGAGGCGGGTAGCGGGGTGTTGCGTTCAGACGCGCTGGTATGCCCCTACCACGCCTGGAGTTATAGCCTGCAGGGTGACCTACGGCGCATTCCCTCCAAACAACGTCCGGCCGGTTTTGATCCCGCCTGTTTCTCCCTGTACCCGGTGCGCTTGGAGCTGTGGTGCGGCATGGTATTTATCAATCTGGATACTGATACCGCGACCTCGATAGAGGATAGTTTTGATCTGCCGCGGGGACTGGCTAGCTGGCCTCTCGAGTCGCTGCGTGTCGGGCATACGCTGCGCAAATCAATTCACTGTAACTGGAAGCTTTTCTGGGAAAATTACAGTGAGTGTCTGCACTGTCCGGGCGTGCATCCGGAACTGAGTAAACTGGTTCCTGTGTACGGACAGTTTCTTATGGAGGTACAGGATGATCCGAACTGGCGCAGTCGGCTGGAGCAGGAGCCCTTATTCAAGCCAGGCCTGGCGGCTGGCATGCAAACCTGGTCGGCCGATGGTCAATTCATTGCGCCACTCTTGCCAGGCCTGAGTCAGGAAGAAATAGCCAGCGGGCATACCTTTATTACCAGTTGGCCCTCCGTTTACGTGGTCGGCCATGCCGATTATGTGCGTATCGTGCGCTTGCGGCCTCTCAGTGCTACCGAAACAGAATTACAGGCGCAGTGGTTGTTTGCGCCGGAAACCCTGGCCAACCCGGATTTTGATGCGGCGGCGGTTGCCGCTTTTACCGAGATGGTAATGATGCAGGATGCAGCGATTACCGAGATTAACCAGCGTGGCCTGGGGGCGCTGCCCCATCAGGCGGGGGTTTTGCTGCCGGAAGAATATGAGGTATTCGCGTTTCAGCAATGGGTGCGCAAACAATTATCTGAGTAATTACGTCGCCGGCACGGTACGCACAATGCCCTCGCGCCGCGGATCGGCGGCACCATCGAGCGTGTGTGGACGTACCACGATGATATGCAAGCCGGAATTCTCACCCTCACGCTCCTGTACCGGGTAACCGCGTTCCCGAAGATCCTGGGCAATGGCTTTGCCCGGCTCTACGGAAACTTCCACCCGCACTTTTTCTCCCCTGGCGACCAGGTTGGGATAGTTCACCACCTCTTGTGCGCTCATCTTCCAGTCGAGAACCCCGATGATAGATTTGGCGACATAGGCCGGTATGGAGTTACCCCCCGGTGAGCCCGTTACCATCAGGAGATCTCCCTGCGCATCGAACACCATGGTAGGAGACATGGAAGAGCGAGGCCTGCGCCCGGGAGCAATGGCGTTGGCCATGGGTTTGCCATCGGTTGACACTTTGCGGGCAAAATCTGTCATCTGGTTGTTGAGCAGAAAACCACCTACCCAACGTGAAGAGCCAAAGGGTGCTTCAACCGTGGCGGTCATAGCCACCGCGTTGCCCTGGGCGTCGATGATGGACAGGTGACTGGTACCCGGTACTTCTTCTGTCGTATCTTCCGCCCAGAGACTGGCCTGGGAATTTGGGTGCAGAAACGCTGACGGATTACCGTGGCTGGGTATTGCGTTCGGTGCGAAGCGTTGCGAGGCACGGTGTTTCAGGTAGGCCGGGTCGAGCAAATCATCCAGCGGGATATCTACCGCATCGGGGTCGCCAAAAAAGTGATCCCTATCCGCATAAGCCAGGCGCTGTGCATCAACGAAGGCGGCAATTTTGTCGTATTGTGTGTTTGCGTTGGCAGACAGGTAGTCGTATATGCCGGCTATCATAATTTGGGCGCCGCCGGAGGAGGGTGGTGTCGTGGTGCAGATGCGGTCCTCACGAAACTGTCCGCAAATGACGTCACGCCTTGCGGTGCGGTAGTTGGCGATATCCGTCATGCTCAGTGAGCCGGGGTTGGGTGCCTGCTGAACCGCCCGCACAATAGCTGCGGCGATTTCACCGCCGTAGAAAGCCTGCGGGCCTTCCTTTGCTACTCTGCGCAGGGTATTGGCATACTCGGGGTTTTTAAGCAGGTGACCTACCTGTAAAGGCTGGCCGTCGGGATAAAAGTAAGCTGCGGTGGCCGGGTTTTCGTCGAGTCGACTTACCTCGGCCATTTTTGGCAGGAATCCCGCCAGGCGCGGCGATACTTCAAAGCCCTGTTCGGCGAGTTTGATGGCAGGATCAAACAACGTTGCCCAGGGCAAAGTGCCGTATTGTTCGTGTGCGGTTTTGTACAGGGCTATGGCACCTGGTACACCCACGGCGAGACCGCTTTGCCAGGATTCATAGAAATCCATAACCTTGCCATCACGCATGAACATGTCCACCGTGGCGCCGGCCGGAGCAGTTTCTCTGCCGTCCAGAAAACTCAGTTGCCCGCCAGCTTGTTCGTATACCAGCATAAAGGCGCCGCCGCCGATACCGGAACTCTGTGGCTCAACCAGACCGAGCACGGCGTGTGCCGCAATTGCGGCATCCACCGCATGCCCGCCCTGTTCCAACATCTCGATGGCCGCATTCACGGCGTGGGGATTGGCGGCTGCCACCATCGCGCCGAGAGTCCAGGGCGTGGGTTTGGTGCCCGGCTGCTCGAGATTGCCGGACACGGCATTGACTGACAGTGTGAGTAATACACAAATAAGGGCTTTCATTGGCATTGAGGACTAATCTCGGATGAAGGTTTTACGTTTTTCTTCCACGGCGTGATCGAGGGTCTTGAGCATTTCAATTTTCATGCTCAGTGCCGTGTTTTGTTTCTCAAGTTTGCGGTTAACTTGCTCTAGCTGCTTGATCTTTTTACGGTGTGACAGGTGTTGAATTTCGGTTAAGGCCGCCAGCCAGTTTTGCATGTCTTCGTCATCAGCAGGGTTTGGGTTATGACGTAGATAGAGTTCCAGGTTATTGAGAGCTTTTGCATAATTGGGCCTGGGGTTTTTGTGGCTCATGTAGCGCTGGGCCAGCTGATAGTGCGCCTGCCAGACTTCCGAAGCGCCGGGATCCGAGCGAACCAGCGCCTCCAGTCGGGCAATTTCTGCAGAATACTGGTCAGCGGCGATAGGTTCTACTGATTTTTGAGTCTGCGTACATCCAGCAAGCAATAAAATTGCCGCCCAGATAACGGCTGTTTTTATAGGGATCATTGTTCGGCTCATCTGTTTTGCCTTTGCCAAGCTTTCAACTGTTGGTTTTGCGGTCTTTTTTGCTGCCTTTTCTATCTTTTCTTTGATCCGTCTTAAACACGCTGCCGGCTACTGCCTTGGCTTGTTCTTTCATTTCAGCGGCGGCCTCTCCGAACTGAATATGGTTGAGATGCCTGTTCTTCTCGTTGGTTACCACGGCGATGGATATGGTAGCCAAGGGGAACACCATTTCTTCTCCCTGGCGATTTTCCCCAATGATATGTCCTTTCTTCCGGTCGCTGGCACTATAAAACTCGGGGGCCATTTTATCAAAATTATCACACACAGCCTGACAAATATTACTGTAGGTCTGTGGTGTGGTAATGACCACAAAATCATCTCCCCCGATATGCCCGATAAAATCATCTGCAGTGCCATGGTCAGCCACGGCCTGGCTGACTATGTTGGCGGCGGCCTGGATAAGGTCATTGCCCCTGGCGTAACCGTAATGATCATTGTATGCCTTGAAATTGTCGAGATCCATTAAGCAAAAGGCGATTTGCGCTCCAGCATCAATGCGTTTGTTCATCTCCCCTTCAATGCTTGTGCCCCCCGGTAGCCTGGTCAGCGGACTGGTATCCAGGTGCATTTCTTCCAGGTGTTTTAAACGCGCCGCCATGGTAGTGAATGCTTCGGCAAGATCTCCCAACTCGTCGGTATTGCTAATGTCTGGTTTATAGTCATAGTCTCCTTTGGCAATCATCTCGGTGGCAATGCCCAATTTTCTGATGGCGCCAGAAATATTGCGGGTGATGAGTGTGGCCGCTGTCAGCGAAAGGATTAAACCAAATGCACACAGTACCGCTGCGGCCTTGAAGGCAACGGATCCAATGGCGGCGGTCATGCTGGTCTTCCTGTTTTGATCGCGCTGCGCATCTGCAGCCATGGCCTGTATAAGTGCAATAAATTTTTCCTGGTGCACTTTGATTTTTTCGTCGTACTCATCAGACATTGACGACGATGGCGCCACGGCTGACTCGGTTCCTTCCAGCAGCAGCCTGGTATATTGTTTATGCAGTATTTTCAGGTCTTCCACCGGAAAGTTTCTTCTTTCCGGAACCGCTTCTATGCGCTTGATTTGATCGTCAAAGGCTGCCTTTTTGCGCCAAAAAATATCTATGACTTCATCATTGCGAAACACCATGTAGCGTCGGGTATAGAGTTCTTCGGAAAAAATAAGATCAATCATTTTGTCCGATGCAAGGATTACCGGAAGATCGGTCAGCAGTATGCTGCTGTTGATCGAATTTATCCGATTCAGATTGGTGAGGGCATAAAAGGAAATAATGACCAGCAGCGCCAGCAAAGAGCTGAACCCGAGCATTAACTTATTGGCAATGGTGAGCCGCAGAAAGTTCGCAACAATGAAATCGACCAATCGGCCAAAGACCTTTTTCTCACCGACCTGCGGGCTTGTATCGTCTGCCATTTTTTAGATGGCCTCCAGCCTGATTCTCTAATAGATGGGTAAAACAGGGCACATTATTATTGCAAAAATGATGGAATTTAGATGCTAAAGCCTTGAATACTGTGCACCAGGCCTCAATTCCGTCATTCGACCGTGTTAGGCACAACCCGAATAAGGCTGCCACCATCGGTGACGATGTACAGCAGGCCGTCAGGACTCTGGCGAAGATCTCTAATGCGGGCATCCAGTTCCGCAAACAATGTTTCTTCGCCGGTGACCTTACCGTCTTGCAGGCTCAGGCGGCGAACTTCCTTATTGACGAGCGCACCTACGAACAGGCTGTTAGACCACTGTGGAAAAGCTTTGCCATCGTAATAGGCGAGCCCGGAGGGCGCTATGCTGGGCACCCATATTTTCAGGGCTTGCTCCATGTCCGGGTGTTCCTTGAAGGGTGAGACATAGGCGCCACTGTAATCCACGCCATGGGTTATCGCCGGCCAGCCGTAGTTCTTTGCCGGTAGCACGCGATTAACCTCATCGCCGCCGCGGGGACCGTGTTCGTGCATGTACACAATATTGCGCTGTCTATCCATGGCCAGGCCCTGCGCGTTGCGGTGGCCATAGGTCCATACCTTGGCCGCTGGCCCGCCCTGGGCGAAGAACGGGTTATCCTCGGGTATGCTGCCGTCACTATTGATGCGCAGAATTTTACCGAGTTGTTTGTTGATGTCCTGTGCCGCTTCGCGATATTCAAAACCCTCGCCCACGGTTACCAGCAGGGTGCCATCGGGCAGAAACAACAAGCGCCCGCCATAGTGCTGCGGCGTAGCACGGGAGGGTTCACTGAGCAGGATAAGCTCGCTGTCTTCAAGGCCGGTGTCGGACAGGCGTGCACGAATGACGCCGGTACCGTTCTCTTTGGCTGTGCCGTGGGCATAGCTTAGATAAACGATCTGGTTGTCGGCGAAGTCTGGATCCAGCACGATGTCGAAGAAACCACCCTGGCCGGCAAAATAGGTGTCTGGAACGCCGCTCAGGCTCACCCGGCTGCCATCAGCCTGCAACCGTTGTATCTGTCCGCCGCGTTCGGCGACCAGATAATCACCATCGGGTAGAAACGCGACTGACCAGGGATTGCTGAGATCATCCGCCACGATCTCCAGCGTGTAGTCGGCGGCGTGTGTGAAGCCGGCCAGGCTCAGTATTACCAAAGCAAGAAATCTGCGCATAGTGGAAGTCTTTCACTTTAATGTCTGAAGCGTCATTATAGCCACAGCTTAAGCTTGGAGCGTACATAGCATGTTAAAAGTAGTGTTGGCCTATTCGAGCGCCGTTGTGGGAGCGTTTCTTCTGGGTAGTATATTGGCGACCCAGTTTATCCTCGGTAATGTCCAGGAAATGGGCATGGTGGTAGACCTCAGCGTGCGACTGCAGGCTACCCTGCATGATCTCGCCGGCCTGGCGGGTAGCTACCTGCCGCTGCTGGCAGTGGCTTTTCTTATCGCGCTGCCTGTTACCTGGGGCTTGCGCAAAGTGTTCCCCTCGCGACCGGTGTTGCTTTATGTGCTGGCCGGTGCAGTCGCTGTGATAACGCTGCACCTCGTCATGAAGGCGGCGCTGGGCATAACCGGGATTGCGGCAACTCGCACCGTACTGGGTCTGCTTAGCCAGGGCGTGGCGGGGGCCCTGGGCGGTTTTCTATACTGGGCTTGTATCCGTAAATTGGCATGACGGGTCGTAATGATCCCTGTCCCTGCGGCAGTGGCGAAAAGTACAAGCGGTGTTGTGGCCTGTTGAGTGCAGATACAAGCCAATCGAGTTTGTCTGAGAATGCGACTGGGCCGCGAGAATACAGCGCGGCCGTACGGCAAGGGCTGCGTTATTTGGCGACCAATAGTGTCTCGCTGGATACGGCAGGTGGCGTCGCGATAATCGAACAGGCGGCCCAGGCGGGTGATACCGAGGCGGCTTTCCTGGCAGCAACCCTGGCCAGCACCAGCCTGTGGCGGGCGCAGAACTGGGATGAGGCCTTTAACTATTTGCTGCAAGCGGCCCAGCAGGGTCACCAGCCTGCGCAGAGTTCCCTGCGGATTCTCGCTGGCGGGCCTGCGGGCCGGCAAATTGAAGGTGATAACTGGGCTGACATGCGTGGCAAAATTGATCTTGAGGCATGGATTACACCGCCAGCCATGCAGGTGATACATGAGGCTCCTCGCGTTCAGGTTCTCGAAAACTTTATGCCGCCAGCAGCCTGCGACTGGTTGATCGAGCGGGCCGCGACGCGGCTATTTCCAGCCACAATTTATGGCCAGGTCACCGGTGGAACCACAGAAGACGAACGACGCACCAACTCCCAGTGTGATCTCGATGTCGAAGCCAGTGGTGTGCTCACGTTTATACTGCGGGCCCGTATTGGGGCAATAACGGGACGGCCGGAACTGGCCATGGAGATTCCCAAGGTTCTACATTACCAACCCGGCGAAACATTTGAAGAACACTGTGATTACCTGGACCCGAAAGTGCCTGCTTATAGACAGGAACTCGCCCAACGCGGCCAGCGTGCCCACACATTCCTGGTGTATCTGAATGACGACTTCACCGGTGGTGAGACTCTCTTCACCAAGCTCGACTTCTCACATAAAGGTGCCACTGGAGGCGCGCTGCTGTTTGCGAATGTCAACAATGAGGGCGAACCCGATGCGGACACAGAGCATGTTGGCATGCCGCCAACATCCGGCGAAAAGTGGCTGTTTTCACAGTGGATACGTGATTTACCGAGGGGGTAACTATGTCGGCAGTTAAAAATGAATTTCTCACCCGGTGGCACCAGTTGGTAGCAAACCGCGACCTGGCGGCACTTGAAGATATACTGGCTGAGGATGTGACCATGGGTGCGCCGCCTTACTGGGACAAGCTGCAGGGGCGGCCCATCGTGCATCATCTGCTCGGCCTTATCATTACCACCATCGATGACTTCACCTACCACCGCGAGTGGCACACGGATTCCTCAGGGAGCGATGAAATCGTGCTTGAGTTTATGGGCCATGTCGGTGACATGGATTTACAGGGGGTAGACCTGATCTCACTGAACCAACGCGGTGAACTACAGAACCTCGACGTGATGATACGACCCATGAACGCACTGGAGGCGCTGCGAGATATCGTTGCACCGCAAATGATGGAATTTTTGAGTAAAGGAACATAAAAGCAATGCCCAATACCCGCATGATGCTGATGGCCGCAGTTGTGGCGGCGCTCCTGGCCTGCAGCCCCATAGAAGATCCCACCCTGTTCCCGGCCTACGATGCTGCCACGGCACAACCGCCTCCGGCCAAGTCGTCTGTTGCAGCGAACCCCCAGCGCAACCTGCTGTGGGGCGACCTGCATATACACACCAGCTATTCCACCGATGCCTACACCATGGGCACCCGGGCGACACCGGATGATGCCTATATTTTTACCCGCGGCGGCACCATTGAACACGGCGCCGGTTACCCGATTCGCATAGACCGGCCACTGGATTTTGCCGCTGTTACCGATCACGCCGAATACATGGGTACCGCCCGTCTCGATGAAGCGGTGTTGGTGTTAGAAGAGCGTTCGCTGCGCGAGCGCTTGCTGAACGATGGGCCATTGCAGATGACCCTGGCCTTTATTGGTGCCACATCGGCCATTGCCGGTGGCGATTTGTCATCGGGTACGCCGGAGGTCGAGCAGATCGGCATGGATGCCTGGGCCTACATGATAGAGACCGCCGACCTGCATTATGAGCCCGGGGTGTTTACCACCCTGGTGGCTTACGAATGGACCTCAATGCCGGACAGCCAGAACCTGCATCGCAACGTTATATATCGTGGCACTCATGTGCCGTCGATTCCATTCAGCTCGCTGGATTCTGACAACCCGGAGGATTTGTGGGATGCGCTGGATGCACAACGCGAGGAAGGCATGCGCGTTATGGCAATCCCGCACAACGGCAATCTTAGCAATGGCCTGATGTATGATCGGGTGCGCTTTGATGGGTCGGCCATGGACGCTGCCTACGCCGCACAGCGCATGCGCAATGAGCCGCTCAGTGAGATATTCCAGATAAAGGGCACCTCCGACGCCAACCCGCTGTTGTCTCCGGAGGATGAGTTTGCCGATTTTGAGATTGTCACAGCCCAGCTCAGCGCCAGTGGTGATTACAGCGAACCACGTGGCAGTTATGCACGCGACGCACTGCGCGCCGGCCTGGAAATGTCCCACAACGAGGGTTTTAATCCCTACCGCTTCGGCGTGATCGGCAGCAGTGATAGTCACAATGCCAGCAGCTCGGTGCAGGAGAGTAATCACCACGGCAAGTTGCCGGTGATGGATGGCACAGCGGCGCTACGCCTGGGTAAGGCGGTACTGTTGCCGTCGAAATACCAGCGCCAGAAACGCTGGGGCGCGGCGGGCCTGGCAGCAGTGTGGGCGCAGCAGAACACCCGCGAGTCGGTGTTTGATGCCCTGGCGCGACGCGAGACCTATGCAACGTCCGGGTCGCGCATGAGTTTGCGTTTTTTCGCCGGCTTTACTTACCGTGCAGATATGATGTCGGCGACCGATTTGTTGGCAAGGGCTTACCGGGATGGCGTGCCTATGGGTGGTGAGCTGTCGGGTACGGCGTCGCCTCGCTTTGCGCTGTGGGTGACTAAAGATCCACCGGGAGCCAACCTGGATCGACTGCAAATCATCAAGGGCTGGGTCGATGAGCAGGGTGTCAGCCATGAGCAGATCTACGATGTGGCCGCCTCGGGTAATCGATCGCCGGATGCCCGTGGCAAGCTCGCTCCGGTGGGCAATACGGTGGATGTTGCCTCGGCAACCTATTCGAACACTATCGGCGCAGCAGAGCTAAAGGCATTCTGGACAGACCCACAGTTTGATGCCAGTCAGCCAGCCTTTTATTACGCGCGGGCGTTGGAAATCCCCACTCCGCGCTGGTCAACTTACGATGCCATGCGGCTGGGTGTCGAAGCACCGCTGCCCACTTCCTTGCAGGAGCGGGCCGTCAGTTCAGCCATCTGGTATCGACCGGAGTCATAGCTATGTCAAAAGTATGGGTAGAAAAAACTAATCGCGTTACCACGGTAATAATAAACCGACCTGAGGTGCGCAACGCGGTTGATGGAGAAACAGCTGCATTGCTGGCACAGGCATTCAGGGAGTTTGACGCTGATTCCGAAGCTGACGTGGCGGTATTGTCCGGAACGGGTGGCTACTTTTGCGCCGGCGCCGATTTAAAGGCGGTGGCCAGTAAAACCGGCAACCGCATGAACGAGGAGGGCGATGGTCCGATGGGTCCCAGCCGTATGCAATTGAGTAAACCGGTAATTGCCGCCGTGGCGGGGCCAGCGGTGGCCGGTGGGCTGGAACTGGCATTGTGGTGTGACCTGCGGGTGGCAGAAGAATCTGCGGTATTTGGTGTGTATTGTCGCCGCTGGGGAGTGCCGCTGGTTGATGGTGGCACGGTTAGATTGCCGCGCCTGATTGGACATAGCCGGGCCATGGATATGATTCTTACCGGTAGGGCGGTCAGTGCCGATGAAGCACTGCAGATGGGCCTGGCCAACCGCGTGGTCGCCGACGGTGAAGCATTGTCAACGGCCCAGGCGCTGGCCCGGGAAATCAGTCAATTCCCGCAATTGTGCATGCGTAACGACCGGCTCAGTGCCTGTGAGCAATGGGGTCTGCAGCACGATACCGCTATGGCGAATGAATTTGAACGGGGCATGGATGTAGTGAAATCCGGGGAAACCCTGGCGGGTGCCAGTCGCTTTGCGGCCGGTGCAGGCCGTCACGGTGCATTTAATGAGTGAATTATCCGGCTTGCTGATCGACACTGCAGAGCTGGCGACGCAGCTGGATCACTACACGGTAGTCGATTGCCGTTTTGAACTTGGCCACGCCGGTTCCGGTGCCGACAAATATGCACAGGGTCATATCCCCGGTGCGGCCTACCTGCACCTGGAAGAGGATTTATCGGCGCCGGTGGGCAAGCACGGTGGTCGTCACCCACTACCAGCAGCCGCGGTATTTATGGCGAAGTTGGCTGTGCTGGGTATCGCTCTGGATACGCCGGTGGTCGTTTATGACGATTCTCGCTTTGCTTTTGCCTCGCGCTTCTGGTGGATGGCCCGCTCGCTGGGCTATACCAATATTCGCCTGCTGAATGGGGGCTGGGCTGCCTGGCTGAAGAGCGGTGGCGAGGTAACGCAGCAGTCACCGCAGCAGGATGCAGTGGCAGCACCACCGACCAGTGAATACATTAACCGTGTAGATATAGAAGGCTTGCGACTGGCGTTGGGCAGGGGGGCGTTGCTGGTGGATTCCCGTGAGGAGCGTCGGTACCTGGGCCTGGAAGAACCCATCGACCCCGTGGCCGGTCATATACCCGGTGCGCTCAACTTTCCCTGGCAGGAAGTTAGTAATGAGCAGGGGCGCTTGCTGGATGTGGCACAGCATATTGACCGCTGGCGACATTTGGAGCCAGGGCAGGAGTTGGTGGTTTACTGTGGCTCCGGGGTGACCGCCTGCGTCAATATACTTTCACTGGCGCGGGCCGGCAGGAATGATGTGGCCCTGTATGCGGGCAGTTGGAGTGATTGGTGTAGTTACATGGTCGAATAATCAGGTCGCGCAGTGCACACAAAGAGTAGACTCAGGTAGTGCATCCAGGCGCGCAGGGGCAATCTCATCACCACACTTGCCGCACCGTCCATAGTTGTCGTCATCAATGCGTTGTAATGCGGCTTTCAGATTGGCGATAGACAACTTGGTCTCCTTGGCAATTTCTTCCAGTACATCGTCATTTTCGCGTTCGGTGGCCTGCTCGGCGAAATCGCTGGGCAGAGTTTTAGTGATGTCGCGAGTGACAGCACTGAGCCGTTTTTCCATGTCAGCCAGTCTTGATTGCAGTGCCTCTTTGCGTTTGTCCGTACCCATGTCTTCCTCAGTTTTTATAACAACAGGGTATATTGTAGCTGTTCTGCACAAATCTCACATGATCTGGATCAGAAATGCCCTAGTATCGACAGCGTGAATTCAATTAGGGTGCGCGTGAGTGAATATTAGCAAGGGGAGAGGAATGTGAGTAAGGCGTGGTATGGGCTGTCTATCGAAGAACTTATCGACACATTGAAAACTAGTCCCACCGGCCTTACCGAAAAGGAAGCCCGGCAGCGGCAGGCGCAGTGCGGCCCCAACGAAATCGAATTCAAGAAGACCCCCGCCTGGGTACGCTTCCTGCGCCAGTTCAACGACCCTACGATCATTATCCTGTTGGTCACGGCCGTGGTAACAGGTACGCTGACCGCTGTGGGCAACCCTATGCTGCCCGATACCATTGTTATAAGCGGTGTGGTGCTGCTCAATTCAATACTGGGCATTGTGCAAGAGGGCAAGGCTGAAGGTGCCCTGGACGCACTGCGCAGCATGATGGTGTAGGAATGCCTGGTATCAGGGATGCTACTCAGCGCCGTATCCCCGCGAAGGAACTGGTACCCGGCGACCTGCTGATATTGGAAGCCGGTGACAAGATCCCGGCAGATGTGCGCTTCCTGGAGGTGAGTAACCTGCACGTGGACGAGTCCTCCCTGACCGGGGAGTCCATCCCCGTACAGAAAAAAACTGAGCCCCTGGCCGGAGATGACCGGGTGCCCGGTGACCACCCGGATACGGCACAGGCTGTCGCCAGGCAACTCGGCCTTGCCGCCGAACGCGTGGTCACCGGTGCAGAACTTACCCATATGACTGAGGCGCAGTTACACGATACTGTGGCAGAGGTGTCCGTATTTGCGCGGGTTGCACCGGAGCATAAAAAGGCTATTGCCGAAGCCCTGCAAGCCTGGGGCATGGTGGTTGCCATGACCGGCGACGGGGTTAATGACGCGCCCGCCCTGAAGGCTGCCGATATCGGTATCGCCATGGGTATCAGCGGTACCGAGGTAGCCAAGGAAGCTGCCGACATGGTGTTGGCGGATGATAATTTTTCCACCATCGTGGCGGCAGTGGAGGAAGGGCGTCACGCCTGGAACAACCTGCTGGATTCTGTGCTGTTGACCCAGGCGCAGACCGCTGCTTTCTGGGCCATCCTGTTGGCGCACTTTGGTTACGTGATCTCGGCGCGGTCAGTTAATGACTCGGTATTCACCATCAACCCTTTCTCCAACCGGTGGTTACTGGCCGGTATCGCACTCAGCCTGGCCATACGCTTGATACCGACCCTGCTACCCGAGGCAGCATCACTGTTTCGCACCGCGCCTTTCCCAGCCGAGTGGTGGCCGCTGATTTTGCTGTGTTTCTTGCCCAGCTTTATTGCTATTGAATTGGACAAACTATTCAGAAAGCTTGTGAGAGGGAAGTAGTATGCATGCAGCTGAGGGGTTCCTGGCTGTCACCTTGTTACTTTTGTGCATGGGCTTGGCAGCCGCCGAACAATCCGATAGGTACGCAGAAATCAGCCACCTGCTGACCTACCTGGCGGCGTCTGATTGCCGCTACGTTCGCAATGGCACCGAGCGCTTTATCGAACTCAGCGCTTCAAAGAGCACCCTCAGTGGCAAGTCCTATAGTATTCGCTGCCCGGGCCAGTCAGAGCAGAGTTCCAAGGCCTGGTTGAATGCCGAGTTGCAACGCTATCGCCGGGCGCAACAAGCTCACTAGCCTGGTTTTAAAACGGCGGCGGGCAGCTCTGCTCTATCCATTCGCCGCTGTGCGGATGCTGGAATCCCAGGTAACTGGCGTGCAGTAACAACCGGGGTGAGAGGGCCAGCGCTTGTTCATGAGCGTATAAATCACAACCCAGAATCGGGTATCCCGTTTCACTGAGGTGTATACGCAGTTGATGGGAGCGACCGGTTTCTGGTTTTAACAGCAAGCGGGTTCTGTTGTTGGCTTCATCGCGCTGCAGTACTTCATAGCGAGTCAGCGACGGCTTGCCTTTTTGAGCGCAAATTTTTTGCCGGGGCCGGTTGCTCCAGTCCGGCGCGATCGGCAAATCGATTTCTCCCACGTCTTGTTCCACCAGGCCAAAAACAATCGCGTGGTACTCCTTCTTGACGACGCGCTGCTGGAATTGGCGGCTGATATGACTGTGTACTGCTTTGGTCAGTGGAATCACCATGACGCCGGATGTATCAAGATCCAGCCTGTGCACCATGGAGGCACCGGGATAATCGGCCCGCATGCGGCTGATAACGCAATCCTTGTTGAGCGGGTGGCGGCCGGGAATGGACAAGAGCAGGTCCGGCTTGTTGATAAATAACAGCTGCTCATCCTGATAAAGAATTGCAACCGGGCGTGTACATGGAGGTACGATATAGGGCTCTTGCATAGGCCGCTTAGTATACCCGCTGTTTGGCGGAATGAATTCCGCCCTACGGATAGCGCCGGTTTATCTCCGCCTCGAACTCGGCAAACATCGTCGCATCCGATTCCTTGTTACTGGCTAATAGCTCATCGCCGTGCACGGTTCGTATTGCAGCCTGCAAAGACTGCACCGGTGGCTGGGTGCGCTGCAGTGCGCTGGCCATAGCGGCCTGTGCTTCTTCCCATGCTTCATCCACCGAGCGGTTGCAGTGCGCGGCCAGGTATTTGCCGCTGAAACCTTCCCCGGTCAGGCTTAATAGTGTGTCGTTGTGGCTGACACTGTTACCGGGTGCCCAGTAGTGTTGCGCCAGCAGGTCGCCGATATGCGGATTGTCGGTGAGGTAGCCGTACTCGCGCAGGAACCAGGCGCGGGTCTGGTAAACCGCCATGTTGGCGAGCAGATAGCCCTGGTAACTGCAGGCGGAATCCTTGTCCAGCAAGTGAGGTATGGCCAGCAGGGGTCGGGCCGCGCATTCAATACCGAATATTTTCTTTTCCCAATAACGGGCCAGTGCTATGAGCCGCTCCGCTGTGAGCTCATCTTCAGGCAGTGAATAGATATTCCACTCGTAGTAGGGCACTACCAGGATGCCGCGCTCACCGTTGGCGAAGAAGGGCTGCATAGCCTCGATGGTCTTGTGTATGAGTTGGTCCGGTACCGCTTCGCCCGCGGCGTTCTTCGCGTACAGTTTGAGCCAGTCCGCATCGCTGAGCAGGCTGTCGAAAAACATGGATTGGGTTTCGGCGTAGGACATGGAGGTGGGCGGAAACTCCTGGGAAAAACAGGGGGCATTCTGGGTGATATTGGAAAAATGAGCGGCGTGGCCGCCCTCGTGAAACAAGGTGTTGAGGCCATCGTTGCCGCTGCCCACCTGGTCGGGATTGGCATTGCTGGTAAAGTTGATCACCGCCGGTGACCAGTCGCCATTTTTGTACCAGGCCACCCGGGGCGCGTGCATAAAACCGTTTTCGTACTTGCCTTTACGGTCCAGTAAATCCAGGGTCAAGGTCGCATCGCGAAATTTCACACTCATACGGCCAAAGGATTCCACCCAGCGCTGCAGGCTTTTACTGAACGGCAGGTAGGGATCTATTTCCCGGGTGGTGTCACCGCGCATGTAGTACTTGAGATTGTGTCCCTGCAGGGCCTGTTTGCCATGCTTTTCAGCGAGTGCGGCCATGGCCTGCGTTTGGGCATCGCGGGTCTGTTCTTCAAACGCGTCGAGAATGTCGAACAGCTGCTCGGGGCTCATGCGCTCTTCTTTAGTAACCTTGTAGTCAAAAAAGTTGCGGTAGCCCTGGGCGCGGGCAAAGGCATTGCGACGCTTGATGCTGTCGATCAGGCCGTTCTCAACCACGAAACGTTCCAATCCAAGCAAGGCGTCGTGGGAACTTTTGCGCACCGCTTCGTTGTCTTCGCTGAGCAGGTTGGTGCTCAACACCAGCGTTGAAGCTTCTACCTGTTTACCCTGCTGGTCGGTGTAATGCAGCACAAGTTCTTTGCGTTTTTCAAACAGGTCCGCATCGTCCTGCACCAGCTGCCCGGTCATATCCCGTGCCGCCTCACTCTCGATGGCATTGGTGTCAAAAAACTGCAGCCAGCCGCGCAGTCCGTGCAGCAGGGCCGAATTATCCACTGAATCCTCAGTCTGCTCTGCCTGGGCAATCTGGGCCTTGAGCTCTTCGATGCGCTGTGGATTTGCCTTAAAACTGTTCAGTGCGGTTTCGGCTGCCACGCGACCCTTATGGTCTTCGCTGGTACCCATATAGGTAGTCCAGAACAATTCCTCAGAGGGACCCGCCAGGGCCAGGTAGTCGCTATTGAGTTGTTGAAAGTACTCGTTGGGAGTCATGTTATTTTCCCAGTGCCTGCCGGTAGGCGGCAATTGAATTAGCGAAGCCCATACGAATGGCATCGACGGTGAGGGCGTGGCCGATGGATACTTCCAGCAGTCCTGGCAGTGCGCTGAAGCGAGGCAGGTTGTGCAGGTCCAGGTCGTGACCGGCATTAACGCCCATGCCCAGTTCGATAGCGAGTTCGGCCGCATCGTGAAACTGCTGATAGACGGCGTCGACATTTACGCCGCTCTTAAAAGCATCGGCGTAGGTTTCTGTATACAGCTCAATACGATCTGCGCCGACCTCGGCAGCCAGTTTGATCTGGGCCAGGTCCGGATCCATAAACAGGCTGCTGCGAATGCCCAGGCCTTTTAACGTTGCCAGCAGGGGAGCTAAACGCTCACCCTCTTTGCCAAGGTCGAAACCGTGGTCGGAGGTGAGCTGGGCATCGCCATCGGGCACCAGGGTGCACTGCGCTGGTTTCAGTTCAGTCACCAGTTCCATAAAGCCCGGATAATCGCCCACCTCAGGGCGGTCGCTTTTGCGTGGCCCGGCGAAGGGATTGCCTTCAATATTAAATTCCACGCCCATGCCACAAGCTGCCAGTTCAAAACAATCACTGGCGCGAATATGGCGCTGGTCCGGGCGCGGATGCACGGTAATACCATCGGCGCCGGCCGCGATGGCCATGTGGGCATGCTCGGGTACCGACGGGTTGGTGGTGTCCCTGGAATTGCGAATCAGGGCTATTTTGTTGAGGTTGACACTGAGCGCGATCATTCGAGTCTGATGGCTTTTTTCGATGCCGCTGTCTCACCTTCGGCCAGTCGCAGCACGTCGATAATCATGATGTGTTCCACCGGCACATTCTGGTGCCCCATGTAGTCGCGGGTTTGCTCCAGGGCAATTGAATCGACGGTAAACATGCCATCGATCACCTCACCAAAAACGGTGTAACCGGGGTTGGCGGGTGTCCAGTCCAGGCTAAAATTGTTGCGCAGATTAATAAAAAACTGGGCGGTAGCACTGTCGGGATCATTGGTGCGCGCCATGGCCAGGGTTTTGCGCTCATTGTGCAGGCGGTTTTTGGCTTCGTTTTTAATCGGTGGCAGGGTGGGTGCTTCCTGCATATTTTTGTTGAAACCGCCACCCTGTATCATGAACTTGGGAATAACCCGGTGAAAGATAGTCCCTTTGTAGTGGCCATTATCAACATAGGCGAGAAAGTTTGCCACGGTAATGGGAGCAGCATCAGCGAACAGGCGCACAGTGATGTCGCCATGGCTGGTTTTAATGAGCACTTCGGGGTCCCTGGCGATGGCCGGGGAGGTTGCCAGTAGTAACAGGCACAGAGAGAGAATTTTTTTCATGAGGGTTCCTTTGTTTAAAATCAACGGGTCAAGTCCAGCTGGAGCTGCTGCGACGGCGTGGCCTCAGTCGTGGCGCCAGCAGGGCGATGATAACTCCGAGCAATACCGCCAGGGCGCCATTCCGAAAAGCACTGCTTTCGCTGCTGTCCCGCATGCGCAAGTTGTCAGCTCCCAGACTTTCGATGCGACTTTTAAGTACTTCTACCCGCTCGGTCAGGCGACGATTGCTGGCGTCCAGGCTAATTGTATTTTCTGATATAGCACGCAGTTCATTCAGCTTACTGGTGGTTTGTTCCAGCTGCTGGGCTGTGGACCCCAGCTGTACGCCCAGCGCCTGGTAGTTTTCTTCCAGCTCAATGTATTTTTGGCGCAGGCTGCCCTTGTTCGCGCTGAGTATTTTCTCCCGCTCCAGCATTTTGTTCAGCAATACCCGCGCCGACTCCTGCTTCATCAGGTATTGGCTGCGGATCCAGCCCTCCTTGCCGTTGGGCATGGTCACCTGTGTAAAACCTGTTTCCTCGTCTATCTCGCCAATGATGAGGCGTGTGCCGGTAGGCATGCCGCGGTGAATAATGCGGTACTCGGTGCTGTGACCACTGCGAATGGGCACGTATTGCTTGTCACTGATGTAGCGAATCTCCTGGGCGTTGCCGCTGGCAGTGAGCAGGAGAAGAATCAGGGGTGCGATGCTTTTCAAAATCTGTGTCCTTTAAATGTTATCAGGGTAAAACTATTTTGTAGGGCTTAACGACCACTCGCGCATACACGCCAGCTTCAACATAGGGATCGATATCGGCCCAGGCCTGCGCGTCTGCAAGGCTGTCGAATTCAGCAATGATCAGGCTGCCGGTAAAGCCGGCCTCGCCGGGGTCTTCAGTGTCGATGGCCGGGTGGGGGCCCGCGACCAACAAACGACCCTCTGTTATGAGTTGCTGGGCCCTGGCAAGGTGTGCTTCCCGCGCGCCCTTGCGCAGGGGCAGGCTGTCGGGAACGTCTTCGCTGATAATGGCATAGTACATAGTGAACCTACTGGGTGTTGGCGGATTCTTCCTCGTGCATGTGCGGGGCGATCAACAGGGCTGTGATAATGGTCAGGACAATGGTAAAGCCCAGCGCAGAATACAGTTTGTAGCTCACCCAGAAAGATTCACTGAAGCGATAGGCGACAAACAGGTTGAGGCTGCCTACCAGCGTGAAGTTGCCAGCCCACAACCACAGCAGTCTGGTCCATACCGGCTTGGGCAGTTGTATCTGGCTGCCCAGGGTACGTTCCATCAGGTTGCGCTCGCCAAAAAAGTGGCTGCCGGCAAAGGCCAGCGCCAGCACCCAGTTAAAGACAGTGGGCTTCCAGAAAATGAAGGTCTGGTCTCGAAACACCAAGGTGGCCCCGCCAAACACGCTGACCGCGGCCAGCAGCCACAACAGGCGCTTTTCCAGCTTGCGGGTAATCAGCCAGGTCAATATAACCTGTAGTACCGTCGCCATAATCAGCACGGCTGTGGCTGAAAATATACCATCGAAGGTGTGTGACCAGCCGCCAATAGCAATGGTCGTGCCCTTCAGTTGGTAAGTGCCGAAGAACAGCAGCAAGGGGATGAGTTCGGTCAGTTGTTTCATGGGTTTGTGAATTCTCTCACTGGAACAAGACTCCGAGAGTCGGGATAATGGCGGCATGATAATTGATTTCCACACCCATAGTCATGCCTCTGACGGTGCCTTGCCACCATTAGAGTTGATTAAGCGGGCACAAGCGGCCGGGGTTAGCCAGTTTGCGATCACCGATCACGACACAATTGCCGGCTATTGTGAGGCCCTGGCCGTGCAATCAGGCTTCCCGGAAGGCTTTCGATTGATCAGTGGTATCGAAATGTCCTGCCAGTGGGCCAACTCCACCATCCACGTGGTGGGTCTGGATGTCGATATTGAGCATGAGTTGCTACAGCAAGGTTTGGCCATGCTGGGTGAGGCGCGGCAGGAGCGGGCCAGGATTATTGCCCGCAAGCTGGCAAAAGCCGGCATGCCAGGTGCACTGGAAGGGGCTCTTGCCGAGGCGGGTAGTAGCCAGGTGGGACGCCCCCACTTTGCTAACTGGATGCTGGCCCAGGGACATGTGGCAGACATCAACAAGGCCTTTGACAAGTATTTGGGGGCCGGCAAGATGGGCGATGTAAAAGCCTGCTGGCCACAGTTGGATGAGGTGGTGCAGTGGATAACCGGCAGCGGTGGTTCCGCTATCCTCGCGCACCCTCTCAAGTATCGCTTTACTCGCACCAAATTAAGGCGTCTACTCACCGCTTTCGTGCATGCCGGTGGCACGGTACTGGAAGTCTACAGCGGTCGCCAGATGCCGGATCAAACCCTGGACTTGTGCAAGTTGGCCACAGATTTTGACCTGCTGGCATCCGCTGGCAGTGATTTTCATCGCGAATATGACTATGGACCCCGGCTGGGAGTGGATTGCGATCGCCTGCCCGGTTCCGCCCGATTGTGGCAGCCCAAGGAGGCGCAGTGAGCCAGTTTTTCCAGGTGCACCCTGATAATCCGCAGGCCAGGCTGATTGGCCAGGCCGTGGATATTGTGCGTGGTGGCGGTGTGGTCGTCTATCCGACTGATTCCGCCTACGCACTGGGTTGCCATATCGGTGATAAGAACGCGCTGGACCGGATTCGCCGCATTCGCCGCCTGGATGCCAAGCACAACTTCACCCTGATGTGTCGCGACCTGTCTGAACTGGCCAGTTACGCCAAGGTGGATAATTGGGCCTATCGCTTATTGCGCAACAACACGCCCGGCCCCTATACCTTTATCCTCGAGGCGACCTCCGAGGTTCCCAAGCGACTCAAGCATCCCAAACGCAAAACTATCGGCTTGCGTGTGCCGGAGAATAATATCACCCTGGCCCTGTTGGCTGACCTGGGCGAGCCGATAATGAGCGCAACCCTGATTATGCCGGGTGATGAATACCCATTGATCGATCCCTACGAGGCGCGCGAACTGCTGGAGCATGAGGTGGACCTGGTGATTGATGGCGGCTACTGCGGTATGGAGCCGACCACCGTGATTGACCTGTCGCAACAGCCACCTGAGCTGGTGAGGCAGGGAAAAGGTCCGGCCGAACCCTTTCTGGGCGGCTAGGGTATAGCTAGGGAATGGCCGCGAGGGTTATAATGCGCGCTTGTATATGTTGTAGGTGACCAGTGAGCAAACCCGTCGAAGAGTCCGCTTCCACCCCATCGCTTGCCCAATTGCGCACCGGCCCTCAGCAGGGGGAAATGCCCTTTGCCGTGGTTATGGGTGAGGCAGTCACTGAGCTTCCCAAGGATCTCTATATTCCGCCGCAGGCCCTGGAAGTTATTCTGGAAGCCTTTGAAGGGCCGCTGGATCTGCTGCTGTACCTGATTCGGCGACAAAACATCGATATCCTGGAAATCGATGTGTCTGACATTACCCTGCAGTATATGAAGTATGTCGATCTGATGGATGCCATGCAGTTTGAGCTGGCAGCTGAATATTTGTTGATGGCGGCGGTGCTGGCCGAGATCAAGTCGCGTATGTTGTTGCCGCGTACCAGCGCCATTGAAGAAGATGAAGAAGATCCGCGCGCGCAACTGATCAGGCGCCTGCAGGAGTACGAGCGATTCAAGAAGGCAGCTGAAGATATTGATGAGTTGCCGCGTTTACATAGAGAGACCTTCACCGGCTCGGCCAATCCGCCAGTCCTGGATCGCACCCGGCCCGACCCGGATGTGGATATGCGCGAACTGCTGGTAGCGCTGGGCGAGGTGATGCGGCGCGCCGATATGTACGAGCACCACCAGATTCAGCGCGAGGCCTTGTCAACACGGGAGCGCATGACCGACGTGCTCGATGCCTTGCGCGGCAACCAATTTGTGCCCTTTGTTGCCCTGTTTAAAGTCGAAGAGGGCCGCCTTGGCGTGGTAGTGACCTTTATTGCCATCATGGAGTTGATCAAGGAAGCGCTGGTCGAAATCGTACAGACCGAGGGCTTCGGCCCGATACACGTGAAGGCCAGGGTGGCAGCCGTAGAGGACAACTACGGTCTTGATGATCTCGACGATGATGAACCACAAGAGAGAGAGGAACCAGGAAATTAGTATGGCTGAAATCGGTTTGTTACAGATTTTGGAGGGCGCGATTCTGGCGGCAGGCAGACCCCTGACGGTACAGAATATGGCGGAGCTGTTTGAAGAGCAGGAGCGGCCAGAAAACACCGAAATTCGCGAGGCACTCAAGCAAATAGCGGAGCGCTGTGAAGACCGCGGCTACGAACTACTGGAAGTTGCCAGTGGTTTTAGATTCCAGGTGCGCCAGCAGCTGAGCCCGTGGGTGGCGCGCTTGTGGGTGGAGCGCCCCGCCAAGTACTCCCGTGCCATGCTGGAAACCCTGGCACTGATTGCCTACCGGCAGCCTATTACCCGTGGTGAGATAGAAGAAATTCGCGGCGTGGCGGTGAGTTCCAATATCATCAAGACCCTGCACGAGCGGGAGTGGATACGAGTGATAGGGCACCGCGATGTACCTGGTCGCCCGGCCATGTATGCCACTACCCGGCAATTTCTGGATTATTTCAACCTCAAGAACCTCGACCAATTGCCCGCCCTGGCGGAGATTCGTGATTTCGACACCCTCACCAAGGAATTGGGCTTCGAGCCACTGCCAGAGCTGAGTGAAGAGGCAGAGACAGTTACAGAAGACGACGATATGCAGCGAGAACATGGCTGATAACGACGAGAAACTACAAAAGGTATTGGCGCGTGCGGGCTATGGCTCGCGCCGTGAAATGGAGCGCTGGATTCAGGCGGGCCGTATTGCGGTAGAGGGCAAAATTGCCACCCTGGGGGATCGGGTCGACAGTCATGCCCGCATTGAAGTGGATGGCAAATCGGTAGAAATCGGCGGCAAGCAAACCACCCGGGTTTTGCTCTATCACAAGCCTCCCGGTGAGGTCAGTACGCGCAAGGATCCCCAGGGTCGCAAAACGGTTTTCGACCGCTTGCCAAAACTCAGTTCTGGTCGCTGGATATCCATTGGCCGTCTCGATTACAACACCAGCGGCTTGCTGCTTTTTACTACCGACGGCGAACTGGCCAATGTGCTGATGCACCCCTCCTCGAATATCGAGCGCGAATACATGGTGCGGGTGCGGGGCGAGGTCAGTGAAGATACGCTCAAAATTTTGCAAAAAGGTGTGCAGCTGGAAGATGGTATGGCGCGCTTCACCGATATCCAGGATGGTGGGGGTGAGGGCAGTAATCACTGGTATTACGTGGTTATTATGGAAGGTCGCACCCGCGAGGTAAGACGCCTGTGGGAGTCACAGGACTGTGAGGTATCCCGTCTCAAACGCACCCGTTATGGCAGCGTGTTTATTCCATCCCAGGTCAAACAGGGTATGTGGATAGAGCTGGGCCCCAAGGAGGTCAAGGCTCTTTACCGACAGGGCAACATGGAAAACAAGCCGCTGGAAAGAGCCACGCCGGATGAGCGCAAGCGTCAGGAGCGGCAGTTGTCAAAGCGCACTGGAGTATCCCGCCGGCGCCGTTGAGCTATTGCGCGTTAAGTGCCTCTCCATTTACACCCAAACTATCATCACCCATCAGGTACAAGTAAGCTGGCATCAAATCATCCGGTGTTTTCAGCGTATTGGGGTTTTCGCCGGGATAGGCAGCGGCGCGCATGGCGGTGCGCGTGGCGCCCGGATTAAGGCTGTTGACCCGAATATTGGTGGTGTTTTCCAGTTCGTCCGCCAGTACCTGCATCATGCCCTCGGTGGCAAACTTAGAGACCGCATAGGCACCCCAGAAGGCGCGACCTTTGCGACCCACACCGGAAGAGGTGAAGAGTATCGAGGCCTTGGGCGCCGCATTCAAAAGTGGCAGCAGGGCCTGGGTCAGCATCATTTGCGCGTTGACGTTTACCTGCATGATGTCCTGCCATTGCTGTGAATTGATCGACTCAATGGGGCGCATTTCGCCGAGGATGGAAGCGTTGTGCAACAGCCCGTCAAGCTTGCCAAATTCCTCGCCGATACTGGCGGCCAGGTGTTGGTAGTCTTCGTCGCTGGCCGGTAACAGGTCCAGTTCAAATATAGCCGGCTGCACATGCCCGGCTGCTTCGATGGTGTCGTAGGTGGCTTCCAGTTTAGCAACCGTGCGGCCCAGCAAAATGGCCGTGGCGCCGTGGGCGGCAAAGGTGGTGGCTGCGACTTTGCCGATGCCGTCGCCGGCGCCGGTGATCAGGATCACCTTGTCCTGCAGCAGGTCTGCGGGGGCGGCGTAGTTGCGTATGTTGTCGGTCACGGTTTGTTCTCCTATTTAAACGCACCGGCGATTAACTCAAGCAACTCATCACCGCTTTGCGCCACCGCATCGGCTCCCCAATCAGACACATCGTCATCCTGATGTATATATCCGTAGGCCGCCGCTATGGTGTACATGCCAGCGTTGCGCCCAGCCTGTATGTCGCGCAGGTGATCGCCAATATAGATGGCCGCGTGGGGCGGACACTCCAGTTGCAAACAATTAAGCAGCAATGGTTCCGGGTGCGGTTTGCGTTGGCTGACGTGGTCGGGACAGACAATGCTCCCTGGTGGTGGGCTAAAGTCCATGGCTTGTATCAGCGGATCAGTCAGGTAACTGGGCTTATTGGTGGAGATCCCCCAGCGGATGTCAGCAGACTGCAGTTCTGCAAGTAGTTCGGTAATACCCTGGTAGACCAGCGTGGCGCTGCCGAGCATGCCCTGGTATATATCCAGGAAGCGCAGTCGCCTGCTTTCGAAAAGCTCATCCTCCGGCGTGATATCCAGCGCCAGTGCCACCATGGCCCTGGCCCCATCCGAGACGTGAGCGCGGATCTGCGCCTCTGGTAGCGGCCCAAGATCGTGCTCGGATCGCAGCTGTTGCACCACCGCCACAAATTCAGGCGCGGTATCCAACAGGGTGCCGTCCAGGTCGAAGATGACGGCCTGCAGGCGCGGGGGAAATAAGCTGTTCATAATGGCCTGCTCACATGGGTTTAGACGCATGCACCATGTAATTTACACTGACGTCTCGCTCTTCCAGCCAGTAGTTCTGGGTGATGGGGTTGTAGCAAAGACCGGTCATGTCCTGCAGCTCCAATCCAGCGTTGCGCACCCAACTGGCCAGCTCGGAAGGCTTTATAAACTTGTTGTAGTCGTGCGTGCCCTTGGGCAACAGTTTGAGTACATACTCGGCACCGACAATCGCGAAGGCATAGGCCTTGGGGTTGCGGTTAATGGTGGAAAAGTACACATGGCCACCGGGCCGGCACAATTCGGCACAGGCTTGTACGACCGAGGCCGGGTCTGGCACGTGCTCCAGCATTTCCAGGCAGCACACCAGGTCGAAACTAGCCGGCTGATCAGCGGCCATCTGTTCTGCAGTGCACTGCCTATACGCAACTTCAACACCGGATTCGAGTTGATGAATACGGGCCACGTTGAGGGGCGCCTCGCCCATATCAATGCCGGTCACCGTGGCGCCACGTTGCGCCATGGCCTCGGCAAGAATGCCGCCACCACAGCCCACATCAATAAGCGTCTTGCCGGCAACCGGTGACAGGCGATCGATAAAATTGGCACGCAAGGGGTTGATCTCATGCAGCGGCTTGAATTCGCTGTTGCGATCCCACCAGCGCGACGCCAATTCCTCAAACTTGCGGATTTCTCTGGGGTCTACGTTCAGCTGTGTCTGGCTCACGATGGGGATCTTCCTGCTGCGATGGTCCTGGCCCAGGTCTGGGTGCGCGCCATGATAGCTGGCAAATCCATTTGGGTTAGCTGACGGTCTCGCATTACGGCATTGCCGCCGACCCAGCTGTGCGTTACCTGGCTGGGCTGAGTGGCATAAACCAATTGCGATATGGGGTTGTAAACGGGTTGCGTCTCCGGTTGATAGAAATCGACGGCAATCAGGTCGGCGAGTTTGCCCGGCTCAAGACTGCCAAGACTATCCTGCAAGCCCATGGCGCGTGCGCCCGCCATGGTGGCCATATGCAGGGCGGCATGGGCCGGCAGGGCGATGGCATCACCGGTGCCCAGCTTGGCCAACAGGGCGGCGCTGCGCATCTCGCCAAACATACTCAGGTCGTTGTTGCTGGCGGCGCCATCGCTGCCCAATGCTACATTGACGCCCGCGGCCAGCAGCTCCGAGACCGGGCAGCGGCCAGAGCCCAGCTTCATATTCGAATCGGGGCAGTGAATAACATGCGCGCCGACGGCGGCCAGTAACTCAATTTCATCGGCGTCCAGTTCGGTCATGTGCACGCACTGGGTGCGCGGTCCGATCAGGCCCAGTTCATTGAGAGTTGCCAGCGGGCGCTGTCCGGTCGCTTGCTGCGCTTCTCTAATCTCATCGGCAGTCTCGTGCAGGTGAATATGCACCGGCAGATCGAGCTCATTGGCCAGCATGGAGATTTTCTTGAGGGCGGCGGGGTTCACTGTATACGGTGCGTGGGGTCCAAACACCACTTTGACCAGCTCGCTGTGCTTCAAATCGTCGCGCAGGGCCAGACCTTTGCTGATGTAGTCGTCGGCATCTTTGCCCCAGGCCGAAGCAAAATCAAAGATCGGGAAACTGAGCTGGCAGCGCATGCCCGCTTGCTGGCTCTGCTGGGCGACCACGTTTGGGAAGAAATACATATCGCTAAAGCAGGTAGTACCGGCCCGCAACATCTCTGCGATCGCCAGGTTGCTACCGTCGCGGACGAACTGCGCACTGACATGCTGTGCTTCAGCGGGCCATATATGGTCCTGCAACCAGGGCATCAGTGGATAATCGTCAGCGTAGCCGCGCAACAGGCTCATGGCGGCGTGACCGTGCATGTTGATCAAACCGGGCAGCAGCACATGGCCGGGTAGTTCCAGTACTTCGCTGGCGGTCATTTGCCGGGCCTGCTCGGCTGGCAGTACGGCACTGATAAGGCCGTCGCTAATGGCCACCGCGTGATTCTGCAGTACCTGTCGCTCGGGTATTACCGGGATAACCCAGCCGGCAAATATAAGAGTGTCTACCACTTCTCGCATGCAAGAATTACAACTTTATTCATGGCCGGGAAGTATACCCGTAAAAGTGGAAAAAAATGGCTAAAAATCACGCCAGTCTCTATAATCGGTCGATTGTATAACCCCTGCCTGGAACATTTAACGAATGGCTGACCTCGCCAACCGAATAGTATCCGTAAATATCGAAGATGAACTGAAGCAATCCTACCTGGATTACGCCATGAGCGTGATCGTGGGAAGGGCGCTGCCGGATGTTCGCGACGGCCTCAAGCCAGTACACCGGCGCATTCTGTTCGCCATGAACGAGCTCAATAACGACTGGAACAAGGCCTACAAAAAGTCGGCCCGTATTGTCGGTGATGTGATCGGTAAGTATCACCCACACGGTGATTCGGCTGTCTACGAGGCGATTGTGCGAATGGCGCAGCCATTCTCCCTGCGCTACATGTTGGTGGATGGACAGGGCAACTTCGGCTCCGTTGATGGTGATTCAGCGGCCGCCATGCGTTACACCGAGATTCGTATGCGCAAAATTGCCCACGAGTTATTGTCGGACCTGGACAAGGAAACTGTGGACTTTGTGCCCAACTACGATGGCACCGAACAGATCCCCGCCGTTATGCCCACCCGCGTTCCCAACCTGCTGATCAATGGATCAACCGGTATCGCGGTAGGCATGGCCACCAATATCCCGCCCCATAACCTGAACGAGGTAATCAGTGCCTGCCTGGCGCTTATGGATAACCCGGCTATGGATATCGATGAGCTGATGCAGCATATACCGGGCCCGGATTTCCCCACGGCCGCCATTATCAATGGTCGAGCCGGTATCCTGGAGGCTTATCGGACCGGCCGTGGCCGCATTTACGTGCGCGCCCGGGCCGAGGTAATACCCAACGAAAAAACCGGCAAAGACACCATTCTGATCCACGAACTGCCCTACCAGGTGAACAAGGCGCGCCTGATCGAGAAAATCGCGGAGCTGGTTAAAGACAAGAAGATAGAAGGCATCACCGAGCTGCGCGACGAATCCGACAAGGATGGTATGCGTGTAGTCATCGAATTGCGCCGTGGTGAAATAGGCGACGTGGTGCTTAACAACCTGTACTCACAGACCCAGCTGCAGTCAGTATTTGGCATCAATATGGTTGCGTTGGTGGATGGCCAGCCGAAGCTGCTCAATCTCAAGGAAATTATTCAGGCCTTTATTCGCCACCGCCGCGAGGTGGTGACCCGTCGCACCGTCTATTTATTGCGCAAGGCGCGCGAGCGCGGCCACGTGCTGGAAGGCCTGGCTATAGCGCTGGCCAATATCGACCCTATTATCGCCCTGATCAAGGCGTCAACGAATTCCGCCGAGGCGCGAGAGAAACTCATCGCCCAGGGCTGGGCGCCCGGCGAAGTCTCCGCCATGTTGGAACGTGCCGGTGATAACGCCTGCCGGCCCGACGGCCTGGAAGAGCAATACGGCCTGCGCGATGGCAACTATTACCTGTCTCCAGCGCAAGCGCAGGCGATTCTCGAGTTGCGTCTGCACCGCCTGACCGGCCTGGAACATGAAAAACTCATACAGGAATACCAGGAAAAACTGGTCGAAATTGCCGGTTACCTGGAGATTTTGTCTGATACCGAGCGCCTCAAGCAGGTGATTCGTGAAGAGCTGCAAGAAATAGTTGAAGCTTATGGCGATGAGCGCCGCACAGAAATCACCGACTCTGCCCACGACCTGACCGTGGAAGATTTGATCACCGAAGAAGACCGGGTGGTGACTATTTCTCACGGCGGTTACGCCAAGACTCAGCCCCTGACCGATTACCAGGCCCAGCGCCGTGGTGGCATGGGTAAGTCGGCCACGGCTGTAAAAGACGAAGATTTTGTCGAGCACCTGCTGATCGCCAATACCCACGACACGATTTTGTGTTTTACCAATGTGGGCAAGGTCTACTGGCTCAAGGTGTTCCACATACCGGTGGCCGGACGCGGTTCACGCGGACGTCCCATGGTGAACTTGCTGCCGCTGGATGATGGTGAGCGCATCACCTCAATTCTGCCGGTCGCTGAATACACCGAGGGTCACTTTATCTTTATGGCTACCTCCAACGGCACGGTTAAGAAGACGGCACTGACCCATTTCTCCCGCCAACGCAGCGTCGGCTTGCGTGCCCTGGCACTGGAAGAGGGCGATGTGTTGGTTGGCACGGCCATCACCGATGGCAGCAAAGACGTGATGCTGTTCAGCACCTCTGGCAAAGCGGTACGCTTCAGCGAAAAGGCCGTGCGGGTCATGGGTCGTACCGCTAAAGGTGTGCGTGGCATAAAACTTAAAGATGGCCAGCGCATGATTTCGCTGATCATTCCCGCTGAGGGCGGCAAGGTGCTGAGCGTCAGCCAGAACGGCTACGGCAAGCGCACCGAAGTCGGCGAATTCCCCACCAAGGGTCGGGGCACCCAGGGTGTGATCTCCATGCAAACCAGTGATCGCAATGGTGAGCTGGTAGGTGCGGTGCAGGTGTTTGAGGGCGACGAGCTGATGTTGATTTCTGACCAGGGTACACTGGTGCGTACGCGCGCTGATGAAGTCTCTATTCTCGGTCGCAACACCCAGGGCGTGCGCGTGATCAAGCTCAAAAAAGGCGAGAAGCTGGTGGGTGTTGAGCGTATCGATGAGCCGGAAGAAACGCCGGACTACGAAGACGAAGCCGACGCCCCCGTGGTCGGGACTGATACAAGCGCACCGGCATCCGCACCCGCAGCAGAAGACTTAGACTCCGGCGAAGAAGACGCCCCCGAGTAAAAACCCCCGGTACTATAAGGAAGCGAGACATGACTCGTAGCTACAATTTTTGCGCGGGTCCGGCAGCCTTGCCGGAACCGGTATTGGAACAAGCCCGTGACGAAATGCTCAATTGGCACGACGCCGGTTTGTCCATAATGGAAATGAGCCACCGCAGCCCGGAAATTGTCGGCATTGCCCAGCGCGCCGAACAGGATTTTCGTGACCTGTTGGCCATTCCCGATGATTACGCGGTGTTGTTTTTACAAGGTGGTGCCAGCAGCCAGTTTTCAGCCATACCGCTAAATCTGGGGACTGATAAGCAACAGGCTGACTATCTCAATACCGGGCAGTGGTCAAAAAAGGCGATTGCCGAGGCCAGGCGTTACCTGGACGTGAACGTGGTTGCCACGGCCGAGGCAGACAACTTCGCCTGCATTCCGCCCCAGGCGGAATGGAATCTGTCAGCCGATGCGGCCTATATGCACTACACACCCAATGAGACTATCGGCGGGGTAGAGTTTTTCTGGACCCCGCAAGTTGACGCACCCTTAGTGGTGGATATGTCCTCCACTATCCTGTCGCGCCCCATCACGGTCAGTGATTACGGGGTAATCTACGCCGGTGCCCAGAAGAATATTGGTCCCGCCGGCCTGACCCTGGTGATTGTGCACCGTGATTTGTTGGGCCGGGCCGATGCCAAGTGTCCGGCCATGCTCAACTGGAAGATCGCGGCAGACAATGACTCCATGTACAACACGCCGCCGACCTACGCTTTGTACCTGGCGGGACTGGTGTTTACGTGGCTTAAAGAACAGGGCGGCTTGACTGCCATGGAGATCGTCAATCGTCGCAAGGCTGAAAAGCTCTACGCGGCTATTGATAACAGCGGCTTTTACGCCAACCCGGTGGAAATACCCAGTCGCTCGCTGATGAACGTGCCGTTTACCCTGGCCAATGCTGATCTGGACAAGCAATTTCTGCAGGAAGCAGAGGTGGCAGGCCTGTTGAACCTGAAAGGACACCGCAGCGTCGGTGGTATGCGCGCCAGTATTTACAATGCGGTGAGTGAACAAGCGGTGGATGCTCTGATAAGCTTCATGCAGGATTTTGAAGGACGTAACGCCTAACAGGAATGAGTGACGAGAAAGACCTGGATAAGGTCAGGGAACAAATCGACAGTATCGACCGGCAACTCCAGGAGTTGATCAACCGGCGGGCCAGCTGTGCCCAGGCAGTGGCCGATATCAAAATGGCCGAAGTCATGGCGGCGCGCGAGCGTGGTGAAGGAGAGCAGGAGGTCGTTTATTACCGGCCAGAGCGCGAGGCGCAGGTTCTCAACCGCATCAAGGAGCGTAACGAAGGGCCCCTGGCAGCTGAAAATGTTGCCTTGATTTTCCGCGAGATCATGTCTGCCTGCCTGGCACTGGAGCGGCCCATGCAGGTGGCTTACCTGGGGCCGGAGGGCACGTTTACCCAGGCGGCAACCATCAAGCATTTTGGTCACGCCGTGGTCAGCATTCCCCAGGGCACCATCGATTCGGTGTTCAACCAGGTAGAGGCGGAGGATTGTAACTACGGCGTTGTGCCGGTGGAGAACTCCACCGAGGGCATGGTCAGCCATACCCTCGATAACTTCATGGATTCGACCCTGCGCATCTGTGGCGAAGTCGAAATGCAAATTCATCACCATATGCTGATTGGCCAGCAGACCACCGCCGATACCGTGCAGCGTATTTGTGCCCACCAGCAGGCGCTGGCCCAGTGCCGTGGCTGGTTGGAGCAGTACTGGCCGCAGGTGGAAAAAGTAGCGGTGTCCAGCAATGGAGAGGCGGCGCGCCTGGCCGCTGCTGAGCCCGGTGTGGCGGCTATTGCCGGCGATATGGCTGCGGAGCAGTACGGGCTGGAGAAGCTGCATGAAAACATTGAAGACTCCGCTCACAATACCACCCGATTTCTTATTATCGGCCGGGGCGAGGTACCGCCCAGTGGCGCTGACAAGACATCTATTATCGTATCCACTCGCAATCGTCCAGGTGCGCTATTCGGTTTGCTGGAGCCCTTTCATCGGGCTGGCGTGAGCCTTACCCGTATCGATACCCGACCTTCGCGCACCGAGAAGTGGGCCTATGTATTCTTTATAGAGTTCGAAGGGCACTTGCAGGACCCGGCTATCGCCACTGTTATTGCCGAGCTGGAAGAGCAATCTATTTTACTCAAGTCGCTGGGTTCCTATCCCAAGGCGGTACTCTGATCCCGTGACGGCACAAGTGAATAAAATTCTGGTGATGGGCCTGGGCCTGATCGGCGGATCACTGGCGCGATCGCTCAAGCAGAGCGGTTTTTGCAAGCATGTCAGTGGCTGGGGTTATCGCGATGTCTCCCTCAAGAAGGGCATTGCACAGGGTGTTATCGACAGTTACAGCCTGGATATGGAAGAGGCGCTGGCCGGTGCCGACATTGTGGTTATTGGTACGCCAACCCTTACAGCCAACACCGTTATGAAAGAAATTTTGCCCCTGGTCGGTGCCGACACGGTGATTACCGATGTGGCCAGTGTTAAAGGGAGCCTGGTAGAAGCATCAGCTGGCGCCGCTAATTTCGTGCCCGCACACCCTATTGCCGGCTCCGAGCAGAGCGGGGTAGATGCCTCTCGCGCGGATCTGTTTGTTGACCACCGGGTGATTTTGACGCCCACCGACAACACCGATGCCACCGCCCTGGAACTGGTGCGCGCCATGTGGGCCAGCACCGGTGCCGATGTTGTGGAAATGGGCGTGGTAGAGCACGACGCGATATTGGCGGCCACCAGTCATTTGCCGCATGTGCTGGCCTATACCCTGGTTGATGCGCTGGCGCACAGCGAGTTGAGCGCCGACATTTTTCGTTTTGCCGCCGGTGGGTTTCGGGATTTTACCCGTATCGCCTCCAGTGACCCGGTGATGTGGCGCGACATCGCCCTGGCCAATCGCGATGAACTACTCAAGGCTATCGATAATTTCAGCGTGCACCTGGGCAGCTTGCGCGAGGCGGTCGCCAATGCCGACGGCGCGGCCCTGGAGGCAACTTTTACCGGTGCCAAAGCAGCCCGTGATGCATTTACCGCTGATAAAAAAGAACAGCAGGAGGCCGACTAGTGGACTTCCGGATACTGCCAGGCGGCGCCATACGTGGCGAAGCGCGTGTGCCCGGGGATAAATCCATTTCCCATCGCTCCATAATGTTGGGCTCCCTGGCCGAGGGTACCACCCATATCAGCGGTTTTTTGGAGGGCGAGGATGCGCTCGCGACGGTGGCGGCTTTTCGCGCTATGGGAGTAGAGATCGAAGGTCCTGAAGAGGGTCGGGTAACCATCCACGGTGTTGGCCTGCACGGTTTGCGCGCCCCCAGCGAAGCTATAGACGTCGGTAATTCTGGCACTTCCATGCGCTTGCTGTCGGGTTTGCTGGCTGGCCAGGCCTTCGACAGCGAACTCACCGGTGATACATCCCTGTGCGGCAGACCGATGGGCCGGGTAATCACGCCCCTGTCGCTAATGGATGCAAAGATAGAGGGCGCAGAAGGTGGCAAGCCGCCACTGCATATAAGCGGTAGCGGAGGTCTCAAGGCGATACATTACGATCTGCCCATGGCCAGTGCCCAGGTAAAATCCTGTGTACTGCTGGCCGGTCTCTATGCCGCTGGCGAGACCTCGGTTACCGAGCCCGCGCCTACCCGCGATCATACCGAGCGCATGTTGCGTGGCTTTGGCTACACAGTGAATCGCAATGAGCGGGGCGTGATCAGCCTGCGTGGCGGCGGTGTCCTGCAAGCGGCCGATATTGAAGTGCCCGCCGATATATCATCGGCGGCGTTTTTTCTGGTGGCCGCCTGTATCGCACCGGGGTCGGAGCTTATTCTCAATCATGTTGGCGTCAATCCGACCCGGGTCGGCGTGATTCGCCTGCTTGAATTGATGGGTGCCGATATCGAGCTGCTGGATCAACGCGAAGTGGGTGGTGAACCGGTTGCCGATATCCGGGTGCGCGGGTCGCAGCTACACGGCATAGAGATTCCCCGGGAGCAGATTCCGCTGGCCATCGACGAATTTCCGGCACTGTTTATAGCCGCGGCCTGCGCCGAGGGCAGAACTGTGTTGCGCGGTGCCGAGGAACTGCGGGTCAAGGAGAGCGATCGCATTGCGGCCATGGCCGAGGGTCTTAACACCTTGGGCGTGGTTACCGAAGTGCTGGACGACGGCATTATTATTGAGGGATTCGGTGCCGACGGCAGTTTCGGCGGCGGTAAAATAGCAAGCTACCACGACCACCGTATCGCCATGGCATTTGCGGTGGCTGCGCTGCGCGCGTCCAGTGAGATCCAGATATTGGGCGCAGATAATGTAGCGACCTCCTTCCCCGGCTTTGACGCCCTGGCACGCGGCCTGGGCCTGCAGATTTCAGTCATCTCATGACTGAGGCCATACCTGTTATCACCGTAGACGGCCCCAGTGGTGCCGGCAAGGGTACGGTGGCCCATCTTTTGGCCGGGCAATTAGGTTGGCATTTACTCGATAGTGGTGCCCTGTACCGTGTTACCGCCTATGCCTGTGAGTATGAGGGCATTGGCCTGGCCGACGAGCAACGGGTAGCGGCAGTTGCGCGCGACCTGCAGGTGCGCTTTGTACGAGCCGACAGCGGCGAAGTACTGGTGTATTACAAGGATCACGATGCCAGCCGCGCCATTCGCACCGAAGAGGGCGGTCGCGGTGCCTCTACAGTAGGCGCCATGCCATTGGTGCGGGCAGCGTTATTGCAGCGTCAACGGAACTTTCAGCAGGCCCCTGGCCTGGTTGCCGACGGCAGGGATATGGGCACGGTGGTGTTTCCCGATGCGCCCCTCAAGTTTTTCCTCACCGCCAGCGCGCAAGAGCGCGCCCAGCGGCGCTATAAGCAGTTGAAAGACAAGGGGGAAAGTGTTAATCTCGCGCGCCTTTTAGGGGACATACAGGAACGAGATGAGCGAGATAGCTCCCGTTCGGTGTCTCCCTTGTTACCGGCTGACGATGCCATTGTCATCGACAGTACGGCAACACCCATCGATGACGTGTTCGCAAAGGTCATGACATCGGTAAACGCCCGCTTCGGAGCTTGACCAGTATTGGTTTCGCGGCAGGTTTGTTAGAATTGACCCGTGCCAGCTGGTGGTACGGCAAAAACAGGTAATTATCTTATGAGCGAAAGCTTCGCCGAACTATTTGAAGAAAGTCTAAAAACTGTTGATATGCAGCCCGGTGCTATCGTCACAGGTGTTGTCATTGATATCGACAGTGAGTGGGTAACCGTACACGCTGGCCTCAAGTCAGAAGGTGTTATTCCCCTTTCACAATTCCTGGATGCCGCAGGTGAATGCGCACTCGTTATTGGTGATGAGGTGCAGGTTGCACTGGAAACCGTTGAAGACGGATTTGGCGAGACCAAGTTGTCCCGCGAAAAAGCCAAGCGCGCTGAGAGCTGGAAAGAATTGGAAGCTGCACACGAAGCTGATGCCGTGGTTAAGGGTGTCATTAACGGCAAGGTCAAAGGTGGCTTTACGGTTGATATCAACACTATCCGCGCATTCCTGCCAGGTTCACTGGTAGACGTGCGTCCGGTCCGCGAGACCGTTCACCTGGAAGGCCAGGAACTGGAATTCAAGGTTATCAAGCTGGACCAGAAGCGCAACAACGTGGTTGTTTCACGTCGTGCGGTCATGGAAGCTGCCAACAGTGTTGAGCGCGATGCACTGCTGGCTACGCTGCAGGAAGGCATGTCGGTTAAGGGTATCGTCAAGAACCTGACCGACTACGGTGCCTTTGTTGACCTGGGCGGTGTTGACGGTCTGCTGCACATCACCGATATGGCCTGGAGACGCATCAAGCATCCTAGCGAAATCGTTGAAGTTGGCCAGGAAATCGACGTCAAGATCCTCAAGTTTGACCGTGAGCGCAATCGCGTATCACTGGGCCTGAAACAGCTGGGTGACGATCCCTGGGTGGATATCAAGGCACGTTACCCCGAGAACAGCCGGGTACAGGCGCGTATTACCAATCTTACCGACTACGGCTGTTTCGCCGAGCTGGAAGAGGGTGTGGAAGGCCTGGTACACGTATCCGAGATGGATTGGACCAACAAGAATGTACACCCCTCCAAGATCGTTCAGTTGGGCGACGAAGTAGAAGTGATGATTCTGGACATCGACGAAGAACGTCGTCGTATTTCCCTGGGTATCAAGCAGTGTCAGCAAAACCCCTGGGATGCATTTGGTTCTCAGTACGCCAAGGGCAACAAGATCAAGGGTAACATCAAGTCTATTACTGACTTCGGTATCTTTATTGGTCTGGAAGGCAACATTGACGGCCTGGTGCACTTGTCTGACATTTCCTGGAACGAAGTGGGCGAAGAAGCCGTTCGCAACTACAACAAGGGTGACGAGATCGAAACTATCATCCTGTCCATCGACTCAGAGCGCGAGCGCATCTCACTGGGCATCAAGCAGCTGGAAGATGATCCCTTCAACAACTACGTCGCTGAGAACGATCGCGGCGCGATTGTGACCGGTGTCATCAAGGCAGTAGATGCCAAGGGTGCTGTTATCGAGCTGGCCGAAGAGGTACAAGGTTACCTGAAGGCTTCTGAACTGAGCCGCGATCGTGTTGAAGATGCACGTACGGTACTCAAGGAAGGCGAGTCTATCGAAGCCAAGATTGTCAGTGTCGATCGCAAGAACCGCGGTCTGTCCCTGTCTATTAAGGCCAAGGACTATGACGATGAGAAAGACGCTGTGAAGTCCCTCAAGGAGAAGACTGCTGAAGCAACTTCTCCGGGCACCATTGGTGACCTGATCAAGGCGCAAATGAGCGATAAGTAAGTTTCGCTTACCAATCTCAGAACGATGGAAAGGGTCCGCATTGCGGGCCCTTTTTCGTAGGTGCTACATTTTCCCCAGCAGTTCTTCCGGTTCAGATGTTAAGATACCAGCACTTTTTGAGCTGTAAAAAAGGGATGTATGTGCTGGCTGCTCCATTACCAACGGTAGAAATAAATCCAGAAATAGCGCCGACCGCGGTGGTTATTTGGCTGCACGGACTCGGTGCTGACGGACATGATTTCGAGCCCATCGTGCCGGCACTTTGCCTGCCTGCTGATTTGCCGATTCGCTTCGTGTTTCCCCACGCTCCCGAGATGTCCGTTACTGCCTTCGGTGGTCAGCGAGCGCGGGCGTGGTTTGATTTCAGCCCAGGGGGGGGTGCTGACTCAAGGGGTTTGAAAAAATCCGTCTTGCAGATTCATGATCTTATCCAAAACGAGATAGACAACGGCATACCTGTCGAGCGTATCCTGCTGGCGGGCTTTTCCCAGGGCGGAGTATTGGCCTTCCAGACTGCGCTGTACTATCCGAGACGCCTGGCGGGAATTCTCGCCTTGTCTACTTTTTTGACCGATACTGAAAACCTGGGTTCCCCCAAAGCGCAAGTCAACGCGCAGATTCCTATTCTACTGTGCCACGGACGACAGGATATGGTATTGCCACTGGCCATGGGCAAGTCGGCCTTCACCACATTAAAAAGCGCTGGCTACCCGGTTGAGTGGCACGAATATCCCATGGGACACGAGGTGTGTGCCGAGGAAATTCAGGAGATCAGTCGCTGGCTCCAGTCAGTTCTTGCGTGGAGGACAATGCAATGAAATTGAACACCATGACTTACCAGGTCGACGGTCGGGTGGCGCGTATCACCCTTGATCGCCCCAAACGCGGTAACGGCATTACCATGGATATGCCGCGGGAATTGGAACACTGCGTTGAGCAGGCCGACATTGACCAGAACGTGCACGTTATCGCGCTGAGTGGCAATGGCACGGGCTTTTGTGGTGGCTACGACCTGGTGGCTTCCGCAGAGGGCGGTGACGCCGGTGGTTTTTCCTCCGAGGATGTTGACCAGACGGTGCTCAGTAGTGCCGCACAGGGGAAAAACCACGACCCCCGTGAAACCTGGGATCCGATGGTCGACTACCAGATGATGTCTCGCAACGTAAAAGGTTTTATGAGTTTGTTCCACGCGGACAAACCCGTGGTATGCAAAGTGCACGGTTACTGTGTGGCGGGCGGCACCGACATGGCCCTGTGCAGTGATTTACTGGTCATCGAAGACAAGGCCAAAATCGGCTATCCGCCAGCGCGCGTATGGGGTAGCCCGACCACGTCGATCTGGGCCTTTCGTATTGGCGTGATGCGGGCCAAGCGCCTGCTTTTTACCGGTGACTGTTTAAGCGGGGATGAAGCACTTGAATGGGGACTGGCCATCGATAGCGCGCCGGCCGATCAACTGGATGCGAGATTTGAAGACCTGGTGCAGCGCATTGCCATGATGCCGATCAACCAGCTCATCATGATGAAGAAACTACTCAACACCCATATGGAGAACCAGGGCCTGGCCAGTACCCAGTTGCTGGGTACCGTGTTTGATGGCATCACCCGCCATACACCCGAGGGTTATGCCTTCCAGCAGCAGGCCAAGGAGCAGGGCTTTATGCAGGCCGTGCGCGACCGCGATGAACCCTATGGGGATTTCGGTAGGACGCCGTCAGGGGTAGTCGATGAGTCGGCGAGGTGATAGAAGCGCCAGTCGATTTTCTCGACCCAGCGCCTTGTTGGCTTGCGGTGCCCTGTTGGGCGCGTTGCTCGCTGCTACCGGCATCCTCGAAAAACCCCAGCAACAAAGTGTCCATGATCCGGTAGCCAGGGTTAACGGTGAGGCTATAAGGCGGGAAGAATTTTTGGGTGACCTGGATTTGCTGGCCAGCGATAAGCGCAACAAGATGAGCAGCGCCGATAGGCGCCATGTACTGGATCGCATCATTGAAGAAAGATTGTTAATCGAGCGCGGCTTGAGTATCGGTTTAGCCAGCTCTGACTCCGCTGTTCGTAAAACCATCGTCGACGCCATGATCCAGACCGTGATCAGCGACAGCAGCAGTGCGCTGCCCAGCGACGAGCAGTTGCGCGACTTTTACCGTGACAATACAGACTACTTTGCCAGGTTTGCATCGTAGTGATCCTGGCCCTGCTTGGCAGGGGTGTCATGGACGTTCTTGCTGCCCGGCGGACCGAGGCGATTGATGTGTTGTCAGCAGCATTGTGCGGTCTGGGTGTGTACTGGTTTTTACAGCGGCTTTATTTTTAGTTCACTAGAATTGGCAAAACAAAAGGCGGATTGCATATGGATTTAATGTCACTATTGATGGTCGGGCTGCTGGCCGGGGCGGAGTTCTCTCCCCAGGCAGAGCGCGGCAAGCAACACTATGAACAACACTGCGCTGACTGCCATTTGATGACCCTGCGGGGGTCTGGTCACGGTCCTGAGTTGGCTGGCCCCAATTTTCGCCGCTCCTGGGGGGCGCGTACCAGCACCGACCTGTTCCAGCAGATCAAGGCCACCATGCCGCCAGCTAACCCGGCGCTGGGCGAGCAGGCTTACATCGATATTGTCGCCTATATTGTGCAGGCTAATGACATTGAGATCGGCGCGGTAGAACTAACCGCGGCAGCACCACGGTCATTGACAACAGGGAAGGCGGTGGCCGGTAAAGCCTCCACTTGGCAGTCATTCCAGTCGCCGGATACCATTGATGTTGCCTCAGAAAGAAGATCAGGTTTCGTCAATCGGCGGGCGCAGGGTTTTGTTACCGTGACCCGCGAGACCCTGGCGCAACCACCCGCGGCGGATTGGCTGAGCTGGCGGCGCGGTGTCGACGGTCAGGGCTACAGCCCGCTGGATCAGGTCAATACTGACAATGTGCATCAGCTGAAGTTGGCCTGGGTATTGACCATGGGTGAGGGTAGCAATCAAACCACGCCCCTGGTTCGCAACGGCATCATGTACCTGGTGCATCCCGGCAACGTCGTGCAAGCCCTGGACGCTGCCAGCGGCGAACTCATTTGGGAGTACCGACACAACTATCCGCGCGCCGCGAAGACACTGGGGGGGCCGACCCGCAATATCGCCCTGTTTGGAGACAAGGTGTTTTTGGCGACCTATGACGCGGCCCTGGTGGCTCTGGATGCCCGCAGTGGTGAGTTGTTGTGGCAGACCGTGAAAGCCCCATATCAAGATGGCTATACCCACACCAGCGGACCCATCATCGCCAATGGGATTGTTGTCAGCGGCATTAACGGCTGTGAGCGATTTGTCAGCGGCGGCTGCTTCATAACCGGTCACAACCCCGATACGGGTGAAGAGCTGTGGCGCACGTCTACCATTGCACTGCCGGGAGACGTCAATAACGACAGCTGGGGAGCAATGCCCCCTGGGCTGCGCGGGGGTGGTGATACCTGGATTCCGGGCAGCTATGACCCGGTTCTCAACTTGTTTTACATCGGTACCTCCCAGGCCAAACCCTGGGTGGCCGCAAGCCGTGGCATGACCCCCCGGGACAAGGCCCTGTACACCAATTCCACACTGGCGCTGGAGCCTGAAACCGGCAGAATTGTCTGGTACTACCAACATATCGGCGGTGAGACTATTGATATGGAGGTGGGGTTCGAGCGGGTGTTGCTGGACCTGGATGGGCGCAAGCTGTTGGTCACCGTGGGCAAGGACGGCATTCTCTGGAAGCTGGATCGACAGACCGGCGAATTTGTCGATTTCGTGGAAACCATCTACCAGAATATCTTCACTACGCTGGATAGAAAATCTGGACAGGTCAGCTATCGGCCCGATATTCTCGAGGCGAGCATCGGCGACTCTGTCACGGCCTGCCCTGGCATCTACGGTGGGCACAATTGGCAGGCTACGGCTTATAGCCCGCAAACCCGGGCACTGATAATCCCCCTGCATCAGCTGTGCGCGGAGATGGTGGGTCGAGAGGTGGATCTGAGCGCCGGTGGCGGTGGCTATGGGGGCGATTCCCGCTCCTTCGAAATGCCTGGCAGTGAGGGCATGTTGGGCAAGTTGGTCGCCGTGGACGTGGGCAGCATGGAAACCCTGTGGACCCACCAGCAGCGCGCCATGTTTCTGACTTCCGTGTTAACCACGGCGGGTGGGCTGGTGTTTGTCGGTGATCTCGATCGCTATTTCAAGGCTTTCGATGTTCACTCCGGCAAGCTGCTATGGCAGGTGCGCCTCGGTTCGGCCCTGCACGGTTTTCCGATTTCCTATGCGGTGGACGACAGGCAATACGTGGCTGTTCCCACGGGTTTGGGGGTATTTCGTGCGCTTACCTCGGCCATCAGCCCGGATATTTACCAGCCGCAAGGGGGCAACGCTCTGTACGTGTTTGAACTGCCCGCCAGCAAATAATCTGACAGGAAGAATGGTTGACTTTTTTTATTGCCGGGCGCAATGTGTGCGGGTTAGTTTGAATAATGTTCAAATTATTACCGAATAATAATTGGAGAGCCTACCAACATGTCCAAAATGAAGTGGAAAACCGTCGCAGTAGCACTTTCAGTCGGTGCTGGGGTGGCACTGTCAGCACCTGTTGTCAGCGCGCAGGATGCGGGTGTACTGGAGGAAATTCTCGTTACTGCCCGCAAGCGGGAGGAGAATCTTCAGAGCGTGGGGCTTGCCGTCAGCGCCTTGAACAAAACCGAGATAGAGCGTACGTTTGCCCGCGATCTTACCGACCTGGCCTTCATGTCGCCCAACCTGATTATCGATGACACTGCCCAGGGCCCGGGCGGCGTGGCCGCCATCTTTATCCGCGGCATCGGTGTGGCGGACGTGGAAAAGAGTTTTGACCCCGCCGTCGGGGTGGTGGTCGACGGCATTTTCCTGGGCGCCAACGCGGGCTCGCTGTTGCGCAGTATTGACCTGGCTGGCGTTGAGGTGTTGCGCGGACCACAGGGCACATTGTTTGGTCGCAATACGATTGGTGGTTTGATCAATATTACCCACACCCAGCCCACTGGTGAACTTGGGCTCAAGCTGCGCGCCGGTGTCGAGGACTACGACACCTACTACGCCGACGCTATAATCAATTTTGGTATCACCGATGACCTTGCGGCCAAAGTCTCTCTTGCCAAGCGGGACCAGCAGGAGGGTTACTACGACAATGTGACCAAGCCAGGCGATGGTGAAGGCGAGAATGACTACGAGTCCTATGGTATCAACCTGCTGTGGCATGCCAGCGATAACCTGGAATTTGAAGTTAGTTACCTGAAAGAAGAAACAGACCAGGACACGCCGCCGTTGCTGAACACCGGGCAGCCAGGTCGACACTTCTTCTGTGACGGCTTCGGCTACTGTTCCCCCTCATTGGATAAGCCGATTACCGGTGACCGCCTGAAAGTTGCCAACCAGGGCTTCCTTCCGGGTGTACCTGCCTCTGACGCAAGCAACCCCTTCGTGGTGTCGAGCCTTGACGATATGGTGGCAGTGCCGTTGGACGCCAGTTTCGACACCGATTCCTGGTCCTTCGAGACGCGCTATAATATCAACGACAGCTATCGCATCGATTACCTCTACGGACACTGGGAGTCAGACGAGGAGATCCTGTCCAACTGGGACGGGACACCACAGCTGCTCTTTGGCACCACGCGTCCGGCCACCTATGAACAGGACAGCCACGAACTGCGCCTGACCTACGATGCCGGCGACAAGTTGAGCTTCGTAGCGGGCGGCTACTATTGGGAGTCCGAGTATGAGATGGACCTGAGAAGTCATATTGGTTTCAATGGGGATTTCCCTGGCTCAGTACTCGATATCTACCAGCATACAAAAATGACCACTGATTCATGGGCGGTATTCTTTGAGGGAGACTACGCGGTAACCGACGCCCTCACCTTGACCCTGGGTGGGCGCTATACCGAGGATGAAAAGGAGTCCAAGCAGAGCGGCGCGCAGGGAAGTAGTATCGACCCAGCCACTGGCAAATTCGCGGATGAGGACTGGGACGAGTTTACCCCCAGGGTGGGGGTGCGTTACGCGTTTAATGATGATCTGATGGCGTTCGCGACCTATTCCAAAGGCTATCGCAGCGGTGGCTTCCTCGGCCGGGTCGACTCCGATGAGTCGGCACGCACGCCCTACGATCCTGAAACCGTAGATAATTACGAACTGGGTATCAAGTCCGAGTGGATGGATAACCGCCTGCGTGTCAATGCCAACCTCTTCTATATGGAATACGATGACAAGCAGGAGGAACTGCAGTTGCCCTCGAACACCAGCACCGGGCAGAAGACGGTTGTCAGCAACGCGTCAAGCGCCACTATCCAGGGCGCTGAGGTCGAAGTGCAGGCTTTTATCAGCGAAAACTTCAGCCTGCGCGCAAATCTTGGCTACCTGGATACAGAGTATGATGACTTCCAGTACGAGGCTCTGGGCGGTGTTATAGTAGACCTGTCGGGTCTCGAATTTCGCCGCGCGCCCGACTGGACCGGCTCCCTCGATGCTACCTACCAGTGGGATATGGCCGGCGGCACCGCCTGGGTTCGCGGTGCCTACCACTTCCTGGGCGAGCACTACACCAGCGTCGAAAATTCACCGGAGCTGGAGAATGACGACCAGCACCTTGTCGACGCATCGATAAATTTCTCGAAAGACGCCTTCACAGTAAGTATCTTCGGGCGCAACCTGACCGACGAGGACGGCTATATTCACGGTTATAATGTTGCCACTCTGTGGTCATATGCCGCTACGCGGCCGCCGCGTACCTACGGCTTAGAGGTTGTGTACAATTTTGGTGAGCAACTGTAGTAATTGCTGGCTTGAGAAGTTGTAGCGAGCGCACTCCCTGGTCTACAGGGCGTGCGTTTTTTATTTCCGGAGAATACCTATGAGTGAACAACAGCTGTCCGAATTACTGGATCGGCAGGCCATTACCGATGTAATTATGACCTATGCCCGTGCCATCGATCGCCTCGACGAAGCCCTTTTGCGTACGGTGTTTCACCCCGACTCTCAACACGCCCACGGCTTCGAAGGGCCCTCCTCCGATCCAGGCCTGCCGTCGAAGCCAGGCGCTCCTGGTGACTTTGTTGCGTTTGCGTTTGAGATACTGGGCACAATGACCCACACCCACCACCAGTTGGGTAATATTTTCATAGCAGTGGACGGCGATGATGCCCACGCGGAAACCTATTTTTCCGCCTATCACCGCATGCGTGCCAAAGGCGATCCCCTGTCGGCCGAGAATGCCTTCGATACCGAAATGGATTGGCTGGTCGGCGGTCGCTACATCGATCGTTTCCAGCGGCGCGAGGGTGTCTGGAAAATCAGCCATCGCACCGGTATAACGGACTGGATGCGGTTCGAAGCGCCTTCCGCCCAGGGATTCCTGGATATCCCGGCGGAGATGCGTGGACAGCGTGGACCGAAGGACCTCGTATTTCGCGCCCGCGAAGCCTAATAAGTAGAGAGAAACATGTAAAACCTGGAGGAGAACAAGATGCGCTTGGAAGGGAAAGTGGCGGTAATTACCGGTGCGGCCAGTGGTATCGGGGCGGCGAGTGCGCGTCGTTTTGTAGCGGAGGGTTGCCGTGTAGTACTCGGTGACATCCAGCAGGAAAAGGGCGATGCCCTGGTGCAGGAGTTGGGCAGTGCAGCGATTTTCGCAGTTTGCGATGTGACCAAAGAGGCGGATGTTGCCGGCTTGGTGGATCTCGCTGTGGATCATTTCGGTCAGCTCGATATCATGTTTAACAATGCAGGTATTGTCGGTGCGGTGGGCCCTATCGATACGGCGGTTGCCGCCGAGTGGTCTGCCACCCTCGACATACTACTCAATGGGGTTTTCTACGGCATGAAGCACGCCGCCCGGGTGATGAAACCGCAGGGTCACGGCTCTATTATCAGTATGGCCAGTACCGCCGGCTTGATGGGCGGTTTGGGACCACATACTTATGCGGCGGGCAAGCATGCGGTGGTTGGCTTGACCAAGAATGTCGGCGCCGAGTTGTGTCGGTTTGGCATCCGCGTCAATGCGATAGCGCCGGCCAGTATGGCAACTGAAATGGTCGCCAACGTGCTCACCGGCGATCCCAGTGACATTGCAACGGCTTTGCAGAAGCTGGCGGCGGCTTCGCCCCTGCTGGATCGGGCGGGCACGGCTGAGGATGTGGCCAATGCGGCCCTGTGGTTGGCCAGCGATGAATCGGGTTATACCAATGGCCATGTGCTGACAACGGATGCTGGCATGACAACAGGTTCTACCGTGGAAGGTCCTGGTTTTGCGGAGTACGAACCCATGATCAGAGAGGCGGGTAAATCGGGGTTATAAAATGAGCAACTCGCGGTTACTGATTCTCTTTCTTGTACTGGGCTTCACCTCCGCTTGCGACGAATCGCCGCAAGTCACCGGCCATACCGTGCTGACTGGTGAGCAGTTGTACGCTGCCCATTGCCAGCAGTGCCACGAGGGCACGGTGGCCAAAGCACCGCCGCGCAGCCTGCTGGGAATTATGTCAGCATCCTCGGTTTACAATGCGATTGAAACCGGGGTTATGCGAAGCCAGGCGGCGGCGATGGACAGCGACGAGCGCCGGGTATTGGCGCAGTACCTGACCAATCAGAAAATTGGCGTATCATCGGTACCGCCGCGCATGTGTGCCGAGGGCGAGAGCCCTTTTGATTTCAGCGCCCAGCCAGATGCCCAGGGCTGGGGTGGTGATCGACGCAACCAGCGCCATGTGTCCGCAGACGTTGCCGGTATGACAAAAGCGGACATTCCCAATTTGCGCCTCAAGTGGGTGTTCCGTTACCCCGATGCTGTTCGCGGGCGCTCGCAGCCGACGACCGCCGGGGGTGGATTATTTGTTGGCAGCCAGAATGGCTCGGTGTTTTCCCTGGACCAGAAAAGCGGCTGCGTGCGTTGGATTTATAAAACGACGGCGGAAGTCAGGACCGGGATTGTGGTTGAACCCTGGACCGACGTCGCCGGTGCGGATCATCCCCGGATCTTTTTCGGCGACCTGATTGGCAATGTGCATGCGGTCGATGCAGTCACCGGGGAGCTGGTGTGGAAACACCGTCCCAGCGATCACCCCAGCTTGACCCTGACCGCGGCGCCGGTACTGCGA
>Ga0114950_10000013_pt1 | contig 82894 bp, 68 predicted proteins | sample N075metaG_FD_83503 | JGI IMG/M metagenome (GOLD analysis project Ga0114950, IMG submission 83503) | Deep subsurface microbial communities from Kermadec Trench to uncover new lineages of life (NeLLi) - N075 metaG | ecosystem: Environmental > Aquatic > Marine > Ocean trench > Sediment | place...
ATGTCTCCGCGAGTGTACCTCTATGAAGTTAGGCTGACTAGTACTTCAGGAATCGCGAATTCCGTTCCACGTTTTGGAGCAAGTTCGTTTCTTATCCCTACCTCTCCTCCTATCCCCACCTCTCCTTGCTTTTAAAGCAGCGTTGGAAAGGCAAGGGGATGTGGGGATAAAAACGGGATGTGGGGATGAGAGTCGGATCGGTGGTTTGAACGTTTCAGGTTTACTTGGCTAGATAGAGTAACTGGCTATAAGCCGACGCGTTTTTTGAGCCCGGCCACCGCTTCGCCGGCGTCCGGCGTCCCGCCCTTGAGCGCATCTTCCGTCGCGGATTCGAGTACGGTTTCGATCTCCATGAGAGCGTCCTGCAACTCTTTGGCCGCTTTTCCGGCGCCATGAATCTCGTTCCGGAGCTCCGTCGCTCCACACTTTACCGAGCAGGTCACGTAGGCCTTCAGGACATCGCCGATCGCGGCACCCGTCAGCGCCATCATCCTTCGGAAGAAGTCCACGCCAGCGTGGTTCACGACGTGGTTCACTGCCGCGGTAGCGATGATCTCGCGCTTCAAAGGATGCTCGTCAAAGAATTCCGAGAAAGCCTCCTGGAGGCGGCCCGGAAAATAGCTCGCCAAGAAGGGCGCGCCGTCTTCACTGTCAGGAAAGTCCGTCTTCAAAATCTCACTGAACGCCCATATCTTGACATAGCCGAGCAGCAGTGCCAAGAGCGGCCGAGGAAGGCCTCGCTCGATTTGATCAGATTCTTTCAGCTCGCTCCAGGACGGAATGTGCTCGTCCTTGCGATTCAGAACGCCTTCGCGGTGAAGATCGCCAATCAATTCGAGAAAGTCTTCGTAACTTGCCGCGCTACGGCGCCCATCGAGTGTCAATGCGAGTGCCTGGGCAGCGTTATCGGCCAACACAAGCTCCGCAACGTCCTCGGTCATCTCCATGAAGATGCGGTCACGCTCCTCTCGGCCAGAGAGAGCCCCGCGCTTGACCACGATGTCCATGAGGATTTTGATGTTGACCTCGTGATCCGACATGTCGACGCCGCCCGAATTGTCCACCGCATCGGTATTGATAACGCCGCCTTTCGCCCAATATTCGAGGCGTGCTCTCTGTGTGAGCCCGAGATTGCCGCCCTCGGCCACGACACGCGCTCGCAAATCGGCAGCGTTCACCCGCACACGGTCATTGGCGCGATCCCCAACATCCAGATGCTCTTCGCTCGACGCTTTGACGTAAGTACCGATCCCGCCGTTATAAAGAAGGTCGACCGGGGCCTCGAGAATTGAGCGGATCATCTCTTCACCGGTCACCATGTCCTTTGCGATTCCGAGGAGCGTCTTCATCTCGGGAGTGACGTCGATCCGCTTGGCCAAACGGTCGAACACCCCGCCGCCCGCGCTGATGAGCGCCTCGTCATAGTCGCGCCAGCCCGAGCGCGGCAGCTGGAACAGACGTTCTCTCTCCCGAAAGCTACGCTCCCTGTCGGGATCGGGGTCGATGAAGATATGCAAATGGTTGAACGCAGCGACGAGCTTGATGGCCCGGGAGCGCAGCATCCCGTTGCCGAAAACGTCGCCCGCCATATCACCGAGCCCCACAACCGTGAAGGGGTCCTTCGATATGTCGGTGCCCAGGTTGTGAAAGTGATGTTTGACGCACTCCCATGCACCACGCGCGGTGATGCCAACCTTCTTGTGGTCGTAACCGACGCTTCCGCCGGAAGCGAAGGCATCGCCGAGCCAGTACCCGTAATGTTTCGCGACTTTGTTGGCCGTATCCGACAGATGCGCCGTGCCTTTGTCCGCGGCGACGACGAGATAAGGGTCATCGCCGTCGTGGCGCACGACATCCGGAGGATTGAGGACGTTACCATCGACCATGTTGTCGGTCACATCCAGAAGGCCGGAGATGAACTCACGATAGCGGTCGATGAGATAGGCGTCGAGTGCCGGCCGTGTAGGAAGCTCCCCTTTCAGCACAAAGCCGCCTTTCGAGCCGACCGGAACGATGATGGAGTTCTTTACCATCTGCGTCTTTTGCAGGTCGAGAACCTCGGTTCGAAAATCGTCGTGACGATCGCTCCAACGAATGCCTCCGCGCGCCACGCGCCCGCCTCGAAGATGAATACCGTCGAGCCGCCGAGAATGAACGTAAATCTCGACCATTGGCCTCGGCGACGGCATGTTCTCCACTTTCGCGCCTTCCACCTTGATCGAGAAAACCGGCCGCTCCGGTTTTTGATAGACGTTAGTGCGCACCGTCGCCGCGATCAGGTTGCCGAATGCTCGCAGCACTTCATCGTCGAGGAGGCTGCGCACACCGTCGAGCGCCTTTTCGAGCTCCGTGTCGGCAGCGCGGATCCCTTCGGCGCGATCGCCTGAGATCGATGGATCGAAGCGCGCTTCGAAGTTTCTGAAGAGCGCCTGCGTCGCTTTGGTGTTTTGAAGGAGCACCCCGTTGACGGTCTCCACGTTGTAGTGCGGTCGAATTTGCTGGAGGTGGTTCCGAAACGTCCGCAGCACTTCGACTTGCCGCCAGTCGAGATCCGCCGACAAGATGAGCGCGTTCAACGAGCCGTCGCTCGCGCGCCCTTCGCTGAGAGCGCGAATCGCGTCACCGAGCCGCTCGACGCTCGCGATGAGCGCAGCAATACGCGGCGCACTGTCCTCGATCTCGTAGCGATAAAGATGCACGCGTTGGCCGTCAGGAAGCCGGGTGGGGATGTGGATCTCTCCGGTCACCCCGAGCCCGAGATTGCCGAGCGTCGTGAGCGTCTCGATAAAGCTCAACGGCTTCATCGAATAGAGCTTGAGCGTTGCATGTTCGGCCGAGCGCGGCACGATGGCGACCCGGGTCCGCGCGTCGAGAACCTCGAGATGCTCGAGGTCGAAGACGACTTCCTCAGGAGGCGTCGACTCGCGATAGATGCCGCTACGTGTGTCGTAAGTGATCCAGCGCAGAAAGAGGCGCCGGCCTTCGCGTTCGCCAAACCGCTCGATGAGCGCACGCGAAACCGCGTCCAGCCAGGTAGCCAAGATGTCTTCCGTGATGTGGAGCGCCAAGTCCTCGTCGATCGGATGAACGAGCCGGTCGAGATCGAAATAGAAGATGAGCACATGCGCCGGCCCGACATCTTCCGATGCGGTGAAGCCGATGGGACCGAAGCGGTCGGAGAACGCGCGCAAGAGCGCTTTTTCGGACTCATAGGAGTAGCGAAACTTCGAAAAGGCGAGGTGGAGGGCTGCGTAGCCGGGCCCGACCCGGTGGTGTACGGCGATCTCGTCATCGCCCGTCATGTGTACGATGCGCTCCAAGAAAGGCTTGAGCTCCGCGATCGGAGCATAGAGAAGCTCCCGCCGTGGAAAGCGGTTGAAAAGGGCGCGCACCTGGCGGAACGCATAGGACATCGGCGCCGCACCGCTCTGACCGATGAGCCACCGCCGCTTCTCGCGCAAGAGCGGCACATCCGTTGCACGCTGCGCGAACGAGCCCTGAGAGAACCTACCGAGAAGGAGCGTGGCTTTCTGGAGACGCCCATCCTCACCCCAGTGTCGAATCACGATGTCGTCGATGGGCTCGAGATGGTAGATCGCGGAAGCATCATTGCAATAGTCGATCTCGACGATCCGATGGTCCTCCGGAGGCGGCACCAGCTGGCTTTCGACCTCGTCGACGAGCCCAGGAAACACGACTGGAAGAAGCGCCGGATCGCGAAACGCACCGAGCGCGCTTTCGGGGATGGTCTCGAACGAACCGTCGGCGCCGATCCGATAGCTCATAACGCCCATGAGGATGAAGTTCTCGTCGGTCAGCCAGTTCAAGAACGCGCGGGCAGGCTCGAGATCAGTGTCGTTTTCTTGCCGCGAGCGCAGTTGCTCTGTCAGCCCCGACACCGTGTGGATCATTTCCGAGAAATCCTCGAGCGCGAGGAAGACGCTCTTCAGCACCGAGAACAGCTCGTGCTGCACGCGCCGCAGTCGCTCTTTCGACTCGATGTGCTCGATGCGGAAGCGGCACAAAAGCTCCTTGTCCCCGTCCGCAAGGGGGTCTCCAATCCATACGACTTTCTCCCACTGCCTGCGCACGGTGAGGATGGGATGGATCGCGGAAAAGACCCTGAGCCCCGATTTGCGAAAGTAGTTCATGAGGCTGTCGAAAATGAACGGCGCGTCCACCGTGTGGGTCTCCACGATGGTCGTTTCCATCGGGATGGCTTTGTCCTGAACGGTATGGAGCGACTCTTTCTCCACGGAGTGACGCACGGCGATGTGAAGTCCCGGAAGGCCGCGATAAAGCTGCGTCGGAGGCGGCAGCTCGTGGACGAAGAAGCGAAAGTTGTCCCAGATGCGCTCGGCGAGATCAGAAGCGCTGATCCCGCCCAGCATCCACTCTGGGAGCCCGGCATAGACCACGCGGGCGAAGGCTTCGAGAAGGCTCCGATCCTCATCGCCCTTGGTTTCTTCGAGAAGAGCGAGGATTTCGCGGAGCTTCTGCTCTTTTTCTTCAGGACTTACGCTAATCATGATCGAGGCCTCCGGACCAACGAGCGACCGGGCAATTTCCTAGTTTAGTCCTTTGGGCGCATGGATTGCCATGAACGTCGCGCCGGCATCACCTCGAATAGGTGGGCCAGGCTGGACAAAACTCCGTTTCTTGATTGTCCCAAGCTCGCCCAGTCTGTCAACCGAATCGGACGGACACGTTAGACTGGCGCATGGAATTCTTCCGACGAGCCACGCGTAGGTGGTTCGAGGCGAACTTTTCGGCGCCGACCCGAGTCCAAGAGGAAGGGTGGCCGGTGCTCGCCCGCGGCGAGCACGGACTCCTTCTCGCCCCAACGGGGAGCGGCAAGACGCTCGCCGCTTTTCTATGGGCCATTGACCAGCTGATGCGCCTTCCCGAGGACGCAAAACCTGGAGCTCGCATCATTTATATATCGCCCCTCAAAGCGCTGGTCTACGATATCGAGCGCAATTTGCGCGCCCCCCTCGTCGGCATCGCGCGCCAGGCCGAGTGCTACGGCCAGACATTTCGAAACATCCGCGTGGACATGCGCACCGGCGACACCTCGTCCAAAGAGCGGCGCCAGCAGCTTCGAAATCCTGCCGACATTCTCGTGACGACACCCGAGTCGCTCTTCTTGATCCTCGGCTCGCAAGCGGCCGCTAACTTGAGCCAAGTCCAGACGGTGATCGTCGACGAGATCCACTCGCTCGCGCCGTCGAAGCGTGGCAGCCATCTCGCACTCTCGCTCGAAAGACTTGCGGAGCTCGCAGCTCGTGAGCCGCAACGCATCGGCTTGTCCGCAACCGTTCGCCCGCCGCGCGACGTCGCACGTTTCTTGGGTGGCGATCGCGAGGTCACCATCGTCGACGCGAGCGAGCCGGCCCATATCGAGCTCACGATCCGCGTGCCCGTTCCCGACATGGAGCAGATACCGCCGCCCGAGCCCAAGCCCGACCGTGAGACTCGGGACGGTTCGATCCTGGGCGAGCTCGCGCGCGCCGAGATGCCACCCGCACGCGAGCCGGGCTCCATCTGGTCCCAGATCTACCCGCAACTTCTCGAGCTCATCCAAAAGCACCGTTCGACCATCGTTTTCGTAAACAGCCGCTCGCTCGCCGAGCGTCTCGCTCAAAGACTGAACGAGCTTGCCGACGCACCGCTCGTGCGTGCGCATCACGGAAGCGTCTCTCACCAGAAGCGGACCGAGATCGAAGAAGCGCTCAAGAGTGGCGCGCTCCGAGGTCTCGTGGCGACGAGCTCGCTCGAGCTCGGCATCGATATGGGCGCGGTCGACCTGGTCGTGCTCGTCGAATCTCCAGGCTCGGTAGCACGCGGGCTCCAACGGGTTGGCCGCGCCGGCCATGGTGTCGGCGAGACGAGCCTCGGCATCATCTTTCCAAAGTTTCGAGGCGACTTGCTCGAGGCCGCCGTCGTGGCCCAACGGATGCTTGCGGGCGAGATCGAAGCGCTCCAGATGCCGGAAAACCCGCTCGACGTCTTGGCGCAGCAAATCGTCGCTCTTTGTGCCGACCGGCCACGGCGCGTCGACGAGCTCGAGGCCCTCATCCGACGAGCGGCGCCCTATCGTGATCTATCCCATGACGCGCTCGTCACGGTTTTGGAGATGCTCTCTGGCCAGTACCCTTCAGAAGACTTCGCCGATCTCAGGCCGCGCCTATCTTGGGATCGCAATAAGAACATCCTCACGGTCCGCAAAGGCGCCAAGATGATCTCGCTTATGAACGCGGGAACGATCCCCGATCGCGGTCTCTACAGCGTGCATATCGGGGAGGGCGGCCCTCGGGTGGGCGAGCTCGACGAGGAAATGGTCTACGAGTCGCGCAAAGGAGAGGTCTTCTTCCTCGGCGCGTCCTCGTGGCGCGTCGAGGCGATCACGCGTGACCGCGTCATCGTCTCACCGGCGCCCGGAGAGCCGGGCAAGATGCCGTTTTGGCGCGGCGACGGCCCGGGGCGTCCGATCGAGCTCGGCCGGGCGATCGGTGCTTTCTTGCGCAAGCTCGACGGTTTGCCGCATGCGGCGGCGCAAAAGTGGCTCGAAGACACGACGCCTCTCGACGCTTTCGCCGCCGAGAACCTGGTGCGCTACGTCGAAGAGCAAAAAGAGCATACCGATACGCTGCCGACGGATCGCGATATCACGATCGAGCGGTTCCGCGACGAGCTCGGCGATTGGCGCGTCTGCATCCTGACCCCGTTCGGCTCGCGCGTCCACGCTCCGTGGGCACTCGCGATCCAGAACGCTCTCTCTGCTTTGGCCGGGTACGAAGTGGAGACGATGTACACCGATGACGGGATCGTGCTGCGCTTCGCCGACATAGAGGAGCTTCCCGATCTCGAGCTGCTCTTCCCCGATCCGGAAGAAGTCGAGGATCGCGTCGTCGAGGAGCTCGGCGGATCGGCTCTTTTCGCAAACCACTTCCGCGAGAATGCCGCGCGCGCGCTTCTTCTTCCTCGCCGCGGTCCCGACCGTCGGACACCGCTTTGGCTGCAGCGGCTCAAGGCCAAGAACCTTCTCGCAAACGTCACCCGCTACCCATCCTTTCCGATCGTGCTCGAGACCTATCGGCAATGTTTGAAAGACGTCTTCGATCTCCCCGCGCTTCAGGCGGTCCTCGGGGGCGTTCAGCGGCGCGAGATCCACGTCCACGATGTGGAGACGGCGTCCGCCTCGCCCTTTGCGCGCTCGCTCACCTTCGCTTACGTGGCAAATTACCTCTACGAGCGAGACTCACCGCTTGCGGAGCGCAAAGCGCAAGCGCTCACGCTCGACCGCAACCTTCTGCGCGAGCTCCTGGGTCAAGCCGAGCTGCGTGAGCTCATCGACGCAGAAGTACTCGAGGAGATCGAGGCCGAGCTCGCGCGCCTCGCCGACGGCTTCAAAGCGCGGAGCACCGACGAGGTGGAGGACTTACTACGGCGCGTGGGTGATTTGTCGGAAGCGGAGATTCGCAAACGGTCGACGGACGATCCCAGCCCCTGGCTGCGAAAGCTCGAGGAGGAACGACGCGCGGTCTTGGTCCCGTTGGCCGGGGAGAAACGCTACATCGCTGTCACGGATGTAGCCCGCTATCGCGATGGGCTCGGCGTCGTGCCGCCACCGGGCCTACCGCTAAATCTGCTCGAGCGTGTCGATGCGCCCCTCGAGAGCTTGATGAGGCGCTACGCGAAAAGCCACGGCCCGTTTCTTCCCGAAGCGCCGGCCGTGCGCTTTGGTCTTCTTCTGTCACAGGTAGAGACGGTCTTGGCTCAGCTCGAATCCGCAGGGCAGCTCGTGCGTGGCGAGATCCGTCCTTTCGGAGTGCGTCCCGAGTGGTGTGACCCGGAGGTGCTTCGAAGTCTCAAACGTCGCACGCTCGCGAAACTTCGAAAAGAAGTCGCTCCCGTCGATGCCAGCGTACTGGGTCGCTTTCTGCCCGAATGGCACGGCGTAAAAGGCGGCGCACGCGGTACGGCAAAGCTCGAGGAAGCACTTGCGCAGCTCGAAGGGCTTCCTCTGCCTTGGTCGTCGCTTCTGGAAGTGATCCTCCCAGGGCGCGTTCAGGACTTCCGACCGGAAATGCTCGACATGCTGTCCGCCGCAGGCTCCATCGTCTGGGTCGGTGTGGGCGCTCTCGGCACCTCCGACGGCCGCGTCGCTCTGTATCGACGCGAACGAGCATCGATCCTCTTGCCCGCGCCAGCGCTCTACGAGCCGCAGTCGGAGCTCGAAGCCAACATCTTGAGACAGCTCGGCGAGCGTGGCGCCTCGTTCACGCTCGAGTTTGCGGCGGCAACGCGCGAGGGCGTCCGCGAGATCGAAACGGCCTTGCAGAGTCTTCTCTGGGCGGGCCAAATCACCAATGACACGTTCTTCCCGCTCCGAAACCTCGGGAAGAAAAGCAGGCGCCGGCGCCCGCCAAAGGTGAGCCATTCCGGGGGTCGATGGTCGCTGGTCGAAAGCCTTGTCGATCCAAATGTGAGCGATACGGAGCGCGCGCACGCACGCATCACGATGCTACTCGAGCGCTACGGCATCGTGAGTCGAAGCGCCGCCCTTTTCGAGGACTTGCCCGGCGGATACAAGATGCTCTATCCGCTATTGCGAGAAATGGAGGAGCGCGGGCGCCTGCGGCGCGGATACTTCGTCGAAGACCTCTCTGGCTCCCAATTCGCGCTCCCAGGAGCTGTCGAGCGACTACGCGCCGTACGCGATGCTCTGCGCCCGGAGCCGGGCCGTCCGGACGACGAAATGCGGGCTTATCTCGCCGTCGATCCCGCGAACCCCTATGGCTCGATCCTTCCCTGGCCTCAGCCGATGAGCGGAACGAGGGCACGCCCCCGTCGTGTTCCCGGGGCTTGGGTGGTCCTTTATAAAGGTAGTCTCGTTCTGTATATGGAGAAGGGAGGCCGCACGCTTCTGACCTTCGGGGAGCTCGACGAGCCTGAGATGGCGCGAGCCGCCTTTCGCGCCATCACCCATCTTCCACGCGGCCGTCCGCGGCGGCTGCGGATCGACACCATCGACGACAATGCCGCGGCGAAGGGACCCCACGAAACGCTCCTCCGCGAGCTCGGATTTTTTCGCGACGTCTCGTCGATGGTCTACGCACACACGCCGACCGCGGCCGCTCCGTCACGCTGAAAAAGGGCTATCCCACAGGATTGTTTGTTTTCCGAGCGGCACTCGCACCAACGAGCCTGGTGGCATAGACTTGCCGTCAAGGAGCCATTGCCATGAAGAAGTTTTTCCTGTTTGCGCTCATTGTTCCGGGGCTTGCGGCGGCCGCCGACAAGGTCGACATCTACTGGATCGATGTGGAAGGGGCAATTGCATCTCGCGGTGGAGAACGACCGCGAGCACAATACCGACGAGGAACGGATCGCCAATCTCACTGACGATGAAGCCTGCGAGGCCCACTGGATCCACGCGAGGCTGCACGAGGATGGCACCTACACCGTGACCAATAGTCGCAACGGCTACTCGAAGACCTATCGAACGAAGTGATTCTCGAAACAATAGGAGTCTAGATAAATGCGAAAGACAAACCTTCTATGGATGGTCGGAGCTGTTGTCGCCGCGACGATGACCGCCACGGCCGCGCAAGAGAGCCTGAACCCGCGATTCGGCAAGTGGAAGCTCAAGTCGGATCGGCCGGCGCCCTATCTCAACATCATGACCTACGAGCCCTATGGCGAGGGCGGCATGCGCATCACGATCGAGGCCACGAACGCCAAGGGCGAGAAGAGAACGTGGGGCTATGTGACGTTCTTCGATGGCAAGTACCAGCCGGTTACCGGTGACTCGAGAACGGAGCTATCCGCCGTCGAGATCGTCGATGAACGGACCAACAAAATCATGAACAAGACGGGCGACCGCGTAAACGTGATCATCAACGTGCTCTCGGAGGACGGGAACACTATCGAGAACGAGTACCGTAACGTCGACGAGGGCGGTAACGAGACCGTCTCCCACGCAGTCTACGAGCGCATCCGGTAAGATTAGGAGATAGACCTGAGTTAGGAACACTACAGAACTTGCCTACGAACCGACGAACGCCGGAGCCTATCGCCGTCCTCGATGCCCGCGAGCGAAGCATTTTGACCGAGGGCGCACGGATCATCGACCTCGAAGTGGGCGAAGTACTCTTTCGCGAGGGCGACCTCGGCGACAGCATGTACGTCATCGACGAGGGCGTAATCGAGCTTCATTTCCGGAAGGCAAGGAGCCAAAGAACCTGCGTTCCCGGCAATTCTTCGGCGAAATTTCGCTCCTGGCTCGCGGAAGCCATCGGACGGCAACCGCCACGGCACGTACGCCGTGTCGCCTCAAGGAGGTCGGGTCCGCGACAACGACGCGTCTGAAGCAGGAGCATCCGCAACTGTTATGTTCGCTTCTGCAGGAGACCTGTGCCTATCTCGTCGCCTCGGAGCAGGCTCTCGCCGGTGACGTGAGATCGCGCGACGAAGAGCTCATACGCGCTATCGACTACCTCAGGCGTACGCGCGAGGAGCGAGACGCAACGCACGTGCTCGCGCATACCGACGAGCTCACTGGCCTTTACAACCGTCGTTGTCTGAACGACCAGCTCGCCAAGTTCGTCGAAAGGGCGCGTGAGACAAATACCGGGCTGGCCGCGCTCGTCATCGACCTCGATCATTTCAAGGCCGTGAACGATGCGCACGGCCACAGCGTAGGCGACAGGCTACTGGCGCTCGTAGGATCTCACTTGGGCAACAACGTGCGCCGCACGGACCTCCCTTGCCGCGTCGGTGGCGACGAGTTCGTAGTGCTCCTGCCCGAAGTGGCTGGCGACGAGGCCGCGTTTCGGGCGGCCGAGATCCACCGCTCCCTCTCAGACCTCTCGCTCGTCTGCTCAGACGACATCTGTATCGAGCCCAGCGCTAGCATGGGCGGAACGATATTCGTCGCGGGCGACGGTGCAGAGCGGCTCATGAAACGGGCCGACGATAGCCTCTACGCCGCAAAAAACCAGGGACGCGGCAAGCTCGTCTGGAACGACTGCACTTGATCTCGTCGAGCACCGTAATTTCATGACACCACCGGACCCCGAGGAGCTGCAACGCCTCGAACACGAGGTCGTTGATCTACTCACCGACTATCTCGTGGGCGTAGAAGTCTGGATGAGCTAGAAGCGTTACGGGACGAAGGCCGTCGGCGAACGTGGCACAGGCGGAGCACTTCTACTCGCTTGCCGAGGCGAGCGAGGACTTCAAGCCCAGGTTTCGTCCACGCATGTCGGCGATCTGCCTGCGCTACGAGAGAGCATCGAGCCGGCTCGCCGAAAAGGTCATGAAGCACCTCCACAAACATGTCGCGACGCACATCGAGTCCGCGGGACGGTTCTGGATCTCGACGACCGTACTCAAAGGCCAGTGGTGTTTTCGCGTCAACCCCGTCACTTTTCGCACCCGTCTCGCCCGCATGGACGAGCTCTTCACGCTGTTGCAAGCGGAGTGCGCCCAGGCTCTAGCCTCTAGACTGAAGCGTTCTGATCCGCACGAAGATCCGCCTCGTGGGGGGCCGATCGCTTGCAATCACGGTTCGCCGGAGCGATCAGGCACCATCAGAGGTGAAGCGTAGGTTTCCAAGTAACTTCTGTACTTGTTCACACCGAAGACGGCGAGGCTTGCACTCAACGCCAGCGCCGCGATGAGACCGGCGCGGCCGCGACGGGAGAGCTCGGCCAGAGTGAGCCCCGAAAGCATCGCAATGAGGGGCCCGACGAAGGTGATCTCCTTCAGGTCCTTGAACGCTCCTCCGCCAAACGCCCTCAAGCTGAGCAGCAAAACGAAAGCGAGTCCGTAAACGACGAGGAAGCGATATCCCACCGTCGTCGCGCGCTGCCGCGCAAGGGCGAGTCCGAGAAGAGCGAGTGCGGGGTACAGATAGCCGTAAAACAATGGGATACGTGACAGCGCCGCGAGTGGCGACGGTGCCGGTCCCGATGCGCTGACTTCCGCGCTACCAGCCATCATCGCGGGGAGCATCTCTGTCGCGAACGCCCAAACGAATGGCCAATAGAGGCCGAGGATGGTGACGGTGCCCGTCATGAGAAGCACGCCGAGCAAGCGAAAGGTGAGCCGCCTGTCGAAAAGCGCAAAGATGCCCATAAAAGCCGTGAGGCTGAAATAGCTCGATGTATATTCGAGAAAGCTTACAAACGTGGCGCCGCCCACGGCGGCGAAGCGTTTCGAGCTCTCTGGTCTCAAGGAAAGAAGGAGCACGGCCGACATCACAACGAGGTCGAGAAAGTGCCCAACCAAGGTCGCGTGCAGCGCGAGGACGAGTCGACTGAACAAAGGCGGCAAGAAGGCCGAGAGGAACGCCGCGGTGATCGCGACGCGCGCATCGAAAAGCGTTGTCGCGAGCCAAAAAACGGCAAGAATCTGGAGCGACGCGGCGGCGAGACCGAACAGGCGTACGCCGTCTTCGACAGCGCCTGGCGTTGGCAGGAACGTGAAAGGAAAAAAATAAAGCGGTGAATAAGGAAAGGCGTAGTCCTTGCCGCCGACGGTGCGCGGATAGCCAACACCCGTCCGCTCCTGCGTGGCAACCCCGCGCTCCGCTATGGTTCCCGTCATTTCCGGATAGATGTCCACGTAGCGGCGCATGTTGGCCACGTCCGGGTAGAAGGTGGCCGGATGGAAAAGGCCCGCGCCCTTAAGCAAGAACCCGAGCACAAAAATCGCGAGAACCCACCGGCCAGACTCTCGCTTCCGTAACCACCAAGCCGCGAACAACGACAACACGATGGCGGCAGCGGCGATCTTCTGGATGACGACGGCAAAGCTGAAAGGATCGAGACGCGCCCAGATAGCTGTCGTTACGACCCAGGGAAGCACGAGAACGATCGCGAGCAGTCGCTCGAAGCCAGCGGCACGAAAGAGAACGAAGAGAAACGTCGCGAGAATCCCCGGAAGCCAAAGGGCCCAACCACGCGCTCGGATCCGCGCGCGCTCTCCGGTCTCGAGAGACACCCAGTCGAGCCTCAGGCCGAGATTCTGGCGCTCGTGAGAGTCCACTTTGAAGTGGATCGAGACCGGCGATTCCGAGACCGCGGCGAGCGTCACATGCCTGAGGCGCGTCTGGCCGCCCCGGCTTTCGAACCTATCGATGAGCTGGTCGTCGAGATAGACTTCGGAGAGTGCGGTTTCTGGAAACACGCGCCAAAAACGGTAGGAAATCTCGAGCGGCCCTCCTTCGACAGAGACAGGAAGCTCGATCGAAGCCTCGTAGCTCGTCCAGCGGGACGCGGAGACCCCATCGGTGATCTCATAATGGGGTGCAAAACCCGAAATGTAGGACGCGTCGTTCGGGCCGAGCTGAAAAAGAATCGCGTTCTCGCCGGAGCGCCCCCTTCCGGTGAGAAACACCGTCAAAGTCAGCACGACGAGTGTGACGACAACGTCGCCCCATCTTCCCGCGTTCAACCTCGTGAGGTATGCTTGGCCGCTCACGCCAGATGTAACACTAACACTTTGCGGGCATTGAACAGAAGATGTGTGGAATTTGCGGGGTTTTTGACCGAGAAGCGGAAACGAAGCCCGACCTGTCTCTCATCGAAGAGATGAATCGAGCCCTTACCCATCGCGGCCCCGATGACGACGGCACGTTCTTCGATCGCGGCGTCGGACTCGCTGTGCGACGTCTCTCGATCATCGACGTGGAAGGCGGCCACCAGCCCATCCACAACGAGGATTCCTCCATCTGGATCGTTTTCAACGGAGAAATCTACAACTGCCGCCAGCTCCAAGCACTTCTGGAGAAGCTGGGTCACCGCTTCTACACGCGTACGGACACCGAGACCGTCGTCCATGCCTATGAAGAATTCGGCGACGAATGCGTCAAATATCTCAACGGAATGTTCGCTTTCGCCATCTGGGACCGTCCTCGGCGCAGGCTGTTCGTCGCGCGAGACCGCTTCGGCATCAAGCCGCTCTATTACACGCTCGTCGACAAAGCGCTCGTTTTCGCCTCGGAGCTCAAATCCATTCTGAAGCACCCCGCGGTGGAGCGCCGGATCGATTTCGTCGCGTTCAACGAATATCTCTCCTTTGAATACGTGCCCTCTCCGCGGACCATCTTCAAAGGCATTCACCGTCTAGAACCAGGCCACGTGCTCGTAGCCGACGACTCCGGCGTCGACGTGAAGCGCTACTGGGACATGAGCCTAGCGAAGAGCGAGCGACGGCCCCCGGTGAGCTGGCGCGATTTCAAAGACCAGCTGCTCGTAAAGCTCAAACAAGCCGTCGAAAAAGAAATGCTGAGCGACGTCCCGGTTGGCGTCCTCTTGAGCGGCGGTATCGACTCGAGCGCCGTAGCCGCGATGATGGCGCAGATAAAACCGGGCGCCGTCAAGAGCTTCTCCATCGCCTTCGAAGAGAAGTCGTTCGACGAGTCGCGCTACGCCCGGATGGTAGCTGACAAGATCGGCACGGAGCACCACGAGCTCACCGTCACGTCTAGCATGATGCTCGACCTCGTGCCGAAGCTCATGGATTTTCTCGACGAGCCCTTCGGCGATTCCTCGATCGTGCCGACTTATTTTCTGTCCCGATTCACGCGAGAAACGGTCAAGGTCGCGCTCGGCGGTGACGGCGGCGACGAGATGTTCGCCGGTTACCCAACGCTCCAAGCCCACCGACTCATCGAATATTACGAGCGCTGGGTCCCGTTTTTCATGCGCGCGAGCGTCGTGCCGCGTTTGATTGACGCCCTTCCCGTTTCGAAAGACAACATCAGCTTGGACTTCAAGGCGCGTCGTTTCATTTCCGGCCGAGGCGTTCCGGTCGCGAGCCGGCACCATCGATGGCTCGGCTCGTTCACGCCCGAGCAGAAAGCAGATCTCCTCGTCCCCGAGCTCGTGCAAGAGGAAGTCGATACTTACGAGGTCGCCTACGAGCACCAGCGGAGATGCGACGCCGCCCAGACCTTCAACCAGATCCTGTACATGGACACCAAGCTCTATCTCGAGGGCGATATCCTGACAAAAGTCGACCGCGCCAGCATGGCCAACTCGCTCGAGGTGCGCGTGCCGCTACTAAACCATAGCCTCGCCGAATGGGTGGCCGAAGTGCCTCGCGAGCTCAAATTGCACGGCGTGACATCGAAGTCGTCGAAGTTCATCCTCAAGAAAGCCATGGAAGGCATCCTTCCCAACGAAGTGCTTACGCGCAAGAAGAAGGGATTCAACGCGCCGGTCGCCTATTGGCTCAACACTGACTTGAAAGAGCTCGTCCAGGATCAGTTCGCGCCGGCCAAGCTGAAGCGCGAAGGTTTCTTTAATCCGGACTACGTGCAGAAGCTTCTCGCGCAGCACGCCGAAGGAACGCACGACAACCGCAAGCAGCTTTGGACGCTTCTCGTCTTCGAGCTCTGGTACGAACGCTACATGAGCTGATCTTTGCTCTACGTCTAAGACGATCGGGAACGCACCACAACCCGGCCGGGAAAAACGATTTCGCTCAACACGAGCGGGTCAAAAGCACCGAGGTGAAGAATCTCAGCTCCTCGTGCGGCCGCCGAACTTCCACGAGTTCCCATTCCGAAAGACGACGTAGCGCGAGTCCGGATCCACAGCCGGATCCTCGAGCCAGCGCTCGACCGTCGCCCGGTCGATATAGTGCGTCGTCGGCGTCACGAGCTGATCGAAAGCGACGTGGTGGAAGAACGAGAATCCCCGCTTCGCGATCCAGAGGCTGTAAGCTCCGAGAGGCAAACGGCCTATGAGCGACTCACCAAAGACCGCGGCGAGAGCACGAAGGAGTTTCGCGTAAAGAAAGTACTTGGCCGCAGCCGGTAGGGCGACGGCCCATTTTGTCAGCCACCAAGGGAGCCGCGACGTCACCCGGCGCAGCGGATCGACGAGGTAGCGGATGACGGCGTTTCCCTCGCGCGCATAGACCCAGCAATGGAACCGGCCGCGAGCGCGGGTGTGCCGAAGCACCGCTCGAAATCCTTCCACAGGCTCTTTCAGATGATGGAGCACGCCGATGCAGTAGACAAAATCGTAGGGCCCGAGATCGACTTTCGTGAGGTCGGCTTGGTGGAGATCGAGCTCGCTCGCGAGCGCCTCGCCGAGATTGGCTTTCGTTCGCTCGAACGTGTCTCCGAGCTCGACGCCGGATAAACGCGCTGGCTGGCACGCTGCCATGTGGTAGAGAAGCGAGCCGTTGCCGAACCCCAGCTCGAGAACCGTCTTCCCCGAGAAAGCCTCCGGCTCGAGCGGCGTAAACCAGTCCAGAAACTGCTCGCGCGTATAGACGGACCCCTCGCGCTGCCGATTCCAAGAACCTGCAAATGCTGCCGCCGTCTCGGCGTCGGGCGAGCGCTCGACGCTCACGGCGCTTCCTCTCGCGCGGTCGCGGTAAGCTTCAGAGAATGGACCGCGAGCTCCAACCGCTTGGACGGATCGTCGTTCTCGGCGCTGAGATTGAAACGCAGCTCGAGCTCGTTGAAACCGGGACGCAGTTGATGCACTGTGACTGGAAACGCGTAGTCCTGCCACCGAGGTACAGCGTCGACGAGGCCGGCTGATCTTCCATTCACCACGAGCTCCACTCCGAACGGCACGGATTCAGGGTCCGCATGAGCGCGGATCGTCACGGTGAAGTCCCGTGGATAGCGAATGGGCACCGTGAGCGTCGAACGGCGTGTTCGCGTCCGGCGGATCGGCAAGCCGAACTCTTCGCTCGGAGGGCGCCACCCGTCATCGAACAGAACGTGCGGCGCCTCGTCTTGGTCTGGCACCCAGCCGATATAGCGCGTCTTCTCGTCCGACCACCAGCCCGCGCCGTTATCGAACGGGCGTACCCAGATGGGCTCGAGCCCCGTAGGGACATAGTGCTCTTCGAGAAACGCGGCGATCTCGGGAGTAACGGCATCGCGCAAATAGTGGCTCCAGAAGATGAACTTGGGCATCGCACGTCCACTGCGAAGGGCCTCGTACATCTCCTCGTGCTCTTCCTTCGACTGAAGCATGAACGCGTGCGGATGCTGGAAGTGATGAAAGAAAGCTTGAGGCCGGAACATGCCGAGCCCGGTGAAACCGTCGAACGTCGTCTCCCAAGGCGCGCTGTTCCGCAGCACATATTCGATCGCCTGAGTCGTTCCCCAGTTGCCACGATCGAACGTGTTACGAAGGCGCGTGAGCGGATAGGCGCTCAGAAGAACGACGATGATGGTGAGAGCGGCTTCTCGTGAGCCGCGCCAGAGGCAAACACCGAGGGCCAGCGTCAACCCGCCGATCACGAACGGCGCAAAACCAGGCAAGATGAGCTCGGGTGGCCCTAGGCGCGAGAGCGCATAGGCGCCGAGCGCCCCCGAAGCCAGTGTCGCGGTCGCCAGGAGCGCCTTGCCGCGGACGCGGTTCGTGACGGTCTCGACGACTCGAAGGAGGCCACGGGCGCCATAGAGCGAGGCCAGAGGAAGAACCAGAAGAAAATGGTGATAAGACATCGCCGGATGGAAGGCCAAGGAGACCGTGACCGAGAGCGTCGTGAAGGTGACGACGGGCTCCCCGCGAAGAACGGCTTTCCGCGTGAGAGCGCGCTTCGCCTCGAGAAGAAACCCGGCCACCGCAAACAGGACGAAGAACGGGTCCTGCCGTGCGAGCTCGACGAGAAAGGGTCCCGCCGGCAGACCGGGCCAGCGCGTGTTCACGATGAAGTTGGAATCGATGAACGCCCAAGCCGCACCGTGAAACGCGAAATAGCCGAGCGTCCCGGCGACCGGAAGTGCGAAGCCGACGGAAAGCACCAAGGCGTAGCCGAAGCGTGTCGCGCGCGGGAGCTCGAGGCGTCGATCGAGAAGAAGCCAAAACACAATGGCCGCATAGCCCGGCCCGACGAAAACGACTTTCTGCGTGAGCATCACGGCGGCGCCGAGCGCGAGGCCCGACACGAGCAACCGTGCGCGGCCCCCCGGGTCAGTCCCAGTCTCAGTCTCAGTGGCAACGGCGCGTCGCGCGCCGAGCAGCGCCAGCCACACCGACAAAAGAAGGAGCGCGGCAGCGGGGACGTCGGGCCGGATCTCGAAGCTCTTCGCGAGAAAAAATGCCGTGTTGCCGAGAAGCAAGGCCGCGACGAGACCGGTCCGCGCGTCGCGCCAGGATCGTCCGAGAAGGAAGGTGAGACCCAGCATCGCGCCCGCCGCGAGCCACATGAAGCGCCGAGCCATGAATGTAAAGCCGAGCGCATCCTCGGGAAGCCGCTCGACGTCGTAGAAATCGAAAAACTGAGCAAGAAAAAAATGAAACCAGGGCGTGTGATGGTCGAAGTAGTCCACGTAAGGAACGAGGCCTCGCCAAACACACCACGACCAGTGCAGATGCTCGAGCTCGTCAGGGTTGTAGCCACGCGTCTCGATAAGAGGAAGCCGCAGAAAAAGAGGAGCGAGGACGAGCAGAATGGCGACGGCGGCAAAGACGAGAACGGTTCGGTTGGAAGCTTTCATGGAAAAGGTGTGCGCATCGTAGCCCAGCGACACGTTGGGGTAAAACCCCGCTTGCTTGATACCCGTGAGATTACCTATCCTTACGAGCTGTCAAACACCAGTGGAACGATAGGAGAGAACGATTATGGGAAAGGCTCTAGAGGGTGTTCGCATCCTTGATATGACCCACGTACAATCGGGACCGACAGGCACACAGATCCTGGCGTGGCTCGGCGCCGATGTCATCAAGGTGGAACGGCCAGGCAAAGGCGATGCGACCCGCGGCCAGCTGCGTGACATCCCCGAGGTCGATAGCCTTTATTTCACGATGCTGAACCACAACAAACGGAGCGTTACCCTGAATCCGAAGATCGAAGCGGGTAAGAAGATCTTCACGAGGCTCATCGAAGAATGTGACGTGCTGGCGGAGAATTTCGCACCGGGCGCCATCGATCGCATGGGCTTTCCGTGGGAGAAGATCCAGGAAATCAACCCGCGTATCATCTACGCCTCGGTCAAGGGATTCGGCCCTGGCCCTTACGAAGACTGCAAGGTTTACGAGAACATCGCGCAGTGCACTGGCGGGGCGGCGTCGACGACGGGCGAGATCGATGGCTTCCCGATGGTGACGGGCGCTCAGATCGGCGATTCCGGCACCGGAATACACCTCGTCGCTGGCATTCTGGCAGCGCTGCTACACCGGGAGAAGAGCGGCAAAGGCCAGAGGGTCGTGTGCGCCATGCAGGACGCGGTGCTCAATCTTTGCCGGGTGAAGCTCCGCGACCAGCAGCGTCTCGCCCACGGACCACTGACGGAGTTCCCCCAATATCCCAACGGCACGTTTGGCGATGCCGTGCCGCGCGCCGGCAATGCCTCCGGTGGCGGCCAGCCCGGCTGGATCGTCAAATGCAAGGGATGGGAGACCGATCCAGACGCTTACGCTTACGTCATCACGCAGGCAGCCTCTTTCGCGGAACTGGCCAAGGTGATCGGCCACGAGGACTGGCTCGAGGATCCGGAGTGGAACACGCCCAAAGCCAGGCTCGGAAAGCTCGACACGATGTTCGATGAAATCGAGAAATGGACGATGACCAAGGACAAACTCGAGGTCATGAATATCCTCAACCCGTTGAACGTGCCTTGCGGCCCGATCCTGTCGATGAAGGAGATCGCCGAAGAGCCATCGCTCCGCGCGACCGGAACCATCGTGGAGGTCGATCATCCGGAGCGCGGCAAATACTTGACCGTCGGCAACCCGATCAAGCTCTCGGCTTCACCTTCTGACGTCGTGCGCTCACCGCTTCTCGGTGAGCACACGGAGGAAGTGCTCAAGACGGTGCTCGGCCTGGACGACGACGAGATCAAGGAAGCCCGCGAGCAAGGCGCTATCTGACAGGAGCGGTCGTGAATCCCAAATATGACGTTCTCATTCTGGGAGCCTCCTACGGCTCCCTGTTCAGTACCAAGTTGCTATTAGCTGGACATTCGGTGACGCTCGTCTGTACCCCACCGACAGCGGAGCTCATCAACCGCGAAGGAACGATGGTACGCCTTCCGATCCGTGGGCGCGAAGCACCTGTCGAGGTCGCGTCCAAAGGACTCGAGGGTACGCTCTGCGCAAGCGCTCCCGACTCCGTCGACCCCGGAAAGTTCGATCTGGTCGTACTGGCCATGCAGGAGCCGCAATACGGCTCGGACGGCGTTCGCGAGCTGATGGGGCGGCTCGCGGCTACGCGTACGCCGTCGGTGGCGATCATGAACATGCCGCCCCTTCCCTATCTCGACCGGATTCCTGGCCTCACAACCGAGACGCTGACCGAGTGCTACACGGATCCCAGCGTCTGGGAAGGCTTCGAGCCGGGTGCGATCACGCTTGCGAGCCCCGACCCTCAAGCCTTTCGCCCGCAAGGTGAAGCAAAGAACGTCCTTCAAGTCGGCCTTCCGACAAACTTCAAAACGGCGCGCTTCGAATCCGATGAGCACACCGCGATGCTGCGAAACCTGGAAGCCGACATCAACGCCATCCGTTTCGATCCCACTGATGGCACCGCCACCGGCACCGGCGCCATCGAGCTGCCCGTGAAGCTGAGGATACACGACTCCGTGTTCGTGCCCCTCGCGAAATGGCTGATGTTGATCACCGGCAATTACCGGTGCGTTCAGCGCGACGAGATGATCTCCATCAAAGACGCGGTCCACGGCGACGTCGAAACCTCCGCCGAAATCTATGACTGGGTCCGGCAATTATGCCTTCGCCTCGGCGCCAGCGATGCCGACTTGGTCCCGTTCGAGAAATACGCCAAAGCCGCTCAGGGCCTCAGCAAGCCGTCCTCGGCGGCTCGCGCTCTTTTCGGAGGCGCGAAGTACATCGAGCGCGTCGACTGCCTCGTGCGTCGCATCGCTCGTCAACAGGGAATGGAGTGCGAGGCGCTCGACGAGGTTGTGACCCTGGTCGACGCGCGCCTCGAAAAAAACCGCACCTCAGCCTGAACACCGATGCCGGCGAAGCCACTCGCGCTGGACATGCTCGATGTGCGGAACCGCCGAGACTTCCGGAAGTGGCTAAAAAAGCACCACGACTCCGTGTCTGAGATCTGGCTCGTGTTTCACAAACGCCACACGGACGTGAAGTCCATCAAATATGACGATGCCGTGGAGGAAGCGCTTTGTTTCGGCTGGATCGACAGCATCATCAGGCGCCTGGATGCCGCCCGCTACGCACGGAAGTTCACCCCGCGAAAGGCAGACAGCAAGTGGTCGACCGTAAATCGGCGTCGATATAGAAGCCTCGAATCGCGCAGGCTATTGGCGCCACCCGGATTGAAGCGTCCGCCGACAAATCGGAGCGGAGATGCCCCCAAACTGTCCAGGTCGACCATTCCGTCCTACATCGTGAAGACACTAAAGGCCAATCCACGTGCTTGGCACTTTTTCGAACAGTTGGCTCCGTCCTATCGACGGGCTTATGTCGGTTGGATCCACTCGGCCAAGCGCGTCGAGACGAGAGAGAAACGTCTTCGCGAGGCAGTCAGCCTGTTAGCGGCCGGCGAGAAGCTTGGGTTGAAATGATTCGATAGCTCAGCCTAGCTGGTGCTCTTTCTCTTCGGCCGATAGCCAGGCTGGGTCTCGTGGCGAGATCGCTTCTGCGATCGTTTCTTTTTTTCGCTCTCGGGACTATGCACGTAGTCCCCTGCGAAGCGCCGCCCCGCGTCGATACGTCGGCGCTCGAGGGCTTCGCGGGGAGGCTTTTCAGGGATCAACGCATCGCATCCCTGACCGATCAAGTCGCGGCGGCCGGCTTCGAGAAGTGCTTTTCGAACTTCGAAGTAGTTCTCGGGCTTGAAGAACTGCATCAACGCTCGCTGCAGCTTGCGATCGCGCAGATGCTTGGCGATGTGGACGGGCTTCTTCGTAAACGGATCCATGCCGGTGTAATACATCGCCGTGGCAACGTCGAAGGGAGCCGGGATGAAATCCTGCACCTGGTCCGGCTTGTAGCCGTTTCGCTTCAAGAACACCGCCAAGTCGATCATCGCGTTCAGATCGCTTCCCGGATGGCTAGCAATGAAATAGGGAACGATGTATTGTTTCTTGCCAGCCTTCTTCGATTCTTTTTCGAATACCTCCGCAAACTTCTCGAAGTCGTCGTTGCGCGGTTTGCGCATCAAACCGAGCACCGCCGGGTCGGTATGCTCGGGTGCCACTTTGAGATGGCCGCCGACATGATGGCGCGTGAGCGTCTTCATGTAGCGCGGCGACAGCCGCGCCAGATCCATCCGGATGCCGCTCGCTACGAGAACCTTCTTGACACCCGGGGTCTCGCGCGCCTCATTCATGATCTGAATCAGCGGCTCGTGGTCGGTGCCGAGCAGCTTGCAAATCGTCGGGTGCACGCAGGACTGGCGCCGGCAAATGGCTTCGACTTCCGGCCGCGTGCACCGCATGCGATACATGTTCGCGGTCGGCCCACCGACATCGCTGACGACCCCCTTGAATTTCGGGTCGCGCGCCATGGTGCGCACTTCGTCGAGGATCGATTTCTTGCTGCGTGACTGGATGATCCGGCCCTGATGGGTGGTGATGGAGCAAAAAGTGCAGCCGCCGAAGCAGCCGCGCATGATGGTGACCGAGTCCTGGATCATCTCGAACGCGGGAATGGGCTCTTTGTAGCTCGGATGTGGCTTGCGCGTGTACCGCAAGCCGTAAATCGCATCCATCGCGCCGGTCGAGATCGGCAAAGGAGGGGGGGTGCAGACCACGGCCTGACGATCGTGCCGCTGCACCAAACGACGTGCGTTGAAAGGGTTGGTCTCGTTGTGAATGATCTTCGTAGCCTCGGCGAAGGCCCGCTTGTCGCTCTTTATCTCCTCGAAGCTCGGCAGCTCGAGCGCGTCCTCGACCGGCGACTCCGAGGCGCCTAATACGTAGGCGACCCCTCGCATGTCCCTGAGGTCCTTGACCGTCTCTCCCGCATCAAGCCGTTGCGCGATCTCGACGATGGAGCCCTCGCCCATACCGTAGACGAGCAGGTCGGCTTTGCAATCGAGCAGGATCGAGCGGCGAACTTTGTCGCTCCAGTAGTCGTAGTGACCCAGCCGCCTCAAAGATGCCTCGACGCCTCCGGCAATGACGGGAACGCCCTTTGCCGCTTCACGGGCCCGCTGGCAATAAGCCAGCGTCGCGCGGTCGGGTCGCCTTCCGATGCAGCCGCCCGGCGAATAGGCATCATCGTTCCGCACTTTGCGATTCGCCGTGTAGTGATTGATCATCGAATCCATGTTGCCCGCGCTGATGGCATAAAAAAGGCGCGGTGCGCCGAACCGTTGCCAGTCTTCGCACGAGCGCCAGTCCGGTTGCGACACGATGCCGACGCGAAAGCCGGCCGCTTCGAGAACCCGCCCGAGGAGGGCCATCGCGAAGCTCGGATGGTCGATATAGGCGTCGCCGGTAACGAACACGACATCGGCGCGCTCCCACCCGCGCGCGTGCATCTCGTCGACGGACATCGGGAGCGGGCGCTCGGCAAGGCTGGTCCCCGGCGCCTTTAGTTGCGCTAACCGAGCGTCATCAACGCTTGTCGCGGAAGCCATGCATATATTCTATCCCACCGCGCGGAAGCACGCGCCGTGGGAGGCTTTGGGGGGCCGATGACACGAGCGTAGCTTCAACGACGGCTATCGAAGCCGGAGGTGGAGTTACACTACGGGGATGTGGGATCTCTCGACATGACCAAAACTCGCGGTTTCGCCTCGACCCGAGGCATGGCGACTCCAGACTCTCAACTGCGGCAGTGCCGCCTTCCTCGTTACTCTCGCACGGAAAATCCATCCCGTGCTTAGGAGCGTGAGAGAACCACTCGGTCAGGACGACAAATGAGCTCGCCCGAAGCACTTGCCGCCGAGTTCGCGTCGATCGATATATACCTCTTCGACCAGCTTCTTCGCGGTCGGATCCAGCCGGGAATGCGCATCCTCGATGCGGGCTGCGGCTCGGGCAGGAACCTTCATTACTTCGCCCGCGCGGGCTACGAGATCTTCGCCGTCGACCGGGATCCGTCCGCCATAGCCGCAACCCGAGCCATGGTGCGAGAGCTCGCGCCCGGGATCCCGGAATCCAACTTCCGCGCGCAGCCAATCGAGGCGATGACTTTCGACGATGCGACGGCCGATGTCGTCATCCTGAATGCGGTGCTGCACTTCGCTCTGAACGACGATCAGTTCGACGCCATGCTTCGGGATGCGTGGCGGGTCTTGAAACCGAGCGGTCTGTTTTTCTGCCGCCTCGCCTCAACGATCGGCATGCCAGAGGAGCGTTTCAAGCGCCTCGAGGGTCGGCGTTTCTTGCTTCCCGATGGATCCGAGCGCTACCTGGTGGACGAGCCTTTCTTGATGCACGCGACCGAAAGGCTCGGCGCCACGCTGGTCGACCCACTCAAGACGACGGTCGTCCAGAACCAACGTTGCATGACCACGTGGGTCGTGCGGAAGTCACGATGAGCGCCAGAAGGCAGACTAGAAACTCTCGCGCTCGGCGGGGTAGATCGGTTAGATTTATATGGTTGGAGGACACAATCTATGGCACACACTTTCGATGACCTCAGCAAGAAAAGCGTGGCGCAGCTGCGCGAGATCGCGGCCGGCCTGGACGGCGAAAAAATAAAGGGCCACAAGTCCCTGCACAAGCCGGATCTCGTCAAGCTCCTCTGTGATGTGCTCGGCATCGAAGCCCACGAGCACCACAACGTGGTCGGGCTCGACAAAGCGAAGATCAAAGTCCAAATCGCCGTCTTGAAGAAAAAAAGCGCCGCCGCGATCGAAGCACATGACGCTACCCAGCTCAAGCGAGCTCGGCTCAACATCAAGCGCCTGAAGCACAAGATGCGAAGAGCGACCGTGTAGCCCATCGTGGCCACGGAGCGGCGTCCCTTGACGGGGAGCGTGCTGCTCGGCCTCTTCATCGCGACGAACGCGGGCTACTTCCATCTCGACCCGGAGTCGAGCCGCTTCGCTCCGTGGCTCGCCCTCTATAGTCTGCAATTCGGTCTTCTCGCGGCGACCTCGTGCTCAAAGAAGTCGCGAACTCGGCACATCTCGACCCCGTGCCCGTCTTTTTCGCGACCGCGGCCATCTTCTGGATGACACGGCGAGGGTCGTCCCTCATTCCGTGGCTACTGCTCGCGCTCTCCAGAGACAAGCGCGTTTCAAGCTCGAGCCCTAGATCTATTTCTTGTGCCCGTAGCTGTTCGAGTGCTGCAGCCGATCAAAATACTGATAGGCGGCTAAAGCGATCTGCTCTAGGGCGCGCTCCGCTTCGGCGCCATCAACGAGCCAGTTCGCCATTCCCGCAATGATAAACGGCCGACCCTCCAAATAAACAATACCGACATCCACGACAACACCGGCTACGGTCCCGGTCTTGTGGGCAACCCGCGTCCCGCGAGGCAAGAGCGGCCGTATGCGGCTCGGCTTCGGAATCGAGAGGATATGGAGGAGCTCTTTCCGTGAGGCGTCGCTCAGCACGTCGCCGCGGTGAATGAGCTCCAGAAGACGCGCCTGTTCGTTTGGGGTCGACAAGTTCTCCCGGTCCGCGAGCCACGCCTCCCTATCCATCATTTTTCTCTGAAGCTTCGTATGCGGAAGCCCGAGGCGGGCCATCGTCTGGTTGACATTCTCCATGCCGACGCGGTCGATGATCATGTTCGTGGCCGTGTTATCGCTAACCGTAACCATAAGGGTCGCCACGTCGCGAAGCGTCAGCTGGACGCTTCCGGGCGTGAGCCGCTGCAATACGCCGCTTCCCGGCACGATGTCGTCTCGCTCGAGAGTGATGATGTCGTCGAGGCCGTACCGCCCTTGCTCCACTTGCCGGAAGAGCTCGACGAGCACCGGCAGCTTGATGGCGCTCGCTTGAGTGAACACCGTGTCCCCACGCAACGCGAACCGCTCCGCCGTCGTCAGGTCCTGTATCGTGACGCCGACGACGCCGTCCACGCCATCGGCGATCGTCCGTATTTTGTGCTCGAGTCGCGCGCGCAACACCTCTTGCGGGGTCTCGGGCGGCGCCAGAAAAAGAAGTAGCATCCAAACGCTCATGGGGCTCATTCTGTCCGAGATAGTTTCGCGGAGCAAGTCAAGTTCCTTGCATGGGATGAGCCGCACAACGAACGACTGAAGGTTCTTTGGTGGTGAGATTTCAGGGTGCGCCTTGGGTCTGAAAATGGCCTACGGTTAAAACCCCAAGCGGGGTGACGGCTATCCCACGACACACATGGGCAACGTCGTCGGCTACCGCGCCGCGTTCATCAAAGCTGAGGCTTATCGTGAACTGTGCGCATGCGTCACGCGAGACGGGCGCAGGGGTCGTAGCGGAAGCAGCGGATTACGTGGTCGTTGACCATGCCGACGGCTTGCATGTGGGCATACAGAATGGTGCTTCCCACGAAGTTGAACCCGCGTTTCTTGAGATCGGCGCTGAGCGCGTCGGACTGCTTCGTCTTCGCCGGGATGTCCTTCATACTCCGTCGTCGGTTCACTTTCGGCCTGCCGCCGACAAAAGGCCACACGTAGGCATCGAAGCTTCCGAACTCTTTCTGAATCGTGAGAAAGGCTCGCGCGTTCCTAACTGCAGAGTGCACTTTGAGTCGGTTGCGTACGATGCCCGGATTTTCGAGCAGCTTCGCGATCTTCTTGTCGCTGAAGCGAGCAACCTTTACCGGATCGAACCCCGCAAAGGCCTTGCGATAGGCTTCGCGCTTGTTCAGGATCGTCGACCAGGAGAGTCCGGCTTGGGCGCCTTCGAGAACGAGAAACTCGAAATGCTTACGGTCATCGTGAACGGGCACGCCCCACTCTTCGTCGTGATAGGCGATGTAGAGCTCGTTCCCCGACTCGCACCACGCACAGCGGTTGGGCGGGGTCATGCGTCCTTTGCGAGACGAATGCCCGAGAACTGGATCTGCGACTCTTCGGTCGTGATCGACGAGGCGACAACCTCCGTTTCTGAACGCACGTGCCGATAGTCGTTCCGAAGACTTTCCCTGAGAGATAACGAACGCAGCCCGCTCTACGACACCTCGGACAAACGAACCCCTCCCGCACTACTTCGACGTACGACCCGACATCGTGAGAAACAGAACGCTTTTCCTGCCTTGGCGGCACACCCTAACGGGACGGGGCAAGCCGTGTCAAGCCGGCTCAGCGGGAGAGGATTCCTCGAAGGCTCGGATGGCATCTTCTCGTTGCATCAGGAAATCGAGTTGGTCTATCCCATTGAGAAGGCAGTGCTGCGCGAAGCCGTCAAACGGAAAGCTGGCAGCACGGCCATCGGGAAGCGAAAGCGTTTTCTTCTCGAGGTCGATGACAACCGAGGCCCCCGGGCTTTGGACGAGCTCTCGATGAGTATTGGCGTCGACCTCGACGGGCAGAAGCCTGTTCTTGACGGCGTTGTTCTTGAAGATGTCGGCGATGGACGTGCTCACTACGGCACGGAATCCGTAATCGACCAAAGCCCAAGCGGCGTGCTCCCGCGAGGAGCCACACCCGAAGTTTTCTCCGGTAACGAGGATCAAAGCGCCAGCGGATGTGGGCTGGTTCAAGACGAAATCCGGATCGAGACGCCAGTCGGCAAAAAGGTTTTTGCCCATTCCGCCTCGCGTCGTCACCGTAAGAAACCGCGCAGGGATGATCTGGTCGGTGTCGACGTTGTCAACAGGAAGGACGACGGTCTTCGATTCGAATGTCTTGAATGGTTCCATGATCTATGCCCTAGTCCTGGTCCATGAGCTTTCGGGCGTCCACGATCGTGCCGGAAACGGCCGCGGCGGCAGCGGTCAGCGGGCTCGCGAGGATCGTTCGGCTGCCTTTGCCCTGCCGGCCTTCGAAGTTACGATTGCTCGTGCTAACGACAAGCTGGCCTTCCGCGACACCGTCCCCATTCATCGCCAGGCACATCGAGCAGCCGGGCTCGCGCCACTCGGCGCCTGCGTCCCTAAAGACGCGATCGAGCCCTTCGGCGATCGCGAGACGTTTGACCTCTTGCGATCCTGGCACGACGAGAACGCGCACCCCCTCCGCAACTTTACGCCCCTTCAGAATGTTGGCCGCCATACGCAGGTCTTCGAGGCGCCCATTCGTACAGCTTCCGATGAAGACGACGTCGACGGGCTTCCCTAGGAGCGCATCGCCCCGCTCCATTTTCATATAAGCGAGAGACTGCTCCTCAGCATCGTCGGGAATCGACGCTTCGATGGCCATCGACATGCCCGGGTTGGTGCCGTAGGTCACCATGGGCTCGACTTTCGAGGCATCGATCGCCACCGTCTTGTCGTACCGCGCGCCCGGATCGCTCGGGAGCGTACGCCAATCCGCGACGGCTTCGTCCCAGGCCTTCCCTTTCGGTGAGAACTCGCGGCCCTCGAGATAGGAGAACGTCGTCTCGTCCGGCGCCATGAGTCCGGCGCGCGCTCCCGCCTCGATCGACATGTTGCAAATCGTCATCCGCTCCTCCATCGAGAGCGATGCGATGCAAGAGCCCGTATATTCGATGACATGCCCGAGGCCACCGTCGACGCCGATCTCGCGGATGACGGCGAGAATGAGGTCCTTTGCGGTCACGCCCCGCGCGAGCGCGCCGTCGATACGCACTTCGAGAATTTTCGGCTGTCGCTGCAACAAACACTGCGTGGCCAAAACATGTCCGACTTCCGTCGTCCCTATGCCGAAGGCCCAAGCGCCGAACGCACCATGCGTGCTCGTATGGCTATCCCCGCAAACGATGCTGCGCCCAGGCCGGGTGAGCCCGAGCTCCGGCCCGATCACGTGCACGATGCCCTGACGCGCATCACCCATGGGGTAGAGAGTGATGCCGAACTCGTCGCAATTTCTTTGAAGCGTCTCGACTTGGTTGCGCGTCTTTTCGTCGGCAAAAAGAGGCTCGTCCCCATCGAAGAGCGTCGGGATGGAATGGTCCATGGTCGCAAAAGTGCGGTCGGGCCGATGCACAGCGAGTCCCCGGCTTCTGAGCTCATCGAAGGCTTGAGGCGATGTGACTTCGTGAATCAAGTGGAGGTCGATATAGACGACCGCCGGGTGATCCGTAGTTGCCGGCGCGACAAGGTGCCGCTCCCACAGCTTTTCGAAGAGTGTGAGCGGCTTTCCGCTCGGAAGCTCCGTCATTGACCGAAAACGTCGACGAGCTCTTTTTGCTCCTCGCGAGCAGCCAACACACGGTTGATCACTTTTAGAAAAGCATCGGCGCTCGCGCGCATGATGTCGCCGCCGGTAGCGCGTCCGCGGTGACGGTTTCCGAGCTCTTCGATCTCGACGCTTACCTCACCCCGTCCATCCAAACCGCCCGTCAGACCGCGCACCTGATAATCCGTCAAGGACAGCTCGGCACCGCTCGCCCGTCCCATCGCACGGAAGATGGCTTCGACAGGGCCGTCCCCGCACGCGGCTTCTTTCACCGTGCGTCCAGTGCGGTCGCGCAAGCAAATTGTCGCGGTGGAGGCCGACTCGGAGCCCGAGCTCAAATGCATGGCGACGAGCTCCCAAATATCAACGCTGTCGGCTTCCGCGCCGCTCATGAGGGCCTCGAGATCTTCGTCGAAGACTTCTTTTTTCGTGTCGGCGAGAGCCTTGAACTCGACGAACAATGTTCCTAGCCGCTCTTCGCTGAGCTCATAACCGAGCTCTTCGACCCGTTTCCTGAGCGCGTGCCGGCCGCTATGCTTTCCCAGCACGAGCGCATTGTTGCCAAGACCGATATCCTCGGGTTTCATGATCTCGTAGGTCAAACGATGTTTTATCACGCCGTGCTGATGGATGCCAGCTTCATGCGCGAACGCATTCTGCCCCACAATGGCTTTGTTGCGCTGCACGACGAGCCCTGTCACTTGGCAGAGAAGCTGGCTCGTGGGATAGATGCGCGTCGTGTCGATGCCGGTCTCGATGCCGTGGAAGTCACGACGGGTCTTCATCGCCATCACGACTTCCTCGAGCGACGCGTTCCCCGCACGCTCTCCGATGCCGTTAATGGTGCACTCGATTTGGCGTGCTCCGGCGGCGACCGCCGCGAGGCTGTTCGCCACAGCGAGCCCGAGATCATCGTGGCAGTGCACACTGATGACGGCCTGGTCGATGTTTCTAACGTGCTTTTTCAAATAACCGATGAGCTCCGCAAATTCCGACGGCATGGCGTAGCCGACCGTATCGGGAATGTTGACCGTGCTCGCGCCCGCTTCGATGGCTTTCTCGACGACCTCCGCAAGAAAGTCCGGCTCAGTGCGAGCGGCGTCCTCGGGCGAGAACTCGACATCTTCGCAAAGCTCGCGCGCCATCGAGACGCTCTCGACAGAGCGGCGCACGATTTCTTCCTTGGCCATCGCGAGCTTGTATTCTCGATGGATCGCACTCGTCGCGAGAAACACGTGAAGCCGCGCCCGCGGTGCGTCCTTGAGCGCATCCCAGGCACGCTCGATGTCGAGGCTATTGCAACGCGCGAGGCCCGCGATGACAGGACCTTCTACTCGACGCGCCACTTCACGAACAGCTTCGAAGTCCCCGTTCGAAGCAATCGGAAAACCTGCCTCGAGAATGTCCACGCCGAGCCCTCTCAGCGCGTACGCCATCGCGAGCTTACCGTCGAGATCCATGCTCGCGCCAGGCGATTGCTCGCCGTCTCGCAGGGTTGTATCGAAAATCGTTACTCTTTGTGGCTCCGTCATGCCGATCTCCCTCTGCATGGGGATGTGGAAGATAAGTAGTTCAGAATCAGCTCGTTAGTATTACTTACCGACCGATAAGTAAACTACCTCAAGAAAGACCCGCTGTCAAGTTTTTTGGGGCGCATCTCTATTGTTTGACAAGACTTGTCCCTGTTCTCTAGTCTTGATCCCAAACCATGCGCGTGTTGGGGATCGATGCCGGGGCCACGAAAACCGAGTGTCTCCTCGCGGACGGTAACGGCAACATCTTGGCTAAAGGGCGGGGCTCCGGTGCGAACTTCCAACTCTACGACGAAGACGAGATCGAGTTCGTACTCGAGAATCTTACGATGAGGGTGCTCGCTGGCCATGGCGGCATGGTGGACGCTCTCTGCCTCGGGATAGCTGGCGCCGGTCGCGAGCGAGACCACCGCGCGATGCGCCGCATTCTGAATCGGCTCGGTCGCGCCCGAGAGAACATCGTTACCCATGACGCGCTCATTGCTCTCGTGGCGGGCGCTAAGGAGCGCTTCGGCGTCGTGCTCATCGTGGGCACCGGGGCGGCGGTCTACGGCGTGAATCGCAAGGGCGAATCTGCACGGGCCGGCGGTTGGGGGCCTCTTCTCGGCGACGAAGGCAGTGGATACTGGATGGGCTTGCGCGCCCTTCAGAGCATCGTCCGCGCCGATGACGGCCGGGCACAGCCGACGTTGCTCAAAGGGGCCGTGCTCGAGCAGCTGAGGATCCCGGACTCGGAATCTCTCGTTCATCGGGTCTATCAAGAGCTCGCGCGCGAGGAGATTGCTGCGCTCGCGCCTCTCGTCCAACAGGCCGCCGATCATGGGGACGAAGCCGCGCAGACGATCATCGACGACGCCGTGCGTGAGTTCACGCGCGCGGTCGAGTCGGTCATCGGACGCCTCGGGCTCGCCGGCGAAAACTTCCGTCTCGTTCTCTCGGGCGGCCTGTGGAAAGCTGTCCCCGTGATCCATCAAGACTTCGAAAAGCTCGCAAAGAAGATCGCGCCCTGGGTGAGCGTACACCGCCTGGCCGTGGAACCCGCCCGTGGCGCCGTGCAGCTCGCCATCGAGCATGTTTCGTCCACGGCGGTCTAGGCTGCTTAGTAAGACCTGAAAGCGTTTGAACCGCAGAGGCCCGGAGGACGCCGAGAAAAATTCGAGATCTCGGTTAATCTGAGACTGGGGACAGCTTTTCTTCTCCGCGTGCTCTGCGCCTCTGCGGTGAGATTTTCTTGCTCTAAATCGTGAACAAAATCCACGATTCCGACTGGTTAGTTAGAGGGTTCTACTTCAAGACGCGACGTAGATCGAAAGACGCTTCTTCGAGGCGACGCATCGCCTCGCTGCGCGACAGGTCGAGGCGGCCCATCACCACCGCGGTCTTTACGTGGTTGCCGGCTTCTGCCATTAGCGCCGCCGCACGTTCCCGATCGACGTCGGCGAGAGCGACGACCATCCGGAGCGCCCGATCGCGAAGCTTCGCGGAGGTCGTCTTCACGTCGACCATGTAGGGACCGTACACTTTGTTGAGCCGGATCATGGCGAGAAGCGTCATCTGATTGAGCACCAGCTTCGTCGCGGTACCGGCCTTCATCCGTGTGGACCCCGCTAAAAGCTCCGGTCCGACGGCGGGCGCGACCACGACGTCGGCGACGCCGCGCCTTCGCGGCCCGCAGGTGACGAGTACGGTTGCGGCGGCGCGCTCTCTCGCATAAAGGAGAGCCCCCGCGACGAACGGCGTCACGCTGCTCGCCGAGATCCCGACAACGACGTCTTTCTTGCTCAGCCTCCGCGCGCGTAATGCTTTTCGCCCCCCAGACACGTCATCTTCGGCATCTTCTTTCGAATGGAAGACCGCCTCGTCTCCGCCCGCCATGATGGCGTCGATCTCACGCGGCGAGGTGCCGAAGGTCGGCGGGCACTCGGCGGCTTCGAGCACACCGAGGCGACCACTCGTACCCGCGCCGACGTAGAAAACGCGGCCCCCCGCGGAGAGCGCCGATGCCAATTTGGAAGCGCCCTTACGAATCCGTGCCGCTTCGCCGCGCACCGCTTCGACCGCACCATGGTCTTCCTTCGCCATCGCGTCGAGGATCGAGCTCTCCGACGCCCGGTCCAGGTTACGGCTGAAGGCGTGGACCGCTTCGGTCGGAAGCTTTTCCCATTGAGAGTAATTGGACACGAGGCTCAGCCGAGAAAAGTCCCGCGCTTGTAGTCTTCGAAGGCCTCATGGATCTCTTCGCGCGTGTTCATGACGAACGGACCTTGGCGGGCCATGGGCTCGTCGAGGGGCTTGGCGGCGAGGAGTAAGAGACGCATCGGCTGCGCCGTGGTCACGAGACGCACCGCTTCACTTTGGCCTCGGGACAAGACCCCGAGTTGGCCGGCGGCTAGAAGCTTCTCCCCGACAACACCTTCGCCGTCGAAGACATAGACGAAGCCGTTATGCTCGCGGGGTACAGGAATGACGCATTCGGAGTCCTTCGGAACCGCGACGTCCACGTAAAGAGGCGAGGTAGCAATCCCTTCGACGGGACCATTGGTGCCTTCCACCGTGCCCGCGACCACGCGCAACGTGACGCCGCCTTGGGTCGTCGCTGTCGGTATCGCCTCGGCAGGGATGTCTTGATAGCGCGGGGCGGTCATCTTGTGAGCGGCGGGCAGGTTCACCCAAAGCTGAAAACCCCACATGAGACCGTCCTCTTGCATCGGCATCTCGGAATGCACGATGCCGCGCCCCGCCGTCATCCATTGAACGCTTCCCGGCCCGAGCTCGCCACGGTTGCCCTTGTGGTCTTCGTGCCGCATCGAGCCCGCGAGCATATAGGTCACGGTCTCGAACCCGCGGTGTGGGTGATCGGGAAAGCCAGCGATGTAATCGGCGCCCTCCGTGGACTTGAACTCGTCGAGAAGCAGGAAAGGATCGAGATAGTCGAGCTGCGGGGTCCCGATAGTGCGGCGGATGCGCACACCCGCGCCCTCGAGCGCTTCCTGCGCGCTGACGATTTGAGCGACATTGCGATATTTCATAGATCGCTACTGTAACATTTCGGCCCGCTCGGCCGTATCGCCTCATGTGGACGCTTTTCTGAGAGATTTGCAGACGAAGACCCCGTCGGCACCCCTTTCCGCTTGAGCGACAATGGCGACACATGGTGGACCGTCATAGGCGTCGTCAGAGACCTTCGGAACCCGGAAGCGGACCAGCCGCCCGAGACCCACCTGTACCTACCTTTCAACCAGCAACCCTCGAGGGGTATGGCGCTCGTCTTGCGCAGCCGGAGACACCGCTCGCCTCGACGCGCGAGCTCCGAGTCATTGTCTCCGAGCTCGATGCCGCGCAACCGATTGGCGACATCCGAACGATGGGTCAGATTCTGCATGACGACCTCTCTGACACTTTCGCGGTTGCGGCGCTCATGAGCTACTTTGCGCTCGTGGCGTTCGCTCTCGCGATTGCCGGTAGGTTTGGGGTCTTTCCTACTCCGTCGCGAGCTCGGCGTGCGTTTGGAGCTCGGTGGAGAGCGAAAGGATATACGGTGGATGGTGCTACGCCAGACCTTCGCTCCTGTCGGCGCGTGCGTGCGCGTTCGGGCTGAAACGTGAGTTTTCCAGGACGCGTGACGCTCGGACCCGGGCATCCAAAGAAGATCTTTCGCGTGAGGTCGAGCTTGCGCTCCACCCGGGAGACTGAGCCGAGCGACTACCCGACAATCTTTTGCGATCGACTACAAGGGAATCGCACGCTGCGCCATCGGTGATCCTTTTTCTAGGCGGGGTGGCCCCCGGGCTATTTGTGCCGATAACGATGGAATCGGAGCCAAGTCGGTTCGGAAACTGGAAGGAGAGCTCTGTGGTGTACAGAATCGTTGCTTTGACTTTGGCCATGCTCGCGGGAATCACCCTCGCGGCAGGCCCCTTAGGACGTAGCTCAGAAACGACTGCACGGAGCAGGTACGTGGACACCCACATGCACATCGACGGAATGTTGCGCGGTGGCGGAGCATCCCCCACTGGAAGGGGAGAGCGCCGGCGGCCCCCGCGCACCCGTCGAGACGAGATGAAAGGACGGAGCGCCAGCTACACCTCTGCCACCCGAAACGATTATGAAACGGCAGGAGACAACCTGGTCTCGTTGATGGACCAATACGGCGTGGCTTTTGTACTCATCATGCCGCCTCCTCAGAACCCGGATCAGAGAGCCAGCTACGATTATCGAGCCCTCTTGCCTGCCGTGAAGAAACATCCCCGAAGACTCGGTCTCGTCGCGGGCGGCGGAACATTGAATCCGTTGATCCAGGGGACGGATTTTTCGCGAGTGACCAGTGACGTCCGGAAACGGTTCAAGGAGCAGGCGGAGTCGCTCGTTGCGGCCGGCGTCAAGGGCTTCGGCGAGCTAACCGCGTTTCATCTGTGCATGAGCGAAACCCACCATTATGTTGCGTCTGCGCCCGATCATCCTCTATTCCTCCTGCTTGCCGACATCGCGGCGCAGCACGGTCTTCCCATCGACATGCACATGGAGGCTGTCACCAAGGAATCACCGACGCCACCGGGGTTACTTCAATCATGCTCTTACAACCCGCGCACGCTCCCGGCAACGATTCCAGCTTTCGAGCGCCTTCTAGCTCACAACCGTGAGGCCGTAATCGTGTGGCAGCACATCGGTTGGGACAACACGGGACAAATGACCGCGAAGCTCCTCCGGCGTCTTCTCACGGCGCACGAGAACCTGTACCTCAGCCTGAGGGTAGAACAACGCGAACAGGCCATCGGAGGTGGACCCATGCTCAACCGTATCGTGGACGGAAGCGGGAACATCCAAAGCGAATGGATGAAGCTGATTGTGGATTTTTCGGACCGCGTTCTCGTCGGCGGAGACGAGTTCGTAGGCATCCCCGGGAAGACTCCCAAGAGACCTCAGTCGTTCGAAGAAACGTGGTCCCTCCTCGACAAACTGCCAGAACCCGTCGCCGCGAAGGTGGGCGGTGACAATGCAAGGAGAATCTATCCCCTGGACCCATAGGAGCGATAAGAGCGATTCCTCTCATCTTCTTTTCTTTCTTGCTTTTTCTTTACGCCTTTGCTTTACACTTTTTTGATATTGATCGAGCTCTAACTGCCCAAATCGTCTCTACGCTAGTGGTCTGACCCGCTCATGATGGGTGAAAACCCCCGGGCACCTGCTTCAAATCACGGGTCAGGATCGTATAGCGCCCAAGTGCCCGTGGAAAGGAGCATCAACCAGTCGCCGGCCGAGGACAGCCATCATGCGATCGCCATCGACCCGACCGCCTCGATGGCCGGACCCCCGTCACGATCGAGCTCTAGAACGTCGCAACCTCGCTCACGATCGTAGCGGGTCCGGCAGCCGAGCGCTTTGGCCAGCTCCAAGCACGGTACTCGGGCGCTCGCAACCGCGACCGCGTCCACAACGTGCGTCACGTTATCGGTCGCGGTCGCGCCCTCGACCCGCCGTTCACCGAACACAGAGCGCACGCCTTCAGTGACGACCACAGGCTCGACACCTAGATCGAGTAAAGCGCGTTCGAGCTTTGCCGCGCGCTCGCTACTACCGGCAAGGAGCACGGCGCGGCCGACGGGAAAACCGAGAGACGCGTAGCGCTCGCACAAATCCATCGGAAAGACACCAGGTAGTAGCGCACCGGGAAAGTTCGGCCACTTGTCGCGCGTGCCCGTCGCCAGAACGACCGTCGTCGCTTCGATCGGCCGTGCTTTTCCCGCCTCGAGCGCTACGAGTGCCCCTTCCCAAACCGCACCGGGCCGAGGCGGGTACGCGCGATCCGAGCGCGCCTCCAAGATTTCGACCGTCTTGCCAAGCGCTCGATGAGACGACGCCGCCGCCCGGCCCGACCTTCCAGCCCCCACGATCACGACATCACACGAAAGTGGATCGCCTCGCTGCGTGCGGCCGATCTTGCGCGACAGCACGTTCTCGTCACCGGCACCTTCTCCACTCCGCATCGACAATCCAGCGGTCAGCGGAATCCGGCAAGACGCGACGTCGGCGAGCCCTTCGACCAGAAGCGCGCAATCACAGCAGCTGCCATTGCCACAAAAAAGGTAGGGCAGCTCATTGGCCGCGGGTATGACGACTTGCTTCGCGAAGTGCTCCAACAGAAAGGCTCCTGCTGAGCCAGAATGTCCCACCGGAACGGCATCGCCGTCTAGAAAGCATGAAGGGAGAATCGGACGGTTTGAACCCACGCGCGACACCATTATAGACTTCCTCTCCATCGGGGCTGAGGAGGACGGATGGCTTTACCACCGAAGACTTTCTGCTGGGTCGAGCTAACTAGGGTGAGTTCTTGATTCGATTCGTAGCACTCGCAGTTCTGACCGGGTGCTCTTCCCCGCCGTCATCCCCTGCCGAGCTCGTCTTTCGGGGCGGCGCCATCTATACGCTCAACGCCGAGGCACCTTGGGCGGACGGGCTCGCGATAGCGGATGGACGCATCCTCGCGATCGGTAACATCGAGGCCTTTATCGGTGAAGACACACGAGTCGTCGACCTCGATGGACGGCTGCTTCTTCCCGGCTTCCACGACGACCGTGTGGATCTCGCGGCCGGCACCGCTTGGCTCGAGGAGAAAGGCATCACGCCCGCGGACGCCCCAACCTATCTCCACCGCTTCGGCATCACGAGCGTGCGCGCGCTCGACGGCACCCTCCCGGAAGCGCTCCCTCTCCGGACTAACGATTCGAGGGGTGATTCCCGGAGCGGTGTACGCTTCGCCAGCGGCTGGCCGGCAACCACGATCGACCCTCTAGTCAGGATCCACCGAGCTGTGACCGGCCTCGATCTCGATGGTCGGCGCGTTTCGAGGGAAAAAATGAAAGTCGAGGACGCCGTTCCTCGCTACGCCGCCGCTCCGCTCGAACGAGGCGAGCTCGCCGATCTCGCGATCTTGTCCGAGAACATCTTGAAAATTCCGCCCGAGCGAATTGCGGAGTGCAAGGTCGAGATGACCGTATTTGGCGGCCGTATCGTTTACCAAGCTGCCTCGTTTGACCAGGGAAACCCGTCAACGCTAAAGTGATGGCATTCGAAAAGAGGTCACGATGAAAACACTTTTCTTGGTGCTGCTTCCCACGCTGCTTTTCGCCGCGCAAAGGCCCAATCCGGAGATGATGCAGAGGATGATGGAAGCGAGATTCCATCTCAACGGCGTCTTCGACAAAGACCTCGACGCCAAGGTTCCCGTAGGCGATTTGAGCCTTCCGGAGAGGGCCGTGGCGCGCATCGACGCCAATGGCGACGGCTACATCACCTTCGACGAGTACACGAAGATGCAGCTCAATCCCGAGATCGCGAGTGGCCCCACCGAGCCGAGGGACCGCTCGGACTTTACGTATCTACGAAAAGGCGGCTTCCCTTTGAACGTCAATCCCGAGATCGTTTCCGCCGACAACGTCGAGATAGGAGACGAAGACATGGTCATGGGCGTCGTCATCAACGGCGAGCCACGCGCCTACCCGGTGAACTATATGAACGGGCCTTACAACGAGATTGTGAACGACGAGCTCGGAGGTGAGGCTATCGCCCCCTCCTGGTGACCCATCGACCATAGCGGCGTCGTGTACGCCCGCGAGTTCGATGGCAAGAAGCACAACTTTGGCGTCGTCGGCGTCGATGAAGGAACGCTCATCATGTATGACGAGGAGACGCAGTCGCGGTGGAGCCAGCTCTTCGGCAAAGCCGTGAGCGGGAAGATGAAAGGCGCAGCGCTCGAGAAGCTTCCTTCCACGATGACGACCTGGGCTCAGTGGAAAGCGCTACACCCCGAGACGACCGTGTACGTGAAGCGCTCCGTTCCCTACAGCTCACGTTTCACGAAAGAGACTTTCGAGAAGGCCGCGAAGATGGCCCCGGGTCCCGTTCGCGGCAACGACCTCATCGTTGGGCTCGAAGGCCATGTCGAGGCGCGCGCCTATCTCCTCCGGCGGCTGGCCGATGAACGCTTCGTCGAAGAACGGTTCGAAGGGGCTCCTATTGCGGTCTATTTGAGCAAAGACTTCTCGACGGCACGGGTCTACGATCGCCAAATCGATGGCCGCGCTCTGAGCTTCCGCCTCACGGAGGATGAACAACTCGAAGACGCGGAGACAGGCTCTCGGTGGAACCCCATAAGCGGCGAAGCCCTCTCCGGGCCGCTTCAAGGCAAGAAGCTACAAAGCTTGATCTCCACTTTCGCGGTGTGGTTCGCCTGGGAGCACTATCGGCCCGACACGACGATTCATGGAGAGTCGGAATAGCTCGTAACGCGTCTTCCAGGGCCTGAGCGCGCTACTGTTTATGAGTCAGCTGCGCAGTCATCCCAATCGTCTTCGTCTTCCTCGTCATCCTCGTCGATGTCCTCGTCGTCGACGGTAGCGTCGGCCTCGTCCCAATCACTGTCGTCCTCGCGCAACTGCTCGTCTTCTTCGTCGCTCTCATCTTCTTCGTCGTCGTCACTCTCATCATCATCATCATCATCATCATCGTCGTCTTCGAGATCGTCGTTCTCGAGCTCGGGCTCCGGATCGGGCGCATCGCGCTCTGACCATTCCTCATCCTCCGAGCTATCGTGTGAGCGACTCCAATTGGGACATGCCATCAACGCCGATTATACAGCAGCGTCAATAGAGCAAGTATGCGCGGCGATGCTCGATGAAACGCGCGAGCTCAGACGCCTCCCGCCCGACGATCGCGTCCACTGCCATCCCGTCCTCGAGCGCCCGCCGAGGCCGATCCGTGCCGAGGAGCAAGTCTATCCAGTAACCCTCGCCGCGCCGCACCCACTCGAACGCTTCGGGATGAAGTGCTTTGATCGTGGCGATCGTGGTGAGTCCAGTGCGCACGGCTTCGAAGCGCGCTTCATCCGTGATCGTCATCGCGACGCCGTAACAGATCTCGTCGCGATATTTGGGCCGGGGCGCGGCGGCGATCGCGCGGGGCGTGAACGAGGTACTGCGGAAGCGAACACCGGGAAGCTCTGCTTGCGAAAGCGCCGCCGCTAGCTTTTCCCCGTCGATCCAAGGTGCACCGATCCGCTCGAACGTATCTTCGATACCGCGGCCTTCGTTCACGTTGATCCCCTCGATCAATCCGAAGGCCGGATAAGCCAGGGCGGCGCGGGCGGTACGAATGTTCGGCGACGGAGGATTCCACGAGAGCCCGGTATCCTTCCATAGCGTCGAGCGCCGGAAGCCCCGCATCTGTATAACCTCGAGCTCGAGCCCTGTCATCGACGCAGCGAACAGCCGGGCCAGTTCACCTGCCGTCATGCCATGTACGAGAGGGATCGGAGCAATCCCGACAAAAGAAGCAAAATCCGGATCTAACACGGGACCCTCGACCCGAACACCACCGAGCGGGTTCGGTCGATCTAGTACGACGAAGCCGATCTGCGCAGCGGCGGCCGCCTCCATGGCAAGCTTCATGGTGCTGATATAGGTGTAGAAACGGACACCGATGTCCTGGATGTCGAAGACGAGTGTATCGATCCCGTCGAGCATCTCGGGCGTCGGCGCGCGCGTATCGCCGTAGAGGCTGTGAATGAGGATCGCCGAAAACGTAGTGGACCCGACATCGTCCCCCGCCGCCACATCTCCCCAATAACCATGCTCCGGTGAAAACAGCGCAACGATGTCGACCCCAAGCTCGTCCCGCAAAACGGTAAGGGTGGACACCCCGTCGCGAGCGACCCCGGTATGGTTCGTAATGAGGCCAACACGCCCCGAAACCGCGCCCTCATCTTTCCGAAGCACATCAACTCCGGAAAGAACTGGAGTGTCAGCCCCCTGAAAGGAGAGAAAACCGAGAGCAACCCAAAAAAACATCAACGCCGCCTTGGTAGCAGGAAGCAGGAAGCAGGTAGCGCCACGAACTACAGTTCAATTCAAGGAGGATATCAAACGAGCTCAATCCATCCATGAACATCGTCGGCCAAACCGCGACGGATGTCCGTGAGCTGCTTCAAAAGAGCCGGGCCGATTTTACGCTCGGCATCCGGCTTCAACTGAAGGACACCTTCTTCACTACCAATCTCGATGACGGGAGAGATCGTCGCCGCTGTGCCGGCACCGAACGCTTCGTCGAGCTTGCCAGCTTCGTGCGCTTCAGTGATCTCCTCGATGGAAACACGTCGCTCTTGGACCTCGACATTCATGTCCTTCAAGAGCGTGATCGCGCTGTCGCGCGTGATGCCGTGAAGAATCGTTCCCGACAACTCGGGCGTTACCGCGACGCCGTCGATGACGAAGAACATATTCATCGTGCCGCATTCTTCGATGTAGCGGTGATCCTGTCCATCGAGCCAAAGAACGTTGTCATAGCCACGGTCCTGCGCTTGTTTCGCCGCGTAGTAGCTTGCGGCATAGTTGCCCGCCGTCTTGGCTTCGCCGACGCCGCCCTGGGCTGCCCGAACGTATTCGCGCGTCACCCAAAGCTTGACAGGCTCGGAGTAATACTTCCCGACCGGACAGGTAAAGATGACGAACTTGTAAGTGTCCGACGGTTTCACGCCGATATAGTCGTCGCTCGCGAACATGAGAGGGCGCAAGTAGAGCGAGCTGTCTTTCTGGTTCGGAATCCAATTCACGTCGAGGCGTACGAGCTCCTTGATGCCGTCGAGAAAGATCCCTTCTGGGATCGGCGGCATCACCATACGCTCCGCCGAGCGGTTCATGCGGGCGAAATTGTCGCGAGCGCGAAACAAGACCGGCTTACCGTCAGCATTTCTATAGGCTTTCATGCCTTCGAAAATGGCCTGGCCGTAATGGAGCGTCGGCATGGCCGGTGCTAATTGCAGCTTGCCGTAAGGCACGATCTCCGGCGACTGCCACGCGCCATCGCTGTAGTCGGCCACGAGCATGTGATCGCTGAACACGCGGCCAAAAGGAATGTTGTCGAAGTCGACCTCGGCTATACGTGAGGCCTTCGTTCGGGTGACTTTGATTTCGCCAACCATCATCATCTTTCTTTGCCTCGACTGCTAAATTGTTTCGTTACAATGTGTTGGACGTAGCGTCGCCGCGTCGAACTATTGTAACGCGTTTTAATGGACAAAGCAGATGCACGTTGCACCGCCGTTCGATTCCCTATATAAATGTCCCCTTTTGTGAGATTTACGAGTAGGCGCTACATACGATGACCGACAAGGACGACGTTCTAGAATCTCTTCCCCTTCCCGAGATGACCCCGGTCGGGCTTGCTCGGCAGTTCGGCCCCGGATTGATCTTGATGATGACCGGCATCGGTACCAGTCATCTCGTTACCGCGCCGGTGGCGGGCGGCCGGTTCGAGTTCGCGCTCCTGTGGGCCATCCCGGTCGCCTATATCTTCAAGTATTACGGTTTCGAGATGGCGTTTCGCTTTACGAACGCCACGGGCCGCAGCATGCTCGACGCTTATTCCACGGCGTGGCACAAGTGGCCGGTTTGGTACGTGCTCATCACGACGATTCTGCAAGCCGCTCTCGGCCAAGCGGGACGCCTCACGGCGGCTGCGGCGGTCGCCTACTTCTTTTCACTGTACTACTTCGGTGTCGATGTCGACGCTTATATCTTCGCCCTCGTCATCGGCGTCCTCAGCGTAGTTCTCATCTTGAGCGGACGCTACAGCCTCGTGGAGCTCGTGACAAAGATCTGTGCGGGCATTTTGCTGCTTTCGACCGTGGCTGTTTTTCTACGCTCGCCGGCCCCCCTTTCCGGGATGGCGCATTTTTTCATCTTCGAGACGCCCGAAGGATCGTGGCTCATACTGGCTGCTTTTCTAGGACTGCTTCCCACGGGAATGGATGTCTCCCTCCAAGCTTCGGAATGGGGCAAAGCCAAGAAGGCTGGTATGGGGCGTATTCGCGACCACCTCGAGCATCGCGGCCTCGTGGCGAGGTTCGACCCTTTCAGCTCGAGCAAAGAAGATCTTTCGGTCGACACATCCAAGCTCCCGCCCCATGCCCTCGAATATTGCCAGCGGTGGTTTCGCATAGGCCTCTGGGACTTTCGCGTCGGATACATCATTTCCTTCGTCATCGCGACGATCTTTCTCGCGCTCGCGGCAGTGTGGATCTATCCGAGCGAAGTCGAGGGGCGCGCCGTCATCGGACAGATTGCGCAGATATTTACAAAGAGCGTCGGTTCGTGGATGATGATCGTGTTTCTCGCCGGTGCTTTCGCTGCGACCTTTTCGACGGCGTTCAACTATTTTGACGGTTGGCCTAGAGTCGTCGGGGCCTGTTGCCGGAATCTCTTCCGAAAAACCGCGGCGCTCTCCGGCATCGCTCACGATGACTTGACGGACGAGCACCGCAGCAAGTGGTACTCGGAGTTCAATATCTATCGCATCACGATGTTCTACTCCCTCATCGCATCGGTCGCCATCATCGCCGGCGTCGGCCGCCCGGTGTGGCTGGTGCTCATCGCGTCGGCGCTCGCTTTTTTCGTAGCCCCGATTATCTTTGGGTTGAATCTTTATTATTGCTTCACCGTCATCCCGAAACAGGACCGCCGCTTCTATCCCAACACCTTCGATACGTGGTTTGGATGGGCAAGCCTCGTGATTTTCACCGGAATGACGGTAATCCTCATCGCGGCGCGGATTTTCGGGATTGAGCTGTTCGGCAGCTGAGCCTCCACCACGGGGCACGGCCCCGTGGTGGAAAAGCCAGCTCACGGCAAGCGGTTTTTTTCGTGCGTGTCCATTGCCGCGGCCAGTCCCGACTTTAGATCGGTCGCGTGGCCTTGTGCCGCCAGCGAGTGGCTGAGGCACGACATGAAGAAAAGAATCCGCTCGGGTGAAGACGCATAGCCCATGAGCCCGACGCGCCACACCTTTCCGGCGATGGCGCCGAGCCCTCCGCCAATCTCGAGATTGAACGTCTCGAGCAAGTAGCCGCGGACCTTCGCGTCGTCGATACCCTCGGGCACCCGCACCGTATTGAGTGAAGGCAATCGATATTCGGGCGCGACGAACATCTCGAGGCCCATCGCTTCGATACCAGCCACGAGAGCCCGATGGTTGCGTAGATGCCGATCGATGCGATTCGAAAGCCCTTCTTCTTCGATCAAGTTGAGCGCTTCGAGAAGACCGTAATTCAACGTGCTCGAGCTCGTGTGGTGGTACTTGTGTCCCGTCCAGTACTCATCGAGAAGCTGGGCGTCGAGGTACCAGGCACGCACGGGGTGGCTGCGCTGCTTCATGGCTTCGACGGCGCGTTCGCTGAAAGTGATGGGCGCCAGGCCGGGCGGCGAGCCGATGCATTTCTGCGAGCAGCTATAGGCCGCGTCGATGCCCCACTCGTCGATCTTGACGTCGACGCCGCCGAGCGACGTAACTGTATCGAGAAGGATCTTGACGCCATACGACTTTGCCAGACGGACGACATCGTCCATCGGTTGCAGCACTCCCGTGGAAGTCTCCGCATGCACCAGCGTGATGACCTTGTAGCCGCCATCTTTGAGCGCCGCTTCGATGCGCGCGGGATCGTCAGGCATACCCCATTCGCTTTCGAGAACGGTGACTGCGGCGTCTTGTCGCTCCGCCATCTGACGGATGCGAGCGCCGAAATAACCGTGGACGCAACAAAGAACGCGATCTCCGGGCTCCAACATGTTCGCGACACACATCTCCATTCCCGAGGTCCCCGTCCCGGGCGAGGCTTGGGTCAAGTGGTTTTCCGTTTGGAACACCATGCGGAGACGTTCCCGAATCTGGTCGAGCACCTCGATATAAGCGGGGTCGAGATGGCCGATAACCGGGGAGGCGAGGGCGCGGTAAACGTTGGGATGGATGTCGAGCGGGCCTGGTCCCATTAGCGTTCTCATGGGAGCGGCCGGCCGTTTCACTGTCATCTGCTTTACTCCTTTCGCTCTTGCGACGTTTCACTCAACGCCACGCTTGCATTCCTTCAGACTTTACACTAAATTACCCTTGTTCCTATTGTCGTTCCGTCTCACATTGAAGATTTTTCACGAATTCGAAGCCTGTGCTGGCTTCGTCTTCGCCATGGTGCCAAATGGAGTGAGCTGCGCGCTGTGGACAACGATTTCGTAGGCAGACGGACGGGTCGGGCCGTCCCCACCAGTTCCGTTACCGTCGCTTTCCTCGAAGACAACGCGCCGATCGCCTATGGCATCGTGCGCAATCTCTCCGAGATCGGCGCCTGCATCATGACCAATACAGTCTTACGACCCGGTAAGAGCTACGAGTTCCGCATGAGTTTTTTTGGCGACGAAATTCTCGAGGCCCTTGCAACGATTGTCTGGAGTGAGTCGTGCCACGCCGAGACTGCGATGTCGATCGAAATCCCCCACGGACTCGAGTTCGACAAGATCAACGCCGCACATCTCGACGACCTCAAGCGCATTCTCGATTCAGGACAGTTCGGCCAACCAACGGAGCACTGAATCTCAGTCGACGGATTCGCGGCCGCCGAACCATTCCCAGAAACCCGCTAGGCCGCTCCCGGCGGGCACCCGCAAACGCAAGTCCTCACCCGCTTGACGCGCCGCGTCCTCGTCGCCCGCAAGCATCGACGCGAAGATGCGATATTGCTGGAGCTCGATGGCGGCGCTGTCGAGTCTCACGGCGCGATCGAGATGTGCGACGGCTTCATCATAGCGTCGCTCCGAAATCGCTCGGGCGGCTCGGAAATAGTCGACATTCGGGTCGATCGTCCCCGCCTTGGCTGCCTGTTCGGCGAGCGAAGCATCACGAGCGCTCGCGTTCAGGAGGAATAGGGGCAAGGCGGAGAGCGACGACTCGACGAGCGTAGTGTCGAGATCGACGAGCGTCGTGGGAAGACTCATGAAGTGGCGGTTCAGCGCGTCTTGATATCGGAAATAATCACGCGTCCGCTCTCGATAACCACGAGGCCAGTGCTCTTCGATCCACGTGCTCGCGTAAAAGCGTTCGGCCGAGCCGCGCGGGTTCATGACACGCAAATATTCTTGAATCGTGGGAGACCCTTCGGTGTAATGCGTCACCCTCGATGAGATGCGGTGCGGGTAGTTGTCCTCGAGCATGTCTACGTCGCCGACCCATTCTTGCAAAAAGGAGGCGTCGCCGAGAAAAAGCGCTCCGAGCTGCTCGCGATTCTCGACACCAATCGCAACCAGCCCGTCGCGGCTCGGTGGATATTTCCAGAGCCGCCCAAACTGCTCATCCGAGATGGGCTGCATCCCTCCGCGGCTTCCCGCCAGCATCCACTCGGTACCGGCTCCGGTCCAAAGCGAGCAGTCCGTAAAGGCCGCACAAAAAGCTTTGCTGATGGCTTTCGCCTCGCCGAGCGTCATCTGATAGACCGGTAGCCAATAGGTCGCTAGCCCACCCTCGCTCAGACGGTCGTGCAGCAGCTGAAAGTACTCACGCGTGTAAAGATTGACGATCCCTGCGTTCTTGGGCGGCGGAGGCTCGGCCGTAATGATGTCGTAGCGCTCCCCCGTCGCTTGAAGGAAAAAGCGTCCGTCTTCGATATGGACCCGGACACGAGCGTCGTCGAGCGGATGCTCCGCGAACATGCCGACTTCTCGATTGAGGTCGAGCACCGTTTTCGAGATGTCCACGATGTCGATCGACTCGAGCACTTCGATCTCGGTTAATGCTTTAGCCGTGATACCCACGCCGTAGCTGATGAGGAGCGCGCTCTTGGGCTCTGGGTGCAACGCCGCGGGCCAATAGGCAAATAACTTCATATAGCGTTCGGAGCGAGGACCGCTGCCGGACATCGAGAACCCGTTTGTGATGAGCCGGAACTGACGCGGAAGCTCCCACAGATCACTGCGCAAATAGATAGCCGTTTCCTTGGTCCTTCTCGCATCGCAACGATCTTGGAGCCGTCGAGCCGATGGAGCCGCGTCGCCATCGGGATGTAGTGGTTCCGCATCAAGCCAAAAGGAAAGAAAAGGAAGAGCAAGAACGCCGCGCCGACCACGATGCGCAGCGCAAGAATCTCTTCGGGCGCGCGGGCCTTCTCGCTCACGCCCGCACCGCCGCTCGCGAAAGCGACGCCGAGATAAGCGGCGCCCATCAGAAAAATCGCCCACTCCACGCCGACGGTCGGGATCAATACGAAACCCGCGGCTAGCGAGCCGAGCATAGCCCCAGTCGTGTTGGCGAGCGTGAGCACGGCGGTCGCCTTCGTGTCGTTTCCGAGCTCTTCACCGAGCGCTCGTCCGAGAAACGTAAAGAGGATGCCGGACAAAAAGCTCACGGGCCCGCACAAGCCGAGCGTGATGTAAAACGCCGTGGGCGCATCGGGAACCGGCTTCACCGGAGACGGCCCGTAAAAGCCGAACCCATCGTCGAAAAGGATGTAGGTGAACACGGTGAGCATCGACGCGGCGAGCGCGACGAGCCGAGCGTGGCGATAGTCGCCCGGACGGCGCCCCAACCAAACGGAGGCGAAGAGCCCGCCGAGAGCGATACCGAGCAGAACGACCGCTAACATCACGCTGAAGATCAAGCTGCTCCCAAGCACGAAGAGTTGAAGAAAGCGGAACCAGACCACCTCGAGACCGAGCAGGAGCGCTCCAGACAACAGGGCCGCTCCGAGGAGCGACAGCACGGCGGGCGTTAGCTTCACGCTCGTGCTATCGGGAGTCTCGTCTTTAGAAACGATCACACGGGCGAGCGCCAAACTCGCCGCCGCGGCAACAATGTTGAGAAGCGCTGCCACGAGACCTGTACCCCGCAGACCCAACATTCCAATGAACAAAAGCTCTCCGGAGAGCGCTCCGGCAACGGCGCCGAGTGTGTTGAAACCGTAGAGCCGTCCCAGCACACGGCCGAAATTCTCGTCACGCACCGAGAGCGTCTTCACGAGAAGCGGCAGCGTCATACCCATCGCCGTGGCGGGAATCAGCAAAAGAGCAAAGGCGATTACGAGCCTCAAGAACTGAAGCACCACGGGTGAATCGAGAAAAGGCCGAAAGATCGGGACGAGCGCGGGTGTGAGGAGTGGGAAGACGAGGACGAGTAAAAAGCCGACGAGCCCAATAACAACCTCGAGCATTGCATAAACGACGAGAGGTTTTTTGAGACGTGGGCCGTAGCGCAACGCCAGGAGGTTTCCTAGTCCGAGCCCACCCATGAAAGCCGCGAGGACGAGACTCGAGGCCCAGAGACTATTGCCGAACGTCAGACCGGCAAGGCGAAACCAGAGCGTTTCGAACAAGAGCGCCGAGGCGCCCGAAAGAAAGAAGATCACGCAGAGGGCGAGGGACAAAAGGCCTCCAAGATGGCCGATTTTTCAACTGGCTGCGAAATTAAAGCTACTTGAAGTGTAGCGAACCCCGTAGAGGGACGCTACCATTCAGTGCTCGGTGGCTACGTGGCAGGACTTGCAGCTTTCGATCTGCGCCACGCGGTCGATCACGTGGCGGTCGAGATCGATCGGAAGCATCTCGCCGTGGCACCGGCCGCAGTCATATTGCCGCTCGAGGACGACCCGGTGGACGTTCTCGAAATGGGTATAGCCTGGCCGAGGGTCTTCGATGAGCCCCGGAAGATCGTGACACGTTGCGCAGTCCTCGCCCGCCACTGCCTCCGGTGGAAGGCCTGGGTTTTGTGCCTCGACGCTCGGCGTCATCGCCTCGCCGGAGCCTTGGCGGAGTCGAGCGAGCTCCGTCAAGATCGTGCGCCCCGCTACGCGGCCGGTGACAATGGACGGACCGAGGAACGTTCCTTCGAGACCAGCCTTTCCGTTGATACCGCCAAAGCCCGTCGCCTCGCCCACCGCGAGGAGCCCCGCGATCGGTTTGCCGCTCTTATCGAGCACGCGAGTGTCGATATCGATGGCGATGCCGCCCATGCTCTTGCGCGAAATCGGGAAGAAGGTAACCGCATAAAAAGGAGGCGTCTCGATGCGTGGCGGGCTCGTTCGGGAGTCGCTGCCGAAGCGGCCAAAGTCGTTATCGCTGCCATCCTCGATCATCTCGTTGTAGCGGGTCACGGTATCGACGAGGGCTCTCGGCGGCAGCCCCGCTGCTTCGGCCAGCGCCTCTAGGCTGTCGGCCGATTGCACCAGCTCGTCATTCTCGAAGATGACTTTCTCGATGACGTCGAAGTCCGCCCAATCGGAGCCGGTGATGGCGAACTGCCGCTTACTGGTCTCGTCAAAGATGGCCCAGTAGCGCGCGGGCTTCTGCGCCAAGAGCGCGGGAAACTTCTCCTTCGTGCTTCCCCGCTCGTTCACAAAACGTTTGCCCGTCGCGTTCACCCAAATAGAAGCGTTGTTGCTCGCGTTCAGCCCGCGATATCCGCCCGGGTAGCGAGGGTCCGGAAGCCCAGTCGCATAGTTCCACTGATAATCCAAGTTACGAAGCGCGGCGCCGGCTTGCTCCGCGATGGCGAGCCCGGACCCGTGCGAGTTCACACCGGAGCCGGCGAGCATCTTCTCCGGGAAGCGCACGGCTTCAGGCCAGTACTCGCGAACGATATCCAAATTGCTTTGAAAGCCCCCCGTCGCGAGCACGACGAGATCGCCGCGGAAACTTCCGCGCTCGCCGCCGCGCATATAGGCACCGTCCACGCCCACGACCCGACCTTCTCGTGTGACGAGCCCGTCGACCTTGAAGTTCCACACGAAGCGAATGTTGGGATTCAGCACCGCCTGACGATAAATCGGGCTGACGAGGCCGAGGCCCCGGCCGATCGGCTCGTGAAAGCGCGCGACGCTGTTACCTGGGATCCGAAGCACGCCGGAGAACTCGACACCCATCTCCGTGACCCAGTCATAGATCTGCTCGCGCGAGTTTTCCGTGTAGTAGCGCACCCATTCCGCATCGGCGTCTTCACCCCAGGTGAGAAAGTCTCTCTCTGCGAGCTCGGCGCTATCGCTTACGCCTTGGGCTTTCTGCACGGGCGTATCCACGATGCAAAGCCCGCCATGCGACATGACCGCGTGGCCACCGAAAATGGACCACATGTCCACCACGAGCACGGAGGCGCCTCCACGCGCCGCTTCGAGCGCAGCGGAAATGCCGGAGATCCCGGCGCCGACGATGACGACATCCGCGTCCGTCGTTGCGTCGGAGGGCGCTGGCTCGCTCGGCATGTTGCAACCTCCCATCGCGAGAGCGGTGATCAGAATCAGGTGCCGCATCAATTCGCTCCGCGAGGATGGATCTCCATGTCGACGATCGCTTTCATGATCGCGTCGTGGAACTTGGGACGCACGTCATAGAGCTTTCGATTCTCGCGCGTCGGATGCACACGGTTCGTGAGAAGGAGGACGAAGAGCTCACGCTCTGGATCGATCCACATCGACGTGCCGGTGAAGCCCGTATGGCCGTAGGATTCCGCCGAGAAGTAAGCCCCCGCAGAGCTAGGCTCGGAAGGCGTATCCCATCCGAGAGCCCGGCTGCTGTCTGGAGCCAGCTCGGCGCGCGTCGTGAAGAGCTCGATGGTTTCCGCGTTGACGATGCGCCGGCCGTTATAAGCACCCCCGTTCAGGTACATTTGCGGAAACGGTGCCAGGCTCGACGCCGTCGAAAAAAGACCGGCATGGGGCGCGAGACCTCCGAGACCGAAAGCATTTTCGTCGTGCACTTCCCCGTGCACGACGCGGCCGCGCCACGCATCCTGCTCCGTGGGCGCGATACGCGCGAGCAGGGACTCAGGAGGACGAAACATGGTGTCGTCCATCGCGAGAGGATCGAAGACTTCCTCCTGCGCCATCACATCGAGCGGCTTCCCCGACACGCGCTCCAGAATCTCTCCCAAGAGCAGAATCCCGAGGTCCGAATAGGACGTCTTGCTGCGAGGCGAGTAATCGAGTGGCATCTCGCAAATCGCTTGGATATAGCCGCGACGAGCTCTGTCGGGCGGTTGGCCTTCGAACTTCATATACAGGTCCGTCCACCAGAGAAGCCCTCCCGAATGGGCGAGCAGATCCTTCACCAGAACCCGATCCTTGTCTTCACCGCGGAACTCGGGAATGTAGGAGGAGACCGGGCTCTCGAGATCCAGGAGACCCCTCTCGTAAAAAATCATCGAGAGCGTCGTCGTAGCGAAGATCTTGGTGAGCGAGGCAAGATCGAACATCGTATCGAGCCGCATCCGCTCGGCGCCGTCGTCATAGCTCATGTGACCGAAAGCTTTCTCGAGCACGATCTGGCCGCGCCGCGCAACGAGAATGACGGCCCCCGGCGCGGCGCCGTCTTCGATAGCCTCTTCCACGAGGCGCGCGGCCTCTTCGAGTCCGCTCTTCGACATCCCGACATCCTGCGGATGAGTCACTTCGGCGAGCTTCATGCGATGCGCATCCACCTGAATTCCATGACCCTGAGGATATCGCTCCGAAAGGCCAACGGGAAGCTTCCCGGAGATTTTGACCTCACCGAAAAGGGCCCGCGCAAGGGCACGCTGCGACCCAGGCGCTCCGTCATAGGTCGTGACGAGCACGGCTGCGTCGGGAACCGTGTTCAATGTGTAGGGGCTTCCGAGGCTCGCGAACACGACGGTCGTGCCATTTCTCGCGAGTGTGCTCAGCCTTTCGCCCAATTCTGACGCGAGCTCGCCTTGGCCGAGAAACGATCGCGTACGCGCGTAGCTTGCCACGAGAACGATCTCGCCGTCCTCGGGTCGGATCTCCTTGGCGCGGGTGGCAGCGGTGCGCGGCGTCAGCCGGATGCGGCGCAGGGTGGCGGCGCGCCTTTCGAGCTCCTCCGCGAAAATGTCGGGCTCGGAATCCCGGTCGTTCGAGAAAACGAAATCCACGAGCAACAGGCGTGGTGGCGCGGCACCGGTAAAGGGCAAGAGATCGCTCTCGTTCTTTACGAGTGTTATCGTCTTGTCGAAAACTCGGTCGAGGCGATCCGCAAATCCGGGCGCGGCAACGCGCAAGGGAAGTGCTTCGAGGTCGACCGTTCGGGCTCGATGAAGTCCGACCCTCGCTTTCGCCTCGAGGATGCGCCGAACCGCGCTATCGATCCGAGCGAGCGGGATATCACCGCGCTCGACACCTCGAAGCACGGATTGATAGGCCACCAGGGCGTCGGGCGGCACGAGCAACATGTCAACGCCCGCGCGCACCGCGGCTACGGCCACCTCGCCATCCCAGGCATTCTGCCGAGCGCCGCCCATGTCGAGGGCATCGCTCACGATGAGCCCGTCGAAGCCGAGATCGCCTCGGAGCACTCCCTGAAGCACTTCGCTAGAAAGCGTGCTCGGCCTATCCCTCGCACCCCCGAGCGCGGGCACCGCGATATGTCCGGGCATGATAGCCGCGACGCCGGCGTCGATGGCGGCGCGAAAAGGCGCCATCTCGACGCGTTTCAACCTCTCGAGATCGAAATCGAGCACGGGAAGCCCGAGATGCGAATCGACCACGGTCGCACCGTGACCGGGGAAGTGTTTCGCCGTCGTCAGCACGCCGAGCGATTGCGCGCGCTTGATAAAGGCGACGCCGAGCTCCCCCGCGCGGTCCGGATCTTGGCCGAAGGACCGCGTCGTAATAACGCGGTTCTTTGGGTTCGTGCTCAAGTCGAGAACAGGATTCAACAGCAGATGAATCCCGTAGGCCCGCGCTTCACGCGCGGTAACCTCGGCTTGAAACTCCATGTCCACAAGGCTCGCGCCCGCCCCCATCGCCATGGCGCGCGGGAAGCGGCTCCCGCCTTGGACGCGCATCGCGGTTCCCCACTCGTAGTCCGACGCCATGAGTAGCGGGAGCTTCGAAGCTTCCTGAAGCCGATTCACGATGGCGGCTGTTTCGTAGGGCTCTCCTTTGAAGAACACGACCCCGCCAATGCGCCCCGAACGCGCGGCCTCAGTGAGCGTGCGCGACTCGGGATCCGAGGCGTTCACAAAAACGCCGTCGCTGCGCGGATAAATCATCTGCCCGACTTTCTGCTCGAGCGAAAGACCGGCGAGGGTCTCATCGACCCAGGTCTTGGCCGCGACGGTGGCGTGCTCCCCGCGGCGCGATCCTGCACAGGCAACCAACGAGACGGCGAGCACCAACAGGTAAAAGTTTCGTTTCATGTGGCGCCCATCCTACTCATAATATCGAAAGACGCAGTCCCATCCATCTCGGGGCGGCTGCGTAGCCCTCGATTCGGCCGGGGCGCGCGAGTTGCTCGATCTCCTACGGTTTCGAGGACTAGAATACCGTATGAAACGGCTCATCGTCACGGCCGACGATTTCGGGCTCACCCCCGGGGTCGTCACCGGCATCGTCGAAGCCCACGAGCAGGGCATCGTGACCGCAACGTCTTTGATGGTGAGCGCCGAAGCGGCAGAGAGCGCCTTCGCCTGGGCGCGGGACCACACGTCTCTCGTGGTCGGGCTTCACTTCGTCCTCACCTTTGCTCGTCCTACCGGCCCGCGTGAGCCGCTTCTCGATCTCGTCGACGCCGAGGGACGTTTCCGCAGGCTCGAATCCGGCGCCCATGAGCGCGCCACGCCAGAGCAAGTCCGCGGTGAGCTCCGCGCTCAGCTCGAGCTGTTCGAAAAAGGCGTCGGACGCGCACCCACCCACATCGACGGCCATCATCACGTCCATGCCTTTCCAGGGATCTTGACCGCGGTTCTTGAAGAAGCGGCAAGGCTGGGCGTGACGGTGCGCGCCCCCGACGACGCGACGCGCGAGCGGATCCGTCGAGACGGTGTCGAGACGGCAGACCATTTTCTCGCGAACTTTTATGGCGCTGACAACGTGAGCGAAGACGAGCTGCTCGAGACGCTGGACGCCGCTCCCGATGGCACATCGGAGCTCATGTGCCACCCAGCACACAGGGACGACCGGCTCGAGACCTTGAGTAGCTACGTGAGTCCAAGGTGGGCGGAGCTTGCCACGCTGACTTCACCCCGCGTCGTCGCCGCCACGACCAACTTTGCCACATAGCTCGAACGCTCCATCTTTTTACCCGCTTCGGGCTCCGGCTCGAGCGCCGTGAGCGTGACCGTCAGACCGGCGAGTGATTGCGCGTCCTCCCCGCCTGGAGGTATTTCGAAAGTGAGCGTGGTCTTCTCACCGTCAACGACCGCATCAAAGCGAATAACGGCGCTCCCCGCCACAATGCACGAAACCTCTTTGGGACATCGAGAGTCCCGCGTCACGTCACGGAAAGTCAGCGAGAGCCCCGCGTCGTCCAGGCGGGCGGTCTCGCCTATCGCAAGCGAAAAGGGCTCGTCGAGCCGGAACCGGGAGTCCCCCTGAGCCACGATGAGTAAACCCCCGATCCACAGAATGTGCTTCATCTCTCGATCACCACCCTTCCACCAGCCAGAGTAGCCTCCGCCGAGCGCCACCGACAAGGCATTTTGTGAGCGTTGACATCCGCTTCAAATAAAGAGACGATCCGTGCAGAGGGGAAGGAGGTAAGTGTGGAAATTGATCGGAGAGCATTTATCGGCAGCCTGGGTGGCGTGGCCGCGGTCCAAGCGATGAGCCCAAACGCCCGCGCCGAGGCGCTCGAGCACTACATGATCGAGCAGCTGAACAGCTCGGAAGGTATCAACGAAGAAGACAATGCGACTTTGCCATTTTACGATCCCGAACGGCCCGTGCCGCGCGGGACGGGACGGCTCTTCGCCGAGAACAAGAACTTGAAGCCGATGCCGGCCAAACCGACTCTCGTGGACTTCTTCGAGCTGCGGTTCGCCCCCGCACGGCACGTTCTCCAGAGTGCGGCACGCGCGATAAAAACGGGCCAACCGGAACGCACTGTGCTCGCCTGCCTGCTGCACGACACCGTGCTCAGCCTGATCAAGCCCGACCACGGTTGGTGGGGCGCGCAACTTTACGAGCCCTATGTCGACGAGCGCGTGAGCTGGGGCATTCGTTACCACCAGGCGCTCCGCTTCTTTCCCGATCCCGAAGTCGGCTACGAATATCCCGATTTCTATAACCGCATCTTTGGCAAGGATTACGAGCCAGATGCCCATCTCCAGGCGGCCCACAAGAAGGCTCGCGATCACAAGTGGTACATGGAAGCGCGGCTCATTACGATGAATGACGAATACTCGTTCGATCGCGAGGCCAAAGTCTCGATCGAGCCTTTCATCGACATCATCGGCCGCCATTTCAAGCAGCCCGCAGAGGGTCTGGGTGGGGACGATTCACCGTCATCCCACATGTGGCGCACGATCGCGAACCCGAACCGGCCGCTCTAGTTCTCAACGAACTCGTCCCAGGCAGAGGACGCTACGGCCCAGCCGGCGTGTGTGTAAGTAGCGCTCGCGCGAACCGACTAGGACTAGGATTCTGGTTCAAGGTCAGAGTTCTTCCGAAAGCGCCCGCGGAGTTCCTCCGGCAAGCCCCGGGCATTCGTGTCATACACGGGCTCGATCCCGATGAGTTCACCGAGAGGATGGCGAGAACGAGAGCGCTCGTTTCCTGATCCGCCAGTGTCCGTCGACTTCAGCCCTCACGAAGCGCGGCCGCCACCGGCATGCGCGCGGCGCGAATCGCTGGAAAAAGACCGCCCACGAGCCCAATTATCGCGGCGTAGAAAATGCCCCGGACGAGCAAGCCTGGCGTCACGTCGAACGCGAAGGCGACTTGAGAGAAGCTCTGCCAGTTCATCGTCGCGGCGCGGAAGCCGTCGAAAGCGACGTAAGCCAGGCCCGCCCCGATTGCACCACCGATGAGCGCGAGCACAAGAGCTTCGACCATCACTGAGATCACTATCGGGCCGTTACCGAACCCGAGCGCGCGAAGCGTCGCGATCTCGCGCGTTCGCGACGACACCGCGCTATACATCGTGTTGAGCGCGCCGAAGACAGCACCGATTCCCATCAATCCGGCGATCAACGTGCCGAGCCCGGTAATGAGGCCGGTGATCGCGGTCGACTGGTCGGCATAGTAGTCGTCTTGCCGTATGACCTTGACGTTGAGCCGCGGGTCCGTCGTCAACCGGTCTTTGAAGTCTTGAAAACTCTCCGGGGTCTCGATTTTTACATAGACGGCTTGAAACGAATTGCCGCGGCGAAAGGCCGGCTGCAGAACGCTCGCGTCCGTCCAAATCTCGGATTCGGAGATTCCACCATTGGCTTCGAAGATACCCACGACGGTCCACTCTTCTTTGCCGACGGGAATCCGCCCACCGAGCTCGAGACCCTCGAACTCGCGCACGGCGCCCGAGCCAACGATGACCTCGTTTCGGCCCCATTCGAAGGGGCGACCTTGGATGATATTGACATCGCTTCTTACGCTAAAGGCCATGGGCTCGACGCCCCGCAACGGCACGTTCGCATCCGTGCCTGTCGATCGCTTCGGAAGATTGATGATCACGAAGAGCTCAGCGGAAGCGAGCGCGCCTTCGGTGCTGCGTGCGATGCCTTCGGTATCCGCAATGATGCGCGTCGTCTCGCGCGAAAGGCCGCTCATCATTTCGGTGTCGGCGCCGCTTCTCAAAATGAGCGCGGTGTCGGGCTTGCCGGAAGCATTCATCACCGCACTAAAACCTTGTGCTATCGACAAGACACCGACGAGAACGGCAACGACACCCGCTATCCCGAAAAGCGCCGCAGCCGAAGAGCCCTTACGCTGCCAAATCGTCCGGAGGTTGAATTGGATCAACGCGAAGATCTGAGAAAACCAGTTGAACATAGTAAACCTTCTAGAGCTGCCTCAAGGCGTCCGCGATGCGAAGACGCCCGGCCTGAAGCGCGGGCAAGAGCCCAGTGACTAGCCCGAGTACAATCACGAGGATAACGCCCATGACGATGTCTTTCGGCGGCAAGAAGAAAATCGGGAGCAGCCCGCCGGTGGGATCGCCCCGCGAGATCATCAGCCACCCCACGCCGAGCCCGAGAAATCCGCCGACCCCCGCAATAGCCATCGCCTCGAGCAGCACCATGACCAGCACGTGGCTATCGGTGAAGCCCACCGCCTTGAGAACGGCGAGCTCGCCGGTGCGCTCCCGCACGGATTGCGCCATCGTGTTGCCGGCGACGAGAAGGATCGTGAAGAAGACCATGACGAGGATCGCCTGGGTGATGGCGCCGATATTACCGATCTGATCCGCGAAGCCTTGCACGAAGGCACCTTCGGTCTCCGCTTTCGTCTCCGCGGGCGAGTTGGCAAACGTGTCATCGATGGCGGTTGCGATACGGACGGCGTCGTCCGGGTCGTCGACGCGCACAATGTACCAGCCCACGAGCCCGCGGCCGAAACTCCGCGCCTCGTCGAAATAGGCGTAATGGAACAGGAACTGTGTCGTGTCCGTGCCTTGCTCCGCGCCGTCGTAGATGCCGACGATGTCGAAATCCCAAGTGCGCTGGCCGCCCTTGCGCGTCCAGGCCGTCCCTTGGATAGGCACTTTGTCGCCCACCTCCCAGCCGAATCGCTCGGCCGTGTTCCGCCCGACGACCGCCCCGGTGCGCGTCGAGAACCACGCCTCCTTCTCCTCGTCGGACAAGAGAAACTCCGGATACATCGCGAGGTACTCTTCCGGGTTCACCGCGAATTGCGGGAAGAAGTTTTTGGGCTCCTGGTAGATGCCGCCGAACCAATTCGAGAACGTGGCGTCGGCGACGCCCGGGATTTGCTCGATATCCGCTTCGTAGCTTCCGGGAAGCATTTGAATGATGGAGACTTTGTGCCTCACCACGAGCCGGTCCGCCCCGGCGACGTCGATGCCTTGGCTCAAAGATTGCCGGATGGCCGCGAGATAGGCGAACAAGATAAAGGCCACGAGGATCGACAGGATCGTGAGTACGGTGCGTATGATCTTGCGTCTGAAATTACTGATGACGAGTTTCACGAATTTCATTCGGCCGGCTCCGTGCTGAGCTTGCCTTCGTTCAGGTAGAGCGTGCGCGTCGAGCGCAGCGCGGCGTGAGGATCGTGCGTTACCATGATAATGGTCTTGTTGTGGTCTTTGTTGAGCGCTTTCAGAAGATCGAGAACCTCGTCCCCCGACTTGCGATCGAGGTCGCCGGTCGGCTCGTCAGCGAGAAGAAGCGTAGGGTCGCTGACGATGCCGCGGGCGATGCCGACGCGTTGCTGCTCGCCACCCGACAAAGTTTTCGGGTAATGGGTCTTCCGATGCGATAGACCCACCACGTCGAGTGCAGCATCGACGTGTTTCTTCCTCTCTGCGCGGGAGAGATGCGTGAGGAGCAACGGAAGCTCGACGTTACGCTCAGCGGTCAAGACCGGCAGCAAATTGTAGAACTGAAACACGAGCCCAACATGGCGCGCCCGCCAGGCCGCGAGCTTTTGTCGCGAGAGACGGTCGATGCGCTCACCCGCCACCGTTACCGATCCAGACGTGGGCCTGTCCAAGCCCCCGATCAAATTCAAGAGCGTGCTCTTCCCCGAGCCGGACGGTCCCATGAGCGCCAGAAACTCGCCTTCCGGTACTTGCATGTCGAGCTTCTCGAGAACATGGATCTCCTCGGAGCCTCTCTTGAAATATTTGGTCGCTGCGTCGACTTTGACGAGCGTCCCGTTGTCATTCACACTCATGGACTCGATACCTCCACTTGGTCTCCATCGGCGAGATCGGGCGGGCCTTGCACGACGACGCTCTCCCCGCCTTCGATCCCCGCGGTGACGATGGCGTCCTTGCCTTCGCTCACGCTCAACGTGACCGCGCGACGTTCAACCTTGTCGCCCGCAATCACGAAAACCACATCCCGGCCGTCATCTTTGTGCACCGCTTCTTTAGGAATGAGCACGACGCGCCGGACGGCCTGGTCCACCGCTGTCTCACGAAAAGCCACCTTGACGCCCATGTCGGGCAAAATGCGCGGATCGAGCTCATCGAAGCCGATCCTCACGCGTACCGTCGCCCGGTCACGATCCGCGGTCGGCACGATCGCGATCACGCGGCACGGGATTTTCCAATCCGGGTAAGCGTCGAGAACAGCCTCGACTTCTTGGTCCGCCCGTACGCGGTTGATATAGCTCTCGTTGACGTCGACTTCGATCTCAAGTGAGGTCATGTCGACGACCGTACCAATCCCCGTGCGCGTGAACCCGCCGCCAGCGCTCACCGGCGAGATCATCTCGCCCGGCTGCGCATCCTTGGTCGTTACGATGCCGCCGAACGGCGCGCGGATCACGGTGTCCTCGAGCTGCTGTTGCCATACGTCGAGCCGGCGCTCGGCGACGGCTTCGTCTTCCCCCTGGCGCGCGAGCCGCGCTTCGAGAGAGCCCGACTCCGCCTGCACCGCGTCGAGCTGAGCTTGGCTCAAAACGTCGTCCTCCACGAGTGCTTTCGTACGATCGAGACGCAGCTTCGCTTCCACGAGCAACGCCTTCGTCTCCGCGAGCACACTCTTCGCCGAGCCGAGCTGCGCTTCCGCGAGGCTCAAACTCCGCTCGACGTTCGAGGGATCCAGACGCGCGAGAACTTGCCCCTCACGAACCTCCATCCCTTCGTCGATCAGAACTTCGAGAACTTTCCCCGTTACCTTGGATGAGACGACCGCTTTGCGCCGCGCGGTGACATATCCGGAGGCGTTCAGTACCGTTTGGCCGCCTTCGAGAGAAGTTTCACGAGCCACGACCACGACAACCGTCTTACCTTCTGGCTGCAGGAGCCAATAGACGAGACCAGAAATCACGGCCAGCGGCAGCAAGAGTAAAACCCACGTCCACGATCCGGACGGCGAGTCGCTCACCCCACTTCGGTCGATCTTCAGGTCGTCGAGACTACTCTTCTCTGCCATGTAGTTAATCGCCCGACACCTTATAGATATGTCTCGTCGGAGGTCAAGCTGACGAACGTGTGAGGTACGGAACTCGGTTGCCGATGTCGCCCAAGCGACGATGGACTTAGCTGGACCTTTTGAAGTTTACACTGTACTTTCACTCGTGTCCATCTGTTTCATCGTCCGCGCGGATTCTCTATTCAGTACGGATCTCAACCATGAATGTTGCGGTGCGAAAGGGCTGCGACATCTGATGGGTCCGGTTTAGACGTTTCCGCGGAAACGTCCGCTGTGGAAAAATAGCACCCTGAACCGCGTTAGCGCGATCAGACGCCGAGCACACCGATCCCGTACGCACGGGCGGCTATTGCGAGGCCGCCATCGTGCGTTGCCATGATCAAATCTTGCTGAGTGCGGTCGCGCCAGACCAGCGCCGTCGCGAGATGCATGGTGTCCAGCGTCCCGAGTGGCGTCGGGAACGGTTCCGACGCCCGTGCCAGGATCGGGCGCGCTGCAGCAGCGGCAGTAGTACATGGGGCGAAGATCTCGGCGACATTTGGGTGATGGACGTCGCGCCCGACTAGCTATTCACACGATGCCGGCGCGTCCGTGGGCATCGCGAGAAAGACGAGCCTGTCGCTGATCACAAAGTTCAAGATCGTGCAGGACGCGATCGAGGCAATGTTCCCGACAAGGTAATGCAGCCCGAACTGTCCGACATAGATGCTCATAAAGACGACATTTCCGAGAATCGAGAGCGTGCCCGAGGTCGCGTTGAAGCGCAGAAACCGCTGCCATCTCCCCGGTGCGTTCAAGAGCCCCCGGTCGCCCCACGTCCAGCGTTCGTGCCAAAAGAAGTTATTCAGGATAGCGCACTGCACCGCGAGCGCGGTCGCGACGAGATAGTGCATCTCGAGGCGACCGGCGAGTAGCGTGAGCATCGTGAGCTGAACGCTCACGCCGAGCCAGCCGACGGCGCTGAACTTGATCCACCGGAAGAAAAGAGGTCGAAATCGTTCCGGCATTACGGAAGCGACTCCCGAAGGTAGAGGGTGCGCGTGTTGCGCGCCACCGTCACGGTCAGCGTGACCAAAAGGCCGACGATCGCGCAGGCGCCGCCGACATCGAAAAGCAAGTACTCAGTTCCCATCACCACCACGTACGGGTTGTGCAACAAATAGAATGTTCCAACCGCGAAAAGGATCCGAAGCTCGGTCGGACCGAGCCGCATGAAATGGATCCGAAAGGTCCCCCACGGCGTAAGCCGCGAGATAAATCTCCGAGGCGACCAACAAGTACACGACCATGAGCACCGCCGCAATGGAGAGGCTCATATAGCCGGATAGGCCGAGGCCGCCGATCAAGAAGAACGCGCCGAACACATCGACGACGTGAGCTACATAATAACCAAATTTGGGGTGCTGTGCGTCACGAACTCGCGCGAGGGTCTCGTCCAGGCTGTCGCCAAACCAGTTCAGAAAGAGACCAACGACCATCCCTACGAGCCAAAGAGGCTGGTCATGCTCAGTCGCCGCCCAGAACGAAATCCCGGCGCCGAGCATGCCCACTAAGCCCAGTGCCGTCAGGTGGTCCGAGTTGACCCGCTGGGGCATCCGTTGCGCAAGCCACACGAGACACCATTTTTCTAGGCCAGAAAGAAAGCTCCCGAGGTCTCGCGTCATCTCATCGGAGGTCGCCGTCCCGGTCGTCGTCGCCATTTGCACGCCTCCTTGTGTGCTTCTTCCCTAACCAGTGCAAGGGACATTCCACACACGACTATCCACCTAAACTCAAGAAAACAAAGCGCCTCGACTATTATTGGGATGGGTTCGTCCTATCTATTCGGATAGAGCTGCAAGCGAGTAGATAGAATGGGCAGGATAATGCCGAAACCAGTGCTCGTGCTATGCCGCGGTTGGCGCGGCGTGAGCGCCTTCGCGAGCCGCGCGCTCCAGGAACAAGCGGAGCGGGACCCTCTTGCCCTGAGTCGTACCGTTGTCCTCGTCCCGACGGCCGCTGCCGCACATCTATATAGAGCCCAGCTCGAGCGCAACCTCTCGACGATACGCGAAATCGTGTTTCTCCCCGTCATCACGACGCTGGGCCCCTTGTTCCAAGACCTCGCAGAGCGCAGCCAAGGCAGAGTGCGCCTCGCGGACCCACTCCTTCGAGAGGCCCTTCTCGAAGAGGGCTTCCAAAAGGCCGCGGCGTCCGGGAGCCCACCGCCGTTCAAAGTGCGCGCCGGGCTTGCGCCGCGTGTGCTGACGTTCTATGACGAGCTCCTTCAAAACCGTGGCGAGCTCAAAGACTTCACCAAGCGGGCGCTAGAAGAGCTCGAGGCACCTGACGATCTGGGCGCCGCCAGAATGGGCGCACAGACGCGCTTTCTCGAAGCGTCGCTCGAAACCTATCGCGAAGCGCTCGAGCGCCTCGAGCTCCACGATCCGCCCTCGGTCCGCCACGCTCTTTCGAGAGAGCCGTTTCCCTACGAGCGAGCCCTCGTCCTCGGCTCGGAGACACTCACGCCCGCCGATCTCGATTTTCTGACACGAGCCCGAGGGCTCGACTCGCTGAGCGTGGTCGTCGTGGACAAAGTTTCCGCGCTCCCCGCCTCACTAGCTGAAGCCGCACCGGACCTCCACGTGGATGAGGAGCCACGCGCGACGCCTCCGAAGCTCTTGAACCGCGCAGTCCACGTCGCACGCGATCGGGAAGAGTCGCTCGTCGATGCCGTGCGGTTCATGAAGCAGCTCGAAGACAACAAAGAACTGCCGCCGCTCGATCGCGTCGCCATCGTGGTGCCGTCACCGCTCCCCTATCTGTACCTAGCCAAGAAAGTTCTCGGCGAAGCCGGCGTCCCGTTCGAGCTCCAGGACAGCTTTCCACTCGCCACCGAGCCCTACATGGCCGCGGTCGATCTCGCTATCGAGCTCGCCGCGACCGACGCGCGGCGCAACGAAGCACTCGCGCTCCTACGCACTCCGTTCTTCGTCTTCAAAGGCGTCGGCCCATCCGAAGTGGCCGCGCTCGACGCGCTCACGCTGCGCTATCGTGAGCCTGGCGGGCTCGAGCGTTGGCGAAAGCTTTTCGCAAGGAAGAGCCGGCCGCCGACGCAACCGAGCCTGCCCGGGATGGAAACCGGCGATGCGGCCGGGCGCGTGCTGGCACCACTCGCCGCCATCCTGGAGGCTGGAAAGGCGCTCTCCGAGCTTCAGACCGAGAGCTCGCTCGGCGCCAAGATTCGCTGCCTTCGTGATTTTCTCGAGACCTTCACCCGCACGCTCCCGGACGAGCGTCATCAGAGAGCCCGAGCCGCGGTCAACGCGATCCTCGAACGCTTGGAAGAGGCGGCTTTACATGTCGGCGACCCTTGTGTCGACTTCCACACTTTCCGCGCGAAATTTCGCCGCGCGGTGGAGGCGCACACCTTCGCTCTTCGGACGGGCTCTGGCGGCGTGACGGTGGTCGACGCTCGCTCGGCAGGGTTTGGCGCTTTCGATCTCGTCATTCTGCTCGGCATCAACGAAGGCGAGTGGCCCGCGCGCGGCGAGCGCAACATCTTCTTTCCGCAATGGCTCCTGCGCGATTTTGGCTGGCCGTCGGATCGCAAGCTACTGACGCGAGAGCGAGCTCGGTTCCAAGAGCTTCTTGATTTGGGCCAGGAGCATCTCGTGCTCATCCGCCACCAGCTCGAGGACGAGATCCCTACGGTGGCGTCGCCGTTTCTCGAAGAAGTCGAAACCTGGCTCGAAGAGAGCCCCCACGAACCTGCGCCGCCAAGGGATGACGATGACGACGACGAGCCCGAGCCGGAGCTCGTCGTCACGAAGAGTGAAGCGCTCCGCCGAGGTCTGATAGAGCCGTCCTCACCGCTTCCGAGCGAGCGCCGTCCCGGAATCGTCCGCTCGCCGCTCGCCGTCCCGGATCCGGTGTCTCCAACGGCCCTCGAGCTCTACCTCCGTTGCCCTTTCAAATATTTCTCTCGCTATCTCCTCGGCCTCGAGGAAGAAGAGGACGTCGAAGCCATGCTGACGCCCCTCGAGCGCGGGCGCATCTTGCATGACCTTCTGCACGAAGGCTTCAAGGAATGGGACGCAGGCCAGAGCGACCCCCGCCCCATCGAGCCCGAGACCTATGAGGACGCACTCACTCTGTTTCGAAGCATCGCCGTCAAGAAGATTCCGCCCGAGCATCGAAGCGTGGAGCTCCGCCGCCTGTTCGGAGGTCCCGGTGAGGCCGGCGCTCTCGAGTGGCTGTTGCGACGAGAGATGGCGGGCGGCCCACTGAAACAGCGGCTGCTCGAGTATCCTTTTCAAACCCCGCTGCGCTTGACCGAAGGGCCCGGCGGTGAAAAGCCCTGGTTCGTGCAAATCAAAGGACGGGTGGATCGCGCCGACGTGGATGCCGACGGCCGGTTGCACGTCTACGACTACAAGAGCGGCCGCGCGCCGGAAGCATCGGTGACGCTCCAAGTTCCGCTCTACTCGATGTGTCTGTCGCAAGATCTAGGCACACCCATCGAGGAATCCGTCTATCTCAGCTTCCGCGACCGCCGGTCGACGGCGCGCGCGGATTACCAAAAAGCGAGTGCACTTCTCGTCAAGACCTTCGCCGCGATCGGAAAGGGCCGCTTCCCGCCGAAGCCGCACCGGGACACCCTTTGCTACAGCTGCGGCTTCGTCGGCGTTTGTCGCAAAGAAATAAAGGAGGACGCGTGAAGGGCGACGTCACCTTCGTCGACCGGCGCGCCCGCGAGCTCGCCTCGGATCCGACCATGAACGTCGCGCTCGAAGCTTCCGCCGGCACCGGCAAGACGCGTGTGCTCGTGGATCGCTACATCCATCTCATCGAGGAGGGTGCGAGCCCGAGACACGTCCTCGCGCTCACGTTCACCCGCAAAGCCGCGGGCGAGATGCGCAGCCGAATCATCGAAGAGCTCAAGAAACGCAAAGAGCTCTGGAAGGACATCCGAACGCGTCTTTTCGAGATCCACATCACGACCATCGACGCGTTTTGTCTCGGGCTCTTGCGCGAATTTCCTCTCGAAGCAGGACTCGACCCCGACGTAGCACTCATCGACGAAGTCGACAATCAACGGTTGCTCGAAGAGTCCATCGACCAAATCATGGCCGAGGCGCGCCGTGGCTCGAAAGTCGATCTGCGCTTTCTCATCGCGCGCTTCGACGAGGGCACGCTCCGACGAGGCATGCGTGATTTCCTGACGAGCCGTCTTCTGAAAGAGGAGATACTCGCGCGCTACGTCCACCGCGTCGTCCCGAAATCGATCAACCTCACCGCGAGCTTGAAGCGTGTCTCGAAGAGCCTCGAGAGTGCTTTTCGCGGCGCCGAAGGTGTGGAGCAGTTCTTGGCCACGGGAGCTTCGGCAGCGCCCGTATTGAAAGCCCTGGGGTTCGCCCTTCGGGGCGCCATCGACGCGGACAGGATCAGAAGCGCGGATGTCGAGGAGATCGCTGGCTATTTTTTGACGCAAGATAAAACCCCTCGCCGCCGCCTCTCGAAGCAAGTTGCGAAAAACAGCTTCGCGCGGACCGAAGACTACGAAACACACCGCGACCGTGTAATCGGGCTCGCGCCTTTGGTCGCGCGCGCTTACAAAACTTGGTTGCGCGAGAAAGACTTCTACGCGATCCGAGAACTCTTCGAGCTATACGATACGGCGTCGAAGCGTTTCGCCAAGCTCAAAGCGGCGCGCGCCGGCCTAGATTTCAGCGACGTGCTCACCCACGCCGTCGCTCTCCTCGAGAACCGCGGCGAGTTCGCGCAGAGCCGCTTCCGTCTCGAATCGCGCTACCACCACCTTCTCATCGACGAGTTCCAAGATACGAACGACGTGCAGTGGCGCCTCGTGAAAGCGCTCATCGAGAGCTGGGGCGAAGGTCAAGGTCTCGTGCAAGATGCCATTTTGTCGGAGCAAGCCGAGGGAGGCGGCACCGGGCGCATACGGGAGCCGAGCTTGTTCATCGTGGGCGACCGAAAACAATCCATCTATGGGTGGCGCGACGCGCGCGTGGAAGTCCTCGAAAAAGCTTCACGCCATCTGCTCAAGATCCGCCACCGAGGCGGACAGCGGCTGACGCTTCGAACGAGTTTCCGCGCAAGCGGAGAGCTCCTGTCTTTTCTGAACGATTTGTTCGACGAGGTCCCCAAAGTGCGTGGCGATCTCGATTGGTCGTTCCAATATCGGGAGGGCGACCACTTCCCAGTTTCGGATGTCGATAGCGCCAAGCGTCCCATAGCGCTTGCTGTCGCGAGGGATCTTCCAACCGTGGCAAGCGCCGTCGCCGACGAAATCGTGCGCGTACTAACCGAGGAAGGCCGGCGGCCGAAGGACGTCGCCATTTTGTTTCGAAGCCGCTCCTCGTACCGCATCTACCAAGAAGCGCTCGTCGCGCGAGGCGTTCCGGCCTACGTTTATCGCGGGCTCGGCTTCTTCGATTCCGCCGAAGTGCGCGATATTGGCGCCCTCGTCCGCTACCTGGCGGAGCCCGCTTCGGAGCTCCGCGCGGCCGAGCTCGCGCGCTCGCGCCTCATCGGGATCTCCGACGACGGCCTGATGCGCGTCGCCGCAGGCCGAAAGGCTTCTATCGCACGGTGGCTCTCGGGCGCCGCGCTCGACACGTCGCTTCCGCTAACCGAGGACGATCGCAACGCCGTCCTCCGCGCCGGTGCGCGCGTGCCACGATGGGTCGCGCTCGTGGACCGCATGCCGCCCGCGGATCTTCTCACGCACATCCTCGACGACGCCGACTACGCCGCGTGGTTCCGGGACGACGAGCAGAGCTTCCAGAACCTCAAGAAAGTGTTGGGAATGGTCCGGCGCGCGGAGAACCGCGGCTATCTCACGCTATCGCGTCTCGCGGACTACCTCGCGAGCGCGTCGACCGAAGAAGAATCCCCCGCCGTGCTCGACGCCGTCGACGCGGTGAACCTCATGACGGTGCACGCGGCCAAAGGGCTCGAGTTCGATACCGTTTTTCTCGTCAACATGCATCAGCGCACACGCCAAGACACATCGCTTCCGCGCATCCGCGAGCTTCCCGACGGACGAGTCGAAGTGAGCGCACTCGCCGCGATGGAGCCCGCCGAAGACCTCCCCAACCGTGTCGAGGAAGAAGAGAAGCGGCTCCTATATGTGGCCCTGACGCGCGCGCGCCGCAACTTGGTGCTATCGACGGTTCAGAGCGACGAAGCGCAAACCGACCAGAGCTTCGTGCGTCTGCTGCCTTCGAGCTTTCGCGATGCACTGCAACAAGCCCTCGACACCGAAGACCGCACAATCCCTTGGGGAGCGCACACCCTCCGTGTGCTGCGACCGAGCGAGCGGACCTATCACGAAGAGCGTCCCGAACCCGCCCGTGAGCTCCGCCTGGGCTCCTTGGAAACTACCGAAGCGGCGGCGGTTGTGCAAATGGCCGACGAAGACGCCGCGTCGTATCGTAAGCTGCTCGAGCGAGAGGATGTCGCTGCGCTAGCGGCGACGGGAAGCGTGCACTACGGCGTCCCGTTCTCGATCGTTCACGAGCGTCATATTAGCCGCGGTAGGATCGGCTGCTTGATCGCGAGCCGTCATCAGGTGACTGTACTGGCTCGCTCCGCACGCGATATCGAGCCAAAGCTGCGCGCGGCGGCCGCCGCCTTCCCGGAGCGAGACGTCGAGGGGTGGGTGATTCGCGAAGGCCGCGAGCCCGAGACGGTTCGGCTCGGCGAAGGTAAGACAGGCTCTCAGCTGCCTTTGTTCTAGGCCGGCCTGAGCAGCTGATTTCTGATTCGCCGGAGCTTGAGCTGCAGGCTGCAGGATCTCCGTCGCCGCGAGCTCCGGCCGGCCGAGCTCTGCTAAAAGCAACTGTCGCTCCGCCTGAAGCTTGGCCAGCTCGTCTTCCACTTTTTCGAGCTCCGCTTCGAGTCTCTCGGCGTCCCCGGCCTGGAACTGGATTCTCTTTTCGGTGGCCGTGCCCGCGTGTTGCGGCACGAGATGATCCGGGTTGGCACATCGAGGCTCGCCACAACGTTGCGCTACGCGCGTCGTCAGCTGCGCCATCGCAATGATCTGCGCGAGTGGCAGAAGCCGGCCATCGTCCAGCTTGACTTCGATGGCTCCGGACGCTCCCGGTCGCAGCCAGGGAATGAAACACGAAGTCTCGACCTTGCTGCTCCTCTTGAGCCTGCAGGCCACCGGACGCCGGCGTCCCTCGATCGAGATGGCCACCCGATCCCCGCAGGTGGCTTCGAAACAGTAATTCGGAATACGGCTCATACACACCACCATGGCTCCCGGCAAGGGAGCCCGCCGGGAAGGACTCTAATTAGAGTGCCGAACCCATCCCGTCCCGTCAATCGCCGCGCCCGAGTTTGTTACCATTATTAGTAAGGATTCACCAACAATTCGAGGCGGTTTTCTGCATCCAGCGGAATGCTGAATGCCGAATGCTGGAACCATGCCCCTGCTTCGCAAGAACCCGAGAACGCTCGCTGAAAAAGCAGTCAAATCAGGCGATTTCGCGCGGGCGGGCGAGCTTTACGAAGAGCTGGGCGAGCTCTATTTCGCTATCGACTGCTACGAGAAAGCCAGCGAGCACGCGAAGTGCGCCGAGCTGGCCCTCGACTTGGACCGTGAAGATCTCGCGGCGTCCTATTATTTGCGGGCGCGGCAGCCCGATCAAGCAGCAATCCTCTACCGGAAGATGGGTGAAGACCAGAAGGCTGCGCATGCTTTCCTCGAAGCCGGACATACCGTCGATGCGGCGGCCGCCTTCGTCGACGCCGGTGAAGTGCGTCGGGGCGCCAACCTCTATGAGCAAGAAGGCAAATCGCAGCAAGCCGCCGAGCTCCTCGAAGAGGTCGGAGAGCTCGCGCTCGCGGGCGAGCTCTTCGCGAAAGTAGGACTCTTCCTCAAAGCCGCCGAGTGCTATCAGAAACACGGCGAATACCTGACGGCCGGCGAGATTTACGAGAAGAGCGGGCGAATCAAGGAGGCTGCCGCCTCCTATGCGAAGGTCCCTGACTTCACCCGGGCCGCCGCACTCTACAGTGCTCGGATCGCGGAGCTCACTCGTGACGGCTATCTCCCGCCTCAGCGGCGGACCGAGCTCGACATGGTGGCCCGTGGGGCGGCCCACTTCTTTGAAAAGGCGGGCAAGAAAGACGAGGCCGTCGATGTGCTCGTGCGCGCCGAACGCTACGAACAAGCAGCTGAGCTCTGCGAGCAACTAGAGCAGTTCGCCCGGGCGGCCAAGCTCTATCAAGAAGCGCAGAACAATAGAAAGGCAGCAGAAATGTACGCCCGCGCTGGCGACGACCGGCGTGCCGCGAAGCTCGAAGCCGAGTACCACCTCGACGACGGCAACGACGAGGCCGCAGCGGAGGCTCTCATGCGCTCCGGCGATACCATGGCGGCCGCGGAGCTCTTCGATCGGAGCGGACACTTCAACCGTGCCACTGAATGTTGGGAGGCGGTGGAAGCTTGGCCGCGGGCCGCCGAGGCGGCGGCACGGGCGGGTCTCAACGACAAGGCCGCGCTCTATTTCGAGCGCGCGGGCGAGAACGCGCGGGCGGCCGAGCTCTATCTCGAGCTCGGCGCCTTCGACAAAGCCGCCCCTCTTTTCGCGGCGGTCGAACGTTTCTACGAAGCCGCGCAGGCGGCCTCAGAGGCCAATGCTGAGCGCGAGATGCTCCAATATCTCCAACAGGTGTCGAAGGAAGACGCGAGCTACAACGAAGCCGTTGTCATACTCGCCCGCGCGTTCATCCGTCGCGGCTGGGGCTCGATGGCCGTCGAGCGCCTCGAAGCCGTGCTGCCCGACAGAAAGTCGAAGCGGACAATCTCGCGCTCTGGGACCCGCTCGCGGAAGCTCTCGAAGATATCGGAGAGCTGAACCGTGCCGAGGAGCTTCTGCGAAAGATCATGGCCATCTCCTACAACTATGCGGATGTGGACCAACGGCACGCGCGACTACTTGAGAAAATCGAACAAGAAAAACAGCGGGAAAGCTCTTTCAATGGGATGCTCGTCGCGGGTCAAAGCAGCGGCGACGATGATGATGATGCAGTCGACGGCAACCGCTACAAGCTCGACGAGCTAATCGGCAAAGGCGGGATGGGGGAAGTTTATCGCGCGTTCGATCGGCTCCTGAGCCGCCCGCTCGCTTACAAAGTGCTTTCGTCGAAGCTCGCTCGCGATCCCATCGCACGCGATCAGCTTCTTCAGGAAGCCCGCGCGGCGGCCGCGCTCAACCATCCGAACATCATCACCATCCACGATCTCGGCATCCAGGATGGGCGCGCTTTCATTTGTATGGAGCTCGTGGAAGGCGAGAGCTATGCGAGCATTCTCAAACGTGAAGAGCGCCTGCCAATCGCGGAAGTCATGCATCTCATCGTCTCTGCCTGCCAAGGTCTCGAGCACGCGCACCATCGCGGCATCGTGCATCGGGACATCAAGCCCTCGAACATCTTGCTGACCAAGGAACATCGCGTCAAGATTCTCGACTTCGGGCTCGCGCAGCCGATCCAGACCGACGACGAGTCGAGCGGCTATTATGGCGGCACGCCGAAATACATTGCCCCCGAGCAGGCACGAGGGGAGGCTACCGACGCCCGCACCGATCTCTATTCCTTCGGCGCCATGCTGTTCGAGCTCATCGCCGGACGAGCTCCGTTCATCGAAGGCAATCTCGTCCAGCATCACCTATACACGCCGCCTCCTCCGCTGAAATCCGTGGCGCCTTTCGTCTCAGACCAGCTCGACCACCTCGTTGGACGCTGCCTCGCCAAAGACCCGTCCGCGCGCTTCCAGTCGGCAGGAGAGCTCTTGTCCTACGCCCAGACCGCCCGCCTGGTCTGAACTGAGGGCATTAGTGGTTCGAAGACCGCGCGCGCTCGATGAAGCGCTCTGCCCGGCCCCGGTCGATCGGATTCGTCGGCCGACCATCCGCCTTTAGGGACGTACCAACAATGACGCCATCGGCGAGGTCGAGAAGAGAGGCGATGTTCTCGGCGGTGACGCCGCTCCCCACATAGACGGGTGCACCAAGCTCGAGATCGCGCACGGCTCGAAGATCGTCGAGAGAGGTCGCCTCGCCGGTGCCGCGTCCGGAGACGATGAGCGCATCTGCGAGACCGCGCTTGACGGCGTCTTCCGCCTCGTCCGTGATGGAGGCGTGAGCCAGGCTCTTACCATGCTTCACGTGAACGTCCGCCCAGATAGCGACGTCGCTTCCTAGCTCTTTTCGAAGCCGCAGCGTCGCTGCCGCTTGTCCTTCGATGACGCCTTGATCCGTTGCGGTCACGCCGACATGAACGTTCACGCGGATGAAGCGCGCGCCGGTGGCGGAGGCGATCGCGAGCGCGCCGCGCGCATCGTTGCGCAGCACGTTGATGCCCAGAGAGAGCTCGGGCGCGGCTCTTAGAACCGCCATCGCGAGCCGCGTCATAGAGGCAATGGTCGTCACGTCGGAAGCCCCTTTGTGAAACGGGATATCACCGAAATTCTCCATCATCGCCCCGTCAAAGCCGACGTCACGCAGCAAGCACGCTTCTTCCACGAGGCGACTTTCAACCTCGCCAAGCTCGTGGCGCTGGTTCGGCGCTCCGGGTAGCGCCGGCAAATGCAGCATGCCGATGAGGTGCTTCTTGACCATGCGAGGAGGATACCGCAATCCGGATAGCGCAGTTCGCAGGCTCCCCTCTTGATCGCTCCTCCTAGGAGCGATATTTTGTCGGTTATGAAAATGCTCCGTGACGACGACGCCGACCTTTCCTTCGTTCTCGACAAGACAGTAGCCATCATCGGCTACGGCAACCAAGGCAGAGCTCAATCCTTGAACCTCCGCGATAGCGGCATCACGGTCGTGATCGGTGCGATCCGCGACCAGACCGCGCAGGCGGCCGAGAAAGACGGGTTCGAAGTGCTTCCGATCGCTGACGCGGTCGCGCGAGGTGACGCTATCGCTCTCTTGATCCCGGACGAGATCCAGCCAAAAGTCTACGAGGAGCACATCGTGGGAAACTTGCGCGCGGGAAATCTCCTCGACTTCGCTCATGGCTACAACATCCATTTCGGCCTCATCGAGCCGCCGAAGGACGTAGATGTGGTGATGGTCGCGCCCCGCATGCTCGGCGAGCACGTGCGGGCGAGCTACGAAGAAGGGCGTGGGGCGCCGGCCTATATCGCAGTCGCGCAGGATGCGACGGGACACGCGCGCGACATAGCGCTAGCGATGGCCAAAGGGATCGGCGCCACACGCGCCGGTGTTCTGGAAACGAGCTTCGCCCACGAGACCGAGCTCGACCTTTTCACCGAACAAGCGACTTGGCCGCTGATCATCCGCAACTTGATCCTGTCTTACGAGACGCTCGTCGAGGCCGGCTTCCCTCCCGAGATGGTGGCGCTCGAGCTCTACGGCTCGGGCGAGGCCTCGGAGGTCTTTCGTCAGATGGCGCGGCGCGGTATTTTCGGGCAGATGCAACTACACTCGCAGACGAGCCAATACGGAACGCTCTCTCGAGGCGAGCGGATGCTCCCGGATGAAGACCGCGCGCGCTTTAAAGACGCGCTCGAAGGGATCCAGTCCGGCCGCTTCGCCAAAGAGTGGTCAGAAGAGCAGGAGACGGGCTACCCCAACTTCGAGAAACTTCGGGCGCGAGCACGAGAGCACGGTCTCAACGAAGCGGAGAAGCTCGCGCTCGACGCCATGAAGCGCTCGGGGCTCGCATGAGCGGGAAGCGTCTCGAGAACAAAGTCGCCATCGTCACCGGCGGCGCGACGGGGATCGGCAAAGCCACCGCCGAGCTCTTCCGCGAGGAAGGCGCGCGCGTGGCGATTGTGGATATCGTGCCCAGTCCCGAGGTCGAGCGTTCGGGCGCCGCTCTTTTCGTGCAGGCGGATATCTCGAAAGAAGAAGATGTCCGGCGCGCAATGCTCGAGACCGAGAAGAAGCTCGGCGGCATCGATATCCTCGTCAATAACGCCGCGGTCTTCGTGCTCAAAGGCCTCGACGCATCGGTCGAAGATTGGCACCGCTCGCTCGACGTCAACATCATCGGGACGTCGCTTTGCACCCGCTACGCGTCAGAAGCCATGAAAAAGCGCGGCGGCGGCGCGATCGTAAACTTGAGCTCGATCTCCGGATTCATCGCGCAGCCGGAATTTCTCACCTATAGCGCGACCAAAGCCGCCCTCGTCAACATGACGCGCTGCATGGCGCTCGACCTCGCGCCGCACAATATTCGCGTGAACTGCGTCTGTCCCGGCACGATCCGAACCGCGGCGACCGACCGCCACATGGAGCAGACGGGCGAGACGGAAGAAGCGTTTCTCGCCGAGAACGCGCCGCTGCATTTGCTGAACCGCGTGGGAGAACCGCGTGAAGTTGCCCACGCAGTTCTCTTTCTCGCTTCCGACGAAGCGTCTTTTATCACCGCTACCCCGCTCATGGTGGACGGAGGTTATACAGCCCGATGACGAAAGCCATCGAGTTCGGTTTCTGTGTTCCCATCTTTGCCAACCCCGGCATGGCCTTCTTCCGAACACCCTGCTACGAGCGGCTCGACTGGCCAACGACCAAGCGTGCGGTCGAGACTTGCGAGCAGCTAGGCTACGACTCGCTGTTCGTGGCCGACCACGTTTTTCTCGGACGAGGCGGCGCGATTTACGAAGGGTGGACGCTCCTATCCGCGCTCGCGGGCATGACGGAGCGCCTGCGCCTCGCCCCCATCCATCTTTGTGACTCGTTCCGCAATCCCGCTTTGACCGCCAAGATGGTCGCGACTCTCGACATAGTCTCCGATGGGCGTTTCATTCTCTTCTACGACTATGGCTGGCGCCGCGCCGAGTTCGACGCTTATGGCTTCGACTTCAGCAAAGATGATGACGAGCGCGCCTCTAGAATGGAAGAGGGGCTCACTATCATCAAGGGAATGTTGAGCGAGGAGCGCTTCAGCTTCGACGGGCGTTTCTACAAGGTGGAGGACACGCTTTGTGCGCCCAAGCCGGTTCAGAAACCGCACCCCCCGATCTGGATGGGAGAGGCGAACAATCCCGTCATGGTGAAGGCCATCGCCAAGCACGCCAACATGTTCAACTCGATGCCGGCCTCCGTCGAAGGGTTTAGGCAGAAGGTCGAGACCATTTCTTCGGCGTGCGACGCGATAGGGCGAGACATGTCCACCATGGGACTGTCGCTCGAGACGCAGATTCTCGTGTGCCGCACCGACGCTGAGATCGACGCGTGCTTCGAGAAGATCGAGAGGCTACGGCCCGCGGAGAGAAGCGACGAGGACATCCTCGCCCAAATGAAGGCGACGAACCCCGCTCTCGAGAATTACAGCTCGCGCGGTGATTTCGAAAAAGAGTTCCTCATCGGAACGCCGGATGTGATCGTGGACCGCTTGAAGGGATACACGGATCTCGGCGTGACGCATTTCATGCTCTGGTTCATGGACTTTCCAGCGCTCGACGGCGTCGAGCTCTTCGCGCGAGACGTCATGCCGCATTTCCGCTGAGCTCAGAGCTCAAGCGATGAGCTCCGACCGGAGCTCCTCTCGCTCGGGTTCGCCAAGCGCGGGCGCAAAGTGCTCGAGCCGATCGAGAATATCCGAGGTGCCGAAATACTCTTTCGAACACTTAGTGTGAATGGAGCCTCCCGGCGAAAATCGACCTTCCTCTTCATCGTAGTAGACGATGGTGACGCGCCAGCTGCCTTTGGGGATCGGTTCGCGGCAGCTGCGGCAGGTAGACCGTCCGGTGGGCGCGCGCTCCGCCCCGCTGAGTCGCGGGAGCCTCCGATGTTCGAGTCCGTTTCTCGCTCGTGCCTCGAGCTCGGTACGGTCCACGAGCTCTTCGGTCGTCTCGCTCGCGGCCTCGAGAAATTGAGCCGGACGTTTATACGCGCCGCAGCGAAGATGAAACCAGAGCGTCAGCTCTTTCTCCTCGTCGAACGGATTGGGAAGCCGTGCGCCCAGACGCAGCTCTCCTTTCGCGATGGGTTGGCCGCATCCGCGGCACTTCGCGCGGCCGCTCGCCGCGGGCTCGATCGTGTGCGCCACGGTGCAAGTGTAGCCGTACCACTCGCCTCAGGCCACAAAGGAGTGAAGACCTCTGCGTCTGGATAAAGTACCCCTTCTTTTGCCATCAATACGGGTCTTATGATATGGTAACCCATATGAAGACAACGATCGAGATATCGGACGCCTTGTTGCGTGAGGCGAAACACGTTGCCGCCGACGAAGGAACTACGTTGCGCGCCCTGGTCGAGGACGGCTTGAGGAGCTGCCTGCAAGCGCATCGCCAGCGCGCCCACTTTCACCTGCGCGACAAGAGCTTTGGAAACGGAGGCATGCTACCGGAAGTACAAGAGGGGTCCTGGGAGCGCGTCCGCGACCTCATCTACGAAGGCAGAGGATCGTGATCGCCGTCGATGCAAACATTCTCGTTTACGCTCATCGAAGAGATTCACCCTTTCATGAGGTAGCCGCTTCGGTCATGACCACCCTTGCCGAACAACGGCAAGGCTGGGCCATTCCTTGGCCCTGCGTTCACGAGTTCTTTGCTATCGTCACGCACCGCCGGATCTTCAAGCAGCCATCCCCGGTGAAAACAGCACTCGGCCAGCTGAAGGCTTGGCTCGAATCTCCCAGCCTGGCGCTCCTGTCCGAATCAGACGGCTACTGGGAAAAACTTTCCAAGTTGCTCGAATCATCTCGTATCACCGGGGCCCGGGTACACGACGCCCGCATCGCCGCGCTTTGCCTGCACCACAGCGTCGAACGTCTCTGGACCGCCGACCGAGACTTCAGCCGTTTTCCCGAGCTCGTGACCGAGAATCCGCTCGTGTCCTGAGGTCCAGGGAAGAACTCCAGGCAGCGCTCACGCGAGCGCGCCGACGAGGATGCGGCGCGTTCTCGTCGCGCGGGGGGCGCGGCTGCATATACGGCGCGATGTAGACGTCGTATTTCGAGACGACGTCAGCGAACTGGCGCATGATCATGGCGCGGAGCCGCTGGGTTTGGAGGAACTCGACGGCGGGGATCAAGCGGCTTCGTCGGTGTCCCTGTGCCCTCCTTTGGTTCCCGAGCTCAGCGTCCCGGCCGCTCCGAAGGAACGCGTCGAAGAAAGCGCCGGACTCCGCGCCGTCGCGCTCGTCGCAGCGTCTATCGGGAAGGCTGGCAGCTCGAACAGCTCGAGCGTCAGGCCGAGACCCCGCAGCTCGTCGAGAGGAGCGGCCGCGTCATTCTGCTTCCAGGCGGCATAGCGGCCCTCTGCCTCGAATGCAGGGGCCAGGTAGCCGATCGAAAGCGATCGAATATCGCGGCGGCCGTCCCAATTGAACGGCAGGTCGATCACGCTGAGATCTTGCTCGTCCGTCTTCGCGATCGCGTGGAATACGACCGCGCAATCCTCGGCCGTCCGGCACAGCGGAGCGTCGAAGGATCCGGTCGCGCGTCCACGAGAGCGTCATCGCGCCATGCCGGCTCACGCGGCCGAAGGTCGGTCGCAGACCGGTCACGCCGCACCGCGTCGATGGGCTCAGGATCGATCCACTCGTCTCGGTCCCGATGCCGAAGGCAACCAGGCCGGCCGCGGTCGCGGATGCCGGGCCGGCCGACAATCCGCTCGACCCCATGCTGGGGTCCCACGGGCTGTTCGTGCGACCTCCGAACCAACGGTCGCCACCGGCCAGCTCACCGGTCGCCAGCTTGGCCAACATCACCGCGCCCGCTTCGCGGAGCAGCCGCACGACGGTGGCTTCGGTCTCGATCACTTGCTCTTTGAACGCGTTCGAGCCCCAAGTCGTGGGCTATCCCGGCACCGCGATGATCACTTCAGCGTATGAACGTTCCCAATTGGCAAGGATCGTCCATTTCAATCTGCGCCGTCAGCCCCGCTGGAAAATTTGCGCTTCGAGCTGGCAGTCGGCGTTTCGCTCAACCCAGCATGAGCGGACGCAAACGCAATGCAAGGTAGGCAGCGACGGCAATCCCATAGCCCGGCAGCCAACGGTAATAGAGGTGAAAAGGCATGAAATAGCAGGCCGTCAGCGTGCCGGCCCAGACGAACGCGACTCTCCAATCGATGAAGAGGCCGCGCCGCTCGGCATCGTAGCGCGTCCCGCCCAGCTTCGGGACGAGCCAGTGCTCGGCAAACACCACCGCGCCCACGGGCATGAGGATGAGTCCGTAGACCGCCACGTAATCCAATAGCTTCAAGAACACGGCGGGGAAGCAAGAGAAGACGGTTGTGAGGACGCCCGCGGCAAGCGTCACTTTCCAGCGCGGCCAGTTTGGCGTAACCGTTTGGAGCGCGAGGCCCGCGCGGTAGAGGGTCGGGTTCGCCGTCGTCCATCCCGCCACGAACACCGCGACCGCGCCCGCAATCCCGATCGCTTCATAGGCCATCAAGCCAGGATTCATCTCGCGGCTCACGGCGGCAACCATGATGCCCGAGCAAATCCAGGCGAGCATGTGTCCCATATACATGCCGAGCGCCGAATAGAGGCCGTAGCTCCAGTGGCGCGCGTAGCGAAAGAGCGCCATATCGGAAAGCCCGATATGCATGGCGAGGTTCGCGAACCAGGCGAAAAACGTGATGTGCCAAAACCCGAACTTCTCTTGGCCTTCGCTCGGAACGCCGTTCCAGATCTTCGTGCTGGCGACGTCTAGAAAGCTTCCGAGATCCGACACCCCGAGCTTCGGCAGCGAAGCGGCCGCACCTGCCAGGAACGCAAGGAAGATCCACGGCGCCAGATAGCCGGCAAAACGGCTGAGCTTTTCGAAGCCGAGAATGGCAAAGACCGTGATGACCGCACCGATGGAAAAGGTCGTCAACACCCATCCGAGACTGTTGGGATAGATGTCGGTCAAGGCGGGCGTCGCGATGTCGAAAGCAAGACCGAGCGCCGTCGCCGAAACGGCAATCATCGCACCCGCAAGAATGCAGTAAAGGACGGCGTTCGCGATGTTATAGATGAAAGTGAGCCCGGGGCCGGCGATACGCCTCAAATGCCAATAGAGCGTGAGCCGCGTGTCGGTGGCGATGGGGGCGCACACGAACGTCCAAGACAGAACAGCCAGCAAGTTTCCGAGCAGAAGACCAAAGACGAGGTCTTTGAGCTCGACGCCGTGAAGAACGAAAAACGCGCCGATCACGAACTCCGTTGCCGCCACGTGCTCGCCGGCGAAGAGTCCCGCGAAGTAGCGGCCAGGCTTCAGCTTGTCTAAAGGGACCGGCTCGCGGTCGTACTCGTAGAGCGCATCCATGTGCGCGACAAAGCGCGCGAGCCTATTGGAGGAGGTCATCGAGAAGACGCGCGAGGCGATAGCCCGCGAGCGCGATCTGCTTCGAAGCGATTTCCGAGGTCTCGGCCTCATAGCGGGCCGGCGGCGCGGCGTCCCGACTCAGATATTCGGGATAGGCGCGCGTCATCGCAATCTCGGCGGAGGCCTTCGACCACGCCTCGAAGCCATCGACCGCGACCGCGTCGCGCAGCGATTCCGGTGGATGTAATGCCATCAGATCCTCCGCCACACGCGACACCCACGCGGTGGAGCCCTCGCTGTGCCTCTTGCGATGGGTGCGTTTCAGGATGGTGTCCCAATAGGCGTGAAGGTTCCAGGCCTCGAGGTCATCGAGCTCAAAGTCGTTGCCACCGCGATCGCCCTCTGGCTCCCGATCCGTCACCCGCCCGCTCGAATGCAGAGGTTGGTGGACATCGCCCACAAGATGAAGAAGCCAAGCGACCGCGACGCCGTCCTCTACCCCGCGCCCAATTACTTCTAGGCGCTCGAGAAGCTCGCCCAGCGTTCCTTTCTCAGGAAGGGGCTCACCGTCATCACGCCAAAAGTGATTGACGTAGTGCCAGATTGGCCGGTCGTACGCTTCTTTGCGCGCTGGCCACGCTTCGTCGCGGACAACATCAGGCCAGTACCCAGCTTGCAGAAACAATTCCCGCGGCGAGAGCGCGAGTAGCGCGAGCCCCGCATCCGAAGGCGCGCTTTCCAAAAGCTCGACCGCCGCCGCCCGCGTCTTGTCTTCCATTTGCTCCCAAGCCACCGCACACACGAGCAGATGCCCAAACCGATCCCAAGCCGACAACGAGGAAGCGCACAAGACGCTAAGTAGGAGGACGCCAATGACCCGCATGGCCGCGAATCATAGCATGCCCAAAAGGAACCAGCCGCAAACACTATTCCTGAATAATGACCGTCATGCGCCTCGAGCCCGGAAACAAGCTAGGGGCCCACGAAGTCCTTTCGCCTGTGGCAGAGCGCGGCCGATCTCGCGCGCGGTCTCGAATGGGTCGGCCCCGAGAGCGACGTCTCGAGCACCGCCGCGCGGCCGTCCCGACGCAGCCGCGTTGTTGCGAGTCTCTAGGCGGCTGCCGACGACGAGCTCGCGAACCTCGTACACGACGCAGGCATCCTCTTCTGCTCTTGCTGCGCGGCGCGGCAACTGCTCGAGCGAAGGCGGGCGTCTCGCTTGCTACTTGCACCGCGCGCCCGTGAAGCCGATGACGCGCGTGGCCGCGAAACATAGCATGGCCCCATGGGGCGAGCCGCAAATACTATTCTTGCGTATTACTCGGAGCGAAGCGCAACAATGGGATCCACTTGTGTCGCGCGCCGTGCAGGCACATAGCTCGCCAAGAGCGCCGTACCAACCAGCACGAGCGCCGCAAGCGCAAAAACCATCGGGTCGACCGGCTCGATCCCGTATAGAAAACTGGCGGTCAGCCGCCCTAGACCGACGCTCAGCACGAGCCCGATGCCAACGCCCAAGAGCGCGAGACGCATCCCCTGCCGCAGGACGCTCACCAGGATGTCCCGTCCTCGAGCGCCAAGCGCGCGACGGAGGCCGATCTCGAACCGCTGCTGCGCCACCGCGAAGGCAAGCATGCCGTAGAGCGCACGGCCGCGAGCCCGAGCGCGAGAAAGGCGAACGAGCCCAGAAGCGACGCGCCGACGCGCGCGGGTACGAGCGCAATCCGCAGATGCTCGTCCATTGGCTTCACGTCGTAAACCGGAAGGCCGGCATCCATGGCGCGCACTTCTTCGCGAATACGCTCGAGGAGCGCTCCCGGTTCACCTTGCGTGCGTACGACGAGCGTCATCTCGAGGCTCTGCCGCTGTTTCAGAGGATAGAAAAAGAATGGCGTAGGATCTTCTCCAAGCGTCAGATATTTCCCGTCCTCGACGACCCCGACAACTTCCATCATCGTTCCTCCGGGCCTGCCCATCCGCTTCCCCACGGCGTTTTCTCCCGGCCAGAAACGTGCGGCCAAGGTCTCGTTCACCGTCACGACAGCCGGGGCGTCCGCGACGTCGGTGTCGGTGAACCCACGCCCAGAGACGATCCGGATGCGCATGGCGTCGAAGTAATCGCTGGAGACCACGTTCCGATTGATGGACGGCGTCCCGCCATCCGCCTTGGGCTCGAAGCCTTCGGGTGCGACCGAGTTCTGATTGATGTTGATGGCGAACGGAATCATGTTGACCCATCCCACCGACTGCACGGCCGGAAGCGCATGCACGCGTTCGCCAAGCTGGTCGAAAAACTGAAGGCCGCGCTCCCTCTCATAGCCTTGAAGATCGAGGTCCACCGACGCGATAACGAGGCCCTCCGGGTCGAAGCCCAAATCCACCTGATGCGCGCTCTGAAGCCCGCGCACGAATATTCCCGCGCCGACAAGCAGCACCGTCGAGAGAGCCACCTGCCCGGCTACGAGACCCGACCGCAGTCGTGAGCGACGTGTCGCGGAAAAGCCTCCCGTCGCTTTGAGAGACGACACGAGATTGGACCTCGTCGATTGGAGCGCCGGAAGAAGGCCAAAAAGAATCGCGGTGAGAAGCGAAACGAGATGCGCAAATAAAACGACGCGCCCGTCGAGCACCATTGGAAGAGATAGCGGAAGGTCGGTCGGCGGCCCGAGCTTGCTCAAGAAGTGCGCGCACCAAGTCGCGACGACGAGTCCGACACTCAAACCCCCGAGCGACAACAGAAGACTCTCGGTAAGGAGCTGGCGCACCAGACGGCCGCGCGTCGCTCCCAACGCGAGGCGCAGGCCGATCTCCCGCTGCCGATAGGCGGCTCGCGACAGCAGGAGGCCCGCGACATTGGCACAGGCAAGCAGAAGCACGAGCGTCACCACAATCACGAGCACACCGGAAAAACCGATGAAGCCGCCGCGCATGACGGGATGGATCCCGCCCTCCGCTTCGGGAAGCACATTGAGGCCGATCCCGCGGTTGGACTCGGGGTATTCCGATTGAAGCTGCATAGCGAGAACGTCGAGTCCACTTCGCGCCTCTTCTATGTCGATACCCGGGCGCAGGCGCGCAAGGGACAAGAAGCTACGATTGTTCCGATTCCTGAGCTCGAAGCCGGGCATCACGAATTCCGACATCGAGGCCGGAAGCCACACCGCGGGAAATAGGCCGATGGCCGTGCCGATAAAACTTTCCGGAGCTATGCCAATGACTTCGAAAGCGCGCCCGTTGATCGTGAGGGTCTCACCGAGCACGGTCGGGCTCCCGCCGAACGCACGTTGCCAAAAGCCATGGCTCAAAACGGCGACAGGGTATTGGCCGTCCGAGCCATCATCCTCGTAGTCGAAAAAACGTCCATGAGCGGGGCTCACGCCCAGGACGGAAAAGTAGCGCCCGCTCACCATGTAGCCCCAGATGCGCTCGCCCCCGGCGCCGGACCCGAGGTTCAGCGGTACGAGCTTGTCGACGAGCGCGCCCGAAAAGAGATCGGTCTGCGCTCGGAAGTCGTCGTAGTCCGCGAAGGAGACGCTCCCATAATCGAAAGAGTCCGGCAAGCGGCTATCCGCACAAGCTCTTCGGGGTCTTCGACGGGGAGCTTTTGGAGCAAGAGCGACTGGACGAAAGTAAACGCCACGGTGTTGGCGCCGATGCCGAGAGCTAAGGCAAGGCTCGCGAGAATCGCAAAGCCCGGGTTGGCGACGAGCCCACGCACACCGTAGCGTACGTCTTGCCATAGCGCAGAGCCCAAAGCCGCTCTAACGCGGCGCTCGCTCTCTGGGGGTGTGCAAGCGCTCTCGACGGCCCGCGCGAACGCGCCCCAATCCGGAACTTGACGCATCGCTTCGTCGCGCGCCTCCGTCTCGCTAGAACCGCGCTTCCGGGCGTCCTCGAACGCGTCTTCCAGCTGATGCGCGATCTCCTCGACGACATCGGCGGGCGCCTCGAGCCGCGCTCGAACGATTTCAATCCAGCTCGGCATGACGGATCCCCGCAACCTTCTCGATCGCGTTCACGAAGGAGCGCCAACTCTTGCGCTGTATCAGAAGCATCTTCTTCCCCGCCGCCGTCAAGCTGTAGCACCGGCGGCGCCGACCTCCTTTTGGCTTCTCCCAGCTGCCCTTGATCCACTTCTGAGCTTCGAGCCGATAGAGGATGGGATAGAGCGAGGCCGCGTTGAGCTTGAGCACACCTTCCGAGCGGGACTCGATGAGCTTTCCCAGCTCGTAGCCGTGGCGTGATTGTTCTTCTAGGAGCGACAGGATCAGTATCTCGGTGCTCCCCTTCTTGAGCTCTCTCGATATCATGGCTTTACCATATATTGTTATACAACTATTGAGGCAGCATGCTAGTGGCGGTAAGCTATCTTAGGCACTTCCGGCGCTTCGGTCCTTGTGACGCGTGAAGCCGCACGCTAAGTTGAGAACGTGGGTCGGCAAAACCAGAAACCGTTGCGGAGCGTCCGTATCGTGCTGCTCATTTTCGTCGGGCTCGCCTGCACACCCTCCTCGTTTGCGCAGTCGAGCCGCGAGCAGGCCATGGAGCTCGCCAAAGAAGCTCTCGCGTTGGAAGAAAACTTGAGCGTAGACTCGCTTCAACTCCGTCGCCTGGAGCCTGCCGAATGGCCAGACGCCAGCCTGGGTTGTCCCGAAGCAGGGAAGACCTACGCCCAAGTCGCCACGTCCGGCTACCGGGCAGTGCTCTCGGCCGAGGGAACCGTCTTTCGCGTTCACGTCGGTGGTGGGAATGCCGTGGTCTGCGGCGAGGCTCTGAGAGCCGCAGGATTCACGCCCAGGTCGGGACCAACTTTTGCCAAAGGGCCAGAGCCTCCTATCCCCCAGCCGACCAAGCCGGCCCTGAAACGTCTGGTCGCGCAAGCGAGTCGAGATCTAGCGGAGCGGCTTAGAAGTTTACACAGTTCACCGTAGCTGCGGCTGGGCTGGCACACATTTCGGCGCCACACGCAGCACGGCGTTCAGGTTGTCGACGAGACTTTCCCCCCTTCTGCTCAAGGCAAGCCCGTCGACTTTGGTTGAGAGGGCTATCCCGTAGAAAAACGACCGGGATTTCGAGCAACCCAATCGGCTCAGATTGGTATTTTCAAGTTGACGCTACGCGGGCAAGCCAGCGCCCCCACGCGCGGTTAGGCAATGATCTGAGGGATCAACGTCCCGGCGACGTCGGTGAGACGCATATCGCGGCCGTTGAACCTGTAGGTGAGCTTCGTGTGGTCCATCCCCAGCAGGTGCAGTATGGTCGCGTGAAAGTCATGCGCCGAGATCGGCTGCTCCTCGGCCTTGTAGCCAAATTCGTCGCTC
>Ga0114950_10000014_pt1 | contig 78637 bp, 75 predicted proteins | sample N075metaG_FD_83503 | JGI IMG/M metagenome (GOLD analysis project Ga0114950, IMG submission 83503) | Deep subsurface microbial communities from Kermadec Trench to uncover new lineages of life (NeLLi) - N075 metaG | ecosystem: Environmental > Aquatic > Marine > Ocean trench > Sediment | place...
GACGAAGCGCACCGCTTCGCCCTCGCCTACCACCGCAACCTGCGTCAGAAGCGCATCCGCGAGTCCGTGCTCGACGACATTCCGGGCGTCGGCCCGAAGCGAAAATTCGAGTTGCTGCGCGCTTTCGGCTCCCTGAAGAAGATTCGCGCGGCCGAGGTCGATGACATCGCGGCGGTGGTCGGTCCGAAGACCGCGGAGCGCGTGCGATCCCACCTGGCCGATGATCACTAATCTGGTTATCTCAACAGGTTCACGGCTACCCGGTCGCGATGGTGGGCGAGTAGCGCGTTGCGCTTGATTCGGGGCTCGACGTGTTCCGCCGCCGACTCAGAACGGCGTAATCAGTCGGTAGCGCACGATGCGCTGCCTGCCGGACGCGTCGTCGAGCTCAATGCCGTAGACGAACTCCTGGCGCGCCCGTAGCCAGCTCCGCGACGGCATCATCCCGGCGAACAGGCGCTCACCGTCGGGTGAATAGACGTCGACGGGGACCACGGGGCGATCCCAGCCCTCCGGGGGCAGCGGGAACACATAAACGTTGCCACGCCCGTCGGCCCTTATAGGGTAGCCGCGGCCGATCGCCGCGAGGCCGCGTCCCTGCGCTCCGGCGAGGGCGGGCAACGGCTCGCCGTCAGGCGTTGGCCGCGGGGCGTCGACCTGGAGGATCCACGATTCGGCGCCCTGCGCGTCAAACGCCCGCACCCGGTACTCGTCGCCCGCGGTGAGGTACACGGCCCCGCTTGCCACGGCGGCGAAGGCGGCGCGCGCCGTCGGTCTCAAGCGGGAGCGCCGTGCCCGCGGAATGTCGGCGTAGCTGAGCGACTCGTCTTCATCAAGGGCGATCCTTTCGACCCGCAGAGAGCTGCCGCCCTCATCGACGACGAGGATGAATGATCCGATGAGGGCGCCGTCGTCGGTGCCGTAGACGGGTGGGTTGAAGGCGCTCCGTGTCAGAGAACGGTCGTAGAGGTATTCGCCGTCTAGGCTCCAGACCGCGATCGCGGTGCCGGTACTGAACGCCAGGCGCCCGCCGGCGACAACGAGCCAGCCGAAGTGAAACGGCGACACGCCGGCGGCGGTGCCGAAGCTGTTTGCGAAGCTCCCGTCGGGCGCGTAGACCTGGATCCGCCTACGCTCGGAATCGTGGACGTAGATGCGGCCGGCGTCGTCGACGTCCATGTCACGGGCGTCGTTGAAGTTGAAATTCCAATCGTCGTCACGCTCTTCGATTACCAGGTCTTCGACCAGGCCCAGGATCTTGCCTTCGCGTTCTGCGAGCGTGACAAAGGGATACTCGATCAGGCGAGGGCCCGAAGTGGGGGCCGCGGGCCGCGGCGTGGTCGCCGGCGGGGGTGCCGGTGCACAGGCGGCTGCAGCGAGCACCACTGCTCCGGCGGCGGCGAGAATTGGCCCGACGGATTGCGCGCCGGAGCCGGCAGGGCGCCGCCGGGTGATTGCCGTTGAATCTGTGGTCATTGTCGCGGACGCGATAGTCTGAGGCGGAATGGCGAGGCCCGGTCGATGATGACGTTCATTCTGTGGTTGTTCCTTCTATTGTTTTGCTGGCCGCTGGCGCTGCTGACGTTGATAGCCTATCCCTTCGTGTGGTTGCTGCTGCTGCCGTTCCGGCTGCTCGGCATCGCCGTCGACGGGATCTTCGAGTTTCTGCGCGGACTGCTGCTGCTGCCGGCGCGCATTCTACGAGGGCCGCGAGAATTTCGGTAGGTGACGACCCTGGCCGAAAGCCTTAGGCGGGCTCGAAGTGGCGGATGTCGCTCATGCCGCCGCGGCGCTCTTCTTCAAAAACGGCCCGTACCCGCATGCCGATGGTGACGTCGTCGGGGGCGCAGCTGCCGATCCAGTGCACCAGACCGCCGGCGGCGCCGTCGACGCGAACCAGCGCCAGGACGCGCGGCGCGTCGTAGGGCTCGCCGTGCCGATCCTTGTCGAGGATCGTGAACGTGTCCACGGTTCCCTCGGGGCCGACGGTCACCCAGTCCTGAATGGGCGCGAAGGTGTCGGTGTCGTACAGGCGCGGCGGTAGCACGGCCGTCTCCGAACCCTCATGGATGGTCGCGGTGATCTCGCCGTGCTCCTTGAGGTGCTGGAAGAAGTGCTCGCCGGCGACTCCCATCGTGTACTTGTGGCCCACCGGGATGTCGCCGTGCCACGCCCGTGGATCGACGTCGCCGAACTCGCGCGGGAAGCCCTCGCTCATCCGTCGCCTCTTGCCAACGGGCGGAAGTACAAGATGTCGGTGATCGCCCCCTGGCGCTCGGCTTCGGGCTTCCACACCGCCTCGACCTTCATGCCGATCTCGATGTCGCCGGGCTCGACCTCGTCGAGCATGTGCAGGATCCCCATCCCGGGCGAGGCGCCGTCGAGCTCGATGACCGCCGGCAGGAGCGGCTCGTCGCGGCGGGAGGCGTCCCAGTTGACGTAGCAGAGAGAGAACGTGTTGACGGTGCCGGTTCCGGGGAGCGGGCGAAGGTCATCGATCGGCGTCCAGGTCAGCTCGTCGAACGTTCGCGGCGGCACCACCGTGCGATCGCTGCCCGGGCTGTACGACGCCATCAGATGGCCGCTCTTCAGGCCTTCGAGATACGCCGCGATCGCGACGCCGGAATCCCAGTCGTATTCGACCGTGAACCGGTCGTCCCAGGTGACGACCTCGCCGCCCTTGAACTGCTGCGACGACAACGGCGTCCCGGAAAGTCGTGTCGGTGGAGTCTTCGAGTCGCTCATCGTCTCATGATCACTACGGTTCCCACCTGCATGAGGTCGCCCCATGCCTGTGCGAGCCCGGTTGTGGGTTGCCCCGGTACCTGGCGGGCGCCGGCTTCCCCACGGAGTTGCCAGAACAGCTCGCAGAGCTTCATCAGGCCGGCGGCGGCGATCGGGTTGCCGACGCCGAGCAAGCCGCCCGAGGGGCACGACGGCATGTTGCCGTCGCGATCCAGGACGCCGTCGGCTACCAATTGTGGGGCGCCGCCCTTGTCGGCGAGCTGCAGGCCCTCGAGGTGGTGGAGCTCTTTGTACGTGAAGGGGTCGTAGGGCTCGACGATGTTGATCTCCTTGCGCGGCTCCTTGATGCCCGCCATCTCGTACGCCCGCCGCGCCGCGACCTCGACGTAGCCGGGGTAGGCCAGGTCGCGGGTCGCCCAGTAGGCGGTGTCGAGCGCCCAGCCGACACCGTCGACCCACACCGGTTTGTCGGTGATGCGCTCCGCTGTGCCCTCGGCGGCGAGGATGATCGCCGCGGCGCCGTCGCTGGTCGGCGACACATCAAGCCGATTCACCGGCCACGCCATGACCTCCGAGTCGAGGACGTCCTCGACGGTGATCTCGGCGCCGAGCTGGGCGGCTGGATGATCGAGCGCGTTGCCCTTGTTCTTGACCGCCACCCGGGCGATGTCGCGCTTGCTGATCCCGTAGGCGCTCATGTAGCGGTTCATCTCGAGGGCGAAGATCCACAACAGGTTCGGTTGCAGCGGCCGCTCGGTGGTGTGATCGAAGATGGTCACGAAGGCGCCCTGCGGGTGCGGCTGGCACGGAGACATCTTCTCCTCGCACATCACCATGCAGGTGTCGAACACCCCCGACGCGATCATGTACCAGCCCTGAATGACCGAGAACACGCCGGTGCCGCCGCCGACGTAGCCGCGCAGCGTCGGCAGGCCGAGGCCGCCGGCGCCGTCCGTGAGGTACTCGCCGTTCATATGGATGCCGTCGAAGGCGTCGGGCGCCGTACCGATGACGACCGATTCGATGTCCTTGCGGCTCATCTGCGCCGATTCGAGAGCCGCCGACGTGGCGCCGTAGGCGAGCTCGTTGGGTGTCTCGAGCGCCCGCCGCATGAATTTCGTCATGCCGGCGCCGACGGCCGCGACTCTGCGCAGGCCGGTCTTACTCATGATGGTTGCTCAGCACGGCGACGCCGCCGGTGGCCGTCGGCACGCCGCGCCAGGATTGCACCAGGCAGCGGTTGGCGTCGGGGATTTGGAGCGCTCCGGCGTCACCGCGCAACTGATGGGCGGATTCGGCGATCTTGTACAGACCGGCGGCGTCGAACAGATGGCCGGCGCCGAGGCTGCCGCCGCTCGGGTTCACCGGCAAGACGCCGCCGGCGCCGAAATGGCCACCCTGCGTCCGGGAGCCTGCCTCGCCGGTGGCGCACAGGCCCAACGCTTCCAGGTGCTGCAGCTGCTTGTAGGCGTAGCGGTCGTCGACCTCGGCGAAATCAAAGGCCGACACCGGATCTTCGATGCCGGCCATCGCATAGGCACGGGCTGCGGCCTGCTCGCAGTATGCGGCGCGCCCGAGGTCGCGGTCCTCGATTGCGGGATGGTCGGTCGACCAGCTCAATCCTTCGATCCACACGGGGCGGCGGCCGGCGGCGCCGGCGATCTCGCGGCTCGCGAGGACGAGGACGACGGCACCGTCCGCCGCCGGCGCGATCTCCGCGGCGCGCAACGGGGTGGATTGCAGCCGGCTGCCGAGTACCGTGTCGATACTGGTTTCGCCGCCGTAGGCGCCATGCGGGTTGGTGCGCGCGTTGGCGCGATTGTCGACGACCACCCGGGCGCAGTGCTCCGGCGTGTTGCCGGAATCATGCAGGAACCTCGCCATCTCCATGCCGGCCAGCGCCTCGGCCGGATAGCCGAGCTGGCGGTTCCACGTCGGGTCGAGCGCGTAGGTTTCGAGCTCGCGGATGTCGGAGATGTTCGAGGCCTTGGAGTGGGCCTCGAGAACGATGATGTCGAAGGCGCCGGTGGCGATCTGCAGCGCCGCCGCGCCGAGCCCCTGAAGGCTGTCTCCGGCGATCGTGTGGACGGGTTTGAGAACGGCGCCGAGTTGGTCGGGCGTGTACTCGTCGAAGATGCTGACACCCTCGAAAAGGTCCTCGGCGACGGTTACCGCGCTGTCGATGTCGTCGGGCTCGATGCCGGCGTCGGTGTAGGCGTCCACGGCCGCAGCGTGGATCATCTCGCGGTACGACAGCTCCGGGCTCAGCGGAGAAAGCCCTTCGATGCCGATGCCGATGATGGCGACCTGTCCGCGCACGGAAAGCTCCCTTCGAGCTCAGCCCGGACATCTCAACGGGTAGCTACTGCGGGAGCGCGATGGCGCGCGAGTGCTGCGTTGAGATATCCAGACGAAGAGCGTTGCCGGAACCGGGCCGGCGGAGCCGACTCCGAAAACCAACCGCAGCGCCACGCGGCGGTCGAAACCGAGGCCGGCGGACGCTTGCGCCGAGGCTAGAACGGGCGCCTGGGAGGGTCAAGCCGGTTGGGTATGCCGGGGTGAGCGAAGTGGGTGCGGTCGGTGGTCCACCCGGCGGTGTCGCGGATGACGCCGGTGATGACGCCGGTACGGACGGCGTGTAGCATCGCCGCATGGATTACCAATTCATCGGCATACAGATCGCCGTGTTGCTGTTCGCCCTTTCCTTTCACGAGATGGCGCACGCCTGGGCCGCCAACAAGCTGGGCGACCCGACCGCCCGTGACGCGGGCCGGCTGTCGATGAATCCGCTCGTTCATATCGATCCGGTCATGACGATTCTGTTCCCCGCGATGCTGATCATGGTCGGCTCCCCCGTGATCTTCGGCGCCGCGAAGCCCGTGCCCGTCAATACCGCCAACCTCGAACATCCCAAGCGCGATCATATGTGGATCGCGGCCGCCGGTCCGATCAGCAACGTCATTCTGGCGACCATCACGATCATCGTTCTGAACCTGGTCTGGCAGCCACTGCAGGTCGGCGCGGCGATGGGCCAAGCGTGGGCCGAGCCCGTGTTTCTCTTCCTGCAAATGAGCCTCTACATCAACCTCGTGCTGGCGACCTTCAACATGATTCCCCTGTATCCGCTCGACGGCTCATGGATCTTGTCGCGCTTTCTCTCCGGCGGGGCGGCGGTTGCCTACGCGAAGCTCCGCCCGTACGGATTCATCATCTTGATCTTGTTGATGTATACCGGCGTGCTGTGGCGGTTCATCAACCCGGTGATCGGTTTTGCCGGGATGTTTCTGCCGTAGCGCGGCGTTGAAGAGCTCTCGCGGGTGCCGCGCATCGGTTTTGTGGGGCAGAGGCAAGGAGCGTGGCGCCCGTTGATTGACGACCGGTATCGCGTCGAAGTCGGTGAGTTCGAGGGCGCGCTCGATCTTCTCTTGCACCTGGTGCGAACGCGTGAGATCGAGATTCGCGAACTGCCGCTCGCCGAGATAACCGGCGAGTACCTCGAAATGTTGCGCTTCCTGGAGGAGATCGACCTCGAGCCGGCGAGCGAGTTTCTCGAAGTCGCGGCCAGCCTCGTGCGCTTGAAGGCCCAGGCGCTGCTGCCGAGCCCTTCGGCTGCCGGCGATGCCGAGGCGTTGGCAGCGGAGGAAGAGGCGCTTCTCGAGCAGTTGGTCGAACACCAGGTGACGCGCCTGTCGGCGCGCGACCTGCGCGCCCGGGAGGCCAAGGTCGCCGCCGTGTGGTTTCGCGGCGAGCCCGACCCGGGTGGCGTTGCCGCGGAGCGAACCGAAGTGGTCGAAGCCGATCTGTTCTCTCTCGTGGCGGCGTTCCGCGATCTTTTGTCGGATCTCGAGTCGCCGTCGTTGTTCTCGGTCAGCTCCGACCAGTATCCGGTCGCCGAGCGTGTCGAGGTGATTCGCACCCGGCTGCGCGACGGTGAGCCGGTACCGTTCGACGAGCTTTTTGCCCGCGGAGATCCACGCGGTAAGCTCATCGCGACCCTCCTGGCGCTGCTCGAGCTGATTCGATCCGGCGAGGCGCGTGCGTTCCAGGAAGCCGTCGTCGGAAAGATCGTCATCTTCCCTGCCGAGATGTTGGAGCAGCCCCAGTGAGCGATACCTCCCCAGTCAGCGACACCGAGGATGTCCTGCCGGTAGATGACGAGGTGCTCTCGTCCCAGGTGGTCCCCGTTCTCGAGGCGCTGTTGTACGCCGCCGAGGAGCCGGTGCCGCTCGACGAAGTCGTCGCCGTCATCGTCAGTGTCGCCACCGAGCAAGACCGGAGCTGGGCTCGGGCCGCCACGCCGGAGCTCATCTCACGGGCTTCGATCATCCTTTCCGACCGGCTTCTGGAGTGCCGCAGCGCGCTCCAGGTAATGGAGGTGGCCGGCGGCCTGCGTCTCGCGACACGGCCGCAATACGACGCTTGGATCCGCGCCTTGCGGCAGGTCGAGAAGCCGGCGCGATTGTCGGTCGCGGCGCTCGAGACCCTCTCCGTCGTCGCCTATCGGCAACCGGTCACGGCGGCCGAGGTTGCCGGTGTCCGCGGCGTCGATCCGGCCGCGTCGCTGCGCACGCTGCGCGATCAGGGGATGATCAGGATCACCGGCCGCAAGCGCGCCGTAGGCCGGCCGTTCACGTACGGGACGACGCGCCAGTTCCTCGAAATCTTCGGACTCCGGGACCTCGACGAGCTTCCCAACCCGGAAGAATTCGAAGAGCTGCTCGAAGCCTGAGTCGGCCGTTGGCGCAACAGAGGCTGCAAAAGATCATCGCGGCGGCGGGCGTTACGTCGCGCCGTAAGGCCGAAGCTCTCGTCGTCGCCGGCAGGGTGGCGGTCAACGGCAAGGTCGCCCGCGAGCTCGGCACGACCGCCGATCCGGAGAGCGATCTGGTAACCCTCGACGGCCGCCCTCTGCGGCGCGAGCCGCTGCGCTACTTCGTCGCCCATAAACCACCCGGCGTGTTGTGCGCTGTGCGCGATGATCGCGGCCGCCCGGTGGTGGTCGATCTGCTTCCCGATGACGTTGCCGAGAGGCTTTATCCGGCCGGCCGGCTCGATCTCGACAGCGAGGGGCTCGTGTTGTTGACCAACGACGGCGATCTCATGCAACGGGCGACGCGGCCGGGCGGCGGGGTCGCGAAGATCTACGAGGTTGTGGTCGGGGGGCGCCCGTCGGACGCGGATCTCGAGGCGTTGCGTGGCGGCGTGGAGCTCGACGGCCGGCGCCTGATGCGGTGCGATATCGAGGTGCTGGGGCGTATCGAACCGGATGACATTGCCGGCCCGGGCGCCGCGCAGCGGGGTTTCACCCGGCTCCGAGTCACCCTTCAGCAGGGGAAGAAGAACCAGATCCGGCGGATGTTTGAGGGCATCGGCCACCGCGTCGCGCGCTTGGTCCGGCGTTCCATCGGCCCGCTCTCGCTCGATGATTTGCCGCTCGGGGGCGTGCGTGAGCTCACCAGGTCGGAGTTGCGGCGGCTCGACGTGCGGGAGAGTCAGCGATGAGCCGCTTGCGCATTGCCATCGACGGTCCCAGCGGCTCGGGGAAGTCGACGCTGGGCCGGGCGTTGGCGCAGCGCCTGGGCCTGCCGTACGTTGACACCGGGGCGATGTATCGTGCCGTCGGTTGGGCGGTCGCCGAGGCGGGCCTCGACGATGCCGAGCAGATCGTCGCCTACGTCCAGGGGCTCGAGCTCGATGTCGAGCCCGACCCGGCCGGCTTCCAGGTGTGTGTGAATGGGGTTGACGTCACCGACCGGCTGCGCCATCCGGACATCGGCAGAATGGCGGCCAAGGTGGCGGCGATCAAGGGGGTGCGCGACTGGATGGTGCCCCGCCAACAGGCGGTGGCGCGCGCCGGTGGTGTCCTCGAGGGTCGCGATATCGGCACCGTGGTGCTGCCGGACGCCGATTGCAAGTTCTACGTCACCTCTGATGAGTTGACCCGGATGGCGCGTCGGGCCGAGCAACTGGGGCTCGAGGAGGGGGGCGCCGAGGTCGTCGGCGACGTGCGCGATCGCGACCGCGCCGATAGCAGTCGGAAGCATTCGCCGCTGCGTCCGGCGGCCGACGCGGTGCACATCGATACCAGTGCTCAATCGGTCGATGAGAGCCTCGCCGTGATGCTCGAAGAAATTGCCCGGCGCGGCCAACGACGGCGACGATGAACCGACTTCCCGCCCTTTGTTTACGCGGGTTTGCGCGTTGACAGTAGCAGCAGCGCCCCGTAGCATTACGCTTTCCAAGTGCGCCTGAAGTGCGGGCGTAATCCGAGTTTTTCTATGGAGGATCCAGAAACCATGCCGGGGAAGACTGTGGTCGAGTCGAGCGACGCGGAGCAACAGGCGGTGGTGACCACCGCGGTTGTGTTCAGCGAAGAGGAAATGCTCGACGAAGCGACCCTCATGCAGCTCATTGACGAGAGCCTTCAAGAGCTGATCGAAGGCGAAGTCGTAAAGGGCCGCATCCTTGAAATCAACAAGGATGAGGTCGTTGTAGATATCGGTTACAAATCTGAAGGCATCATCCGGGCGGCGGAGTTTGCCGACGACGACGGCAACATCACGATTGCGGTCGGCGATGAGGTCGAGGTCCTACTCGAGCGTTGCGAGGACAAGGAAGGAAACGTCGTCGTATCGCGCGAGAAGGCCGAGAAGATGAAGGTCTGGGGCAAGATTGAAGATGCCTACCGCAGCGACGAGATCATCCCCGGCGTCGTGGTCGATCGGGTCAAAGGCGGCCTGGCGGTCAATATCGGCGTCCGCGCGTTCCTCCCCGGCTCGCAAGTGGACATCCGCCCGGTGCGCAACCTCGAGTCGATGGTCGGCGAGGAGATCCGGGTCAAGGTCATCAAGCTCAACAAGCGACGCGCCAACGTCGTCGTTTCCCGCAAGATCGTTCTCGAAGTCGCGCGCGCCGAGGAGAAGAAGGACACGCTCACAAAGCTCATTCCCGGCAACGTCCTCAAGGGTGTGGTCAAGAACATCACGGACTACGGCGCCTTCGTCGACCTCGGTGGCATCGACGGCTTGTTGCACATCACCGACATGTCGTGGGGGCGTATCTCCCATCCGACCGAGCTTCTCAACATCGGCGATGAGATCGATATCGTCGTGCTGAACTTCGATCCCGAGCGTGAGCGCGTTTCGCTGGGCTACAAGCAGCGTATGCCCGACCCGTGGGTCGGCGTCAGCGAGAAGTACCCGGCCGGGTCGCGCATCCCGGGGCGGGCCGTCAGCCTCACCAACTACGGCGCCTTCGTCGAGTTGGAGGAAGGCGTCGAAGGCCTGGTGCATATCTCCGAGATGTCGTGGCGCAAGCGCATCCAGCATCCCTCGAAGCTGGTCGAGGTCGGCGACGAGGTCGATGTCGTGGTCCTGGACGTCGACGAAGATAATCGCCGCATCTCGCTGGGCATGAAGCAGACCGAGCCCAACCCGTGGCGCCTTATCGCCGAGAAGTACGAGGAGGGCAACATCATCACGGGCCGGGTCCGCAACCTTACCGATTTCGGCGCCTTCGTCGAGATCGAGGAGGGCATCGACGGCCTGATTCACATCTCCGACATGTCCTGGACCAAGCGCGTCGAGCATCCCTCCGAGATTTTGCAGAAGGGCGAGGAGGTCGAGGTCGCCGTGCTCAGCGTCGATGCTGAGCGCCAGCGTCTGTCGCTCGGCCTCAAACAGCTTCGTCCCAACGTCTGGGATAAGTACGCCGAGTCGCACCAGCAAGGCGAAGTCCTCGAAGGCGAGATCACGAAGCTTACCAACTTCGGCGCCTTCATCGAGCTCGGTGACGGCATCGAGGGTCTGGTCCACGTCTCCGAGATCGCCGACCGGCACGTCAAGGATCCTGCCGACGAGCTCACGGTCGGCGACATGTTGAAGGTCAAGATCCTGAAGATCGACGCCGACGCGCACAAGATCAGCCTGTCGGCCAAGGAAGCCGGGAGCCCGTCGCGTGCACGGGAGCGGGCGCCGGAAGTGCCGGCGGAACCGCTCACCAAGTACGAGCAAGACGGCAAGGTCTCGCTGGGTGACGTCGTCGACTTGTCGGGCCTGGGCGCGTTGGCCCGTGGCACCGCCGGGGAGAGCGACACCGACGAAGATAGCGGGGAGGACGAGGCGGGCGGGGAAGAGGAGTAGGCGCTGATGACCAAGGCCGATCTGATCGAAGAGGTTTCGGCCATTTCGCGGCTCAGCAAGAAAAGCTCCGAGGTCGTGGTCAACACCTTCTTCGAGAGTATCGTCGGCTCGCTGCGTCGCCAGGAGAAGATTGAGCTGCGTGGTTTCGGCTCGTTCAAGCTTCGCCACCGCCGGGCACGGGTCGGGCGCAATCCGAAGACCGGCGCCCGCGTAGACGTGCCGGCCAAGGTCGTACCGTACTTCAAGCCCGGCAAAGACCTGCGCGAGCTGGTCAATCAGTAGGCGCCCGTAGCGGCCGCGGGACCCGATCCGCGGTGTCCTGCCGGAAGGGTTCTGGACGCCACTGGAGATACGAGCGGGCGGGCGGCGCCGACGAACGTTTCGCAGTTAGTCATCGGGGGAGGGTCGAATGGATCCCAGACTGAACGACGCCGAAACCGACCTTCGTGATCGCATACGCGAGGCGGCGACGGTGGTCGCCGCGGCAGCCTCCGACATCGACCGAGGCGGCGCGACGGCGGTGGACGCGGTCGGCAGCCTGGCGGCGGCTGGCGCCTTGGGCGTCTGCAGCCCGGAGGCCAGCGGGGGCACCGGCGGCGGCCTCGTCGAGCTCGCCCTCGCCGGCGAGGAGATCGGCGCCGCGAGCGCCAGCGTTGGGGTCATCGTCGTCGGGCACCTGGTGGCCGGGTCGCTGATCGATGTCCTCGGCAGCGACGCGCAGAAGCAGGAATGGTTGCCGGCAGTTGCAGCAGGGACGACGCTCGTGGCTCTGGCGACCGACAGCGGCGGCTCGCTTCTGGACGCCCCCGGTGTCGGTGCCACGGCGACGCCGGAGGGAGATGGCCTCCGCCTCGACGGCACGGCGCGCGCCGTTGCCGGCGCGACGCTCGCCGATCTTCTGGTGGTGCCCGTTCAGGCGGCGGACACAGTGATGGTTGCCGTCGTTGACGCCGATGGCGACGGTGTCACGGTGGGTGCGGAAGCGGCGAAGTTGGGACTGAACGGCGCCGGTCTGGCGACGGTCGAGTTCAGCGGTGTCCGCGTTCCGCCTACATCGGTGCTTACGAGCGCAGATGTGGTCGTTGCCCTTGCTGCCGCCGCAGACGGCGCCCGCATCGGGAATGCGGCGGTGAGCGTCGGGATCGGGCGGGCCGCGCTCGATGTATCCACAGCCTACGTCATCGCATCCGAGGACGGGCTCGACCGCGAACAGTCGGTCCAGTGGATGCTCGCCGACATGGCGACCGAGACGGACGCGGCGCGCTTGCTGACCTGGTACGCGGCCTCGCGAACGAGCGCCGCCGAGCTACGCGAAGCGGCGCCGATGGCGCGCTTGCTGGCCGCCGACGCCGCCGTGCGGGCAAGCCGTAGCGCGGTGCAGATTTTCGGGACCATGGGCAACGAGCGCGGCGCCGGCATCGAGCGCCTGTATCGCGACGCCAAGGCCATGGAAATCCATCATGGCGCTAGCGAATCGCAGCGCCTCGCCGTCGCCCGCGAGCTCCTTCCCGACCTGTTCGAAGATGCCGGCAGGCCGTGGTGAATGCGTGATCAGTGGAGCGCGAGCATGAGCCTGGCCCGGACGTCCCAATGGGTTACGGCGGCGCGAGCGCGCCCGCTCGCGGCGCGATCCGTTGCGTAGCGGTATGAACTGGGACCTGACCGACGACCAGCGCCTGGTTCGCGACATGGTGCGCGAGTTTGTCGCCGCCGAGATCACCCCGAACGCCGCCGAGTGGGACCGCGACAAGCGCTTCCCCACCGAAGTCTTCGAGAAGCTCGGCGAGCTCGGGCTGTTCGGCATGACCGTCGACGAGGACAACGGCGGCGCCGGGTTGGACCTCACCGCCTATTGCCTCGCCCTCGAGGAGCTCGCCCGTGGTGACGCATCGACCTGCTTGGCGATCAGCGTCACCAACTCGGTGTTTTGCGCGCCGCTGCAGCGCTATGGGACGGCGGCGCAGAAGGAGCGGTTTCTGCGCCCGTGCGCCGCCGGCGAATGGCTGGGAGCGTTCTGCCTTTCCGAACCGGGGGCCGGCTCGGACGCCGGCGCCCTGAAGACATCGGCACGGCGTGACGGCGACGATTTCGTCGTGACCGGTGCCAAGGCCTGGGTAACGAACGGTGCGGTGTGTGGCGCCATGCTGGTGTTTGCGGTTACCGATCCCGACGCGTCCCGGGGACGTCTGAGCGCCTTCGTGATACCCGCCGATCATCCGGGTGTCGCCATCGTTCACGAAGAGGACAAGCTCGGGATTCGCTCGTCGCGGACCAATCAGGTGGCCTTCGACGAATGCCGGGTGCCGCGTGAATGGATGCTGGGAGAGGAGGGCCAGGGCCTTGAAGTCGCGCTCAAGAGCCTCGACGGCGGCCGCGCCGGTATTGCCGCGCAGGCGGTCGGGATCGCCCATGTGGCGCTGCAGCTCACGCTTGGCTACGTCGTTGAGCGCGAGGCGTTCGGTGGCCCGATCGGGCGCTTTGCCGGGCTTCAAGGCGAGCTCGCGACGATGGCGACCCACATCCGGGCGGCGCGCTTGTTGTACCTGCGGGCGGCATGGCTGCGCGACCACGGCGAGCCCGACACGATGGCGGCTTCCGCAGCGAAGTTGTTCGCCTCGGAGATGGCCAACCGGGTCTGCTATCAAGCGGTTCAGATGCACGGGGGCTACGGCTACGTGACCGATTACCCGGTCGAGAGGCTGTACCGTGACGCCCGCGTGACGACGATCTACGAGGGCACCTCGGAGATCCAGCGGCTCGTGATCGCCCGGCAGCTCACCGCTGGGCGTTGACGCCCCGCGCCGCGGCTCGGGATCGGTGCACCTGCTCGGCCGGCGGCGAGGATGGGACCATCGCAGAGCTACGACGCGCCCGGCGAGCATCGTCGAGAGCGCGGTAACGCTCGGGGTGCGCACACGTAGCCGCGAGGCCGGGCGTGTGGGATAATTGACTGCGCTCGCGCCCGGCGGCTCATAACTCGGGGTCCTGCCGAGATTCTGCGCGAATCCTTGTCGAAACATATGTATGCGGAGCGAATGCAATGGCCGATGAGCCGGTCCTAGCCCATCCTCCCGGTGCTGACCGCGAAGAGGTGGACGCGCCCGAAGCCGGCGTCGCCCGGCAATCGGAGCGCGACGTGCCGTTCATGACGGCATCGAGCCGCCCTGTCGAGGCGCTCTACACGCGCCAAGATCTCGCCGACCGCGATCTCGAGGACGCCGTCGATACCGGCCGCCCGGGTGAGTTCCCGTATACCCGCGGCATCCATCCGACCGGCTATCGGGGCAAGCTCTGGACGATGCGGCAATTTGCCGGTTTCGGCACCGCCGAGGATTCCAACGAGCGCTACCGCAGGTTGCTCGAGTCCGGCCAGACGGGCCTGTCCGTTGCCTTCCATCACCCGACCCTGGTCGGTCGTGATTCGGACGACCCCATCGCTCGCGGCGAGGTCGGCAAGCAGGGGGTAGCTGTCGACTCGCTGGCTGACATGGAGCGGTTATTCGATCAGATTCCGCTCGACCAGGTCACCACCTCGATGACGATCAACCATCCAGCCTGCGTGCTCCTCTGCATGTATGTCGCCGCGGGCGAGAAGAAGGGCATCGATCGCAAGGCACTGGCGGGCACGATCCAAAATGACGTTCTCAAGGAGTTCATCGCCCAGAAGACCTTCGTGTTCCCGCCGCGTCCGACGATGCGTATCATGGGGGACATCATCGAGTGGTGCACCGCCGAGTTGCCGCGCTGGAACTGGGTGAGCGTCTCCGGGTACCACATCCGCGAGGCCGGTTCGACGGCGGTGCAGGAGCTCGCGTTCACGCTGCGCGACGGCATGGAGTACATCCAGGTCGGGCTCGATCGAGGTCTCGACATCGACACCTTCGCGCCGCGGCTGTCTTTTTTCTTCAACGCTCACAACGACTTGTTCGAAGAGGTCGCCAAGTATCGAGCGGCCCGCAAGCTGTGGGCCCGCTATATGCGCGACCAATGCGGCGCCACGTCGCCGCGTTCCTGGTGGATGCGTTTCCATACCCAGACCGCCGGTTGTACGCTGCTCGACCGCCAGCCGCGCAACAACGTGATGCGGGTGACGCTACAGGCGCTGGCCGCCGTTATGGGCGGCACCCAGTCGCTGCACACCAACGCGCTTGACGAGACGATCGCGCTGCCGACCGAAGAAAATGCGATCATCGCGCTGCGGACGCAGCAGGTAATCGCCTACGAGAGCGGCGTCGCCAATACCGTCGATCCGCTGGGCGGGTCGTATTATGTCGAGTCGTTGACCGCCGACATGGAGCACGAAGCCGAGGAAATCTTCGCCAAGATCGACGAGTTGGGCGGCATGGTGGCGGCGATCGACAACGGCTATCCGCAGCGCGAGATCCAGGAGGCGGCGTACCAGTACCAAAAAGAAATCGAGAGCAACGCCCGCATCATCGTGGGGCAGAACGCTTTCACCGAAGAGATCGGCGAACCGATCGACTATCTGTACATCGATGATTCGGTCGAAGAGAATCAGGTCGAGCGCCTGGCCGCCCTACGCCGGCGTCGCGACGCCGGAGCGGTGGAACGCGCCGTCGAAGGCGTCCGCCGCGCCGCCGCCGGGGACGACAATCTCATGCCCGTGATTCTCGAGGCGGTACACGAATACGCTACCGTAGGTGAGATTTGCGGCGCCATGCGGGAGGTATTCGGGGAGTATCAGGAACAACCGATTTTTTGAACGGTTGCGGCAACGTCGCGACCCGAACCGGTCTTGCCATTGAGCGACAACACGGCTCCAAAACCTATTCGAGTGCTGGTTGCGAAACCCGGCCTGGACGGCCATGACCGCGGTGCCAAGATCGTGGCCCGTGCGTTGCGGGACGCCGGCATGGAAGTTATCTACGCCGGACTCCGCCAGACTCCCGAGATGGTCGTGCAATCCGCCATCCAAGAGGATGTCGACGTCATCGGTCTGTCGATTCATTCCGGCGCTCACAACTACATCCTCGAGCGGGTTGCCGAGTTGTTGAAGGAGCAAGACGCCGAAGACATCGTGCTGGTGGTCGGCGGGATCATCCCGGATCGGGATGTCGAGCACCTCCGGGAGTTGGGTGTTGACGCGATTTTCCCGCCCGGAACGACGACAACCGATATCATCGAGTTCATTCGCCAGCGGACGCGCGGGGTCGCTGCCTGAGAGGAGAAGTACGTTGAACGAGAGCATCATCGAACTGAACGATGAGAACTTCGAGACCGAGGTTTTGCAGAGCGATACGCCCGTCTTGGTGGACTTCTGGGCCGAGTGGTGCGCGCCGTGTCGCATGCTGGCGCCTACCATCGAAGCGATCGCCGAGGATTACAGCGGTCGGGTCAAGGTCGCCAAGCTCAACGTCGATCATTTCGGCGATATCGCCGCCCGCTACCAGATTCGCGGCATCCCGACGATTCTGGTATTCAGCGGTGGTGAGGTGTCCGACCAGATGGTGGGGGCGGGATCGAAGGAGAACATTATTCGGATGGTCGACAAGGTGGCGGCTTCCGAGGCGCCTGCGTGACGGCGGTTGCCCCGTCGGGTCGCTCACCATCCGCCGAGTCGAGGCCGTCGTGCGCATCGTCGTTGGAGATCTCCCTGACAGGCCTCTGGCCCTGGCGGGAACAGTCGAGGTTGTCCTCGCCGGCGGCGGGGAAGCGAACGAACTCGTCGTCCGGGAGCCCGTCGCATACGACTTGACGCTGCTGAAAGGGGAGTCGTCGGTACGCGTCGAGGGGCGCATTCAAGCCCTCGTTGAAGCGTCATGCGGTCGTTGCGCCAAGCGCTTCCCGGTCGAGGTGGATCGCCGATTCTGCGCCGTGTTCGCGGCCGCCGAGGCGGGCGAAGGGGTTCGACCGAGGGAGTTTGACACCGACGATCTTGATCTTGACTACTACGAGGGCGAAGCCATCGACGGGGTGCGACTATTGGCCGAGCAGATCATCTTGGCGTTGCCGATGAAGATTCTGTGCGCCGAGGATTGCAAGGGCTTGTGCCCGGCGTGTGGCGCCGACCTCAATCACACCGATTGCGACTGCGAACCGGATATAGACCCGCGCTGGGATTCCCTGAAGGGGCTGCGGGATCAACTCTGAAGTCAACTACAGAAGAAGGACGCAACCGTGGCTCTACCCAAGAAAAGACAGTCTCGCGCCCGTCGCGACCGCCGCAGAACGAATGACGCCCTGCCGGCGCCGGCTCGTTCGAAGTGCCAGAACTGCGGCAGGGAGAAGGCGCCCCACCACGTGTGTTCGCATTGTGGCTACTACAAAGGACGGCTCGTCGTCGCCATTGACGAGGACTGATCCCGAGACGGCCCACCGGGGCCCGGCTGGATGCGATGAGAATTGCGGTTGACGCGATGGGGGGCGATCATGCCCCGGAGCACCCGGTTGCGGGTGCCGTCCTGGCGGCTCGCGAGCTCGGAGCGGACGTCGTTCTCGTCGGCCAAGAAGATCGCATCCAGGAGGTTCTGCGGCGTCACCCGGCGGCGCCGGACATCAGCATCGTCCACGCCGACGAGGTCATCGGAATGGACGAATCGCCGGCGACGGCGTTGCGTCGCAAGCGCAACTCTTCGATCCACATAGCCGCCAAGCTGCTTCGTGACGGTGAGGTTCACGGCTTCGTGTCGGCCGGCAATACCGGCGCGGTGATGATTATCGTCAAGCTCTACGTCGGCACGATAACCGGTGTCGATCGTCCCGCGCTGGCGGTCATCCTGCCGAGCCGGCGTGGCCGCACGGTGCTGATCGACGTCGGCGCCAACATCGACCCGAAGGTCCGGCAGCTCGTGGAATTCGGCGTCATGGGAACCCTTTTTGCCCAGACGATCCTCGGCCTGGAGAATCCGCGCGTCGGCCTGCTGTCGATCGGCGAGGAGGCAGGCAAGGGGACCGAGTTGATTCGCTCGGCCCACGTCGCGCTCGAGGCGTCGACGTTGAACTTTCTCGGCAACGTCGAAGCGCGCGAGATTTACAGCGGCGACGCCGACGTGGTGGTGAGCGACGGTTTTACCGGCAACGTGGTGCTGAAGACCAGCGAGGCCGTTGTCGAGACGATGCTTCACCTGCTGCGCGAGGAGTTGTCGAGCACCAGGGTGAACATGCTGGGGGCACGAATCGCGCGCGGCGCGTTCCGCAGCTATCGGGGCCGGGTTCACTACGCCGAGTTCGGTGGCGCGCCGCTTCTCGGGCTGCGTGGTCTGTGTGTTATCTGCCACGGGCGTTCGTCCGCCCGGGCCATCATGAACGGCATTCGCGTGACGATGGAGTACGGCGAACAGCGTGTTAACGAGCGCATTGAAGAGATGCTCGCGGGCCTGGTGCACGATCGCGGCGACGACATCGAAGAGGCGATGCCGACCGAAAACTGACCGGATGAAGCGGGCGATGGCCCGCTAACGCCGGTGCACATTCGAGGAATTCCCTTGTCAGATTCGCACGCTGTATCCCGGATCGCTTTCTTGTATCCGGGCCAAGGGTCCCAGTACTCCGGCATGGGAAAGGCCGTCCACGACGCCTTTCCGGAGGCGCGGGAGGTCTTCGAGCAGGCGGATGCCGGCCTGCCGATGTCCGTCACCGAGCTTTGTTTCGAGGCCAACGACGAGACCCTCCGTCTCACCCAGAACACCCAGCCGGCGATTCTCACCGTCAGCGTGGCTCTGCACCGCGTTCTCGAGAGCCGCGGCCTGGTTCCCGATTGGGTCGCCGGGCACTCGCTGGGCGAGTACTCGGCCCTGGTCGCGGCCGGCGTCCTCGATGTCGGCACCGCCGCCGGATTGGTGCACAACCGTGGCCGCTACATGCAGGAGGCGGTACCCGACGGTGCCGGGTCGATGGCCGCGATCCTCGGGCTCGACGCCGATGCGGTTGCCGACCTGTGCACTCGCTTCGACGGTGATCAGATTGTCGCGGTTGCAAACCTCAATGCTCCCGGCCAGGTGGTTGTGGCGGGTCATACGGAAGCCGTCGCGCAGCTCGTCGAGTCCGCCAAGGAAGCCGGTGCGCGGCGCGCCATCCTGCTGAAGGTCAGCGCCCCGTTTCATTGCTCGCTCATGGAACCGGCAGCGCAACGGCTGGCGACTGACCTCGCCGCCGTGGAGTTTGCTGATGCCCGCTTTCCAGTGGTTTGCAACGTCGACGCGGCGCCCGTGACCGGCGGCGCGGCGGCGCGCCAGGCGCTCGAGCGGCAAGTTACGAGCCCCGTACGGTGGAGCGAGACCTTGGAGTTTCTCGCCGCGCAGGGTGTCGACGTTTTCGTCGAGGTCGGCCCGGGAAGGGTGCTCAGCGGGTTGGTGAAGCGTACCCTTGGGCGTGGTGTAGAAATGTACGCGGTTGACGAGCTCGAGGAAATCGATGTCGTCGTCGCGGCTCTCGCCTGAGAGAGGCCGAAACAGCTCGGCTGAGAGAGGCCGACGCAGAAGGAGATTCGCCCATGAGCCGAGTGTTCGAGGAGCGTGTCGCTTTGATCACCGGCGCGTCGCAGGGCATCGGTGAGTCGATCGCCGAGCGGCTGGCGAGCGAGGGCTGCAACTTGATCCTGGCGTCGCGACGCCAGGAGGCTTGCGAGAAAGTCGCGGCGCGTCTGGCCGCGGACGGCGTCGAGATCCTCGCGGTGAGCATGGACGTCGGCGATCTCGACTCGGTAGGGGCCGCGGTAGCGACGGCGATGGATCGTTTCGAGCACATCGATTTCCTCGTCAACAACGCCGGGATTACGCGCGATAACCTGCTGGTGAGATTGAAGCCGGAGGACTGGGACGCCGTGTTGAGGACCGACCTGACCGGGGTCTATAACTGCACGAAGACCGTGCTAAGATCCATGCTCCGCCGGCGTAGCGGCAGGGTCGTCACGATCAGTTCGGTCGTTGGTTTGATTGGCAATCCCGGTCAGACCGCCTACGCCGCGGCCAAGGCGGGCGTCTTCGGCTTCACCAAGTCGCTGGCCAAAGAAATCGCGTCGCGGAACATCACCGTAAACGCGGTGGCACCGGGGTACATCGCGACAGCGATGACCGCCGGGCTGCCCGAAGAGGCCACAGAGAAGCTGCGAGAGGAGATTCCGCTCGGTCGGCTGGGGGTTGGCGCCGACGTCGCGGGGGCCGTACGGTTTCTACTATCCGAAGATGCCGCGTATGTCACCGGTCAGGTCCTCAGTGTCGACGGTGGCATGTACATGTAGCCTCACCGCGTTACCACGTTGTCGATTCAGTGCGCGTCGGAGAGCGCGCCAGCAGGAGGTAGTCGATGGATACTCTGGAGAAGGTACAGAAGATTATCGTTGAGCAGCTCGGTGTCGATGCTGCCGAGGTGACCATCGAGGCGTCGTTCGTGGACGATCTCGGCGCTGATTCGCTCGACACCGTGGAGTTGGTGATGGCATTCGAGGAGGAGTTCGATCTCGAGATCCCCGACGACGACGCCGAAAAGATCACCAAGGTCCAGGACGCCGTCACCTACATCGACGGGCACTCCGGATAGCGCGGCAAGTACGCCCGGCGGAAATCGCCGGCCTGACCGCCTTCAGCGAGCGGGAGACCCATGGACCGACGCGTCGTCATCACCGGGGTTGGCCTTGTCAGCCCGTTGGGTATCGGTACCGAAGAAACCTGGAAGGAGTGCGTTGCAGGCACTCCCGGAATCTCCCGTATCACGAAGTTCAACTGTGAAGGCTTCGCCGTGCGGATCGCCGGCGAGGTCAAGGGTTTCGACCCGCTGGACTACGTCGCCCACAAAGATGTCAAGAAAATGGACTACCACATCCAGTACGCTTTGGCGGCGGCCGGGTTCGCCCTTCAGGCGGCAGGATTGGAGGGCGAGGATCGGCCCTATGATTCGGATCGAATGGGTGTTCTCATCGGCTCCGGCATCGGCGGGCTGAACATGATGGAGATCCACCACCGCACCCTTCTCGAGAAGGGCCCGGGCAAGGTGAGCCCGTTTTTCATCCCCGGCCTGATCGTCAACGAGGCGGCCGGCTGGGTGTCGATCAAGTTCGGCCTCAAGGGGCCGAACTCAGCCACCTCTACCGCCTGCACGACGGGGTCGCACGCCATCGGCGACGCCAGCGAGATCGTTGCCCGCGGCGACGCCGATGTCATGGTGGCCGGCGGCAGCGAGGGTGTCGTCTGCGCCCTGGCGATCGACGGTTTCGCGGCGATGCGCGCCCTCTCTACTAGCAACGACGAGCCCGAACGTGCCAGCCGTCCGTTCGATGCGGGCCGCAACGGCTTCATCCTCGGTGAGGGCGCCGGGGTCCTGATCCTCGAGGAGGAGGAGGCGGCGCGCAAGCGCGGGGCGCCGATCGTTGCCGAGGTCGTCGGCTACGGTATGTCGGGCGATGCCCATCACATCAGCTCGCCGCCGCCCGACGGCAACGGCGCCATGCGGGTCATGCGAATAACCCTCGACGACGCTGGGATCAACGCCGACCAGGTCGACTATGTCAACGCTCACGGCACCTCGACGTCGGCGGGAGATCGCATCGAAACCGCGGCGATCAAGAACGTCTTCGGTGACCACGCTGCCAGGCTTCCGGTGTCCTCGACCAAGTCGATGACGGGGCACCTGCTCGGAGCCGCCGGGGGTGTCGAAGCCGGCATCTGCGCGCTGGCGCTACGCGACCAGGTGATCCCGCCGACGATCAACTATGAGACCCCGGATCCCGAATGCGACCTCGACTACGTGCCCAACGTGGCGCGCGACGCCAAGTTGGAGTACGTCCTGTCGAACTCGTTCGGGTTCGGCGGGACCAACGCCGCGCTGCTGTTCAAGCGCTACTAGCACGCCTTGCGCGCGCCCGCCGGACTCACCTGCCAGGCGCGTCACAGCTCCCCCATGGCCTGCTGACGTGTCCGAGGGCGACCTCTTCGAGATTCGGCGCCGGAAGCTCGAAGCGTTCGAACAATCCGGCGGCGACGCGTTCCCCCGTGGTTTCGACGTTGATGCCCCGCTCGGCGCGGTGGCCGCCCGCTTCGCCGACCACGACGCCGAACAACTCGAAGCCGACGCCGAACGGCTGCGGCTCGCCGGCCGCATCATCAGCAGCCGCGGGCACGGCAAGACGGCGTTCGCCGACATCAGCGACGGCAGCGGCAGCATCCAGCTCTATATGCGCCGCGACGACCTCGGCGGCGACGTCTACGCCGCGTGGCAAAATCTCGACCTGGCGGACTATGTCGGTGCCGAGGGTGTCCTGATGCGGACCCGTAGTGGCGAGCTGACGCTCAAGGTCGACCGCTACACGCTGCTGGCCAAGTCGCTGCGGCCGCTGCCCGAAAAGTGGCATGGACTCAAAGACACCGAGATCCGCTACCGCCAGCGTTACCTCGACCTTGCCGCCAGCGACGAGGTTCGCGAAGTGTTTCGCCGGCGCGCCGCCGCGCTACGGGTGCTGCGCGCCCACATGGACGCGCACGGCTTCATCGAGGTGGAAACGCCGATCATGCAGCCCCAGTATGGCGGCGCCCTGGCGCGACCGTTCACCACCCACCACAACACCCTGGGGATCGATCTGTACCTGCGGATCGCCCCGGAGTTGTATCTCAAGCGCCTGCTGGTGGGCGGCTTGGAGCGTGTCTACGAGCTCAACCGGAATTTTCGCAACGAAGGCGTCTCGGCCCAGCACAATCCCGAGTTCACCATGCTGGAGTTCTACGCCGCCTACTGGGATTACCGCCGCATGATGGAGTTCGTCGAAGAGCTCCTCTCGGTGACCGCCGAGGCGGTCCTCGGGACGCCGGACTTCGAGTATCAGGGCAAGGCGGTGTCGATGCAGCGGCCGTGGAAGCGGATGAAGTTCGCCGACGCTCTGGTCGGGATCGGCGGCGTTCCCGAAGACGTTCTCCACGATGAGGCCGGCTTTCGCGCCTGGCTCGAGGACCGCGATGTGTCGGCCGCGGGCCTCAGCTTGGGCTACATGTGGGAAGCGGCTCTGGGTCGCTTCGTGCAGCCTTCGTTGATCTCGCCGACGTTCATCACCCACTTCCCGCGCGACGTGTCGCCATTTTCCAAGTCGACGCCGGACGATGACAGCGTCGTCGAACGCTTCGAGGTCTACTGGGGTGGCCTCGAGACGGGCAATGGCTACTCCGAGCTCAACGACCCGCGCGAGCAGCGCAGTCGGATGGAAGCGATGGCGGGGGCGCCCACCAAGGAGTTGTCCGAGCAGCGCGTCGACGAGGACTACATCCTCGCCCTCGAGCACGGCATGCCACCGGCCGCCGGCTTCGGCGTCGGCATCGACCGGTTGATGATGCTGCTGACCGATTCGGCGTCGATCCGCGAAGTCATCCTTTTCCCGTTGCTCAAGCCCAAAGAAACCGACTGAGCGGCACCGGACGGCGCGGCCGCTGTCGGCGCAGGGTTTGGGCGAGCTGCCGGCCGCGGTGTCCATGAAGTAACGTGTTGCCATGAAGCGATATGAGTTGTTTCTCGCGTTTCGTTACCTGAAAGCGCGCCGCAAGCAGGCGTTCACGTCCATCGTGTCCTTCGTCTCGGTGCTCGGGATCGCCGTCGGCGTGGCGGCGTTGATCATCGCCCTGGCCCTGTTGACCGGGTTCCAACAGGATATCCAGGCGAAGATCATCGGCGCCAACGCGCATATCGTCGTGTGGGAGCTCGGCGACGCGTCGATGGCGGAGTACCTCGACGTCGTCGACACGGTCAGCGGTGCCCCGGGTGTGGTCAGCGCGGCGCCGGCGATTCTCCGCCCGGCGGTGATCAACAACGGCTTCAGCCTCTCCTTTGCCATGTTCAAGGGGATCGATCCCGCCGCCGGGACGATGGACCTTCTGACCCGCGTCGTCGAGGGCAGCGCCGATGACCTGCGGGTGCGCGGCGAGATCGATGGAGCATTGATCGGCCGTGGCATGGCCGACAAGTTGCTCTTGCGGGTCGGCGATGAGCTGCAGGTGATGATCTACGACCAGGACCGGATCACCCCTCTGGGCGTGGGGGGGCTCAAATACAAACGCCTCCGCGTCGCCGGCATCTTCGACGCCGGCATGTTCGAGTACGACACATCCTGGGTTCTCGTCGACCTGCGGACGGCGCAGGCGATGTTCAACAGCTTCCGCGACGCCGAAGCTCCCGAGGGACCCGGGCGGGCGTCGTTCGTGGAGATCCGGGTGGACGACATCTATGGCACCGCCGCGGTCATGGAGGATGTGCAGGAGCGCCTCGGGCCCGGCTACGTCCTGCGGGACTGGAAGCAGATGAACAGCCTGTTTTTCGCGGCGCTGAATCTCGAGCGCCTGGCGATGTTCGTCACGATCAGCCTCATCGTTTTCGTCGCCGCGCTCAACATCGTCGCCACGCTGATCCTGATGGTCATGGAGAAGAACCGTGACATCGGCATCCTGTTGTCAATGGGGGCGACGCGGCGCGGCATTCTGTACACCTTCATCTTCCAGGGATTGTTCATCGGCTTGATCGGCACCGCGACCGGCTTGATGCTGGGGATCGGGGTGTCATGGCTCGCCGATCACTACCGGATCATCTCGCTGCCGGCAGAGGTCTACTACCTGTCGCACGTGCCGTTCGTCGTCCGGCCGGTCGATTTCACCGTCATCGCGCTGCTGGCGGTGACGATCTCGTTCGTCGCGACGCTGTATCCGGCCTGGCGCGCCAGCCGCCTCGATCCGGTCGAAGCCTTGCGCTACGAGTGAGAGGACGCCGATGGCCGAGGTCGTGATCGAGGTCCAGGGACTCGCCAAGAGCTACCCCTCCGGCGACGAGACGCTGCACGTTCTCGCCGGCACTGACCTGAGCATCGCCGCCGGCGAGCGCGTCGCTGTCCTCGGCACCAGCGGCGTCGGCAAGAGCACGCTCCTTCACCTGTTGGGCGGTCTCGACCATCCGGACGCCGGCTCGATCCTTTTTCGCGGCCAGCCGTTGGCCGAGATGGACGAGCGGCGTCTGGCCCAGTATCGCAACCGCGAGGTCGGCTTCGTGTTCCAGTTCTTTCAGCTCCTGCCGGAGTTCACCGCCCTCGAGAACGTCATGATGCCGTTGCTCATCGGCGGCGACGACAAGGGCGCCCGCGAGCGAGCGACTGACCTGCTCGATCAAGTCGGCATCAAGGCGCGCAGCCATCACTTTCCATCGCAGCTATCGGGAGGTGAGCGCCAGCGCGTCGCGATCGCTCGTGCCCTGGTGCGCACGCCGAGCCTGATTCTTGCCGACGAGCCCAGCGGCAACCTCGATGTGGCGACCGGACTCCGGGTGATGGAAGCGTTTGTCCGCCTCCAGCACGAGCACGGCGCGGCGATCGTGATGGCGACCCACAACACGGCACTCGTGCAGGGTTTCGACCGGGTCCTGGAGATGGCGCCCGGCGGGGTGCTGGGCCCATGGCGGCCGTGACCCGGCGAGCAACGCCCTGAATGTCCGTTCGCAGGTAACCGATGTGAACAACCCGCCGGCAAGCCCGCATCCAGTGTTGTCTTGTTGGGGCGAGAGAGCGTCGGCTATACTCAAGAGCGTGCGGCGGTTTCTGAGGCGTCGCGGGTGGCTCGCGCAAATGCTAGGGGCGCGCGCCCATACGAAACCGCCAGTCTGACCGTACAAGACCTGGCCGACTAGCCATGTTTGAGCGGTATACGGAACGGGCACGGCGCGTAATTTTTTTCGCGCGCTACGAGGCCAGCCAACTGGGCTCGCGGGCGATCGAGACCGAGCATTTACTGCTCGGGCTGATCCGCGAGAACAACGGCCTCACCGGGCAACTCCTCGGCCGCTCGAAGATCGAGCCCGAGGACATCCGCAGCGAAATCGAGGCCCGCACTCGAGTGCGCGAGAAGATCTCGACCTCCGTGGAGATCCCGTTATCGGTGGAATCCAAGCGCGTCCTCGCCTATGCGGCCGAGGAAGCCGAGAAGATGTTCCACAAGTACATCGGTACCGAGCACATTCTCCTCGGCCTGCTGCGCGAGAAGAAGTCGCTTGCGTCGCGCATTCTGCTCGAGAAAGGGATGCGCCTGACCACGGCGCGGGAGGATCTTCTTTATCTGCTGAAGGAGAAGAACCTCAACGAAAAGAAGAAGGACACGCCTTTCCTGTCCGAGTTCTCGCGCGATCTGACCGCGCTGGCGGCGAAGGATGAGCTCGACCCGTTGATCGGTCGCGAGGCAGAGCTCGAGCGCCTCATCCAGATCCTTTGCCGACGGACGAAGAACAACCCGGTGCTGATCGGTGAGCCCGGCGTCGGCAAGACGGCGATCATCGAGGGGCTGTCGCGCAAGATCGTTACGGGCGACGTACCGCGCTTCCTGTACGACAAGCGCATCCTGGCTCTCGATATTTCCTCGGTCGTCGCCGGCACCAAGTACCGCGGCCAGTTCGAAGAGCGGCTCAAGAGCATCATGAAAGAGCTGGTCGAGAACGCCGAGATCCTGATCTTCATCGACGAGCTCCACACGCTCGTGGGTGCGGGTTCGGCCGAGGGTTCGTTGGACGCCGCCGGCATCCTCAAGCCGGCGTTGTCACGCGGCGAGCTGCAGTGTATCGGCTCGACCACGCCGCGGGAGTACCGCAAGCACATCGAAAAGGACCGTGCGTTGGCGCGTCGTTTCCAGGGGGTCAAGGTGAGTCCGCCGACCGAGGACGAAACCTTGCGCATCATCTACGGGATCCGCGATCGCTACGAGCAGTACCACGGCGTCGTGTACAACGACGAAGCGATCGCGACGGCGGTCTATCAGAGCAATCGTTATATCAGCGATCGTTTTCTGCCCGACAAGGCTATCGACGTCCTCGATGAGGCGGGGGCGCGCGTCAAGCTGGCGGCGGCCGCAGCGCCGGCACAGCTTCAGGAAATCGAGGCGCGACTGCAATCAATCGCCGGGCAGGTGGATGCCGCGATCAACGAGAAGGAATTCGAAAAGGCCGCCTACTATCGCGACCAGGAGCAGCAGGAGAGGGAGAGGCTCGACACCCTGCGCGCCCGGCTGGCGAATGAAGAGAACGAGTCGGAGCCGCCGGTGGTCTGCAAGGACGACATCGAGCGCGTCGTTTCTACCTGGACCGGTATTCCGATCACCTCGATCCAGGAGGAAGAGCTCGACAAGCTCGTCAACATGGAGGACGAGCTGCACAAGCGCATCATCGCGCAGGAACCGGCGGTCGAAGTCGTCGCGCGCGCCATCCGCCGCTCGCGCGCCGGCCTGAAGGACCCGAAACGGCCGATGGGCTCGTTCCTGTTCCTCGGACCGACCGGCGTCGGCAAGACCGAAGTCGCGCGCACGCTGGCGAGCTTCCTGTTCGGCGACGAGAACGCCCTGCTGCGCTTCGACATGTCGGAATACATGGAGAAACACTCGGTTTCGAAGCTCATCGGCTCGCCGCCCGGTTACGTCGGCCACGAAGAGGGCGGTCAGCTCACCGACCGGGTCAAGCGCAAGCCGTACAGCGTCGTGCTGCTCGACGAGATCGAGAAGGCCCACCCCTCGATCTTCAACATCCTGCTGCAGGTCTACGAAGAGGGTCACCTGACCGACGCGCTCGGCAATACCGTCGACTTCAAGAACTGCATCCTGATCATGACCTCGAACGTCGGCGCCCGCCACATCCAGCGCAGCGGTGGCCTCGGATTCCGTATCGGCGATGAAGGAGCGGGCTACGAGAAGATGCGCGACCGCGTCCTCGAGGAGGTCAAGCGAACGTTCAACCCCGAGTTTCTCAATCGCCTCGACGAGATCATCGTTTTCCACTCGCTCACCGACGAGCATCTGGTGAAGATCATCCGTTTGATGGTCGACGAGGTGAACGTCAACCTGGCGACGAAAAACATCCACGTGGAGCTCGATGAGACCGCCTTCCAGTGGATGGTCGATCAGACCTGCGCCGATCGCAGCTACGGCGCGCGGCCGCTTCGCCGGGCGATCCAGAAGCACATCGAGGACAAGCTCGCCGAGGATCTCATCCGGGGCAAGATCGGGCCGGGTGATCGCGTCGAGATCACCGTGGGTGACGATGATCTCGTGTTCCACGTCGGCAAGCGGGAAGAGGAAGAGCACCCGGTCGCCACGTAGGTCGTGCTTTCGGGTTGCCGGGCCATCATGAGGCCGGCCACGCGCGCCGGGCGTGCGGCACCCATTTGGGCTAGAATTCATCCGTCTGGGCCCGCCCCCGCTCATTCCCCGTGACGAGTTCGATGTTCATGCGAACGGATTCCGATATCACAGCCATGCGTCGTCGTCTGCACGCCGGTGTAGCCCGGGTATCTCAACGGGTCACGCCTACACGCCCGCTCGCTTCGCGACCCGTCGAGATGTCCGGGCTGCTCGCGGCCCTCGCCGTGGTCTGCGCGCTCATCGTTCCCGGCGAGGTACTCGCTGCGCCGTCCGGCGAGCCCGGTCCGCTGCGCCCCTACGCCGGGTCTCACGAGGAACGCGGCGCCGCGGTGCGCGCCACCAGTATGTATTGGAGCCTGTTCCCGTCGATCGCCACGCCGCGCCTGCGGTGGGGGGCGCAAGCACAGGCGCCACAGGGCGATATCATCCGCGAGATCCGGGTCGACGGGAACACGGCGCTCGAGGATGAGACCGTCATGTTTTTCCTGAGCTTCGTCGAGGGCGACGCCTTTGATTGGGCGATGGTTCAACAAGATTTCCGGACGATGCTGAATTCGGAATTCTTCGACGATATCCGGATGGCTTGGGAGCGGCTCGAAGGTGGAGTCAGGATCACCATCGAGGTGCTCGAGCGGCCCATCCTCCGCGACATTCGCTTCGTCGGCACCAACAAGGGCGACAAGGACGCTCTGCTGGAGCGCATGGAACTCCTCCAGATACCGATCGGGATCGATCAGCCGATTGATCGCCGCAGGATGGCACGCGCCGGCGAGGTGCTGACCACCATGTTGCAGGGCGACGAGGGGCTGCAGTTCGTCCAGGTGACGTATTCGGAGCAGCCACCGCTTGATGGCTCTGCGGGAGTGGATGCTGTCTTCGACGTGGTCGAGGGCGACACGGTGCGCATCGAGAACGTGTACTTCGAGGGCGCCACCGAGTTCACCCAAAAAGAACTGCGCTGGATGACGAAGAAAACCGGCGAGCACTGGCTGATGTCGTTCATCTTCAAGAACGATCGTTATTCGCCCGCCGGCTTCGAATTCGATCAACACAACCTTGAAAACGAGTACCGCCGGCTCGGCTATATCGACATCGAGATCGGTACGCCGTCGGTCGAGGTCTACGATATCAACCGGCCGTGGCCGATGGGCGACACGCGGCGCCTGTACGTCCGCATTCCGATCAACGAAGGCCCCCAGTACCGCCTTGGCAAGGTCTTCATCGAGGGCAACACGCGCTTCACCGACGCCGCGCTCGCGTCGCTGGTGCCGATCGCCGAGGGCGACATCCTGGACGTCAAAGGCCTGGTCGACGCGACCACCGCGATGGAAAACTTCTACAGCAACGTCGGCTACTTCCAGGTCGTTGTGACGCCCGTTCCGGTGCCCGACGCGACCACCGCCATCGCCGACGTTCAGTACCTGATTACCGAGAACACGCTGTACAGGATTCGTCGGATCGAGTTCGAGGGCAACACCAACACCCGCGACTACGTGATGCGGCGCAACCTGCGCATCAGCGAGAACGACCTGTGGAGCCAGGGGCGGGTCGAGGCCAGCAAGTTCAAGATCCAGCAGCTCGGTTACTTCGACAACATCGAGGAAGTCGTGACCATCGTCGAGGATCCGTCGGGCGTGGCCCTTGCTCCGGGGCAAGAGTTCGATCCGTCGCAGCTACAGCCCGGTGACCCCGCGCAGACGGGTCTGGTCGACCTCACGCTCAAGGTCTCGGAAGTTGGTCGGAACCAGATAAGCTTCGGCGGCGGCGTCTCGGCGCTCGAAGGTGCGTTCGTACAGCTCGGCTACGCTACCCGCAACCTCTTCGGCCGCGGCCAGACGTTCTCGTTCAACGGCCAGTTCGGCGGCCGCACGACGACGGCGCGGCTGTCGTTCCTGCAGCCTTATTTATTCGGCAGAAACATTCGGGGCGGCATCGACATTTTCCGTTCGAAGCTCGACTTTATCGACTTCCAGCAGGAGAGCAGCGGCGTCTCGTTTCGCGTCGGCTTCCCGCTCGACCGCGGCGAGTTCACGACCCTGTTCCTGGAGTACAACTTCACCACCATCAATATCGGCAACCTCAACAGGTCGTTCTTCGGGCTCTCCACTCCCATCTTCCAGTCGTTGTTTTTGACCGCGGGCGAACGTACGACGAGCAGCGTGCGACCGAACATCATCTTCAACTCGATCAACAACCCGTTCAATCCGAGCCAGGGCCGTCGTCATACGGCGTCGTTCGAGTTTGCCGGCGGACCCCTCGGTGGTTCGCTCAGCTTCTTGAAGAGCGTCTTCACGACGACCATGTACATACCCACCAAGGTTGAAGGCCGCGGCGTGGGCGCCAAGGTGTCGCAGATTTTCGCCTTCAACGTCCAAGCGCGGCTGGTCCAGGCGTTCGGCGATCTGATCACGGTACCGATCTTCGAGCGCTTCTTCCTCGGCGGCAGTACCTCTGTGCGGGGCACCCAACTACGCGCTATCGGGCCGGTGGATCAATTCGGCAACATCATCGGCGGGACGCGGTCGATTCAATACAACATCGAGTACATTCTGGCGCTCGCGGATCCCGTGCGGGTGGCGGTATTCACCGATGGCGGCGCCGCCTGGGACGATCAGTTCTCCTTGCCGCTGTCGGAGTTGCGCAAGACGGCCGGCGTGGAGTTTCGCGTCTTCATGCCGGTGTTCAACGTCCCGTTTCGCTTCTTCTGGGCGTATAACTTCGATCCCCTGCCACAGTTCGGTGAGCAGCGGTCGTCTTTCGAGTTCGCGATTGGCACCACATTCTGAGGTTCCCGCGCCGGGGTCCCCGCTAACGCTCGGCGAACTTGCTCGATTGGTGGGTGGAACGCTCGATGGCGAGGCTGGCAGGGTCGTGCGGGGCATCGCCGGCCTCGGTGATGCGACCGCCGACGATGTCAGCTTCTGCGCCCTGGTCGAGTACCGGGGGCAGGTCGCCGACACGGGCGCCGCGGCGGTCATCGTCGCCGCTGATTTCGAGGCGACGTCGCGAACGCCGGTGGATCTGGCGCTGATTCGGGTCGACAATCCGTACCTGGCGACGGGCAAGGTGGTCCATCATTTTTGCCCTCCGCAAGAGGCTTCGGCGGCGATCCATCCGAGCGCGGTCATCGCCGACAGCGCCGAGATCGGCGACAACGTGTCGGTGGGCCCGCGCGCGGTTGTCGGGGAAGACTGCGTCATCGGATCGGGCACGCGACTGGGCGCCGGCTGCACCCTTGCGGACGGTACGCGGGTCGGCGCCGACTGCCGGATGTACCCCAACGTGACTCTGTATCGCTCGGTCGTGGTCGGCGACCGCGTCATCATTCACGCTGGCGCCGTCCTGGGCGCCGATGGTTTCGGCTACGCCACCGATGACGGCAAGCACGTCAAGATCCCGCAGGTCGGCGGTGTGGTGATCGAGGATGACGTCGAGATCGGCGCCAACGCTTGTATCGACAGGGCTGCGCTCGGCACCACTCGAATCGCTCACGGGACCAAGATCGACAACCTGGTCCAGATCGGCCACAATTGCGACGTTGGCCCCGATACCATCCTCTGTGGGCAGGTGGGGGTGGCCGGCTCGACCCGGATCGGCAAGGGCGTCTTGATCGGCGGCCAGGCCGGAGTGGGCGGGCACCTCAGCGTCGGGGATGGCGCCATGATCGCCGGCGGTAGCGGCGTGACCAGCACGGTTGCTGCCGGGACCCAGGTGGGTGGCTATCCGCACCTTGAAGCGTCACGGTGGCGGCGTGTCGTCGCCACTTTGCGAACGCTTCCGGAACTGGCACGACGGGTGCGTCGCCTGGAGGCCAGACTCGCCAGCGAAGAAGAGGAAGAAGAGTGAGCGTCGACATTCGTCGCATCATGGAGATTTTGCCGCACCGCTATCCGTTTCTTCTCGTCGATCGCATCGAGGAGATGGAGCCGCGGCAGCGCATCGTCGGGATCAAGAACGTGACCATCAACGAGCCGTTCTTCCAGGGTCACTTTCCGGGTAATCCGGTCATGCCGGGGGTGTTGATCCTCGAGGCCATGGGGCAGGTCGCCGCGGTCCTCTTTCTCGCCGATGAGGAGATGGTGGCCGGGCAGTTCGTCTACTTTGCCGGCGCCGACAAGGTACGGTTTCGGCGCCCGGTGGTGCCGGGCGACCAGCTCCGATGCGAGGTGGAGGTGTTGCGTGTGCGCCGCAAGAGCTGCAAGGTCCAGGCTCGGGCCACGGTAGACGGGGAGCTGGCCGCCGAGGCGACGCTGTTTTCGATACTGGTCGAGGTACCCGAGATGGACGACGAATGACGGCCTTATGCCATCCCACGGCGGTAATCGAGGACGGCGCTACCCTCGGTGAAGACGTCTTCGTCGGCCCCTATGCGACCGTCGGCAAGCACGTCGCGCTGGGCGCCGGGACCAGGATAGGGGCGCACGCAGTGCTCGAGGGGCACACGACGTTGGGCGAGAATTGCGAGGTCTTCCCACACGCCTGCATCGGCACGATTCCACAGGATCTCAAGTACCACGGCGAGATCTCGTACCTCGAGACCGGCGACCGCAACGTCTTCCGCGAATTCGTCACCGCGAACGTCGGCACCGAGGGCGGCGGCGGTGTTACCCGGGTGGGTTCCGACAATCTTTTCATGGCCTACTGCCACTTGGCGCATGATTGCATCATCGGTGACCACGTCATTTTCGGTAACGCAGCGACGCTCGCGGGCCACGTGGTCATCGAGGACTGGGTCAACGTCGGCGCCTTCTCCGGCGTCGAGCAGTACCGCCGGGTTGGCCAGCACGCCTTCGTCGCCGCCTACGCCGGGGTCACCAAAGACGTCGCACCGTACAGCACGGTGCAGGGAAACCATTGCCAGGTCTTTGGCCTCAATACCGTCGGGTTGAAACGGCGTGGCTTCGCGGTACCGGCGCTGGCGGAGCTCAGGCGCGCCTTTCGAATCCTCTTTCGCAGCAACCTCAACACGACGCAAGCCCTCGAGACAATCGCCGGAGAGGATTTCGAGTCTCCCGAGGTCGCGACGCTGGTCGAATTCGTGCGGAACAGTGAGCACGGAATCGTCAAGTGAGCCTCTGGCGCTGATCGCCGGCAGCACGCAGATGCCCTGCGTGGTCGCCGCCGAGGCCCGGTCGCAGGGCCGGGTAGTCACCGCGATCGCCATCCACGGTGTCACCGACCCGGCTATCGAAGAGGCGGCCAACGAAGTGCACTGGCTGAAGTGGGGTGACATCAGCGGATTCCTCGGCTTGCTGGCGAAGTTCAGCTCGGCAGGCATCCGAGAGGCGGTGATGGCCGGCAAGGTGGAGCAGCAGCGCATCTACGACGACGACGCGGCCGAGGGGCTCGAGGGTCTGCTCGCTGCCGTGCCGGTCCGGCACACCGACTCCCTGATCCAGGCGGTCGTCAACTTGATGTCGGGAGCCGGCATCGAGCTGCTCAACTGCACCGACTTTCTGCAGCGCTACATCGTCCGTCGCGGCACGCTAACGCGCCGATCTCCCGACGATCGCGAGCGCGAAGACATCGCCCACGGCTGGACCGTGGCCAAGCAGCTCGGTGCCCTCGATATCGGGCAAGCGGTCGTCGTCAAGAATCGGGCCATCGTCGCCATCGAGGCCATGGAGGGCACCGACGAGTGCCTGCGGCGCGGCGGCGCGCTGGCGGGGCAGGGGACCGTGCTGGTAAAGGTCGGCAAGCCGGACCAGGACTTGCGCTTCGATGTCCCGGTAGTCGGCGCATCAACGATCGACACGATGGCGGAAGTAGGGGCGTCGGCGCTATGCGTCGAGGCCGACCTGACCGTCTTGTTTGACGCCGAACAGTTCCGTGCTGACGCCGATGCGGCCGATATCGCGGTAGTTGCGCGGAAGAGCGGCTAGCCGTGCGCGTCGGGGTCGTTGGCGTCGGCGCGATGGGGCAGCTTCACGCCCGGGTTTATGCCGGGCTCGACGGCTCTGAATTGGTCGGCGTCCACGACATCGATCCCGATCGTAGCCAGGAGGTTGCCGGCCGCTACCGGGTCGAATCGTTCGCTGACCTCGACTCCTTGCTGGATCGCGTCGACGCGGTGACGGTGGCGGTGCCGACGCCCGATCACCACGCGGTCGGATTGCGCTGCCTGGTCGCCGGTTGCGACGTTTTGATCGAGAAACCGCTGGCGCCGACGCTCGATGAGGCCGACAGCCTGATCGCCATGGCGGAGAAGGAAGGCAGGATCCTCCAGGTCGGGCACATCGAGCGCTACAACCCCGCGGTCGCGGCGATGGCAGCGCGGGTCAGGAATCCCGGCTTCATCGAGGTTGATCGATTGGGTTCGCTGGCGCCGCGGAGCCTCGAGACCGACGTCGTCCTCGACCTGATGATTCACGACATCGACATCGTGCACTGGCTCGTCGACGACGAGGTGGTGGAGATACGCGCCGTCGGCGTACCCATCCTGACCGAGGCAATCGACTTCGCCAACGCCCGGCTGGAATTTGCCGGCGGCTGCATCGCCAACCTGACGGCGAGCCGCGTGAGCGTGAACCGGGTCCGCAAGGTCCGTGTTTTCCAGCCGCAAGGCTATCTCTCGGTCGATTACACGACCCAGACCGTCGAGCACTACCGTTTGGTTCAGACCGACGGATTGCCAAGCGCTATCGAGACCGATCGTATCAACGCATCGGGGGAAGAGCCGCTGGTCGGGCAGCTCAAGGACTTTATCGGCGCCTGCGCTGACCGCAGTCGGCCCCGTTCCGACGGCGCGTCAGCGCGCCGCGCTCTGGCGACGGCGCTCGACATTGTTGACGCGATTGCATCGCGCATGAGGTGAGCGCGAAACACGCGGGACTGTTTGGTAAACTCGCCTGTCGGTGATTCCTCATCCGCTGAGACCCACAACACATGCCCATTTCGTTTGAGCCCAGTCCGCGTCCGACCCTCGGCATCGAAGAGGAGTTTCAGCTCTGTGATCCGCACAGCGGGGACCTCGTGCCGAAGGCCGACGAGATCATGTCGGCGGCCGATCCGGAGCTCCGCGAGCGGCTGAGCTACGACCTCTTGTTGTCGCTCATCGAGGCCAACACGGAGATCTCGGACACCGTCGAGGAAGGGATCGAAAACCTGCTCGACAAGCGTCGTCGCGTGCAGGCGCTGGCCGAGGCAGCGGGCTGCACGCTGGGGTTGACCGGGACGCACCCGTACGCCGACCCGAAGGAGCAGAAGATCGTCGCCACACCCGACTACCGATGGGTACGCGACCAGCTCGGCTACGTAGCGCTGCGAAACATCACCTTCGGGTTGCACGTCCACGTCGGCGTCGACGACGCCGAGCGCGCCGTCTACGTCGCCAACCGCATGCGGCTGTGGATCGGCCCGCTGATCGCTTTGGCGGCCAACTCCCCGTTCCTTGACGGTGTCGACACCGGTTGGGACGCAGCGCGGGTCTACGTGTTCGGTGCCTTTCCACGCGCCGGTATTCCGCCGCGGTTGGGCAGCTACGACGAATTCGCCGCGCAGGTGGACACGCTCATCGCCGCGGCGGCGATCACCAAGCCGCGTCAGATCTGGTGGAACGTGCGGGTTCACCCGCAGTTCGGCACGGTTGAGTTCCGTGCCTGCGACGTGCAGTGCTCCGTGCGGCGCACCGCCGCCATCGTCGCCCTGGTGCAGGCGCTCGTCGTCGCCTACGGCGACGCGCACCGCGCCGGCGAGCCCGAACCCTATATGCCGGGCGCTTATCTGGAGGATCTTCGCTGGAAGGGAATGCGTTTCGGATTGGCTGCCGACGTGATCGACGCCGAGACCTCTGAAGTGCTCTCGATGCGAGATTTCATAGGCCGGATGTTGGAGGTCGCGCGGCCGGCGGCGGAGAAGCTGGGCACGACCGGTTACCTGGACGGCGTTGCCGAGATTCTTCGGTCGGGCAACGGCGCCGCGACCCAGAGGGCGGCGCTTCTGGAGGAGGGTGGCGACCTGCGGCGGCTACAACTCCGCCTGCTGCGGGAAGCCGCGGAGAGCGGGATTCGAAACCCGGAGTCCGCATCCCCTTGAGCATAGACGCGCCCGTTTCTGTGGATCATGGGGGTCTCGTCATCGACGCGTTGGGCGCTGGCAGCGGGTATCCGACCGCGGTCCGCGATACCAGCAGTCTGTTGGTCGGTTCCGCGGAAGGGTGGAGCGTCGTCGATTGCCCGGGCTCCCTGGTTCACAAGCTCGCCACGCGGGCGCTGCCCTTGGAAGCGCTGCGACGCCTGATCTTGACCCACGATCACGTCGACCATGTGTACGGATTTCCGCATCTGATCCAAGCGTTGGCGATCGAAGGGCGCGCCGATGAAGTCGACGTGCTGGCACCTGCCCAAGCATTGGATACGATCGACGGGATGCTGCGGGTCCACGGTCTGACCGGAGATCGGTATCCGAAGGTTCGTCACGTCGAGATCCGGTTGGGCGAGGCGATCGAGGTCTTGCGGACCGAGGGCCTGACGATCACGGCCAGCGCGACGGAGCACACGCGTGACACGGTGGCGCTACGATTCGAAACTGCGACGGCGTCGGTATGCTATTCGTCCGACACGCGCCCCTGCGCGGCAGTGACGCGATTGGCGGCCGGCGTGGATATCCTGTTGCACGATTGCGCCGGCCCCCACCGCCTTCGCGACGCCTTCTCGGCGAGCCATTCGAGCGCCCTCGAAGCGGCGCGCGTGGCGGCCGCGGCGGGGGCGCGGAAGTTGGTTCTCATGCACTTGGGCGCCCGGGACGAGGACATCTTGAAGGAGTGCCAGGCGGAGGCCGAAGCGGCGCTCGGACGCCCTGTCGACCTTGCCCTGGATGGGATGCGGTGGGTCGTCTCGAACCATGCCGGCGATGAGGGATGAGCGCCATGGACGCGACCTCGGTGCAGGCAGCGTACTCGCGTTGGGCAAAGGTGTACGACTGGACCTTCGGGTTTCTCGTCGGCGCCGCTCGGCGCCGGGCGATCGAGCTCATGGAGTTGAAGCCCGGAGACCGCGCCATCGAGATCGGCGTCGGCACGGGATTGTCGTTGCCGATGGTGCCTGACGGTTGCCACCTCGTCGGCGTCGACTTTTCGCGGCCGATGTTGGAGCGTGCGCTGACGCGGCTACGTGGCAACGGGACCCCGCCCCAGGCGGCGCTCGTCGAAGCCGATGGCGTCTGTTTGCCGTTCGCCGACGACACGTTCGACGCCGCGCTGGCACCGTTCGTCGTCTCGGCTGCCCCGGACCCGGTGGCCTTGTTGCACGAAATGTTGCGGGTCTGCCGGCCGGGTGCGCGGCTGGTCGTCGTCAACCACTTCGCGGCACGCAACCCGATACTCGCCAAACTGGAGCGCGGCGCGTCGGCCGTCACCTCGCGGGTGTTCGGGTTCCACGCCGATTTTCCGCTCGAGCCGCTTTTCGAAGAGGCAGGGATCGAGATCGACCACGTCGAGCGCGCCATGACACTCGGTGGCTGGCAGGCGGTCACCTTCACACGGAGCGACTCATGACGCGGATCGGTCTGATCGGGGAGATCGTCAACGTCGGCGGCGGCGGTGCCCTGTGCGGTTAGCCCGGACATCTCGAGGCGCGGCTACGGTGCCAGCGCGATGGCAGGCGTAGAGGCGCGCGACGTTGCGCGCCGCCGGTTGCCGTGGGCGATTATTCCGGCGGCGGGCCTGGGCACTCGGCTGCGGCCGGCCACCGACACCATCCCGAAGGCTCTGTTGCCGGTGGGCCTACGGCCGATGATCGATTGGGCGATCGACGAGGCGCTCGACGCCGGCGTCGGTGCCATCATCGTGATCGTGGCGCCCGACCAGCCGCAAGTGACGGCGCACGTCGAGGCGCGCTTAGCGACGCCCGAGTGGCCGCGAGAGGTCGAGCTCCATCTCGTCGAGCAACCGCGCCCGGCGGGTCTCGGCGACGCCTTGATTCGGTGTCGTCCGTGGACCGGCGAGGATTCATTCGGCGTGGTTGTTCCCGACAACTGGTTCGATGCCCCGTGCTCGCCCCTCGGCCAGGTCGCCGGGGCGCACTTTCGCACCGGGATGAGCGCGATCGGCTTGATCGAGGTATCGGCGGAGAGCGCCGTCCTGTTGGGCAACGTCGGCGAGGTCGAGCTCGAGTCGATCGACGATCGCGACTTCCGCATCACCCGCTTGGGAGACAAGGCGGCGGGCACCTTTGCCATCTGGGGGTCGGCGCCGATGTTGCGGGGCTGTGCCCGCTACGCGCTCGGGCCGGCGTTCTACGACGCCCTGGAAGCGACGGGGCCGCCGCCGGCGGGGGAGTGGGACGACGTTCCGGCGTTCCAGCGCCTGGTGAGTGGCGATGGGCTCGTCGGCCACCAGCTCCAGGGTCGCCATTTTGACGTCGGGCAGAAGGGCGGGTACCTGGCGGCGATGAGCTACCTGTTCGAGCGCGACATCATGGGTAGTGGCGCATGACGCCGACGACAACGCCGTGCACGCGAACGTCGTCTTGGTCCAAGACGAGCGGCTCCACCGCGGGGTTCGCCGGCTGCAGACGGATCTTGTCTCCTTCGCGGTAGAGCTTTCTGACGGTGGCTTTTCCCCCTTGGAGGAGGGCGATGATCGTTTCGCCATCCGCGGCCGTCGTGCGATCCTCGATGATGACGAGGTCGCCGTCGCGGATCTGCTCATCGAGCAACGAGTTGTCCCGCACGCGGAGCGCGTACGTGGGCTTGCGGCCGACAAAGTCGGGGGGGAGGTTGACGGTCTCTGCCTGCGGCAATGCTTCGATCGGGCGCCCGGCCGCCAGCTGCCCGAGCAGTGGGACCTCGACGGTGCGCACCGGCTCGAGGTCGACGAGCTGGATGCCACGTCCTTGGTGGGGCGCCTTGCGCAGATAACCCTTCTGCACCAGAAGCTCGATGTGCTTGTAGACGGTTGCCGGCGACGACAGCCCGAAGTGAGTGCCGATCTCCTGCAGCGTCGGCGCGTAGCCGTTGCGGTCGACCTGCTCGCGGACGTAGTCGAAGATCTCTTTCTGGCGTTTGGTCAGGTACATGTTCGGCACCGGTGAAGATGAAACAACAGATGGTAAATCTAGCACGAAGTTATCGAGCGCCGCAGTGTGATACGTTGACTGTATGATCTGGATGGGGATCGACATCGGCAGCCGCCGCGTCGGCGTCGCCGTTTCGGATGCCGGCGGCATCATCGCGCATCCGCTCGCCACGCTCGACACCGGCAAGGACGGGTCCCTGCCCCTGGGGCCGCTGACCGAACTGGTATCTGACCGGCAGGTCGGCGGCATCGTTGTCGGTCTGCCGCGCCGCCTGGACGGTACCCACGGACCCGAAGCCCGCGCCGCGGAGGCGGTTGCCGAGCAGCTACGCGCCGAGCTGGGTATTCGTGTCGAGCTTTGGGACGAGCGCCTGACCAGCGTCCAGGCCGAGCGCCTGCTGGTCGATGCCGGCGTGCGCCGCGCCAAGCGCCGGGGGGCCACCGACCGGATCGCCGCGGCGCTGATCCTGCAGGGTTTTCTCGATCGCCAGGCACTGACGAGGGCCGCGGAAGCCGAGCCGGTCGCCGCACATCCCGAGCCTGCTCCCACGGGTACCGAGTCTGCCGCCGTCGATACCAAGCCTGGCGTCGCCGATACCGAGCCTGCCGCCGGGGCGAATGGACGATGACGCCGCGACGTTGGAGAACCGCGGTCCTTCTGGCGATCATCGCCGCCTACGTATCGATTCGACTGGCCACCGGGGCGACGGCCGCGGTGCTCGACACGCCCTACGATGGCAACGTTGGTGCGACGGTGGACCTGACGATTTCACTGGGGGTGTCGGCCGCCGAGGTCGGCGTGTTGCTCGAGGACAGGGGTGTGATCCGCAGCGGCCGGAGCCTACGCTGGTGGATGCGATGGAGCGGCACGGCGGGCGAGGTTCAGACCGGGCAATATCGCTTCCAGGGTCCGGCGAGCCTGCGCCAAGTCATCGAGGTCATCACTGAGGGTCACGTGCTGCTGGCTGCGGTCACGGTCATCGAGGGGGCCACCCGCTGGGAGGTCGCTGAAGCGCTGTCTGAGGCCGGCTTCGGTACCTATCAGGAAGCCTGGGAGGCGACCGGGAACGCGTCACTGATCTCGGATCTCGACGCCGAGGCGACCGACCTGGAAGGCTATTTGTTCCCCGACACCTATCACGCGCCGCACGGCGCCAGGGCCGCAGACATCGTCGAGATGATGGTGGACCGCTTCCGGCAGGTGTGGACGGCGTCGAGGCAGGCGGAGGCGAGAGCCGCCGGGTTGCCGGTCCGTGACGTGTTGACGATCGCCTCTCTGGTCGAGGCCGAGACCGGCCGGGCGAGCGAGCGGGCGCTGGTCTCGGGTGTTTACCACAACCGCCTCGAGCGCCGCATGCTGCTGCAGTGCGACCCGACCCTGCTGTACGCCTTGCGGCTCGACGGACGCACCGATCGCGACATTCGACGCGCCGACTTCGTCAATGAGTCGCCGTACAACACCTACCGTTTTTCCGGCCTGCCGCCGGGACCGATCGGCAACCCCGGCGAGGCCAGCATCGAGGCGGCACTGCACCCGGCGGAGACGCCGTTCCTGTACTTCGTCGGGCGCAACGACGGCTCGCACGCTTTCTCGCGGACGCTGCGGGAACATAACGCCGCCGTGAATCGCTACCAGCGATAGCAGGCTGTGCCTGCCCGTTGGCCCGCCAAGTTGTAAACTATCCCGTCTTCTCAACGTTGACCTCCTGCCACCTCGACCGATGAGCGAATTGCGCCAACACGCCGACCTGGGACCGGACGCAGCGCTAGGATTTCGCTTTGCGGTGATCGTCAGCCGGTTCAACCATGGCATCACGGCAGCGCTTCTGGATGGAGCGCGAACGACCCTGGCTGCGCACGGCGCGGCGCCGGGCGACATCGTCGTGTACGAGGTCCCTGGCGCGTTCGAGCTGCCGATGACGGCGGCGCGGCTCGCCGGTGGACACTTCGACGCGATCATTTGCCTCGGGGCGTTGATCAAGGGCGAGACGCCGCATTTCGACTACCTGTGTTCGGCTATCGCTGACGGCATCCAGGATGTAGGGATTCGTTCCGGGGTGCCGGTGATCTTCGGCGTGCTGACCTGCGAGAATCACGACCACGCCGCGGCGCGCGCCGGCGGCGATAAGGGCAACAAGGGAGCCGAAGCTGCGATTGCAGCAATCGAGATGGTGAACCTCTTCTCGTCGATCTCGGCAGAGAGTCACGCCGAAGAAAGTCATTCCGATGGGCAAGCGTCGTCGATCTCGTGAGAGCGCCATCCAGTGCCTGTACCAGTGGGACGTGACGGGGGCCGACCCGGAGCTCATCCTGCAGGGCTACTGGGAAGCTCACGGCGATGTCGAGGCCGAAGTGAAGCGCTTCGCCGAGTCGCTCGTGCTCGGTACGCTGGCGCACGTCGACGAGATCGACGCTATGATTTCCGAGCACAGTCGGCACTGGCGCATGGAGCGGCTCGGCGTGGTCGAGAAGAGCATCTTGCGTCTCGGCGGCTACGAGCTCATCTACGAGGACGAGACCCCCGCAGCCGTGGTCATCGACGAGGCGGTCGAGCTCTCGAAGCGGTTCGCCGACCCCGAGGCCGGGCCCTTCATCAACGGGGTATTGGACGGCATGAGCAAGCGCGAAGGGGCCTGAGACCACGCTGCTCGCCCGCCAGACCCATCGCACGTTTACCACGGTTCGCTGGAACATGAAGTACGACCCGAGCAGCATCGAATCGAAGTGGCAGGAGCGCTGGGCGGCGGACGACGTTTATCGCGTCACCCCGGGCGCAGGCGGTGACAAGTACTACTGCCTCGAGATGCTCCCGTATCCGTCCGGGAAGCTGCACATGGGACACGTGCGCAACTACTCGATCGGCGACGTCGTCGCCCGGTTCCGTCGCATGCGCGGGTTCAACGTCATGCACCCCATGGGCTTTGACTCGTTCGGCATGCCGGCGGAAAACGCCGCCATCGAGCACGACACCCACCCGGCCGTCTGGACGCGGCAGAACATCGAAGTGATGCGCACCCAGCTTCAGGACATGGGGTTCGCCTACGATTGGAACCGCCAGATCGCCAGCCACACGCCTGAGTACTATCGCTGGACCCAGTGGCTTTTCCTGCGCTTCCTCGAGCGTGACCTCGCCTACCGTAAGGAACAGCTGCTGAACTGGTGCCCGTCGTGCGAGACGGTGTTGGCCAACGAGCAGGTGGAAGAGGGCCTGTGCTGGCGCTGCGGTTCGGTGGTCGAAGAGCGCCGCATGTCGCAGTGGTTCTTCCGGATCACGGCGTACATCGATGAGTTGTTGGATGGCCTCGATGGTCTCGACGGCTGGCCGGAGCGCGTCCGAACGATGCAGCGCAACTGGATCGGCCGGAGCCACGGGGCGCGCGTCACGTTCGGCGTCGATGGCAGCGACGAGGGCCTGGAGGTCTTCACTACCCGGATCGACACGATCTTCGGCGCCACGTTCATGGTGCTGGCGCCGGAGCACCCCTTGGCCCGTCGCTGGCACGAGCAAGGTCCCGGCGCCGATGCCGGTCTCGACGAGGAGGAGTTTGCCGCCACGATCGACAAGCTCGAAAAAATGAAGCGGCGCCAACGGCCGGGGCAGGAGGGTGAGAAGGCGGGTGTGTTTACCGGCCACTACGCCGTCAACCCCTTCAACGGCGAGCGTGTGCCGATCTGGATCGCCAACTTCGTCCTCATGGATTACGGCACCGGCGCGATCATGGGGGTGCCGGCGCACGACCAGCGTGACTTCGAGTTCGCCCGCGCCTACGCCCTGCCGGTTCGCCCGGTGATCGGTCCGGCCGCGGGAGATGAGCCGGCGTGGGTCCACGACCCCGAGGCGATGGAGGACGCCGTGCCGCTCTACGGCGTCCTGCTGGCGGCCAACGGCGACTACGCGGGCATGACGTCGGCAGAGGCGCAGCAACGCATGATCGACGACGCGGTTGCCGGCGGGTTCGGCGCCGCCGCGATCGACTACAAGATCAAGGACTGGGGCGTCTCGCGGCAGCGCTACTGGGGCACGCCGATTCCGGTGATCTATTGCGACGACTGCGGCGTGGTTCCCGTGCCCGACGCCGACTTGCCGGTGACCCTGCCCGAGGAGGTCGAGCTCACTGGCGAGGGGGGCTCGCCGCTGGCGCACGTCGACTCCTTCGTCAATGTCGATTGCCCGAATTGCGGCGGTCCCGCGAGGCGTGAAACGGACACCATGGACACGTTCGTCGATTCGTCCTGGTACTACCTCCGCTACCTCTCACCGCACGCCGACCAACATCCGTTCGAACGCAGCGCCGCCGACCACTGGCTCCCGGTCGACATCTACATCGGCGGCATCACGCACGCCGTACTGCACCTCTTGTACTTCCGCTTCTTCTGCAAGGCGATGGCCGACCTCGGCTTGCTCTCGGCCCGTGAGCCGGTGACTCGCCTGCTGACCCAGGGCATGGTCTTGATGGGCGGCACGGCGATGTCGAAGTCGAAGGGTAACGTCGTCGACCCGGACGAGATGGTGCGCCGCTACGGCGTCGACGCGACGCGCATGTTCGTGCTCTTCGCGGCCCCCCCGGAAAGGGACTTCGAGTGGAACGAGGGTGGCATCGAGGGATGCAAACGATTTCTCAACCGTTTGTTCGCGCTGGTCGCCGGGTCGTGGGAGGCGCTCGAGGGCGTGCCGCCGCGAGGCGATGACGGCGAGCTCCCCGCGGCGCTCCGCGCGCTGCGTCGCAAGGCGCACGACACGACGCGCCGGGTGACCGAAGAGGTCGAACAGCGTCTCCACTTCAACACCGCGATCGCGGCGCTCATGGAACTGCTGAACGAATGCGACAAGGCGGTCGCATCGGTGGCGGTCGCCGATGCCGGGACCTCTGCATGGCTGTACCGAGACGTCTTCGAGCGTATGATCGCGCTGCTCGCGCCCTTCGCGCCGCACCTCGCCCAGGAGCTCTGGGAGATGCTGGGCCACGACGAATATGTCGTCGATGCGCCCTGGCCGACGTACGATTCCGGCGTGCTGGAGCGCGCGACCATCAGCCTCGCCGTGCAGGTGGACGGCAAAGTACGCGGTAGTATCAACGTCCCCGCCGGTCTCGACGACAAGGACGCGCTGGTGACGGAAGCCCTGAAGGAGCCCAACGTGGCAAGGCACATCGAAGGACGGGCGATCGTGCGGAGCGTGGTCGTGCCCGGCAAGATCGTCAGCCTGATCACCCGATGATCGCCGCCCGTCCGCCCTACGTTCCTGAACGGCGTCCCCGTGTGGGGGCGGACGCGGGTGGCGGTCCTCGGTCCCTACTGACCCGCTGGGCGCCGGCGGTGTTGCTGTTCGCCGTGACGGTCGGCACGACGGCGAGCTGTGGCTACTCCCTGATCGGCACCGGCTCGTTTTTGCCGGAGTACATTCGGACGGTCGCGATCCCGACCTTCGGTAACACGACGTCGCGGTTCGAGGTCGAGGTACGCATCACCGACGCGGTGACCCGCGAGTTTGTCTCGCGCGGGAACTTCACGATGGTCGCCGACTCGCAGGGCGCCGACGCCGAGCTCACCGGCACCATCACCATGTTCACGATCACGCCGATCGGCCTCGCCCAGGAGGAGGCCACCAACTTCCTGGTGCAGATTCGTGCCCAGGTCAACTTTCGTGACCTGGTGCAGAATCGCGTCCTGTACTCGAACAACGCGTTTCTGTTCCGTCAGCAATTCGAGATCGAGTCCGATCCGAATGCCTTCTTTGACGTCAGCAACGTAGCGGTCGACGAGATCGCCGAGGAGTTTGCCCGCACCGTGGTATCGAGCATTCTCGAAGGGTTCTAGCGCGCCGTGGTGGCTAGCCCCGAGTTCTCAACGCTCTTCGTCGCGCCCGCCGCAGCGGGGCGTTGAGACATGCCGGCTGCGCGGCGGGCCCCGCAAACCAGCGGCATCACGCTCGCGCAGCTGAACCGAGCGCTCGAGCGCGGCGACATCGCCCCCGTGTACCTGCTCCTCGGAGAGGAGGCATTCCTCCGTCGCAAGGCAATCGCGGCGCTGCGGGCGGTGGTCGCCACGGGGGACGACGCCGGGATGGCGCTCGAGCGCATCGACGGCGGCGTCGCCTCGATGGCCGATGTCTTGGACGCTGCTCGCTCGTTGCCGCTGTTTCTGCCGGCGACCGGCCGTGCGGTTCGCATCGTCCTCGTGCGCTCGTTCGAGCCCGGCACGCCGGTGGATGGAGATCTCCTCGGCAGGTATCTCGATGCTCCCGTGGAGGCCACATGTCTCGTGTTCGAGGCGGCCAAGCTCGACAGCCGCCGGGTTGCCGCCAAGCTGCTCCTGAGCCGCGCCACGGTGGTCGATTGCACACCACCCGAGCGCGAGGCGGACGTCCGCCGCTGGATCGAGAATTCGGCCAAGGCGCGTGGGTTCGGCATCGATGCCGAGGGCGTTACCTATCTTCTGGAGATGGTCGGCCTCGACCTTCAGCAGCTCGACCAGGAGCTCGGCAAAGTGGCGCCATTTGCCGCCAACGGCGAGCCCATGGTGGCGCGCGATCTCGAGCAGCTCCTCGGTCGCAGCCGCGAGCATTCCGTCTTCGAGCTCACGGACGCTCTCGTCGCCGGGCGTTTGGAGGCTGCGTTGCAGGTGCTGAGCAAGCTGTTGGACGATGGCGAGGAGCCGATCAGGATCCTCGCGATGGTCGCCTGGGTCATCCGCCAACTCATCATTGCGCGAGATCTTTCGGGACGCGGTTGCCCCGAGCGCGAGCTACTGCAACAACTCGGTGGGCGCTGGAATCAGCGGCGGCTGGTGTTGCAGAAGGCGGCGCGGTGCGACCTCGGCGCCCTGGAGGATCTGCTGGTGAGCTGCTCGCAGTCCGACGCCGCGGTCAAGATGCAGCGCGGCGCCGGCGGCCGTGGCGTCCTCGAAAGACTCTGCCGGCGCGTGTGCGCCGCGTGATTAGCCGGCGACAGCCTGGTGAATACGGCGTGCGAGGCGCGATTTGGTGCGCGCTGCGGTGTTGCGGTGGATGATTCCGAGGCGCGCCGTGCGGTCGATGAGGCCCTGTGTCTGGGTCCATTGTGCCTGGATGGCGTCGCCATTGCCCGCCTCGATCGCCTCGTGGAGTCGGCGGATCGAGGTACGGAGCGTCGATCGGCGCATCCGGTTGCGCGCCCGGCGGCGGGTATTCTGGCGCATTCGTTTCTTGGCAGACTTGATAATCGGCATTTTCGAAAACTCCCTTGAAGACTGAAAAAAAGGATAGAACGGCGCCCATTTCCGGTCAATCCGCCACCCGGAGCGCGCAGAGAGGTCGTGTGCTTCGTTCGGCGGGGACCGTGGCGGCAATCACGCTGCTGTCCCGCGTCGGGGGGCTGGTGCGTGATCAAGTCTTTGCGATCTTCTTTGGCGCATCACTGGTAAGCGATGCCTACATCGCAGCTTTCAGACTCCCCAACATTTTACGCCGTCTGGTCGGCGAGGGAAACGTCGCCGCGGCGTTCGTTCCGGTTTTCGAGCACGAATCGAAGGAACGGCGCGGGGCGGAGCTCTGGCGGCTTGCCGACAGTTTCCATTTCGCCATCGCCGCGGTGGCCGCCGCTCTTACCGTTGTCGGGATGTTGCTCGCTCCCTTCTTGGTCGAGAAGGTGCTCCTGCCGGGCAAGCCGGAGATCTGGACCCTCGCCACCAACCTGGTGCGGGTGACGTTTCCCTACCTGATTTTCATCTCCGCGGCGGCGGCGCTGATGGCGCTGCTCAATTCCCGCGACCGCTTCGCGGCGGCGGCGTTCACGCCGGTGCTTTACAACCTCACCCTGATCGCCTCGGCCGGGGTCATGATCTGGTTCGAGGCGCCGATCTATGTCTGGGCGACGGCTGCTGTGCTCGGCGGATTCCTGCAGTGGTTGTCGCTGGTGCCGCACGCGTGGCGCCTCGGCATGCGCTTTCGGCCCGGCCGGTTGTTCGCTGATCCGGCGATGCGGCGGATCTTCGCACTGATGGCGCCGGGGCTCTTCGGTGTCGGGATCGTCCAGTTCAACACCTTGGTGGGGCAATATCTGGCCAGCTGGCTGGCGGCAGGCAACATTACCGGGCTGTTCCTGGCCGGGCGGCTCACCGAGCTGCCGCTCGGTGTCTTCGCCATCGCGATCGCCACGGTCGTGCTGCCTTTGATGTCGCGACAAGCGGCGAGCGGCGAGCGGGAAGAAATGCTGTCAACGTTGAACTTCGCCCTCCGCCAGGTGGCGTTGATCACGCTGCCGGCGTCGGTGGGCCTGCTGGTGCTGCGCACGGAGATCGTCAGAGTGCTGTTCCAGTACGGGGCGTTCACCGCCGAATCGACGGCGATGACCGCCGCGGCGCTGGCCGGCTACAGCGTCGGTTTGATGGCGTTCGCGGGGATCCGCATCGTCGCCCCGGGCTTCTATGCAATGCGAGACACACGCACGCCGGTGCAGATCGCGGCCGTCACGGTCGTCGTGTTCCCGCTCGGTTGCCTGGCCTTGATACCGATGCTCGGTCACGCCGGGATCGCCCTGGCAAACTCTCTCGCCGCCTACATCAACGTCGCGCTTCTCCTCGTGATGTTGCACCGCCGCGTCGGATCCTTCGGGGCGCGAAGTTTCCTCATCAGCTTCGCGCGCCTCGCCGTCGCGTCCGGCGTCATGGGTTGGGTCATATGGGGGCTGCGTTCCTTGCTGATGGCGGACCCGAATGCCGGTGTCGTCGCGCGCGCCGCGGCGCTGACGGCCACGATCGTCATCGGCATGCTGACCTACGTGGCCGCCATCGTGGTGATGCGTGCTCCCGAGCTCGGCGAGCTGCGCCAGATGCGAGGCCGGGGATCGGCATGAACGATGTGGAGAGAGGCGGGCGACCGGCGCTGCTCAGCGGGTACACTCGCCGAAGGTGGGGTCGCCGGGAGGATCGGGGCGGCCCGTCCGAGGCGGGGGATGAACGATGACGAACACCGCTACCCGGATGTCTCGATGGGTGGCGTAGCGAGCGAGTGCGAGGGCGCAGTAGCTACCCATTGAGATATCCGGGCTAGCCCTCTTCGCCGCAGCAGGAGCGCGTTGAGACATGGACGCTGAAGCCGGGTTCGGTGGCTGGCTCGTTGACTACGCGGAACACCTGCGCGCCGAGCGCGGACTCGCGCCGCAGACCGTTTCAGCATATCTCGGCGACCTCAGGGCGTTCGCCGAGTGGTCTGCCGAGCGTGGTCAACCGCCTCTGTCGGCGACCCCACGCGAAATCCGGGGGTTCCTCGCGGATCGACGCGAGGCGGGAATCAGCGAGAGGTCGGTGGCCCGTGGACTGTCGTCCCTGCGGGGCTTCTATCGGTATTGCGCGACCTGCGGCCGCATCGAGAAGGACCCGACGGAGCTGGTGAAAGCCAAGGAGATACCTCGCCGGCTGCCCAAGGCGCTCAGCCGCCGGGAAGTCGAGGACATCCTGAACCAGCCGGATACCGATACACGGGCCGGGGCGCGCGATCGGGCGATGCTGGAGGTGGCGTACGGCAGCGGGTTGCGCGTCTCCGAGCTCATTTCGCTCCAGCTCAACGACCTCGAGCTCGAGGAGGGTTTCATCCGCTGCCGCGGGAAAGGCGGCAAGGAACGCTTGGTGCCGCTCGGCCGGGAGGCGCGCCGTTGCGTAGAGGCGTATCTTGGCGGCGCCCGACCGGCGTACTCGCGGCACGCCAACGAGGCGGCACTGTTTCTCAGCCAGCGAGGATCGCCGATGACCCGCCAGTGGTTCGGTAAGTGCGTCAAGCGTTACGCGGCGGCCGCCGGGATCGACCCCGGCAAAGTGAGTCCACACGTGTTGCGCCACTCGTTTGCGACCCACCTGCTGGAAGGCGACGCCGACCTGCGAGCCGTCCAGGCGATGCTGGGCCACGCCCGCATCGCCACCACCGAGATCTACACCCACGTCGACCGTACCCGCCTGCGCCGCGTCTACGACCGCTACCACCCGCGCGCATGAGCGAGCTTCTCGACCGCTTGGACGCGGAGCAGCGCGATTGGCTGCGCCGCTGCGGAGAGATGGCCGTCACGCGGGGCGGGCGCGCCTACCTGGTCGGCGGCTCGGTGCGCGATCTGGTCCTGAAACGGGAGCACGCCGATCTCGATGTTGTCGTTGAGGGCGACGGCATGGGTGTCGCCCAAGATCTGGCCCGCGCCCTCGGCGGCGACCTGAGGCGCCATCACGCCTTCCAGACCGCGATCGTGACGACGCCGGCGGGCCTGCGGTTCGACCTCGCCACCGCGAGGTGCGAGGAGTATGGACGCCCCGGACAGCTGCCTCAAGTGGTTCCCGGTAGCCTCGAGGATGATGTCGAGAGGCGCGACTTCACCATCAACACGATGGCGATCTCGCTGTCGGAAGACGATTTCGGCGCCTTCTTCGACCCCCGCGGAGGACGGGCCGACCTGGAAGCCGGTCTCATCCGAGTGATGCACGCGCGCTCGTTTGCCGATGATCCGACTCGTGTGTTGCGAGCCCTCCGGTTCTCCGTGCGCTTCGGCTACGCCATCGAGCCCGAGACCCAGGCGTGGATGCACGACGCGATCACGGGTGGCTACCTCGATACCGTGTCGGGCGGCAGGGTTCGCAAGGAGCTCATGCTCATCTTCACGGAAGCGCCGGTGCGGGGCCCCGTTCGGCTCGAAGCCGAAGGCGCCTTGGCGGCGGTGCATCCGGGGTTGCGGGCGGACGAACGACGTTTGCGGGATCTTCAGGATCTCGTGACGTGGCAGCGGGACGAAGGGGAGACGGAATCAATGCCCTCCGAGGCCGGCGATTGGGTCCTGGTGCTCGCTTCGTGCGCCGCCGACCTGTCGCCACAAGAGCGCTGGAGCGTCGCTCGCCACCTGCGCTTGAGCCGCGCCGAGCGGTCGCCGCTGATCGACGGCGGCGCCCCCTGGCGCTCGGCGATCGCCGAGCTTGCTGCGGCGCCGACACCGCCTCGGAACAGCGTCGTCGAGCGCGCCTTTCGCGGCCTTGACAGGGGCGCTCTCCTGGTTGCCGCGGTCACCCTCGGCTCCGACGTTGCCTTGGCCGGCTCCGTTCGGGCATACCTCGCTGACCTGCACGGAACGGAGCCCGAACTGGGGGGCGCGGACCTCAAGGAGCTCGGTGTCCCGGAGGGGCCGCAGATGGGCGAATTCCTCGAAAAGCTGCGCGCCGCGAAACTCGACGGCGACGCCGCAAGCGCCGCCGATGAGCGCCGCCTGGTCAGCGACTGGTTGGCCGAGAATCCGCTCTGAGCACGGGTTTGAGCGGATTCCTCTCAATTGACCGACGGCGGAGTGCGTGGTAGCGTCGCAAGGTAAATTTTCTCGTGCGGCGACCGTCCGCCGGGCTCATTTGTCTTCATTTTCAACTTCTTGGACTATGGCGAATCAAGGAACTTATCTGCTTACGTCCGAGTCGGTGACCGAAGGTCACCCGGACAAGATCGCTGACCAGATTTCCGACTCCGTCCTCGACGCGGTCATGGCCGCTGATCCGCACGGCCGGGTCGCCTGCGAGACGATGGTGACGACCGGTTTGGTCATCGTCGCGGGGGAGATCACCACCGAGGCGATCCTCGACGTTCCCCGAATTGTGCGCCGGACGATCAGCGACATCGGCTACACCCGCGCCAAGTTTGGTTTCGATTGCGAGACCTGCGCGGTGATGACGACTCTCGACGAGCAGTCTCCCGACATCGCTCAGGGCGTGAACCCCGGCGGCGCCGGCGACCAGGGCCTGATGTACGGCTACGCGACGGTCGAGACGCCGGAGCTCATGCCGTTGCCGATCATGCTGTCCCACAAGCTCGCCCGCCGGCTGGCGAAGATCCGCAAGGACGGTGTCGTTGACTACCTGCGCCCGGATGGCAAGTCGCAGGTCACGATCGAATATGACGGACATACGCCGACACACGTCAAGGCGGTGGTCGTTTCGACGCAGCACGGCCCGGACGTGAGCACCGAGGATTTGCGTCGCGACATGATCGAGCTGGTGATCGAACCGATCGTCCCGGAGAGCCTCCGCGACGACGACATCGTCTACCATATCAATCCGACCGGTCGTTTCGTCACCGGCGGGCCGCAGGGTGACTGCGGCCTGACAGGGCGCAAGATCATCGTCGACACCTACGGCGGCGTCGGTGGCCACGGTGGCGGCGCGTTCTCGGGTAAGGATTGCACCAAGGTCGATCGCACGGCCTGCTATATGGTGCGTCACGTGGCCAAGAACCTTGTCGCCGCCGGTGCCGCGGAGCAGCTCACACTTCAAGTCGCCTACGCGATCGGCGTCGCCGAGCCGGTTTCCATCATGGTCGACACCCATGGAACCGGACGCTCCAGCGATGAGAAAATCATCGAGGTGGTGCGCGACGTCTTTGACATGACGCCCAAGGCGATGATCGAATATCTGGACCTGCGCCACCCGATTTACCGCCAGACGGCCGCGTACGGGCACTTCGGCCGCGAGGAGCCGGGGTTCACGTGGGAGGACCTGCGCGCCGCCGAACAGCTTCGCAGCGATCTCGGCCTGGTCGAATCCGACGTGCCGCAGTCGGTGCGCGATAAGGTCGCGGCGATCGCCGGCTGACCTGGAGGGGCGGCTGCTACGTCCGTAGGCCCACCGCGATGTATCCGGCCAGCGCCAGGAACAGTGCGTGCGGCGCCCAGGCGGCAACCATCGGCGGCAGCATCTCGGCCGATCCTACGGCGTGGAAGAAGATGAAGGTCAGCCAGAAGAGCATGGTCAGGCCCAGTGCCACCGAGATCCCCGACAGCGTACCCTGCCGTCCCATGCGGAAGCCGAACGGAATCCCGACCATGGCGAGGACGAACACGATCGCCGGAAAAGCGAACTTCTGCTGCAGGTCGATCTTGTACTTGCCGGCGTCGAAGCCCCGCGTTTCAAGGCTGGCGATGTGCCGGCTGAGCTCGGCGGCGCTCATCTGCTCCGGCAGGCGCCGCTCGGTGTCGAAGTACTCCGGCCCCTCCTCGATCTCCAGGACCGTCGTCGCCATGCGCGCCAGCTCGGGGGATGACACGCCGTTGTCGTCGTCGTAGACGTAGTGCCGGCGCCACGCGTCGGTCCCCACCCATTGCCCGTCGTCCCAATGCGCCCGCACGGCATAGTCGATTCGGGCCAGCCGCCACTCCTGTTCGTCGAGGGTGTACACCCGCAGGCCCTGGAACGTCATCTGCTCGGCGTCATAGTCGGCGTAGTTGAAGATGTAGCGACCCTGGCCCCGTACCCAATGGCCTTGCGCCGGCACGAATCCGATGTTGCTTCGGGTGAGTTGCAGGAGCTCTTTGATCTCCGCCACCCGTTGGTTGGTGTAGGGCGCGACGTAGTCGTAGATCGCGTACTGGATCAAGGTGAGGAACACCACCGGGATCAGCACCGGCGCCGCGAGGCGGAAGATGCTCGTGCCGCCGGCCAGCACCGCGACAACCTCGTTGTACTTGCTCATCACGCTGAAGACGATCAACACCGTCAGGATGGTGGCGATCGGAATCGTCATCGTCAGGATGAACGGCAACTGGAAAGCGAGGTACTCAAAGATCACCCAGCGGCTGACCCCCGCCGAGTAGACGTCGTCGGCTCTCTCCAGATACTCACCGATGAGCCAGATGACGACCAGGCCAAATAGCGTCATCGCGAACGTGCGCGCGAACTGGGAGAGCACCAGGCGGTCGAGGATGCGCGGGAAGCGCCGACCTCCGCTGACCTTGAAGGCCGGCTCCGATCGGTCCGAGCGGGGCGCTGCACCGCCCGGGCCGGTGCGCTCACCGCGCCAGTTGCGCCAGACCTCCGACGCCTGCGCGGAGCACCAGTTGACCCCCCGGAGGACACGGTCGAGGACGCGGAAATCTTTTTCGCGGGCCTTGCCCCACAGCAAGAGCAAGGCCGCGCCGGCGATGACGATGTCGGCGCCCCACATCCCGAGCCACACCGGAATGGCGCCCTCCTCGGCGAACTTCTCGCCGTTTTCTATGAGCTGGTAGTACACCGCGATCACCCCGATGGCAATGAGATAGCCGGTCGCCTTGGCGTGTCGTCTCGTCGACACCCCCAGCGGCAAGGCGATCAGAGCCATCACCAGAGACGCTACGGGGATGGCGAACTTCTTGTGGACCTCGACGCGGTACTTTTCCGTTGGCAGGTTGGCCGCCTCGAGCTCCTTGATCTTGGCGGTGAGCTCGCCGAGCTGCATCATGCGCTCGTCCTTCTGTACCTCGAGCACGGTGCCGACGCCGGATTCGTCACGCAGAAACTCAACTTGTGACCGGAAGGTGATCACCGTGGATTGCTCGGGCGTGTCCCCGCCCTCGTAGCTGAACCCGTTGGTCAGGTCGAGCCAGGCGCCGCGGGATTCCTCGTCGTAATGGAGCTGGGCACGCTCCGCCATGATGACCCGGGGCGGGTTTTGGTCGGTCCGTACCAGGAGCAGCTCCTCCCACCGTTGCTCCGGCCCGATGGAGTCTTCGACCCACAGCGTGAAGTTCCGAAACCGGGTCTCGAAGACGCGCGGTCGAATCTGACCGGCGATGGTGCGGGAGTTGACCAGACGCCAGCGTAACTGGACGATCTCGTTGTTGCCCCACGGCAGGACTTCGAGGCAGAGGTAAACGTTCAGCAGCGTGGCGGCCAGGCCGACGATGAGGATCGGCGCCGCTAACTGGTACAGGCTCACGCCGCCGCTGCGCATGGCGATGATCTCGGCGTCGGCGGACAGGCGGCCGAAGGCCACGAGACCGCCGACCAGCACCGCCATCGGGACCGTCAGTACGATTGTGTGTGGGACGCTGTACAAGAAGAGCAAGCCGACGTCTGCGAAACCCACACCGTCCTTGATGATGAGCTCGGCAAGTCCTAGCAGGTAGTTCATCAGCAGGAAGAAGGTGAACAAGCCGAAGCCGATCAGCGTCGGGGCCATGAGCTCGCGGAGGACATAAACGATCAGCGTCGGCCCGGGGAGCCGGAACAACTCCAGGCGGCGGGCGATTTCGACCTTGACGCCGTTCATCGGGCGGCTCGGTAGTGGCGGGCCAAGCGCTCGGCGCTGACTCCGCCGTAGTACAGAGCCCGTAACACCCACATGCGAAGCACCGTCCGGACGGCTCCCTCGCGTTCCCAGCGCCGTGGCGACGCCAGCGCCGCAGGGCGTAGCCGGCAGGTCTTGCCGAACGCCCGCAGCCGCCGGCTCATGTCGACGTCCTCGAACAGAGGTTGCTCGGTGAAGCCCCCGAGATCGTCGAACGCGGTGCGAGTGACGAACATCCCTTGGTCGCCGGTGGACACGCCGGTGAGCCGGCTCCGCAGCGTGATCATGAATCCGACCAGGCGGAGCAGGGGTCGTGATGTGTCGAGCCGTAGGTCGAAGCTGCCGCCGACCGCGCCCGCTTCGATCGCCCGGCCGACGCTGCCCAAGAAACCATGAGGCAATACGGTGTCGGCGTGGTGGAAGAGCAGGACCTCGCCGCTCGCGGCGGCGGCGCCGGCGTTCATCTGGCTGGCGCGGCCGCGCGGCGCCACGAGGCAGCGAACCCCCGCCGCCCGCACCAGGGCCGCCGTATCGTCGGTGCTGTGGCCGTCGACGACGATGATCTCCGCCGCCAAGCCCCTGAGGTTGTCGAGCAGTTCCGGCACAATCTTGGCCTCGTTCAGAACCGGAATGATGATACTCACACGCACGTCAACAGAGTCCTTCGCACCCGGGTACACCCTATCACCCGATTTGCCGGGCAGGGGAGGCAACGGGCCGCGACACGAGCGCCGCGGGACGGTGTCGTCGACAACGCGACCTTCACGAGGCGACACGTAGTAGTACCATCGCCCCGTCATGTTCGATGTCACTGTGCTCGGCAGCGGCGCTTCGTTGCCCACCTTGCGCCGTCAGACGACCGCCGTCGCCGTGCAGCGTGAGGGCGACCTCTTCCTGTTGGATTGTGGCGAAGGGACCCAGATGCAGTGGCGCCGCGCCGGGCTGCGGTTCAGCAAACTGCGGGCGATCTGCATCTCGCACCTGCACGGCGATCATGTCAACGGCCTGGTCGGTTTCTTGCAAACACTCGCCCTGTCGGGGCGCGAGCAGCCCCTGGACGCTATCGGGCCGCCGGGGCTCCGGGGGCTTATCGACGCGGCCCGCCGGCACGTTGGCTTGCGCCTGAGTTACCCGCTCGAAGTGATCGAGTCCGAGGGTGGCGCGGTGATCGAGGCCGACGAGTACACGGTTTCTTGCCGGCCCCTCGACCATGGGATCGCTACCCTCGGTTTTCGCATCGAGGAGGCCGATCGGCCGGGACACTTCGACGTCGTCGCGGCGCACCGGCTCGGGGTGCCGGAGGGCCCGCTGTTCGGACGGTTACAGCGCGGTGACACGGTCGAGCTCGACGACGGCACGGTCGTCGAGCCGTCGCAGGTACTGGGTTCGGCGCGATCGGGGAGCACGCTGGCATATTGCGTCGACACCAGGCCGTGCGCGGGGGCTGTCGAGCTGGCGCGCGGCGCCGATTTATTCATTGGTGATTCGACGTTCACCGAGGAGCTCTCCGTGGAGGCCCGGCAACGCGGGCACAGCACCGCGCGGCAGGCGGCCGAGATGGCGGTGCAGGCGGGCGCCCTCCGCCTCCTGCTCATCCACGTGTCGGCGCGTTACCATGATCCACGCGCGCTTCTCGACGAGGCGCGCGCCGTGTTCTCCGGTGCCGAGGTCGCCCACGATCTCATGAAATTGCAGGTCTGAATGAACGTGCGAGCCTGGGTAGTGCGGGTCTGACCGATGGCGCGAAACGAAATCGCCGCGCGGCCGATGGGTGCGTCGTTCGTGCACACCTCCGAGCTGGTGATGCCGAACGATACGAATCCGCACGGCACGCTCAGCGGCGGCCGGCTGATGCACTGGATCGACCTCATCGGGGCGATGTCGGCGATGCGCCACGCCCGCCGCATGGTCGTCACCGCGGCGATCGACGAGGTCGTGTTTCATGCGCCGATTCCAACCGGCCACATGGTGCTGCTCGATGCGGTGGTGACCTGCGTCGGACGCACGTCGATGGAGGTGAGGGTCGACGTCCGGGGCGAGAATCCGGTCACCGGTGAGAGCTCGCACACGACGACGGCCCGCCTCGTGTTCGTCGCCCTCGAGGATGGGGTGCCGGTCGAGGTGCCGGAGGTGGTGCCGGAGACCGACGACGAAAGAGCGCTCCACGAGCGTGCCGTGCGGCGCCGCCGGCAGCGGCTGGAAGCGCACCACGAACACTAGCAGGCCGTGGTGAAAGTGTGACGGGGCTGGCGAGCACGTTGTTGCCGTCCTGCTAGAATCCATCGTGGCAGCTACGTTTCAGACTCCCTCCCGACGGAAGGCACCCGTGCGCATTGCTGTGTTGATGAAAGCCGTGGTGGAGCCGGAGTCGCGCATCGAGCTCGACGAAACCGGCGGCGTACGGCGGACCAACTTTCGCTACGGGCTCAACGAGTACGACCTCTATGCGGTAGAGGAGGCCATTCGCCTCGCCGAGGCCAGCGATGCCGAGGTCACCGTAGTGAGCGTCGGCCCGGAGGAAGCGGTGCAGAGCCTGCGCAAGGGGTTGGCGATGGGCGCCACCGATGCGGTGTTCGTGCCGGCGGAAGACTTTCTCGGCGACGCTGCGGCGAGCGCCGAGGTGTTGGCGGCGACGCTGCGGCGCCTGCAGCCGGATCTCGTCCTGGCGGGCGTGGAGAGCGACGATCTCGGTACATCGCAGGTCGGGGTTCTGGTGGCGGAGCGGCTCGGCTACACCGCGGTGACGATGGCCATCGGCGTGACGCTCGGCGACGACGGTGTTCTGAGGGTCCGTCGTGAGCTCGAAGCCGGCAACTTCGTCGATATCGATGTCCGGCTGCCGGCTGTTCTGACGATCCAGACAGGCCTCAACGAGCCGCGCTATCCCAGCCTCAAGGGAATCATGGCGGCCAAGCGCAAAGAGCTCGTTCGCCTCGAGCTCTCCGAGCTCGGCGTCGACACCGAACGCCTTGTCGAGACCGTCGAGCTCTCCTATCCGCCGCCGCGCGAGCGTGCCCACATGCTTGAGGGCAGCGCCGACGCCGTCGTCGGCGAGCTCGTCACGCTGCTGCGGGAGAAGGAGAAGGTGCTGTGAGTCGCGAAGTGTGGTGCATTGTCGAGCATCGCGCCGGCCGCGTGGACCCCGATTCGTTGCAGTTGTTTGCCGCGGCCCGGAAGCTCGACGCAGCGGCCGTCGCGGTCGTCTGTGCCGCTGACGGGGCAGCGCTCATCGACCAGGTGGCGGGTCACGCCGACCGCGTCATCAGTTTGAACGACCCGGGGTTGGCCGAGTTTACCCCCGACGGGTACGCCCAGGCGATCGTCCCGTTGGCGCAGGAACGTCAACCCGCGGCGATCCTCACGTTGCATTCGCACTTCCTCGGTCGCGACCTGGCGCCGGTGCTGGCGAGCCGGCTCGGAGTCGGCCTGATCAGCGATTGTATTGATATGGAGTGGAGCGACGGTCTCTTGGGCCGGCGGCTCGTGTACCGCCGCAAGCTGGTCGCGACCCAGCGCACCACCACCCCGGGGCCGCAACTTGCCACCTGCCAGCGGGGCGCCTTCGTCGCCGCGGAAACGGTTGGGACGACGGCCGAAGTGGAGACGATCGACGCCGCGATCGACGCCGCTTCGATCCGCTGGACGGTACGCGGGTTCGACGAAGCCGAGGTGGTTGCCGGAGACATCACCGAGGCGGAGGTGATCGTGGCCGCCGGCAGGGGAGTGGGCAGTGAAGAGAACCTGGAGCTAGTTCGGGCGCTCGCCAAAGCCCTCGGCGCTGCACTGGCGGCGTCGCGGCCCATCGTTGACCAAGGCTGGCTGCCGCGCGGCCTGCAGGTCGGCTCGTCGGGCAAGACCGTGCGCCCGCGATTGTATCTGGCGCTCGGCATCTCGGGAGCGATCCAGCACGTCGTCGGCATGCGCGACAGCGATGTGATCGTGGCGGTCAACAAAGACGCGCGGGCGCCGATCTTCGAGTACGCCGACTACGGGATCGTCGCCGACCTGACGGAGATTGTCGGGCCGCTGACCGCAGCCATCAAAGCGTTACGCGGCTAGCTTGGATATCTCAGCAGGTAGCGACTGCGCCAGCGCGCTTCGAAAAACAGGGGATCCGCTCAGCACCCCGGCAGCGTCGCCTGCAGCCATGTTTCGAGCTCGCCGATCGAGTGCACCTCGACGATCCGATCGGTGCGCTTCTCGTCCAGGGTCTCCCCGGCCAGCCGCGCCGCCCATCCCGGTGTCCCCGTCAGGGCACACAACGGCTTGCCGAGCTGCCAAGCGTGGGCGATCTCGCTGAGCGTGCCGCTTTGCCCGCCGATCGCGACGACCGCGTCCGCGGCCAGGATGACGAGGAGGTTGCGGGCGTAGCCCAAGCCGGTGGGAATGATGATGTCGGCATAGGGATTCGCCGCCGCTTTGTGGGTACCCGGGAGGATGGCGACGATGGGCGGGCCGGCGCCGTTGGTCACCGATCGGGCACCGCGGCTGGCGGCCGCCATGACGCCGCCGAGGCCGCCGCAGACGAGGCCGTATCCGGAGCGGGCGATCACGGCGCCGGCCTCTTCGGCCATGCGGTCACGATCGGCGTCGGCGTCGCCGTTGCCGATCACGGCGACCAGCGGCGTCATCGTGGTAGGCGCGGGCGCCAGCGGCGTGGCGGTCGGCGAAGCATTTCCTAGCCGTTGGTCAGCGCTTGGCGGGTGGTCTGCAGGAGGTGGGTGAGCTGCGCGCGGGGCATGTCGTTGACGAAAGGTGCCACCAGCCAGCGCACCATGAAGGGAATCGTACGGGTCAACGAAATGGACTCCGACTCGATGTAGGTGCCGCCGTCGCGCTCGAGAAACCGCCAATAGGAGTTGATCCGCCAGAGGAACCCGGTGCCTTCACCGTCCGGCAGGGCGATCTCGGAGGCGCCGCCGGCGTCCTTGACCTCACGAACCGAGATCGTTCGGGAGATCGAGTACACCCGATCGGCGGCGACGTGGACGTAGGTGACCTCGTGAATTGTGTCCACGACCACCGTGATGATTTTCTTTTTCCGGAACCGCATGAAGACACGGAAGTCGTCGCCGCGGCGCTCGATGATGCGAGCGTCATCGACGGCGGGCGCGTAGATCTCGGCGTGCCTGTCGTAGTCCTGGATGAGCTCGAGAGTCTCGTCGACGCCGACACCGGGAACGAACACGGCGCCGAGCCAGTGGTGCACGAGGCCGTCCTTGATCTCGATCGAGCGGCCGTCGTCGCCGGTGGTCTCGAGGCGTTCCATGAACAACTCGCCGCGCCGCAAATCGGCCAGCGCGCGGTCGCGCTGCATGGCCGGGAGATGGTCGAGGTACAGAAAGGGGCCGGTCGCCTTGGCCTGGCCCAGGACGCGACGCTCGGTGAGCGCGGCGTAGCTCTGGAAAGCGTCGAGCGTGTGTTCTTTGAGATCACCTGCCGGGGCGGTTCCCGGCGACGAGACAGTCACCGCCCCGCAAAGTAAGCTGGCTGCGAACCAAGAAACCCGGAGGTACATAGGTATGCCCGTGGTCGACCGGTTACGGCGAAGATGGGTGCCCGTGGATTGGATCGTCGCGGCGTACGCGACCTGGATGGGCCTGCTGATCGCGTGGTTTTCAGCTTACGTCGATGTCTGGGCCCGACTGCTGACGATCCACGTTACCCTCATCGTCATTCTATTAATCATACCGCCCCGCGGAGCCCCGTGGGAGTCGCGGCGCTGGCCGCATGTATGGCAACGGGTGATCTTCGAGTTCGTTCGGTTCGTCCGCTACGTGTACCCGCTGCCCCTCGCTTTGTTCTTTTTCGAGGAGGGTCAGTTCACCGTCAACATGATTTTCCCGGAGACCCCGTACTGGTTCGAGCCTCACCTGTACGCCGCCGACATGGCCATCTTCGGTGACCTTCCGGCGCGCTTGTCGGCACCGTGGGTCAGCCCGCCGCTCACCGAAGTGGCGCACTTCTTTTACTGGTCCTACTACATCATTTTGATCGGTGGCGCGGTGATCGGCTACCTCGGCTACCGCGGCCAGCAAAAGCATTTCGAGACCCCGGCTCCGGGTTTCGACGAGCTCATCACCGGCCTCGGCATCGCCTTCATCATGGCGTTCGTTCTCTATCCCTGGCTGCCGGCGCGTGGCCCGTGGGAGAACCCCGAATTGATGGCCGGCATGCCGGCGCTCGACGGTTTCATCTTCACCTGGATGATGGACCGCATCATCCAGCATGGAGCGGTGTCGGGCAACTGCTTTCCGAGCGGCCACGTCGCCGCCGCCTGGGCGATTGTTTTCGGACTTGCATGGACGCCCGGGCACCGGCGCGCCGTCTTGCTGTTTGGCTTCCTGTCGATCGGCATGACCTTTGCTTGCGTCTTTACCCGCTATCACCACGCCGTCGACATGCCGGCCGGCTTTCTGTGCGGGCTGCTCGGCGCGTTGCTCGGTGGCTGGCTCGTTCGCCGTCACCGTGGGATCGCTACCTGAGAATCAACCGGCGGCGCTCGCCGCGAAGGGGCTTACTCGCTGCTCCCGGCGAGGACGACGGGTCGTTCGATCTGCCCGCCGCGTAACCACGACATCCAGACGTCTCGCTGGAGAGCGAAGTCGACCATCTGATCGGTGGGCAAGCGTGCGGCGGCGGGGGAGTCGATGCGCAGAGGATCCACGAACGTGCCGCCCTGCTCGAGCTGATAGTGCAAGTGGTCGCTGGTCGCCAACCCGGTGTGTCCCACGTAGCCGAGGATCTCGCCCTGCTCGATCTTGTCGCCGACCTCGAGCCCGTCAGCGGAACGCGACAGATGCAGATACCAGCTCGTGTAGAAGCTGCCGTGCCGGATCTTGACGTGGTTGCCGGCCTGGGAATTGCGTCCGATGTAGGTCACGATTCCGGTGGCTGTCGCATGGACCGGCGTGCCGGCGGGAGCGACGTAGTCGACACCGCGGTGCGGCCTGACGACGTTGAGAACCGGGTGCATTCGCCGGTAAGAGAAACGGGAGGAGATGCGTGTGAAGTCGACCGGAGAGCGGAGAAAGGCGCGTTGCAGCGATTCTCCGGTTGGCGTGAAGTAGGCGATCGCCGTCCCCGGCCGGACGTAACGAACCGCCTTGTAGACGCGGCCGGCGATGCGAAGCTCGGCGGCGAGCACGTCGCCGAAGCCGGCAAACTCGCCCTCCAGGAACCTCTGCTCGACAACCACGTCGACGCGGTCGTTGACGCGCAGGTCGGCGGCGAAGTCGATGTCCCAGGCGAAGATCCCGGCGAGCTTGTGGGCCAAGCGGATGGCATCGTTGCGGCCCATCCAGGTGGCCGTGAGAGCGCCCTCGAGACTGCCGCGGATACTGGCATGGATGAACCGCGGGCGAATGTCGTAGGGCACGATGATCTCTTCGGCGCGCCAACCGCCGCGGCCCGCGGCCACCAGAATCGCGCGCTGCCGGTCCGGCTGGTAACGAAACAGCAGCAGCTCATCAGTCGCGGTGAAGTAGATCTTGTAGGGGCGGCCGGCGCGGATACGCGTGACGTCGAAGTCGGGTTGAACGGCACGCGCCAGCTTGTCGACCAGCGTCGCCGGGACACCGGCGCGCCGGAGCACGCCGGCGAAGGTGTCACCGCGGCGGAACTTGCCCGCAACGGTGCGGGCCGCCTTGCCGGCGAGAGACAGGGGCCACGGCGGCGGCAGGGGCGGCACGAGGCGCGCCGGCGTGACGCCGGAGGCGAGCTCCGGGCCGGCAGGAGGCTCGGGGCGGCCGATGGCGGCGACGACCATCAGCCCGAGCGTCGAGCAAAGCAGGGCGGCGGCAGCCACTCCGGCCGCACCACGCGACATCAAGACCGTCAAGCGCATACCGAGAGGAAGAGAGTTCTGACTCGTAGGGTCGGGACGGGATCGTGGGTAAGGGGAGCCACGATCGCCGCACTTTATCCCGGGTCACGGATCCATGCAACCGGTAACTCCGGAGTCGGCGGCGGCGCGCCGGCGGCTTGCGGAGAAGGCCTCGAGATTGCTATAAACAGCCTGGCGTGGATATCTTGACGGGTCGCGAAGCGAGCGAGTGTGTGGGCGTGTGAGAACAAGTCCCGCGGCCGTAGCGAGCCGTGGCGAAGTACGGGTTAGGATCGGGGCTTCAGGCGCGGAGATGCTGATGGTGGTCGGGTGGGGTGGGGCGCGGCTCGCCGCCGGCGTAATGGCGGCGATGTTGTTCTGGACGGCGACGGCGACGGCGCAGCAATCGGCGGGGGGCGTCATCGACCCGGCGTCTCTGCAGCTCGAGGATCTTTCTCCGGGTTTTCTCGGCCTCTATCGGAAGGTGATGGAGATCGAAGATCGCATCGCCGCCCACGCCGCCACCTACGGGCTCGACTACGATCTGGCCCGTGCCGTTTGTCTCTACGAGTCGGGCGGTAACCCGAGACTGACCTCGTGGGCCGGAGCGGAGGGTTACTTCCAGGTGATGCCGGCGACCCAACGTGCCCTCGGCGTCGACGACAATATCGAGGCCGGCGTCAAGTACCTCGCCCAACTCGTCGATCGCTTCGGTCGCGAGGACTACGCCCTGGCCGGCTACAACGGCGGCCCGGCGACGGTCGGACGCAGGCGGCCGATGCGCTTGGAATCTCTCCAGTACGTCATCGGGGTAGGGCACTACAGGATGATCCTGAAACTCTACGAGGAGCCCATCCGTCGCCACGCCAGTCGCCTGTCGCTCGAGGTTGCCGGCGAGGGCGACGACTGGTGGACGGTGTCACGTCGGCTCGGCATCCCGCTCGTGCAGCTTCGCCTCTACAACCCCTACATCGGCATTCGAGACCTGGCGCCGGGCTACCTGATCGCCTACCCGCAGGAGCCTCGTGAAGACCTGTACCGGATGGACGGCGACGTCATTTACTACCGCGCTCGTATCGGCGACAACTACTTCAGCGTCGGCTTTGCCTTCGACGTGGCGCTCGACGCGTTGCGCGATGAGAACGAATTGTGGCGCCTCCAGACGCTGCCGCCGGGTATGGAGCTACGGCTGCCGCTGGCCTGGGACGCGGCGCAGGATCAGTACGATGACGGGCCGCCCGAAGAGCCGGAGATCATCCGCCACACCGTCGCCGCCGGTGAATCGATCGACGACCTGACCGCGATGTTCGAGACCTCGGCCTGGCGCATCATTCGGGACAACCGCCTGTGGGACGAGCGCCTGCCGGCCCCCGGCACCGTCATCGACATCGTCCTGGAGCCGCCGGAGCCGGAGTTCACTGCCCACACCGTTCGGCGCGGCGAGAACCTGACGATCATCGCCAATCGATACGGCACCTCGGTGCGGGCCATCCAGGGGGCCAACAACATGGGGAACCGGACGATGATCAGGGTCGGGCAGCAGCTTCTGGTGCCGGCGGGGCGCTGAGGGCGGCAGCGCTCGACGGGAGCGACCGGAGGGTTCGTTGGGCTGCCGGGATTCAGGATCATCGCAGTATTCAGGATAATGATTCTTATGGAAACTTTTCCGAATGGTCGAAATTCGGCGTCTGCAGGCCGAACGGCTAGTTTGCCCCCCGCTGGCCGCCGGGCGCACATTTCGAGCCTTACGGCGGCGCTCCTGGCCTTGTGTGTTGCCGGCTGTGGCGTCTCGGCGGACGAAGCGGTGGTCCCGGCCCTCTCCGGCGCCATTCACGTCAATGAGCCGGACCACCAGGCCTGGATCGAGGCCCTCGGAGCCCAGGGGCTCGATGCCGTCCAGGTGACGCTGTACGCCCGCCAGCAACACTGGGATTCGCCCGAGCTGATCGTGCCCGACAACGCCGACGCCGTGATCGCGGAGATCCGCACCGCCAAGGCCGCCGGCCTGGGTGTCTCGCTCGTCCTCCGCGTCGCGCTCGAGCAAGGCTCGGCCGCCAACCGCCACTACTGGCACGGGATGATCTGGCTCGACGACGACGACATCGCGGCCTGGTTCCGCACGTATCGGGAGTTCGCTCTCTGGGGGGCGGCGCTGGCCGCGGCCGAGGACGTCGACCTGCTCGCCATCGCGAGCGAGCTCAACTCGCTGACATCGACCATCGCGGTCGACGAGCTGCCCGGCCTGTACGCCTATTTCCTCGATGCGGAGCAAACGGCGGCCGTACGTGCGCGGCTCGTCAGCTGTGCCGCCGCCATTCGCCCGGAAGACCTCGCACCCGACCTCCGTTTCGTCGACGGCGGCGGCTACGAGACCCTCGACGAGTACCTGCTCGCCCAGGAGGCTGCCGATCGGGCCTGGACACAGCACGTCACCGGTGCCTCGTACGCCGCGGACGTCGACCTCGATCGCCTCAACGCGCGCCGGGCAGTGTACGAGCGTCACTGGCGCGACCTCATCGCCGAGGTTCGCACCGTCTACGCCGGGCCACTGAGCTACGCCGCCAACTTCGACCAGGTACAGGAGGTCGGCTTTTGGGACGCGCTCGACGTCGTCGGCGCCAACGCGTACTTCCCCTTGAGCCAGCGCGGCATGGTCGGCGAGCGCCTCGAGGAAGCTCTCACGGCGAGCTGGTTGCGCATCGCCGCCGAGCTCAACGGCCTGGCGGATCGTGAAGGAGGACCGGGGCGCGTCCTGCCGGTGATGTTTTTCGAGCTCGGCTGGACGCGTAAAGCCGCCAGCACGGTGCGGCCGTTCTCGTATCATCGGGTCGAGGTTCTGGAGACGGCGCCGCCCCCGGGATCCGCCGCCGGGGTGTCGTTGACCTGCGTTCACTGGGCGACTGCGCCCGAGGATCCCTTCGAGCGCGTCCGCGCGCTCGAGGCGCTGGACCGCGTCGTGGAGCAGGGCGCCTTCCCCACCCTGCGTGGGTTCACACTCTGGAAACTGACCACCGACCCGGCGCACCGCCGACTCGAGCCGTTCGCGGTGGTGATCCCGGCATCGACCGATCCCGGCTCGGACGGCGGTGCGGTCGACACCGCCGATCGCGCTTTTCTGCATACCGCGGCTCGCCTCGCGCAACGCTTGCGGCGTTCGGCAAGCGGCGGTCGTTGAGCGTATAATTGGCGCCGCACCCGGTGTTCTGGCCCCGTCCCGCCGCTAGGAGTCTCACGCTCTGCCGCGGACAGCGCACCACGCTGAAGGACACGCCCACGCATAACAGACAATCCGCAGGGAGGACCGAATGCACCCCCGACATAGCGCCCTTTCGCTCACCCGATTTGCCAGAGTCCTGGCAGTATTCGCCATCGCGACGGGCTTTGCGTTCGTCGTATCCGCCGACTTGGTGGGCGTGCAGGAGCAGGATGCCGAGCTACTCGAGCGCGGCCACACCGTGTACACACAGCAATGCGCCTCGTGCCACGGCCAGGAAGGCAAGGGCGACGGCTCCGCGGCGCGTTTCCTGGACCCGAAACCGCGCGACTTTACCGTGGCGGAGTGGGAGCACGCCGGCGAAGGAACGGTGGAGGCGATCGCGGCTGTGGTCACCCATGGCATCGACGACACCGCGATGACCCCGTTTTCCGACGTCTTGTCCGAAGATCAGATCGCCGCGGTGGCAGCGTACGTGGTCAACGTGCTCGTGCCGGGAGGCGGCGTGAGCCACTGATCCGGCAGGCACGTTGTCCTCATACGCGGGGGCGCTCGCGCGTTGCGCCGCGCATCGCCATCGTCGACCCACCCTGCCCTCGCCCGCAAGACCCGCCCGTCACAGACCCATCACACGTTCACCACGGCCCGTTAGGGTCTTGACAGGCCACGCATCGGCTGGACACAATGTCCCCGGGTAGCGCGCTTCTTCGCTATTCTCGCGCGCGGCCGGACCCGCTCTTTCTGATCTTGAGTCCCGCGAACTCTGTGTCCCATGCACCTCTGCACCTCCCGATGTACCCGACCCAGGCGTGTCTCCCATGAACGAGCGTAGGCGTCGTCCACGTCGCCGGCGCGGCCGCCGCGGCAGCCGCACCCCCCAAGATCAACAGCGTCGAGACCCCAACCGCGGCCCGGAGATGATGGTCGACGAGGAGCCGGATGCGGCCCTCCAAAGCCTCCACACCGTCTCCGAGCTGATCGAATTGCGTCCCGCAGAGCTCCTCGAGATCGCCCAGGAGGTCGGCCTCGCCGAGGCCGCCACCGAGCTCTCCCAGCAGGAGCTGGTCTTTGCAATCCTCAAGGCGGAGGCGATCGACAACGACTACCTGTACACGGAAGGCGTGTTGGAAGTGCTTCCCGACGGCTACGGCTTCCTGCGGGCGCCGGAGTTCTCCTATCTGCCGGGCCCCGAGGACGTTTACGTCTCTCCGTCGCAGATTCGCAAGTTCGCCGTACAGACCGGAGACACGCTTTCGGGAACGATCCGGAAGCCGAAGAGCGGCGAGAAATATTTCGCCATGGTTCGGGTGGATGCGATCAACTTCGATCCCCCCGACATGGCCCAGCAGCGTACCCGTTTCAAAAACCTGACGCCTCTGCATCCGGAGCGTCGGATCCGCTTGGAGCACGGCAAGGAGGACGTCGCTGCCCGCATTCTGGACCTGCTCACACCCCTCGGTTTCGGCCAGCGCGCCATCATCGTGTCGCCGCCGCGGGCCGGCAAAACACTGCTGTTGCAGAGTATCGCCCGCTCGTTGGAGGCCAACCACCCGGACGTCTACGTCATCGTCCTGCTCATCGACGAGCGCCCGGAGGAGGTTACCGACATGCAGCGTACGGTGGCCGGCGAGGTTGTCGCCTCGACGTTTGACGAACCGGCGACTCGCCACGTCGCGGTCGGCGAGATCGTCATGGAGAAGGCCCGGCGGCTGGTAGAGCACGGCATTGACGTCGTGATTCTGCTCGATTCGCTGACCCGGTTGGCCCGCGCTCACAACACGGTGACCCCCTCCTCGGGCCGCGTCTTGACCGGTGGTGTCGATGCCAACGCGCTCGAAAAGCCGAAGAAATTCTTCGGGTCGGCGCGCAACATCGAAGAGGGTGGCAGCTTGACGATCATCGCCACGGCGCTCGTCGAAACCGGCAGCCGCATGGACGAGGTGATCTTCGAGGAGTTCAAGGGCACGGGCAACTCGGAGGTTGTTCTGGATCGCAAGCTGGCCGACAAGCGCATCTTTCCGGCCATCGACATCAATCGGTCCGGCACCCGGAAGGAAGAGCTTCTGCTCGGCAAGGACGAGCTCCAACGGGTCTGGATGCTACGCAAGGCGCTCGCCGCGGTGCGGCCGGACGAGGCCATGGAACTGCTGCTCAAGCGCCTCGGGCAGACGAAGGACAACGAGGAGTTCCTCACTACGCTCAGCGAGACGGGCGTCTCCTAGGAGGCCGTCGGCCGCGACGGGTCCGGGCAGGCGGCCGGTCATAGACAACACGAGGCCGACAGCACGACGCAGGAAGGGGTAAGCGAGTGGCCTGGATCAGGGAAATCCTCCCCGAAGACGCCGACGGTGACCTCGCCGAAATCTACGATCGGGTTGCCGAGCCCGACGGCAGCGTCGACCACATCCTGCGGATCCACGGCCTGCACCCCAAGCTTCTCGCCGACCACTTCGAGCTCTACATCACGGCGATGAAGCGCCATTCGCCGCTATCGCGGACGCAGCGCGAAATGATCGCGGTGGTTGTTTCGGCGCTCAACGAGTGTCACTACTGACTGACCCACCACGCGGAGGGTCTCCGACGACTGACAACCGATGACGCGCTGGTCGCGGCGCTGTCGGCCGACTATCGGGAAGCGGAGCTCGATGCCGGCGACCGCACGATGCTCGATTTCATCGCCAAGTTGACGCGCACCCCGCAACGGATGGCGGCGACCGACATCGAGACCTTACGGTCGCACGGATTTGACGACCTCGCCATCCACGACATCGTCGTCGTGGCGTCGTACTACGCCTTCGTCAACCGCGTCGCCGATGGCCTCGGCGTCGAGCTTGAGCCCGGCCGCGGCGAGCACAAGCCATGATTCCCGTGCTGATCGTCGGCGCTGTGGCGATCGGTTGGGTGATTGTCGTCTACAACGGCTTGATCAAGTTGCAGCAGAGATCGCATCAGGCGTTCTCCGACATCGACGCCCAGTTGAAGCGCCGCCACGATCTGGTCCCGGCGCTCGTCGAGACGGTCAAGGGCTACGCCGCTCATGAGAAGAGGACGCTCGAGGAAGTGGTCGCCCGGCGCTCTGCGGCGTCGGCGCTCGAAGGCACGGCCGACATCACCGCCGGCCGTGTCGTCGCCGAAAACTTCCTCGCCCAGGCGCTACGCGGCGTCTTCGCTCTTGCCGAGGACTACCCGGATCTGAAGGCGAGCGATCGCTTCGCGCGGCTGCAGGACGAGCTCGCGACGATCGAAGAAGACCTGCAGCACGCCCGACGCTACTACAACGCCGTCGTGCGCGACTTGAACACCGCCGCGGCGCGCTTCCCGGCTCTGATCGTGGCCCGAACCTTCGGTTTCGAACGCCGCGATTTCTTCGAGCTCGAGAGCCCCCTCGAACGCGCCCCTGTTGCGGTCGACCTGTAATTGGGGCCGACGGGGAGTAGAATCCGCACGCCGGCCGGAGGGGCGGCACAGAGCAGGTAGACGCCCCTGATCGGCGTCATGCCTGTCCACACGATGGAGGTTGCCGTGACCGAGCCGCGCCCCTTGCTATCCCGTCTGTTGTTCGCCTCCGTGTTGCTTGCCGTCACGCTGTCGACGGTGACGACGGCCGCCGGCGCCGGCTGGCGCTCCTATTGGATCGAGAATTTCGACGCCACCATCGTGGTCGGCGCCGACGGCGTACTCGAGGTCACCGAGGTCATCCGGTTCTACTTCGACGGCGAGTACAACGGCATCTACCGCGACATTCCGCTACGCTACAACGACAACATGGGTTTCAACTACCGGCTCCGGCTCGACGTCCTCTCGGTAACGGACGGCGAGGGAGCAGCGCTGCGCTACGAGGTCAGCAACGCCAGTGGAGGCCGCCGGCGTATCACGGCCTGGGTACCCGGCGCCCGGGATGCGGCGCGTACCGTGGCGATTCGCTACCGGGTCGAACGGGCGTTACGTTTTTTCCCGGAGCATGACGAGCTCTACTGGAACGTGACCGGTACCGAGTGGGGCGTTCCCATTCAGGCCGCGGCGGTGCGCGTCTTGCTGCCCGCCGGCATGACGGAGGCACCGCGGGCGACAGCGTTCGTCGGTCGTTACGGCAGCCGCGGTGACGCGTGGAGCTCGCGGCTGGTCTCTGATCGTGAAATCACCTTCCGAACCACTGCGGAGCTCGCCTACGGCGAAGGCTTGACCGTCGTCGTCGGCTGGGCCAAAGGCGCCGTGCCCGAGCCTGGGGTCGCCGACCGCGCCGCCTGGCTGCTACGGGACAACTGGCCGCTGATGATTCCCCCCTTCGTCCTGTTGCTGATGTTCAGCTTGTGGCGCGCCTACGGACGCGACCCGGACGTCGGTCGATCGATCATGCCGGTGTATCAGCCGCCGGCGGATCTGACGCCGGCGGAGCTCGGCACCCTGGTCGACGAGCGTGTCGACCAACGTGACATCGTCGCCACGGTGGTCGACCTGGCGGTGCGCGGTTACCTGCGTATCGAGGAAGAGACCGTGGAAGGCTGGTTCATAGACTCGACGACGATGACGTTCCAGCGCCTGCGACCGGCTGATCCGGAGTTGCGTCCACACGAGCGGGAGACTCTTGACGGAATTTTCGAGAGCGGCGATCGGGTGTCCCTCGACGAACTGAAGAACGAGTTCTACGCGCGCCTCACGACCATCCGCGACCACGTCTACGAGGGTCTGATAGGGGCCGGCTATTTCCGCAACTCGCCCCAGACCGTGCGCCGGTTCTGGGTGGTTGTCGGTGTGCTGGTCATCGCCGGGTCAATACCGTTATCTGTCGCCATGCAGAGCGTGGCCGGGGTTGCGGCGGGGCTGATGTCGGGGGCGATCGTCTTGTGCTTTGCCTGGTTCATGCCGGCGCGGACGCGGAAGGGTCGCCACAAGTGGGTCGAGGTCAAGGGCTTCGAAGAGTTCCTCGGTCGCACCGAGGGCGCCAGGCTGTCCGAGATGCAGGTCGACGTGAGCAAGTTCGAGACGTTCTTGCCGTTCGCCATGGCGCTCGGCGTCGCCGAGCAGTGGGGCAAGGCGTTCGAGGGGCTGCTCGAGAAAGCTCCTGAGTGGTACGTCGGGTCGCACCACGCGCATTTCTCGCCGCTACTCTTCGCGCACCGAATGAACGCGGTGTCGCGCGACGTCGGTAGTGCCATGGCGACGGCGCCCCGCAGCTCGAGCGGCAGCAGCGGCTTCTCCGGGGGCGGTGGTTTCTCCGGCGGCGGGTTCGGCGGCGGTGGTGGCGGCGCCTTCTAGCCCGCATATCTCAGTGCCGCCGATGGCCTCGAGCGCCGATCCTACGCAGCCCTTCCCGGCAACATCCAGGCCAGCACGCTGCCGATCAGGGGAAGGGAGCCGACCGCGGCCAGTGCCGGGCCGAGCCCGTAGATGTCGGCGACGCTGCCGAATAGTGGGGCGAGCATGCCGCCGATGCCCCAGGCAAAACCCATCAACAGCGCGGATACCGTGCTGCGATGCTTCGGGACCCAGGAGTGAGCCAGGACGATCGTCAAGGGGTTCGAGAGCAGCAAGACGAAAAATGCCGCGCTCAACACCGCCAGGCGCGCCGCCAACGATTCGAGCATGAAAGCGCCGAGAAAAAGCGGCAGCGAGCCGGCCATCGACAGGCGGATGATGGCGCGCTCCCCTACCCGCTCGGCGAGCACACCGCCGGCGAGGCTGCCGATCGATCCGGTGGCCAGAAAAGCGCTCAGGGCGACACCGACACGGATGTTACTCATGCCGGAGTCGATCAAGTAAAGGGGCAGGAACGTGACGAAGATCAGCTGTACGATGCCTCGCACAACGACGAAGGCGTACATCGTCAACAGGGGCTTCCAACGCGCCCGCAGAGCCTCGCGCACGCTGCCGCGCTCATGGTGTGGCTGCTGTGCGGGTGTCGGAGCCGTCGGCGCCAACAACAGCGAGGCGATGATCCCCGGGATCCCGATCCGCCAGAGCCCGCCCCAGCCCCAGAAGGCATAAGACGCCGTGACCAGCGCCGGGCCGAGCGCGAAGCCGATGTTGCCGCCGCCGATGAACAATGCCATCGCCAGGCTGGGCCGGTGCGACAGCGCATCCGCGGCCTGCGATGCTCCCTGCGGGTGGAAGGCGGCGACGCCGATGCCGGCGATAAACAGGCTCACGAGGATCGCCGGGTAGGTACCGACAACCGGCACCGCGGCTATTCCGATCGCGGCGACCGCGGGCGCCATGACGATGATGATCGACGAGTTGATGCGATCCGACAGAAATCCGTACACCGGCTGCATGAAGGAAGCGGAGAAGGAGAACAGTGCCGCCCCGACGCCGACCTGGGCGTAGGTGAGCCCGAGGCGTTCGCGCAAGAGCGCCAGCATCGGGGCGTAGGCGCTCGAGTAGGCGTCGACGACGAAGTGGCCGGCGGTCAGCAGCGCCAGAGCGCCGATACCTTCGGCGGCGAAGCGCACCGGCAGGCCGCGCCGCCGCACATCGTTTCCGGATCGTGTCATTCGAGCCCCAACCTTCCCCAGCCCGTGTTAGCCCGCGCCCTCGCGACGAAGGGCGTTCAGTGGGCAGTAGGCGACTCCACCGCGAACGGTAGGCGCGTCGCCACCGTGGCTTGCGCATCGGGCACGGCGGCTCCGTTGTAATGGAACAGATCGAGGTAGATCTGCAGGTCGGAGACGACGCGCAGCCCCTCGGCGCGGTGCATGCCGAAGAATACGGCGTGCGCATACGCGGGGGCGACGAGAAAGCAATTCGCGTCGTAGCCGGCAGGGCGCAGTTGCAAGGCATCGGACCACATTTCCAGGGCGCGATCCTTGTCGTGGGCAAGGTCCGGAAGGTAGAGGTGGAGCTGTTGTGCTCGCCGCTCGCCCGAGAGGGCGGCGACCGCGGCGGTGAGCGTCAGCGCGTAACGTTCGAACAGCGGCGGCTTCAGCGTGCGCAGACGCTGCAGCGTGTCCTTCGCCCCGGCATCCCGCATGCGGAACGGAAACACGGCGTTGTGCTCGAACGTGTACTCGCGCAGCCAATCGCCGATCAACCGCGGCGGGTCGATGATGCGTGTGCCACCACCCCGCCGGCGTTCGACGTAACCCTCGGCGTGCAACTGCTGCAGGATCTGCGACACCCAGCCGAGGCTCATGCCGCCACGATCAGCGATCTGGCGCGTGGTCACGAGCGTTCCCGGACTCTCCAGGAGAATGCGCAGCGGAATGGTAGCCTTGTCGTTGAACACCGTGCGGGGTCGTTTGCGGACCGTGAACTTGTTGCGATTCCCGGAGATCTGCACGACGATCTGATTGAAGCGCAGATAGGCGTTCCCGCAGCAGTCGATGTAGCCGACGCCGGCCTCCCGGCAGACCTTGAGGCCGCTGGGTCCCATGTGTGGAACGACGAGGCCGGCCCAGGTGTCGTCCGGTCGTGCCAATTCGCGCAGTCGCGGCAGCAGCCCGCGGACGAGGCGCGGCTCGCCGGAAGCCAGCGGCAAGAGCAGGAGTCGGCGCACCGGCCCGGGCTCCTGGAGCCCTACCTGGATGAGGTTTTCGTCCTCCGGGGCAAGGCCGACACGGGTCTGGGCGACGAGAAGGCCGGGCATCAGCTCTCGCCAGTTCTTCAGGACATAGGATCGTACGTCGACGGCCGTGCGCAGCGACTTCACGGGACAGGTGAGCTCAGCGCGGCGGTGCGGTCGCGCATCAACGCCGCCCCTGGATGATCTCCCAGCGGTGCCGGAAGGTCACGACCTCGGCCGCGAGGTCATAGCTCAGACCGCCCTGTTGCTCCACCGGAACGGTCTGCTGGGCTTCGACGGTGATGATCACGGCATTTTGCGGATTGCCTTGCTCGTCACGGTTCACCGGCCGATCGTCGTCGTCCAGAAGGTCGAAGATAATGCGCAACCGCAGCGTCTCGTCGGTGTTGTTGCGCACGTCGACGACCCACTCGAACGTCGCTAGATCCTCGACGATATCGAGGTAGACCATGTCCGGATTCAGAAGTGTGATGACGTCACCCTGGGCGACAGCATCGCCGACCAAGATCGGTGCCAGCAGCAGCACGCCGACGGTTACCAGGGTGCGAAGGGCGAGGCTGACTAGGCGCACAACGGACCTCCTGTGGTGATGATACGGGATGAACCTGCTAGCTAGCCCGCATATCTCAACGCCCTCGCGACGTAGGGCGTTGAGATATCCCGGCTAGCGACACCGTGCGCATAATGCTAGCAACTCCGCCGCATCGTTCAAAGGAGCTCAGTCGTCCGCCCACGGCTCGCCCAGGGCCTCGTCGTCGTCCCATGCAGGATCGACGTTGGGGTCGAAATCAGACTCGCCCTCATCCTCGTGAGACTCGCCGTCGCCGTCTTGCTCGGCGTCGGAACCCGGCGCGGCCACACGTATCTCGACGGCCTCTTCCTCGAGTTGCCAGGTCTCGTACGTCGCCGCCGGCAGCTCCTGCAGAAACCGTGACGCTTGCTGGATGACCGCCGGCCCGTAACCGCCCGGCCGGATGATCGGATAACTGAGGTAGATCTCATCCCGGGCGCGCGTCATGGCGACGTAGAAGATCCGTCGTTCTTCTTCCTCGCCGCCGGCCTCGTCGAGGGCGCGCGGGCTCGGAAAGAACCCCTCCAGGAGGTGGATGATGAAGACGCTGTGCCACTCGAGCCCCTTCGCTTGGTGGATCGTCGACAGGACAACAGACGAATCTCCGTCGTCCGCGCCGCCGCGGCCACCGCCGTCGACGTCCCGCCCGTAGAGCTCGCCGAGCAGCAGGAGCTCCTCGAGCAGGCCGTGCAGCGAGTCATACTGCGTCGCGAAGACCGCCAGTTGTTGCAGGTCCTCGATGCGGGACTCCGAATTGTCGAACTTGGCGACGACGTAGTCCTCGTAGCACGACCCGAGGACGCTGAGAATCGCGGTCTCGGGCTCTGTCCGGGCGGCAAGAACCTCACGCATCGTGCCGACGAAGCTCTTCCAGCCGGGGCGTGCCCGGGCGGACAGCAAGCCGGTGACGCTTTTCTCGTCGAGGGCGTCGACCAGCGCCTCGGCGTCCGCAGTGCGCCCGCCGATCGCCTTCCAGATGCGATCCGCCGTCACGTTGCCGATGCCCGGCTGCAACAGGAGCACGCGGCGGAACGCCACTTCGTCGCGGGGATTGTCCAGGACCCTCAGGTGCGCGACCACATCCTTGATGTGGGCCTGCTCGAAAAATCGCAGGCCGCCGCGGACCTCATACGGAATGTCGTAGCGCAGCAGCGTCGTTTCGACCGCAAGGCGGTGGGCGTGGGCGCGGTACAGAACGGCGATCTCGTCGAGGTCGACCCCTTCGTCGCGTAGCTGCAGGATGCGCTCGGCGACGAAGGCTGCTTCCTGTTGCGGATAACTGCAGGGGATGACCGCCGGTAACATGCCATCCGCGCGTTCCGCCCGCAGGGTCTTTTCGTACTTCTCTTCATTGTGCCGGATGCTGGCGTTGGTGAGGTCGAGAATCTGCGGCGTGCTGCGGTAGTTGGTCTCGAGCCGGAAGACCTCGGTGGTCGCGTTGCGCTCCGGAAAGCGCAGTATGTTCTCGTAGTTGGCGCCCCGAAACCCGTAGATGCTCTGCGAATCATCGCCGACCACCATCAGGTTGGCGCCCCGCCCTACCCCGGCCATGGCCTCGACGATCTCCGCCTGCACGATGTTGGTGTCCTGGTACTCGTCGACGAGGATATGGGCGAACTGCTCGCGGTAACGGGCGCGAACCTCTTCATTCTCCTGCAGGAGCTGAAGCCAGCGGTGCAGCAGGTCGTCGTAGTCCATCGCGTTGGCGGCTCGCTTGCGGGCGACATAGCGCTCGGCGATCTCGTGAATGATCTCCGACCATTCGACGAAGCGGGCGTAGCGCTCGGCAAGAAGATCCTCGAGCGGCTGCCGCGTGTTGATCTGCAGCGAGAAGAGGCCGGCCAGCACTTTGGGCGATGGGAAACGGCGCTGTTCCACCGCAATGTCAAGATCGGTGATGCATAGCCGCAACAGGTCGCGCTGGTCGCCCTCGTCGAGGATGGAGAAGTTCTCGTCGTAGCCGAGCAAGGCGGCATGGCGCCGCAGCAGGCGGGCCCCTACCGAGTGAAAAGTACCGCCCCACATGCGGTAGGGCTCCAGCCGGGTAAGCTGTCCGACGCGGCCGAGCATCTCTCTCGCCGCCTTGTTGGTGAAGGTCACCAGCAGGATACCGGCGGGGGGAACGCCGCGCTGGAGGAGATAGGCGACGCGATACGTCAGCGTGCGGGTCTTGCCCGACCCGGCGCCGGCGATCACGAGCTTCGGTCCGTCGCCGCAGGTGGCGACGGCGAGTTGCTGCTCGTTGAGATCCGCCTCGAAGTCAATCTCGAGATTGACGGGCGACCTCTGCGGCAGGGCGAAGCGGCGCGGCCCGGGCGTCGGCACGGGAGGCGCTACCAGGCCGGAGCCGGCAGGGGGGTATCCATGATCGCCCACACCGGGCCCGCGGCCTGCAAGACGCGGATTCGTTTCCACACCCCCGACACTGCCGGCGGCAGCCAGGCGGTCGACAGCGGCGCGCCGGTGCGCGCCACGGCCATCGTCGTGAACAAGCGCGAGAGCTCCTCGAAGAGCGTGCGGGTCGGCGGGTAGATACGGAGGACCGTGTTTCCGCCGGGCTCGATGCCGGCCTCGGCTCGCGCCGCGACCATCGCTTCCCGCAGGCCTCCGATATCGTCGATGAGGCCGTGCGCCAGGGCCTGCTCGCCGGTCCACACCCTGCCCTGCGCCACCGCGTCGACCGCGCTGCGCTCCATGTTGCGGCCGGCGGCGACGACATCGAGGAAGGTGGTGTAGGTCTCCGCCACGCTACGGGCCAGGATCTCAGCCTGTTCCGGGCGCAACGAAGCAGTGTCGCTGAGCAGGTCGGCGTTGTCCCCTCGCTTGATGATCACGTGGTTAATGCCGAGCAGTTCGTAGGTCCCGCTGAGGTTCAGCCGACCCATGATGACGCCGATCGAGCCGGTGTATGTGGCGCGGTTGGCGAACACGCGGGTCGCTTTGCTGGCGATCCAATACCCCCCTGAGGCGGCAACGTCGGACATGCTCACGATCACCGGCTTGCGCTGCGCCGCGAGCTCGATCTCGCGCCCCATGACGTCGGCGGCGCTCACCGCGCCGCCGCCGCTGTTGATGCGCAGGACGATTGCCTTGACCGCCGCGTCGTCGCTGGCCTCGCGAATGTAGCCGGCGATCGTCGAGCCGGCGGCGATATCGGCCCCGAAGAGGCTGTCTTCGAAGTCGCCCGGGACCATTAAACCGTTGACATGAATGAGCGCGATAACGTCGTTGGCGGCGAAGAGCCCTTCGAATGCGCTCGGTTCCGTAGCGCTCAGGTAGCTGCGAACCGACAGGCGCCGCGGCGACCCGCCGGCGAGCTCGGTGAGCTCATCATCGATCGTGTCGCGGTAGCCGAGCTTGTCGATCAGGCCGAGCTCCTGGGCTCGACGGGCGGACAGCAAGCCCTCGTCGAACGCGGCATCCACCGCCTCGACCGTCATCCCACGGTCGGCGGCGACGTCCCCGGCCCACTGGCCGTAGAGGCTGTCCAGCAGGCTGTCGTCCATCTCCCGCTGCGCCGCGGTGATGTCGGTTTCGGTGAAGGACGCGAAGGCGCTTTTGTAGGGCCCGCTCGCGAAGACTTCGAACCGCACGCCGATCTTGTCGAGGAGGTCGCGATAAAACGGCTCCTGCACGAGCATACCGAGAATCAACTGTCCGGAAGGCACCTGGTAGATGGTGTCGGCCGCCGAGGCGATGTACAGATCGAGATTGGAGCCGAGCTCCAGGAGCGCGAGCACCGGCTTGCCGCTCTCCTTGAAGTGGTGCAGCGACGCGCGGATTTCCTGCGCCTTGCCGTAGCCGCCGCCGAGCGGCCCGACCTCGAGGAACACCGCGGCGACGCGGCTGTCGGTGGCGGCGCGGCGTAGTGCTTCGTCGATCTCACGGACGGTCACCGGGCCGACGAACGGGCCGCGCTGGGCGATCTCGCCGATGGCGCCCTGTAACCGGATCGTGAGCACGGTGCCGCGGCCGACGCCCGGCGCGCTCCCCACCAGCACGCGGTTCAAGCCCCACACGAAGAGCGTAAAGAGGAGCAAAAAGAAAAAGAACGTTGTCAACAGCCAGAGGCCGGTTCGTCGAGTTGTCATGCTAGGACCGTGACCAGCCCGTGACTGTGAATTGGTAGATACGCGGGGTAGCGGGCGGCAGCTTGGCGAGGTCGAGGAAGTCGATGTCGAAGTTCCAGTTGCGGATCGGGGCGCTATAGACGTTGCCCTGGCCGAACGCGCCAGTAGCGTACTCGGATTCCCACAGGGCGACAAGGCTTCCCAGCAGGGTGAGCGTGACGTTGGTCCATCTCTCTAGCTGGCGTGGCAGGTTCTCCAGGCCGCCGTTGTAACTGGCGCCCGCGTCGACGTTGCCCGTCATAATCGCGGCGTTCATCGTCGTCGTCGTCAAGGCGGTTCGGAGGCTGAGATCCAGCAGGCTGTAGTCTAGATCGCTGTCGAAGTTCCCGTCTGCGTTGGTATCGCCCCAGTTATTGCTCAAGATCGTGACGGCGTCCGCCATGATCGCCGCCGCCTTCTTGTTGATGGTGTTGTAATCGCCCTGCACGTACATCGGGTTCTCGGTGACGATCGTGAGGTCGCCGCTCAACGTCGAGCCATGGCGCGCCTTGAAGGCGAATTCGGTGTAGCTGTTCGTCCACGGCGCCGGGTACGCAGCCCATTCCGTCGGACCGACGCCCGCTCCCCCACCCGGCCAAGTGCCCATGTCCACGTCGGGCTGGAACGCTCCCATGTACACGATTCCGTTGCCGGGATACGCGGGCGATCGGCTCAGCTTCGCCATATCGACTTCCACCGTGAGCATGTACTTCTGCTCGCGCCAGTCATATATCGTCGTATATTGTAAAGCGCTTTCACCGGTTTGGGGGTCGGTCAACGACACGAGGTTGCCCTCGGCGTCGTAGCCGCGGCCGTTGACGATGCGAAGGCCGGCGTCGTACCAGATCTTGGCGGCTTCGTCGGCGGCGCTATCGGTTGAGCGGCCCGCCTCGATGATCAGCCGCGGATTGGTTGGATCTTCGATCACCAGGTCGATCCGGGCGCCGCCGATGGAGCTCGAGCGCACCCGGCCGTCCCAGCGGCTGATGGCCTCCGAGCTCCACGTCGGGCTGTCGGAATCGAGACCAGCCATCGCCTGGTAGGTGGCGGTCGAATCCATGATGTTGACGCTCCCACCGGCGACATACCCGGCCTCGTGCGCGTTGTAGATCCCACCGTCCGCCGTCAGCGTCGATTCGAAGGACACCAGGCCCCCGGAATTCGGGTCGAGGTAGATGTCGGAGTTGCTGTGCACGCGCCCGCTGATCGTCATCGGCGGGCCGGGGTGAACGTCGAGATCACCTTCGTACAGCACTCCGAACTGGAAGATCGGAATCTCGGCGAAATCGCCGCGGATCTCGACCGTGGCCGTGCTCTTCGGTGGGCCGGCCGATTCCGCGGTGGCGACGATATGAAACGCCTGGATCTCGGCCGA